>Ga0210040_10000182_pt1 | contig 114517 bp, 106 predicted proteins | sample CryGeyCG12114_NA_FD_185462 | JGI IMG/M metagenome (GOLD analysis project Ga0210040, IMG submission 185462) | Groundwater microbial communities from aquifer - Crystal Geyser CG19_WC_8/21/14_NA (SPAdes) (version 2) | ecosystem: Environmental > Aquatic > Deep subsurface > Groundwater | place...
CGGCGGCGGCGCGGGTCAGCCCGCGACCGTCGCCCCCGCCATCGCCGCACGCACCGCGTCGAGCGCCGCCTGCGCCTGCCCGGCATCGGGCCCGCCGCCCTGCGCCATGTCGGGCCGGCCGCCACCGCCCTTGCCGCCGAGCGCCGCGACGCCCGCGCGCACCATCTCCACCGCATCGAACCGCGCCGTCAGATCGTCGGTGACGGCGACGGCGATGGCCGCACGCCCGTCATTGACCGCCACGATGGCCGCCACGCCCGAGCCCATGCGCTTCTTCGCCTCGTCGAGCAGGCCGCGCAGCGCCTTGGCCTCCAGCCGCTCGATCACCTGGCCCGAGAACGTCGCCCCGCCGATCTCCTCCTCCGGCGCCGCCTGAGCGCCGCCGCCACCGCCCAGCGCCAGCTGCTTTCTAGCCTCGGCCAGGTCGCGCTCCAGCCGGCGGCGTTCCTCGACCAGAGCCGCGACGCGCTCGGCCACTTCGTCAGGTGCGGTCCGCAGCGTCGCGGCGACCGACTTCAGAGTCTCCTCGCGCCCGACCACCCATTGGCGCGCCGCCTCCCCGGTCAGCGCCTCGATCCGCCGCACGCCCGAACTGACCGCGCTCTCGCTCACAATCCGGAACAGACCGATATCGCCCGTCGCGCGCACATGGGTGCCGCCGCACAGCTCCACCGAATAGTTGCGCCCGGCCTCGCCCGCCCGGCCCATGGAGAGCACGCGGACCTCCTCGCCATATTTCTCGCCGAACAGCGCCATCGCACCGGCGGCAATCGCATCATCGGGGCTCATCAGCCGGGTGGAGACCGCCTCGTTGTGGCGGATCTCGGCATTCACCTCGGCCTCGACCGCGGCGATCTCCTGCGTGCCCAGCGGCTGCGGGTGCGAGAAGTCGAAGCGCAGGCGATCTTCCGCCACCAGCGAGCCCTTCTGCGTCACATGCTCGCCCAACAGGTTGCGCAAGGCCGCATGCAGCAGGTGCGTCGCCGAGTGATTGGCACGCACCCGGTCGCGCCGCTCGGCATCGACCTCCAGGTGCACGATGTCGCCCACCGCAATGGCGCCGGTGACGATCCGCCCATGATGCGCATGCAGCCGCCCGAGCGGCTTGGAGGTGTCCGCGACCTCGATCAGCAGCCCGCTCTCGTGCGTGATCGCCCCCGCATCGCCCGCCTGCCCGCCGCTCTCGCCATAGAACGGCGTCTGGTTGGTGAGTACGGTCACCTCGGCGCCGGCCTCGGCCTGCTGCACCTCCGCACCGTCCACCACCAGCGCCACGACGCGCCCGTCACCCTTATGCGCGGAGTAGCCGGTGAACTCGGTCGCGCCCTCGCGCTCGACGATGTCGAACCACAGCTCGGCATCGGCCGCCCCGCCCGAGCCCTTCCAGGCGGCGCGCGCCGCGGCCTTCTGCTGCGCCATCGCGGTCTCGAACCCGGCGCGGTCCACATGAATGCCCCGGTCGCGGAGCGCGTCCTCCGTCAAATCATAGGGAAAGCCGTACGTGTCGTAGAGCCGGAACGCCGTCTCGCCCGGCAGGCTGTCACCGCCGGAAAGGCCGGTCACCGCCTCGTCCAGCAGCCGCAGCCCCTTGTCGAGCGTCTGGCGGAAGCGCGTCTCCTCCCGCTCCAGAACCTCGGAAATCAGCGCCTGCGCGCGCGGCAGTTCGGGATAGGCCTGCCCCATCTCCTGCACCAGAGCCGGCACCAGACGGTGCATCAGCGGCTCGCCCGCGCCCAGCAGATGGGCATGGCGCATCGCCCGCCGCATGATCCGCCGCAGCACATAGCCGCGCCCCTCATTGGCCGGCAGCACCCCGTCGGCGATCAGGAAGCTGGTCGAGCGCAAATGGTCGGCGATGATCCGGTGGCTGGCAATCGTGCGCTCGTCCGCCCGCGCGCGGATCGCATCCTGGCTGGCCTCGATCAGCTGCGCGAAGGTGTCCGTTTCGAACACGTTGTGCACGCCTTGCAACACGCCGGCGATGCGCTCCAACCCCATTCCGGTGTCGATGCTCGGCCGCGGCAAATCGCCAACGATCTCGTCCCGCTCCTGCACATGCTGCATGAAGACGAGGTTCCAGATTTCGACAAAGCGGTCGCCATCCTCATCCGGCGATCCCGGCGGGCCACCTGCCACCTCCGGGCCATGATCCCAGAAGATCTCGGAACACGGCCCGCACGGACCATCCGAACCCATCGCCCAGAAATTGTCCTTGGTGGCGATGCGGATGATGCGCTCGTCCGGCAGCCCGGCGATCCGGCGCCACAGATCCGCCGCCTCGTCGTCCGTGTGATAGACGGTGACGCTCAGCCGGTTCGGGTCGAGCCCGTATTCGCGCGTTACCAACCCCCAGGCGAGCTCGATCGCGCGTTCCTTGAAGTAGTCGCCGAAGCTGAAATTGCCGAGCATCTCGAACAAGGTCAGGTGCCGGGCGGTATAGCCGACATTGTCGAGATCGTTGTGCTTGCCGCCGGCGCGCACGCATTTCTGGCTGCTGGTGGCGCGCGGCGCGGGCGGGCTTTCGAGCCCGGTGAACACGTTCTTGAACGGGACCATGCCCGCATTGACGAACATCAGCGACGGGTCGTTGTACGGCACGAGCGGCGCCGAGGGCACGACCCGGTGATCGTTCGCGGCGAAATAGTCGAGGAAGGCCCGGCGGATGTCGTTCGTGGATTGCATAGGCGCTGAGTTAAGCCCGCCCGCCCGCAGCGACAAGCGGATTAAGCCGCTCAAGCAGAGCGGTCAGGCCGATGGCAATCGCGCAGACGCGGGCCGCCCCGAGCCGGAGATGCGCCGATGACCAGCCTCGCCGTCGAGCCCCTGACCGGTGGCGATCTCGTCGGTCACGAGAAGCGGGGCTCTGATGCGGGCGGGAGCAGCCTCGCATAGCGCCGCACTGGGGCCGTGAAGCGTGATGATCTGCCTCGGCGGGAGCACAGAATCGAGCCATTTGCTCCTCCCGGGCGGGGATGGATCACCCGGCGGACCAGCATCGCTCGCTCCAGAGAACCCGGTCGCAGTCCAGTCCGATGCGACCGTTTCCGGCCCCGCCGGCAGTCGACTGCCGCGGTCCGATGCGCCCTTGCCCGGAACCTCCGGAGCGAGCCTCCCCCGCCATGTCGCCGCCGCCTGGCCGATCGCGGCGCCGGGCAAGCCACCCCGGGAGAGGCCCCCTCCTCAGCGCGCGGTCGGCCAGCCATCCTCGCCCCAGGACAGCGGAGCGATGCGCAGGGTCGGCGCCCCGTTCTTCTCCTTGTCGTAGGCGTGATAGACGATGATGTCGGTGCCGTCCCCGTCGCGGAAATGGCCCGCATGGCCGGGCCCACGAAAGCGCTGCTGCTCCTGCAGGTCCGCCCGCAGGAGGATCGTGCCGCCGCCCTCGAGCAGCGAGCTGCCGTCCTTGCCGCGATAGGGCCCCTCCACAGTCTTGGAGCGCCCGATCACGGTGTAGTAGGTGCTGTTCACGCCCTTGCAGCAATAGTCATAGCTGGCGAGCAGCCAGTACCAGCCGTCGCGTTCGAAAATATACGGCGCCTCGACGATGGACGGCGCGCCGGCGGGTACCGGACGGGCGGCGATCGACACGGGCTCGGCCTCGGGGTCGAGAAGCTTGCCGGTCCGGGGGTCCAGCTCGAACAGCTTGAGTCCGGTCCAGAAGCTGCCGAGCGACAGCCAGTGCCGCCCTTGCGCATCGGCCAGGAAGGCGGGATCGATCGCGTTGAAATCGTCCTCCGGGCTCGATGCGACCACCACGCCCTCGTCGCGCCAGCCATAATCGGGGCTGGCGGGGTCGAGCGTCGCCGTCGTGGCAAGGCCGATCGCCGAGCGGTTCAAGCCGAAGGTCGAGGCGGAATAGTACAGCCGATATCGGCCATCCACATGGCTGATATCCGGCGCCCACAGGTTCCTCGCCCCGGGGATCGTCGTCGGGACCCAGGCGGGCAGCGCGGTGAAGGGCGGCGGCGCCGCCTCCCAGTGGATCAGGTCGGGCGAGGTCCGGTGCGAGACCAGCCCCTGCCCCTCCGGGCCGATGCCGGTCGAGAAGACGTGATAGGTATCGCCCTCGCGGATGATGACCGGATCGTGCACCGGGACGATATCGCCCTCAAGCTGGCTGTTGAGGGCGGAGGGCACGGGTTGCGCCGCAAGGGGCGCGGCCGCACCGGCCAGCAATGCAAGCCCGGCTGCAAGGCGGCGCATCGAGTCAGCTGAGAACATCGGTCACTCCGGTTATGGCCCGCGAGCATGCGACGGGGGCAAGGCGCGAGGAAGCGCCAATCCTCGTTGGGGCAAACACATCGCGCGTTGAATCCGCACATGAGGGTGCGGCGCTTGTGGTCGCCCGCGGGCCAACAGGCAACTCCCTGCCGAGGCAGCGAGCGGCTCACCGCCCCGAACAGCGCCGCCGACAACGGACCGATCCCAAATGCGAATAGGTGAGGACGATCTCGCGCGGTCGCACCGGGCGGAGACGAGATGGCGCTCGCAGATCCTTTCTGCAGGCGCCCCATCATGTCGGTTGCGCGCGCGGAAAGTCTCCGCGAACACGCGCCTGCCTCCGTCCGGCTCAGCGACCTGCGCCGTCGAGCCTGGCCATTTCCGTCGCGGCCAGCAGGAATGCGCCGACGCCATAGAACTGTGTATCCTGCGCCTCCACCGTCTCGGGCCGGTCGCTCACCTGCTGCACATAGCCGAGCCGCCCGTCCGGCTGGATCGCCCGGTTGAGCGCAACCCAGCCCCGGCGCACCACCGGCTCGTATTCCTCGCGGGGCAGCAGGCCATGGTTGATGCCCCAGGCGAGGCCATAGGTGAAGAAACCGGTGCCGCTCGATTCCGGCGGTGCGTTCTCCGGCGCGAGCAGCGACGGCGCCCAATAGCCGTCGGGCTTTTGGATGTCCTTCAGCTTGGCCGCCATTTCCTTGAACAGCGTCTCGATCCGCTGGCGGTCGGCGCTGCCTTCCGGCAGGTTCGGCAGGATGTGCGGGATGCCGGCGATCACCCAACCATTGCCGCGCGACCAGAACATCTTGCGCTGCTGGTCGTCGCGCCGCTCGAAGAAGCGGCTGTCGCGATAATAGAGGTGTTCCACCGGGTCGTAGAGGAAGTCGGTGGTGGCCCAATATTCCTTCATGGCGAAGTCGCGGTATTTCGCCTCGCCCGTCTGCTTGCTCAGCTCGACCAGGGCGGCGGGCGCCATGAACAGGGCGTCGCTCCAGCACCAGCGCTTCAGGCACTCGACATCGCCCTGCCCCCGCGGCGGGGCGTAGAAGGCGAGCGTCGTCTCCGCCGGTTGGTCGACAACGCGGTCGAAGGCGGCGCGGGTGGGTGCGCGCGCTTCGGGCCCGGCGCCGTTCTCGGCGGCCCACAAATAGGCCTGCGTGATCGCATGGTCGTCGGCGTGATAGGGGCGCTCGCCCGGCCGCCACGCATTGGCGCGGCCCATGTCGATAATCGCCTGTTTGATGCGCGGAGGGGCCCCGGCATCGGCGAGCCTGGTCATGCCGATCCAGAACGCCGCCTGCTCCCATGAGCGCGGGTTGCGTGTCTCGGAAGTGAGGCGGCTGATGTCGCCGGACCCATCCATGCGGGCGAGTTGCCAGTCGGCGAGCATCACCGCCGTTTCGATCGGCGCCCTGGCAGGCTCTTGCGCCGCGACAGGCGCGGCCGTCGCCATATAGAGAGCGATCGGAGCCAGGCTGCTGAACTTCATACCCCTCCCCCTTTGGCGCCACCTTCGCAGCGTCCTTTTGGCGGGTTATCATACAAGCGGGCCACAAGGTCAACGCAGGAGTTCAGGCGGCATCGCTGCGCAGGTTCATGCTCTCGCTCAGTTCGGTATGGCGGCTGAGGCTTTCCTGCATGTGGTGGCGGGCGGCATCGCGGGCGCCGGCAGGGTTCATCCTCACGATGGCATCCACGATCGCCTCGTGCTCGCGCCGCACCTTGTCGACATAGGCGCGATGCGCGTCGGGCGGCTGGTCGCCCAGGTACAACTTGCGAGGCGGCACCAGCCGCACGCCGAGAAAATCGACCAGCTTGACGAACGTGTCGTTATGCGTCGCCCGGGCGATCGCCATGTGCAGGCGCGTGTCGGCCGCGGCGGAGGCCACCGGGTCCTCGGCCATGGCGATCATGTCGTGCAGCGCCGCGCGCATGGCGGTGATGTCGTCGAGCGTCCGCCGCGCCGCGGCAAAGGCCGCCATTTCCGCCTCCACGGCAAGCCGCACTTCCAGCAGGCGGATCACATCGGGCAACGCGCTCATGTCCTGCCGGGTGATCTGGAACGCGCGGTAGCGCGCCTCGTCGCTGACGAACACGCCGGACCCTTGCCGGGCCACGACCAGCCCCTGCGCCTCCAGCCGGGCGACAGCCTCGCGGACGACGGTGCGGCTGACCTTCTCCTCCTGCGCGATCGCCTTCTGCGTGGGGAGGCGGCTCGCCGGCGGCATCTCGCCCGACCGGATCCTCGCCTCCAGCTTGTGGAACAGAGCATCCGCCAGCGACACGGTCTTGGTCATTGCAATCTTCTACCAGAGCCTGTTTTCCTGTCGATGAGGCTCGGCGAAATTGGTATGACAAGCTTGCCGCGCCATGCAAAACAGCACGGGAGGGGACGGGTGGAGCGACATGCGGAGGCGCCGGGCGAGCGCATGCGGATCGGCAGGATGCTGGGCGCGCTGTTCCTCACCGCGCTGCCCCTGACCGCCTGCGCGCAGACGGTCGGACAGATTCCGCACGGCGCCGCGGCCCCGCTCCCGAGCCCCGCCGACCGGTCCGCCCGCGCCGTGGTGGTGCTCGCCGATTACCGCTTCGACGATCTGCTATGGGAGAACGACCGGACCGCGCACCGGATCTACGGCCACGCGCTCCAGGCCGCGGAGCCGCCCTCGGGATCGGGGGTGGATTCGTGGGGCAAGGACGAGGCCTGGCCCCTCGCCGACCGGCAATTGCGCACCGGCGACCAGCACACCGACCATGGCGAGGGGCTCGATTTCTACAATGTCGGCACCACGCGCGGGGCGGGTGGGCTCGGCATCTGGCACGACGACAAGCTGTGGACGTCGCGCAATTACGTGAACCATCGCGTGCTCGCCTCGGGCGCAGAGACCGCCGACTTCGTGGTCGACTATGCGCCTTGGCCGGTCGATGTCGATCGCACGGTGTGGGAGAGGCGGCGCTTCACCCTGCCGCTCGGCACCCACTTCACGCGCATGGTCTCCACCATCTCCTCCGACCGCCCGGAGCCGCTGCTGGTCGGCATCGGCATCGGCAAGCGCACGACCGGGTCCGGCGCAGGCGCGCTGACCGTCGATCGGGAGCGAGGGCTGCTGTCGTGGTGGGGGCCGCAGGACGGCGAGCACGGGCGCATGGCCGTTGCGATCCGCGTCGATCCGGCCATGATCGCGGAGGTCCGCGCAGACGCCGACAATCACCTCGTGCTCCTGCGCGTCGATCCGGGTCAGCCGTTCGTCTACTACGCGGGCTCGGCGTGGGATAAGGGCCGGGGCGGTTTCAGCACCCGGGCACAATGGGATGCCTATGCCGCGGGCGAGCCGCTCGATTTCGCGGCGCCGGCGGGGGAGAAATAGGGATGCTCGATCGTCGCGCCATACTCGGGGGAATGGCGGGCAGCGCCGCTCTTGTGGGCGGGGCCGGCATGGCTCAGGCAGGGGCTCAGGCACAGGCAGGGGCACGGGCGTCCGTCGCGCTGCCGGTCGAGGTCACGCCGGATGGTCCGCTGCCGGACGGCGTCGCCGACCGCGCCTTTTCGCTGGCCCTGCTGCAGCGCATGGCGGAACCGGTGCTGGACAGGATGTCGCGCGGGCGTCTGCGGCAGGAATGGTCGCCGGAACTGAGCCCGACCTGGGACGGGCGGGATGTGGGCGTCGCCTATCTCGAAGGCTTCGCCCGCCTTCTCGACGGCATCGCGCCGTGGTTGGCCCTGCCCGTCGACGACACGCCGGAGGGGCAATTGCGGGCCCGTTTGCGGCAGCAGGCGCTGCAGGCGCTCGAACATGCGGTCGACCCGGCCAGCCCCGACTACCTGACCTGGAAGGGCGAGGGGCAGACGCTGGTCGATTCCGCATTCCTGACCAGCGCCCTTCTGCGCGCGCCTGACGCCCTGTGGACGCCGCTGAACAGCACCACCAAGGCTCGCCTGGTGCAGGAGATCAAGGCCCTGCGCGCCATCGACCCGCCCTATCAGAACTGGATCCTGTTCGCCTCCATGAACGAGGCCTTCCTGTTCTCGATCGGAGAGGATTGGGATCCGATGCGCGTCAGCCTGTCGGTCCGCAAGTTCCTGGAATGGTATGCCGGCGATGGCTGGTACGGCGACGGGGCCCGCTTCCACTTCGACTATTACAACAGCTACGTCATCCAGCCGATGCTGGTGCAAATCCTCGGAACCATGGCGGCAGGGCAGCCCCGCTGGGGCCTGAACGCGACAGAGCAGTTGGACCTCGCGACGCGGCGCGCCCAGCGCTACTGCGAGCACCTGGAGCGCCTGATCGGGCCGGACGGCGCCTATGCCGCGATCGGCCGCTCGCTGACCTACCGCACGGCGGTGCACCAGCCGCTGGGCCACCTCGCCTGGCTGGAGAAGCTGCCGGAGACCTTGCCCGTGGGGCAGGTGCGCGCGGCGACCATGGCCGCTCAGCGGCGCGTCTTCGCCGATGCCAGCAATTTCGACGGCGACGGCTTCTTCACGATCGGCTTCGCCCGCCATCAACCGAGCCTGGGCGATTCCTATTCGAACGCCGGCAGCATGTATATCGCGTCCGAAAGCCTGATCGCGATGGGCCTGCCGCCCACCCACCCCTACTGGACCGCCGAGCCGCTGCCCTGGACCATGCGCCGCGCCTTCAGCGGCCAGGATTTCCGCAAGGACTACCACGTCTCGTACTGAGCGGCGGCGAACGAGCGCTTGAAAATCGACCGGGCTGGTTCAGCCGACGCCGGTGCCGGCATGAACCCGGGGCGAGATCCGCGCTCCCCCGGATTCGCGCTCGCGGTGGCGCAGCCTGAACGGCCATCCGCCAAGCGTCGGACGCCGCGCTCGGCCGCGATCGCTTCTCCACCCGGCGCCGATCTCCGCCGCTCCGCCACCGTCACAGCCAAGCGCGCCAATGCGGCAAGCGCCTCGCCCTCGCTGCCGGTCGGCCGGCTCCGCGTCGGCCCGAAGAGTCCCGCTCAGGCTTCCCCGTCGCTCTCGTCCTCAGCGCCGGGGCCCACCATCATCTCTTCGGCCACGGCCTCGGTGCGGGTGCGGATGGCGGACTCGATGCGGTCCGCGACGTCGGGATGGTCGCGCAGGTACTGCTTGGCGTTTTCCCGCCCCTGGCCGATCCGGGTGCTGTCGTGGGAGAACCAGCTGCCCGATTTCTCCACGATCCCCGCCTTGACGCCCAGGTCGAGGATCTCGCCGATCTTGCTGATCCCCTCGCCATACATGATGTCGAACTCAACCTGCTTGAACGGCGGCGCGACCTTGTTCTTGACCACCTTCACCCGGGTCGTGTTGCCGGTGATCTCGTCGCGGTCCTTGATCTGCCCGGTGCGGCGGATGTCGAGCCGCACGCTGGCATAGAACTTGAGCGCGTTGCCGCCGGTCGTGGTCTCCGGATTGCCGTACATCACGCCGATCTTCATGCGCAGTTGGTTGATGAAGATCACCATGCACCGCGAGCGGCTGATGGAGCCCGTCAGCTTGCGCAGCGACTGGCTCATCAGCCGGGCCTGCAGGCCGACATGGCTGTCGCCCATCTCGCCCTCGATCTCCGCCCGCGGCACCAGCGCGGCCACCGAATCGACCACCAGCACGTCGATCGCGTTGGAGCGGACCAGCGTGTCGGTAATCTCCAGCGCCTGCTCGCCGGTGTCGGGCTGGCTGACGATCAGCTCGTCGATATTGACGCCCAGCTTCTTGGCATAGACCGGATCCAGCGCGTGCTCCGCATCGACGAAGGCGGCCGTCCCGCCAGTCCTCTGCGCCTCGGCGATCACGTGCAGCGCCAGCGTCGTCTTGCCCGAGCTTTCCGGTCCGTAGATCTCGATCACGCGCCCGCGCGGCAGGCCGCCCACGCCCAGCGCGATGTCGAGCCCCAGCGACCCGGTGGAGATCGCCTCCACCTGCATCGCCTCGCGGCTGCCCAGCTTCATCGCCGAGCCCTTGCCGAATGCGCGGTCGATCTGCGCGAGCGCTGCCTCGAGTGCCTTTTGCCGGTCCATTGATCGTCCTCTTGCAGCTGAGTGATGCCCCCGCTCGCCCGCCAGCGCATATTGCGGGGGCGCAGGTTTCGGGTGCCGCTTAGCCGGTTGTGCCCGGTTTGTTCAAGCCCTCGGCGGCCGTTCCTGTCCCGATTCGAAACTGCGGCCCTCCATGGCCGCACAGGCTCAGCCGCGCCGGCTCTCCAGCACCTCGCCCACCTTGGCGGCGATCTGCGCCACGTTGAACGGCTTGGCGATGAAGTGCATGTCCCCGATGTCGATCTCGTCGCGCAGCTGGCTTTCGGCATAGCCCGACATGAACAGCACCGGCATGTCCGGCACGATCGCGCGAATGGCGCGGGCCATGGCGGGCCCGTCCATGCTCGGCATCACCACGTCGCTGACCACCAGATCGAACGCCGCGCCCGCGCGCACTGCCGCCAGACCTTCCTCGCCATCCGCCGCCGTCACCACCTCGTAGCCCTGCCGCGCCAGCGCCCGCTCGGCCACGGCCCGCACCATGTCCTCGTCCTCCACCAGCAGGATGCGCCCGCCGCCCGACCAATCGCGGCGCCCCTCCGGCTCGGGCTCGCGCGCGCTCTCGGCCCGGCGCAATTCCTCTTCCGTGGCATGGTAGACCGGCAGGTAGATGGTGAAGCGAGCGCCCCGCGAACCGTCGGGATATTCGACATTGTCGGCCAGCACGAAGCCACCCGATTGCTTGACGATGCCGTAGACCGTGGCGAGGCCGAGCCCCGTGCCCTTGCCCTGTTCCTTGGTGGTGAAGAACGGCTCGAAGATTTTGGGCAGCAGCTGGGCCGCGATCCCGCCGCCCGTGTCCTCCGCGATCAGCGCCGTGTAGTCGCCAGGCGGAATGAAAGCGTTGCCGAGCCGCCGCACGTCCTCGGCGCCGATTCGGCGGGTGGTGAAGCTCAGCCGCCCGCGCGCCTCATCGCCCCGGCGCGCCTGGATCGCATCGCGCGCATTGACGGCGAGGTTCACGATCACCTGCTCGAGCTGGCGCGGATCGGCGCGGACGAACCCGAGGTCGCGGTCGTGATGCGTTTCCAGCGTGATCTTCGCGCCCAGCAGGCGCTTCAGCAAATGGCTCACCTCGGCCAGCACATCGGGCAGCTGGAGCACTTCGGGCTGGAGCGTCTGCTGGCGGGAAAAGGCCAGCAACTGGCGCGTCAGGCTGGCCGCGCGGTTGGAATTGGCCTTGATCTGCTGGATGTCGTCATAATCGCTGTCGCCCGGCAGGTGGCGCAGCAGCATCAGGTCGCAATAGCCGATGATCGCGGTCAGCACATTGTTGAAATCGTGCGCCACGCCGCCCGCGAGCTGGCCGACCGCCTGCATCTTGGTCGCCTGGGCCACCTGCCGGCGCAGGCGCGATTCCTCGGTCTTGTCCGACAGGCTGAGCAGCACCGCCGCCTCGCCCAGCCCGCGCACGCCGGCGATGCCGACCGACACCGGCTCGTCCGGCGCGCCGCGCAGCCGCACGGTGACATCCCCGCTGGACGCGGCCCCTTGCGCGAAACGCCGCACCGCGTCGGAGATGACGCTCTTGTCCTGCCGCACCACCAGGTCGGAAGGGTATAGCGGCAGATCGGCATCCTGCACCCGCGACGCACGGCGGAAGGCGACGTTCGCGAACAGGAAGCGGCCGTCGCGGTCGGTCATGGCGAGGCCGAGCGGCAGCTGCTCCACCAGATTGTCGAGCTGGACGCTGGCGCCCCCAGACTCGCCGTTCCAGCCGGAAAGGCAGGTCGCGCCGTCGAGCAGCAGGTACAGCGTGGGCGCATCGTCCGGCTCGGCATCGGGCGCGGCCAGCGGCACCGGGACGAGCGCCTGCGCGCCGCCCTCCTGCCCCTCGCGCGCGAAATAGATGCGGTCGCGCTCGTCCGCGCGCAGCAGCCTGGCGAAATCCTCGCCCGCGAGGCTCGCCCCTGCATCGCCCGAGGCGCGCGCCGCGAAGCCGCTGCTGGCGGATCGCACCGCACCGTCCGCGCCGACCAGCACCGCAGCGATCCCCGCCGCACCGAGCAGCGGCCCGGCAGCCCCGGTCAGCGCCTCGGCGATCGTCGCCACTGGATCGGCCTCCGCGCTGCGAGCAAAGCGCCAGACGAGGTGGTCCTCGCCCGTGCCGGCCCGCCGCGCGCTCGCGGTCCAGCCGCCCCCCGCGCCTTGCAGCGCCAGGCTTGCGCTCGCCCCGTCGCGCCAGGCGGTGCGGGCGGCCTGCAACAATCGCTCCTGCTCCGGCTCTGCCAGCGGCAGGCGCGGCGGCGCATCGGCAGAGCCGAACGCCTGCTCGAACGCCGAATTGGCGCACACCAGACGGCCCGCGCGATCGGTGATGGCGAGCGCCACGCCCTCCTGCTCGATCGCAGCCGCGGTCACCGACCAGTCGTGCACCGCGCCTTCGGCGGCGATCTCGGCGGAATCGCGCCGCCGCCCGGCCATCCAGCCCGCGAGCCCCAGCACCGCCAGCCCGCCGGCATAGGCCAGCGTCACCGCGGCGCTGCCCGTCGCCAGCAGGATCAGCAGCGCGCTCGCCAGCGCAGCCAGCGCCAACGCCAGCAGCTCGCCGCGCGTGCCTGCGGATGCCCCGCCGCCGATCACCGCCCTGCTGCCGCGCAATCGCCTGCTCCCTCGTGCATCATTCGGCGGGCGAAAGCTGCACCGGCCGGCGCCCGGCCGCCCACGGCCGCCGGCTCCACCGCCGCACGACCAGCAGGCGCCAGACCAGCCCGGAGATCAGGTAACCGGCCGCCGCGCTCAGCAGCGACAAAATGATGAAGCCGAACGCGGTCACTCCCGCCGTCTCCAGAAACCAGCCGAAGCTCTGCCAGCGTCCGCTCACCAGCTCTGCCTGCGCCGCGCCACCGGCAGCCACCGCATCGATCCGCAGCACCAGCCCGCCGACCCGGTTCGCCACCACCAGCCAGAAGGGCAGCGTGAACGGATTGGTCACGAAGGTCACCAGCGCCGCCAGCGGCACGTTCGCGCGCGCCGGCATGGCCAGGAACGCGGCAAGGAAGATCTGCCCCACCGGCACGATGAACCCGGAGAACAGCCCCAGCGCCACGCCGCGCGGCACCGAGCGCCGGGTGAAGCGCCACAATTCGGGGTTGAGGAAGCGGTGCCCGATCGGCGCGAGCCAGCGGTTCTGCGCCATCTCGTCGCGAGTCGGCATCTTGGGCCGCCACCATCTGTCACGCTGCTTCGCCACGGCTGCGTCCCTACACGCTTCTCCTTAACACGGAAGCAACGAGACAGGCCGCGGGAGCAACTTTTCCAGCCCCGCGCCAAAGCAGCACATCAGCCCCGGCCGGCACCGCCCCCGCCCTCTCTCCGGAGCAGGCCTCGCTGCCTCCGCAGGCGCCGCTGCTGTGCCGGGCACCGCGCTTCATCGGAATCGCCGCCGCACGCCGAGCACGCTGCGCCGCACCCCACATCGCCACGCCGCCCGGCGGCAACCCGGCGAGTCTCCGGCCAACAGCGAAGCTCGTCACGCCGCGCCTCCCGCTGCGCGCCCCTCGCGCCGCGTCAGCCGCGATCCCGCATCAGCCGGGCCTTGTCGCGCTTCCAGTCGCGCTCCTTGATCGATTGGCGCTTGTCGTGGGTCTGCTTGCCCTTCGCCAGCGCCAGTTCCACCTTCGCCCGCCCGCGGCCGTTGAAATAGACCGACAACGGGATCAGGGTCATGCCCTTCCTCTCCACCGCGCCGACCATCTTCTCGATCTCGCGCTCGTGCAGCAGGAGCTTTCTCGGCCGCTTGGGCTCGTGGTTGAAGCGGTTGCCGTGGCTGAACTCGGGCACATTGGCATTGACCAGCCAGGCCTCCCCGCCGCGGATCTCGGCATAGGATTCGGCGATCGAGCCCTCCCCCTGCCGCAGGCTCTTCACCTCGGTGCCGGAAAGGGCGATCCCCGCCTCGAACGTATCCTCGATGAAATAGTCGAACCGCGCCCGCCGGTTCTCGGCGACGGTCTTCTGCTTGTCGAAGGTGGCGGGTTTCGGGCGAGCCATGGGGCCGCGGCATGTAGGCGCTTCCCGCGCGAAACGAAAGGGCGCCTGCTCGCCCACGACTTGCCCCGCGCCCAGGCGCGTCTCTGAACCGGCGGAACCCCGCCGCTATCCGGGGGCAAGACCTAACGGCTTCCACCCACCACCGTGTGGCGATTGGGCCCGTCCGCGCGCCACCGCTCCCCATCCTCCTTGCGCCGGCCCCCGCCTTCCGCCTCGGCAGCGGCTTCAGGCCCCGGGCCAGAAACAGGCCTCGCAGGATCGGTCTCAGCAGCGGTTCCGGAACCCTGGGCCGCCCCAACGAGCGAAAGCATTTGCGCCCGGTCGCCTCCGCTTCCCGGCGCTCGGCGCCTCACCCCAGTTCCAAACCCGCCAGCGCCGCATCCACCGCCGCCCGCGCCGCCTCGCCGCACGGCGCCATCGGCAGGCGCAGCTCGTCGGTCAGCCAGTCGTGCAGCTTCGCCAGCGCGTATTTGGTCGGCGCGGGGCTGGCGTCGGCGAACAGCGCGCGGTGGAGCGGGAACAGCTGCTCGTTGAGCGCCCGCGCCCGCGCGAAATCGCCGGCGCCCGCCGCCGCGTGGAACCGGGCGCACAAGGCCGGCGCGACATTCGCCGTCACCGAGATGCACCCCACCTGCCCCAGCGCATAGCCGGCCAGCACCAGCGGATCGTCGCCCGAAAGCTGGCAGAAGCGCGCACCTTCCTCCTCGCCCGGCCCCAGCCCCAAGCGATGCGTCACCACCCGGGTGAGGTCGCCGCTCGCATCCTTCAGCGCCACGATCCGCTCGGGATGGCGCTTCGCCAGCTCCACCACGGTCGCGGGCAGGATGTCGGTCACCGTGCGGCCGGGCACGTTGTAGAGCACGATCGGCAGCGCGCTCTCCTGCGCCAGCCGCCCGAAATGGGCGAGCAGCCCCTCCTGGCTCGGCCGGTTGTAGTAGGGCGCGACGCACAGGGCCGCATCGGCGCCGCTCGCCGCCGCGCGTTGCAGATGGGTCAGCGCGGTGCGCGTGTCGTTGCTGCCGCAGCCCGCGATCACCGGCACGCGGCCCGCCGCCTGCTCCACCACCAGCGCGATGACCCGGTGGTGCTCCTCATGGTCGAGCGTGGAGGCCTCGCCGGTCGTGCCGCAGGCGACCAGCGCGCTCGATCCGCTGTCGATCTGCCAGTCGACCAGCCGCCGCAGCGCCCCCTCGTCCACCGCCCCATTGCGGAACGGCGTGATCAGCGCGGGGATAGATCCTGTGAACATCGTATCGTTCCCCCGTGATCCTGTCATAGCGGACGTGTAGTCACCCGGCCGCACCGTCGCCCGCCTTCGTTAAGCGCCTGATAAGGAGCCGCCCGTCAGGATGTCCAGCATGCTTCGCACCACTCTTGCGGGCCTCTGCCTCGCGTCCGTCCTCGCCTTTCCCGCCGTCGCCGCCGCGCAGGCCGCCGCGCCCCAACCTGCCGCGCCCGCACCCGCCGCGCCCGCACCGGCCCCGCAGGGCTCGGTCGCCAGCTGGGATCCGGGCGACTGGAGCCAGGGCGATTGGGACAAGGCGCGCGCCAGCCTCGTCGCCAGCCAGCCCGGCCCGATGGCCGGCGCCATCGCGCGCTGGGAATCGCTCGCCGCCAGCCCGGGCTATTCCTTTGCCGATTATGCAGGCTTCCTGCTCGGCTATCCGGGCTTTCCGGACCAGAGCCGCCTGCGCTCCTATGCCGAAGCGCGGCTGAGCCAGGAATACGCCCCCGCCGAGCAGATCGTCGCCTTCTTCGACCGCTACCCACCCCTCACCAACCCCGCCCGTGCGCACTATGCCCTCGCGCTGATGGCGCAGCGGCCCGAAGCGGCTCCCGATGTCGCCCGCACCGCCTGGCGCAGCGGCGCGATGAGCGACACGGCCTCGGCCACTATCCTCGCCACCTTCGGCGCCCAGTTCACGCCGGCCGATCACGATGCGCGAATGGACGCGCTCCTGTGGCAGCGCGAGCGCGCCGCCGCCGAGCGGCAGATCCTGTGGGTCTCGCCCGCCGCGCGGCCGGTCTTCGCCGCGCGCCTCGCCATCCTGCAGGGCGGCGACGGCGCCATTGCCGACGGCAATGCGCTGGCCGACCCCGGCTATCTCTACAATCGCAGCCGCGAACTGCGGCTCGAGGCGCGCCCGCAGGAGGCCGTCTCGCTGCTCGCCCAGCGCCCGCCGCTGGCATCGCTGCCCTTCGACCCGGACGGCTGGGTCGAGGAACAGCTCAACGTCGCCCGGCTCGGCAGCGCCCGCTCCGCGCAGGCGATCGCCGCCCGCATCGACGAGGCCTTCGCCCCGGGCGCCGACATTTCGGGCCTCGGCTATGGCCTGCGGGACGACTACACTTCGCTGATGTGGCTCGGCGGCACGCGCTCGCTGTGGGAGCTGGGCGATGCCGCCGCTGCGGCCCCGTTGTTCTACCGTTACGGTGCCGCTGCAAGGACGCCGCCGACCCGTTCCAAGGGCTTCTATTGGGCCGGCCGCGCCGCCGAACGCGCCGGCAATGCGGCCGAGGCGCAGCGCTATTACGAGCTCGCCGCGCAATATGCGGACCGCTTTTACGGGCAGCTCGCCCTGTCGGAACTGGGCCGCCCGCTGCCCGCCTTCGCCCCGGCGCCCACAGGAGCGCCCAGCCAGGCCGAGCGCACCGCCTTCGCCGCCCAGCCGATCACCGCCGCCGTGCGCGAGGTGGCCCGCGACGCGCCATGGCGCACCGGCATCCGCTTCTACCGCGAGATCGCCGACCAGGCCGACACGATCGGCGAGCACCTGCTGGTCGCCGAACTCGCCCGCGAGATCGGCCGCCGCGACCTCATCGTGAACCTGCACGATGCCGCCGCCGCCGATGGGCACGATGGCTTCACCCGGCTCGGCTTCCCGCGCCTCGTCATCCCGGCCGGCGCCGACTGGACGATGGTTCACGCCATCGCGCGGCAGGAAAGCCAGTTTGCGCAGAACGCCATCAGCCATGCGGGCGCGCGCGGCCTGATGCAGCTGATGCCCGGCACCGCGCGGGAGGAGGCGCAGAAGGCGGGCCTCGCCTACATGCAGGCCTCGCTGATCGACGATGCGGGCTACAACATCCGCCTCGGCAGCAACCACATCCAGCGGCTTTATTCCCGCTACGGCAGCTGGCCGCTGGCCGTCGCCGCCTACAATGCGGGGCCGGGCAACGTGAACAAGTGGCTGCGCGCCAATGGCGACCCGCGCACCGGCGCGGTCAGCTGGGTCGACTGGATCGAGCAGATCCCGTTCTTCGAGACCAAAAACTACGTCACCCGCGTGATCGAGAATGCGGTGGTGTACGAGGCGCTCTATCCCGATCAGACCAGCACCGGCCGCTCCCGCAACGTGGAGGACTTCCTGCGCTGATCCTGCCCGAGGTGCAGCCGGCAGGGGTCCGGCGCGGCTTGCCCGCGCGGCCCCTGCGCCGAGCCTCGCGACGGACGGAAAGGGCGAGCAGGTCCCACGATCATGGCCTCGGATAACCCGATCACCCCCGCCGGCCTGCTGGCGCTGAAGGCCCGCTACGACCACCTCCTCGGCACGGAACGGCCGGAGATCGTCGCCATTGTCAGCTGGGCGGCGGGGAACGGCGACCGCAGCGAGAACGGGGATTATCTCTACGGCCGGAAACGGATGCGCGAGATCGACCGGGAACTGGCCCATCTCGCCCGGCGGATGAAGGCCGCGCGGGTGATCGATCCGGCGCAGGCGCCCGACCGCAGCCGCGCCTTTTTCGGCGCCACGATCATGATCGCGGACGAAGGCGACAATCGCCGCACCCTCACCCTCGTGGGCGATGACGAGCAGGACCCTTCCGCCGATCGCATCGGCTGGAGCGCCCCCATCGCCCGGGCCCTGCGCGGCGCCGGGGTGGGCGATCTCAGGACCGTGCGCCTGCCATCGGGCGAAAAGGAGTGGGAGGTGATCGCGATCACCTATCCCGGCGGCTGAGCGCGGTCGGCCGAGTTCAGGTCAACTGAGTTCAGGCCGCCTGGCGCGCCCCCGTCTCGACCGGCGGTACCGGCAGTTGCCCGAGCGCCGGCGGCGCGAGCAGATAGCCCTGCACATAGCGGATGCCCAGCAGGCGCAGCACGGCGAGCTCCGCCTCGGTCTCGATCCCCTCGGCGATCACCTCCACCCGCAGCGAGCGGCACAGGCGAACCATCGCCTCCACGATCAGCCGGCGCGGCATGCTGGTGTCGATCCCCCGGATCAGGTCCATGTCGAGCTTGATCAGGTCGGTCTGGATGTCGGCCAGCAGGTTCAGCCCCGCATGGCCGGCGCCGAAATCGTCGAGCGCGGTGGCGAAGCCGAGCGACCGATAGGCCTCGACGATGCCGCGCACATGGGCGGTGTCGAGCCGCTCGTTCTCGGTGAACTCGAAGATCAGCCGCTCGCTGGGCAGGCCGCACTCGGCCGCGGTCGCGAGCGTCAGGCGGATGCAGGCCTGCGGCGAATAGACCGCGTTGGGAAGGAAGTTGATCGACAGCCGCGCATCGCCCTCGAGCAGCCCGGCGGCCACCGCCTCGCGAATGGCGGCGACGCGGCACGCCTGGTCGAAGCGATAGCGGTTCTCATCGGTCACCTGCGCCAGCACCCAGCCGGCGCCCTGCCCGTCGGGGCCGCGCACCAGCGCCTCGTAGGCATAGGGCTTGCCGGTCGCGAGATCGACGATGGGCTGGAACGCGATGCGCAGGGCAAAGGGCAGGTCCTGCCCGTCGCGGCATCCGCTGCAGCCGATCCGCGTGCGAGGTGAGGGAGTCGTCATGCCCGCTCTTGTGGCGGACAGAGGTTAAGAATTCACAAGGGCCGGATTTTTCTCGTGCCCAAACGCAAGCGGGCGCGGGACCATGCCCCGCGCCCGCCCACAACCGCACCTTTTAGAAGCGGACGCCGACGCCCAGCATCACCTGGTGACGGTCGGCGTCGATGTCGAAGCGATCGCTCTCGACGCCGCTCGGCCCTTCGACCTCGCCTTCCTCATAGTTGGAATAGCGGTACTCGCCCTTCACGAACATGTTCTCGGACACCGCATATTCGAGGCCCGCGCCCACGCGCCAGCCGTCGAGGTCGATGTCGGTGTCGACATCGGTCACGTTGTCGGTGGCAAGCACGTTGTAGCTGGCATTGGTGTAGCCGGCCTTGGCATAGGCCAGCGTGCGCGGGGTCACCAGCACACCGGCGCGAACGCCGACATAGAGGTCACGCCCGGCCTCGAGATTGCCGACGCCGAAGTTCTCGAAGCCGACCGTGTCATATTCGGTCTGCGCCTCGGAGTGGACGTACTCGCCCTCGACACCGATCACCGCGCCGCTGAACGCCATGTCGTAGCCGACGCCCACGCCATAGGCGACGTCATCCATCGACTGGTCGATGTCCTCGGCATTGTCGATGTCCTCGGAACTGCCCGGGCTGGTGCTGTCATAACCGACCAGCGCTTCCACCCGCGGGCCGGTGAAGGCCGCGTTGTCCTGAGCGGCAGCCGGCAGCGCGAAGGCCAGGGCCGAACCGGCGGCGAGAAGTGCGAACGTCTTTTTCATATTGGTACTCCAGATCCTTTTCAGCGCGGCATTTGCGCCACGGACCTGCTGAATGCAGCGCAGCAAAGGTTGGTTTCATGAACATTTCACAACAAAGACACTGTTGCGGGAACGCAACATATCGGCCGACGAACTGTTGCCCCGCGTCGATGAACGGCAGGAACCGGAATCTTGGCACCGCAGTTCCACGCACCCGCGCCGCACCGTCACCCTGACATGCGAGCAGCCACATGCGCCTCCGCTCGCGTGGAAGCGGACCTTTGTGCGGGCCGAGGACCTCTCGCGTTCCGGGGCCGAGTACCGGCTTTGGGGAGTGCCGCACGCTCACCGGCCTGCCGCGCAGCCAAGCCGCGCCAGGCGCGTGTGAGCGGACCTTTGCGCCCAGCCGAACAGCCCCGCATTCCGGCTCCCGAGCCCCCCCCTCGGAAGCGCCGAACGCAGCCCATACATCGGCCTGCCGCGCAGGTGGGCGACACCAAGCGATTGAACCACGGCGCAGGCGCAGCATCGTCGGCGTCCGCCCGGCCCGCGCTGCTCGAACCCGAACGTCCGTCCGCCCGGGCGGTGTCAGCCGGAACCCCGGCTGGGCGCAAGCACCCTCACATCGTGCTCCTGCCTCCAAAACCGCGCGCTCAGCATTTGGCAGCGGCGGCCCTCAGCCCTATATGCAGGCCATCACCATGACAGACACCGCTCTCATGCCCATTCCCGGGGCGATCGATCCCGTTCCGGTCGCCCGCGCCAGCATCGCGGGCGGCATCACCCCGCGCGCCGACGGCCGTATCGACCTGATCGGCCTGCCCCGCCCGCGCATCGCGGAACTGTTTGCCGAAGCCGGGCTCGACGCGAAGCCGGCCAGGCTTCGCGCCAAGCAGGTGTTCCACTGGCTCTATCATCGCGGCGTCACCGACTTCGCCGCCATGACCGACATCGCCAAGCCGATGCGCCCGTGGCTGGCGGAACGCTTCGCCATCGGCCGCCCCGACGTGGTCGAGGCCCAGCATTCGAATGACGGCACCCGCAAATGGCTGCTGCGTACCGCGGACGGCCACGATTTCGAGATGGTGTTCATCCCCGACGCGGATCGCGGAACCTTGTGCGTGTCGAGCCAGGTCGGTTGCACGCTCAATTGCCGCTTCTGCCACACGGGCACGATGCGGCTGGTGCGCAATCTCACGGCCGGCGAGATCGTCGGTCAGGTCATGCTCGCGCGCGATTCGCTGGGCGAGTGGCCGAAAGGCCGGATGGATGTGCCTGACGATCTTGGGGGCGAGGAGGAGAGCGCCGCGCACTACACCGCCGACGGCCGCCTGCTGACCAACATCGTGATGATGGGCATGGGCGAGCCGCTCTACAATTTCGACAATGTGAAGGACGCGCTGCAGCTGGTGATGGACGGCGACGGCCTCGCCCTCTCCAAGCGGCGCATCACCCTCTCCACCAGCGGCGTGGTGCCGATGATGGAGCGCTGCGGCGAGGAAATCGGGGTCAACCTCGCCGTGTCGCTCCATGCGGTGAACAAGGCGGTGCGCGACGAGATCGTGCCGCTCAACCGCAAATACGGCATCGAGGAACTGCTCGCCGCCTGCGCCGCCTATCCCGGCGCCTCCAACGCGCGGCGGATCACCTTCGAGTATGTGATGCTCAAGGACCGCAACGATTCGGATGAGGATGCGCGCGAGCTCATCCGCCTGCTGCGCGCCCACGACCTCCCCGCCAAGGTCAACCTCATCCCCTTCAACCCCTGGCCGGGCGCACCCTACGAGTGCTCGAGCCCGGAGCGGATCCGCCGCTTCTCGCAGATCGTGTTCGAAGGCGGGATCAGCGCGCCGGTGCGCACCCCGCGCGGCCGCGACATCGATGCCGCTTGCGGACAGCTGCGCACCGCGGCCGAGCGCCGCACCGCGCGCGAGCGCCGGGCCGAGGAAGGCGCCCCCACCCCGGCCTGACGCGGTTCGCGGCTCAGGCCGGCGGCATCGCGGTCACATCTCGGACAGAACGCACCGGGCAAACTGTCACACTGGCCGGATAATCCGATCCCACCGACTATCAGGGTCATGAGGGATCAACAAAATCATGGGCAAGGACGTGGACGCCCGCGCGATGGTGCGCGGCTATTCGGACGGTGACGTCGACACCAACCACATGGGCAACCGCACGCTGGAAAGCCTCGCCGCCGAGCGCTATTCCCGCCGCCAGACCATCTTCGGCAGCCTGCAGGCGAGCGCCGCGGCGTTCCTGGGCACCGGCCTGCTGGCCGCCTGCGACGAAGACTTCTTCACCAGCGACAAGCCGCAGGCATCTGCCGGGGCCGACATCGAGACCAGCGCCGGCCGAATGGTGACGCTGACCGGTGTGGTCGACGCGCCCCGCAGCGCGACGGGCGCCTGGCGCCAGACCGGCGGGCCTTCGGTGGCGCTGAGCGGCAGCGGCAGCAGCGTCAGCTTCCTCGCGCCGGGCGTCGCCGCCGCCACGCCGCTGACCTTCGTCTACGATGTGACGGACGCGGACGGCAACACCGACGCCGACGAGACCACCGTCACCATCAACCCCGCCACGCTCGACTTCGAGGCCGTCCCCAAGAACCGGCTCGACCTCGTGACCGTGCCCGCCGGCTACGAAGTGCAGGTGATGACCCGGATCGGCGACCCGATCGCCGCCGGTGTGCCCGAATACCAGAACAACGGCACGGACAGCAATTTCGCCCAGCGGATCGGCGATCATGGCGATGCGCTGCACTATCTCGGGCTGAGCGCCGCCGGCACGCGCGACGACAATGCCTCGACCCGCGGCCTGATGGTGCAGAACCACGAGAACCTGAACGTCCAGTACCTGCACCCCAACGGCCCCACGCTGGTGAACGAGCAGCAGCCGCGCGACGAGGCGCTCAAGGAGATCGAGGCGCACGGCGTCTCCGTCACCGAATATCGCGACACGGGCGACCTCAGCTGGACCTACATCCAGGACAGCGCCTTCAACCGCCGTATCACCCCCAACACGCCGATGGTGCTCCACGGGCCGGTGCGCGGCAGCGCCTATGTCCGCACCGCCTACTCGACCGACGGCACGCAGGGCCGCGGCACGATCAACAACTGCGCCAACGGGGCCACGATCTGGGGCACGATGCTGACCTGCGAGGAGAACTGGGCCGGGTATTTCCGCCGCGACAATAGCGGCGCGGGCACCGACAATGCCCTTCGCACCGAGCGCGAGCTGACCTCGCTGCGCCGCTACGGCGTCAACAGCACCAGCGGCAATTACCTGTGGTCGACGGTGCAGGCGGACGAAACCACCATCTTCCGCCGCTGGGACGCGCGGGCGACCGCCGGCTCCGCGACGGAAGATTTCCGCAACGAGCCCAACCAGTTCGGCTGGGTGGTCGAGCTCGACCCCTACGATCCGGGCGCCACCCCGCGCAAGCGCACCGCGCTCGGCCGCATGGGCCATGAGGGCGCCTGGCCGGGCCGGTTCACGGCGGGCCAGAAGGTCGCCATCTACATGGGCGACGATTCGCGCCGCGAATATATGTACAAGTTCGTCTCCGACGCCGACTGGTCGGCCGGCGACGCGCAATCCGCCGACCGGCTGGCGGTGGGCGACAAATATCTCGACAGCGGCACGCTCTATGTCGCCCGCTTCAATGCGGACGGCACGGGCACCTGGCTGCCGCTGGTGTTCGGCCAGGTGCCGAACCGCCCGGCGGTGGGCACCACGCCCGAATATGCCTTCGCCGACCAGGCCGACATCCTCATCAACGCCCGTCTCGCCGGCGACGCGCTGGGGGCGACGCCGATGGACCGCCCGGAATGGACCGCCACCAACCCGGCCAATGGCGAGATCTACCTCACGCTCACCAACAACAACGCCAGCGGCCGGCCGCTCAACGACACCAATGCCGCCAACCCGCGGCACTACACCGACCCCAAGCTGCGGGCGGGCTTCACCGACCAGGATCCCAACGCGCAATACGATCAATCCTACGGCAACCCCAACGGGCACATCATCCGCCTGCGCGAGAACGGCGACGACAATGCCGCCACCTCGTTCACCTGGGACATCTTCCTGTTCGGCGCCAACGCCCCGATGGACCCGGAAAACATCGACCTGTCGCAGCTGACCGACGAGAACGACTTCTCCTCGCCGGACGGACTGTGGTTCTCGCGCCCGCAGAACCCGGCGGGCGTGGGCCGGCCGCTCCTGTGGATCCAGACAGATGACGGCGCCTATACCGACATCACCCACAACCAGATGCTGGCCGCGCTTCCCGGCCAGGTGGGCGATGGCGAGACAATGACGATCACCAACACCGCGCAGGACGGCTCCACCGCGCAGCAGACCACCATCGTCGGCGCACCGGCCACCCCGGCCACCGTCCGGCGCTTCCTGACCGGACCGATCGAGGCGGAGATCACCGGCGTCGATACGACCCCCGACGGGCGCACGCTGTTCGTGGGCATCCAGCATCCGGGCGAGGATGGCGAGCCCGACGCGCCGACGAGCCATTGGCCGCAGAGCCAGGCCGGCACCGCCACCGGCCGCCCCCGCTCGGCGATCGTCGCAATTACCAAGGCAAGCGGCGGCATCGTCGGGATCTGATCCCCCCGCCCCTCGCACAGTCCCTCAAGGCCGGCCGGTCCCCGCAAGGGTGCCGGCCGGTTCCGTGTTCGGGCCCGCCAATTGCGCAGGCCGACCCTGCGCGAAAGGGCTGGCCCGGGCCTCCCGGCTCAACTCCCCCAAGCGCTGGCCATATCCACGCAAGCAGCTCGCCGAGGCGGGCAGCATTACGGTCACCTCGTGCTCGGCGAGGCCGGCCTGCCCCTCCGCCATCACAGCGCCCATCGAGAAGCGCGTCTCGCCGGAGAACACACGGTCGATGGAATAGGCGTCAGGTCACACAAGCACGACGATCACCGGCGGACCTGCCGATCATCGCCATGAACATGCGGTAAGGTCCCCTTTCCCGCACGGTCGCCCTAATCCGCCGATCCCGGCCCACCGCGCCCGCATGCGCGTCGCGCCATCCGCCATCCGCCACCCACTCGCCTCCCTCCACGAGGGCAACCGCGCTGGCCCTGCGGCGGCGCGGAACCGGCGGGGCCGCCGCGCGGTTGCCCCCTTCACCGACCCCGCGCATCCGCGACCCAGCGAGAAGCCGAACCACCAGGGCCGGACCAGCCAGATGCCGGCCACCGCCGGACCAGGAGACGACCATGACCGAAACGCTCGACCCAGCCCTGCCGCCCGAGGTGCAGGACCGCGCTCAACGCGTGCTGGAGCGCGCCTGCGAGCGCGAGATGACGCTCACCACGGCCGAAAGCTGCACCGGCGGGCTGCTCGCCGCACTGCTGACCGACATTCCCGGCGTCAGCCATGCGTTCGAGCGCGGCATGGTCGTCTATTCCAAGCAGGCGAAATGCGACCTGCTCGACATCGAACGCGGCAAGGTCGACAGTTGCGGCGCGGTGAGCAAGGAGATCGCGGTGGAGATGGCGCGCGGCGCCCTGCACCGCTCCAAGGCCGACATCGCCCTGTCGATCACCGGCTATGCCGGCCCGCCGGGCAAGGACGAGGACGGCGAGGAGGGTCTGGTCCACTTCGGCTGCGCCCGCAAGGACGGCCCGATCGCCCACCGCGAGGAGCATTTCGGCCCGGTCGGGCGGCAGGGCGTGCGCATCGCCGCGCTCGGCGTGGCGCTGGAGATGATCGAGGAGGCGCTGAATGACTGAGCCGGCCACCGGGCGCGCGGCGCAAGACGCGCAGCTGTCGAGCGGCGGCGACCACCCGTTCCATGCCCTGCACGGCCACGGTTTCGTACGCGTCGCAACCAGCACGCCCCGCGTCCGCACCGCCGATGTGGCCTGCAATCGCGACGGGATCATCGCCGAAGCAAAAAGGGCGCATGAGTGCCATGTGGACCTGCTCGTCTACCCCGAGCTGTGCGTGTCCTCCTATGCGCTCGACGACCTGCTCATGCAGTCGGCGCTGCTCGATGCGGTCGAGGGCGCGGTGGAGGAGATCGTCGCCGCCAGCGCCGCGCTGTCGCCGGTGCTGCTGGTCGGCGCGCCGCTGCGGCACGAGGGGCGGCTCTACAACTGCGCCCTCGTGATCGCCGCGGGCAGGCTGCTGGGCGTCGTCCCCAAGAGCTTCCTGCCCAATTATCGCGAGTTCTACGAGAAGCGCTGGTTCGCGCATGGCCGCAACATCCGGGGCAAGACCATCGATGTCGCCGGGGCCGAGGTGCCGTTCGGCGTCGACCTCGTCTTCGCCTCGAACCAGCTCGCCGGGTTCAAGCTGTTCGTGGAGATCTGCGAAGATTTCTGGGCGCCCAATCCGCCCTCCACCGAAGGCGCGCTGGCGGGCGCGACGATCCTCGCCAACCTGTCCGCCTCCAACATCGTGATCGGCAAGTCGGACGAGCGGCACCTGCTCTGCCGGGCCCAGTCGAGCCGCACCGCGAGCGCCTATGTCTACTCCGCCGCCGGCCATGGCGAGAGCACGACCGACATGGCGTGGGATGGGCAGGGTATCGTCTACGAGCTGGGCGACCTGCTGGCCGAATCCGAGCGTTTCAGCCTCGATCCGGAGCTGTGCATCGCCGATGTGGATACCGACCGCATCCTCGGCGACCGGATGCGCCTGCAGACCTTCAACGATGCCGCCGAGCACGCCTTCCGGCCCGAGGACTCCTTCCGCACGATCCGCTTCGACCATGAACCGGCTGCGGGCGATATCGGCCTGATCCGCCCGATCCGCCGCTTCCCCTTCGTCCCCAACCGGCCGGCAAAGTTGGACGAGGATTGCTTCGAGGCGTTCAACATCCAGGTCGACGGCCTCATGCGCCGGTTCGAGCAGACCAGCGGCGATTCCATGGTCATCGGCGTTTCGGGCGGGCTCGATTCGACCCATGCGCTGATCGTCGCGGCCAAGGTGTGCGACCGGCTGGGCCTGCCGCGCACCACCATCCGCGGCTACACCATGCCCGGCTTCGGCACCTCGGAGGGCACCAAGTCCAACGCGTGGAAGCTGATGGAGGCGCTCGGCATTACCGGCGAGGAGATCGACATCCGCCCCGCCGCCATGCAGATGCTGGAGGCGATGGACCACCCCTTCGCCCGAGGGGAGCCGGTGCACGACGTCACCTTCGAGAACGTGCAGGCGGGCCTGCGCACCGACTACCTGTTCCGCCTCGCCGGGCACCATCGCGGCTTCGTGATCGGCACGGGAGACCTTTCGGAGCTTGCGCTGGGCTGGTGCACCTATGGCGTGGGCGACCAGATGAGCCATTATGCGGTCAATGCCGGCGTGCCCAAGACGCTGATCCAGTACCTGATCCGCTGGACCACCCGCACCAACCAGTTCGACGAGGCGACCGATGCGGTGCTGGAAGCGATCCTGGGCCAGGAGATCAGCCCGGAACTGGTGCCGGTGGGCGAGGACGGCGAGATGCAGAGCACCGAAGGCAAGATCGGGCCCTACGAGCTCAACGACTTCTTCCTGCACCATATCGTGCGCTTCGGGCAGAGGCCGTCCAAGGTCGCGTTCCTCGCGCTCCACGCCTGGCGCGACGCAAGCCACGGCCTGTGGCCCGCTGGGTTTCCGGAGAATGGGCGCAACGAATACGACCTGCCGGTCATCCGCAAATGGCTGGAGAGCTTTCTCCAGCGCTTCTTCGCCTTCAGCCAGTTCAAGCGCAGCGCCATCCCCAATGGCCCCAAGGTCAGCAGCGGCGGCGCGCTGAGCCCGCGCGGCGACTGGCGCGCGCCCAGCGATGCGGTGGCCGATCTGTGGCTGGCGGAGCTGCGCGAGCGGGTGCCGGAATAGCGGCTCGCCGCCAGCGCATTGCGGTGCGTGGACGGCCGGCCCCTGGGCACGGCGTGAGCGTCACCCGGGGCTGCGCGCGTGGGCGCCAACGCGCCGGCACCCACGCAGCGTGCCCTCAGAACGTCCGGCTCAGCGCCAGCGACAGCCGCCAGTCCTGCGGCGGCTGGATGCCGTTCAGGTCCTGGTAGAGCGGCACGCCGAGTTCCACGTTCAGCTGCGGGCGATCGGCCGTGGCGAGCGGCAGCAGCCAGTTGAGGCCGAGCGCGGCGGAGACGGTATCGCCCCCGTAATTGCCCTGCAGGTCGGCGGGCGAGGAGTGGCTGTGCGCGCCGTCATAGTGCCCCTCGATCGGCCCCTCCCGCAGATATTCGAGCCGCGCGGTGGCGCCGACCGCCGGCGCGACGAAGCTGCTGATCCAGCCGGTCGCCCGCGCCCGGTCTCCGAAGGCGAAGCCGCTGGCGTTCGCCTCCTCGGTGCGCCAGCGATAGGCGCCCTGCACCCCCCAGCCGAGCGCACCCGAGCGGCCGCGCACCGTCAGCGAGGGCTCCACGTCCCAGGTGCCGCCGCCCGGCTGCATCCCATAATGGACGAACGTGCCATCGGCGTTGCGCAGGTCCACCGCGCCGGTCGGCACCCACAGGCCGAGCGTCGCATGGGCTCCGAGGCCGCGAGAGCGCAGCAGCCGGTAGGAGGCGGAAAGCAGCGTGTCGCCAAAGCCGTGGGCCCCATGCCGGTGCGTCGCGCCAGGCGCCATCCCATGGCCCGCATGATCGCCGCTCGCCGCCCCGCCTTCGCCGGATGCAGGGTCGATCCCGACCATCTCCATGTCGTGCCACATATAATGCGGCATCGCCATCAGGGTCAGGTTGTCGGTGACGCCGGCCATCAGGTCGAGCATCAGCATGTCCATTACCATGCTCGACGTGCGGCTCGAATAGCCGGCGGCCAGCACGTCGGCGTCGGCGATCTCTTCCGTGCCGCTCTGGTTGGTGCCGCTCCAGCGGCTCCGTTCATAGCGCAGGCCGATCATCACCTCGCCGCCCTGATGCATGTGGTCGCCCATCAGCCCGGCGGCAGGGTGAAGCAGCGGCGATTCGACGATGATCGGGGGGGTATCCTGGCCAGTAGCCTGGGCCGTGTCCTGGCCGATGTTTCGGCCGGTGTCCTGGCCGATGTCCTGGGCGGCCGCCGGAGCCGCTATGGCGAGGGGCAGCAGCGCGCAGGCTGCTCCCTGAAGAAGAACCTTCATGGTCTCTGTATCCTGTCTGAAAAGCATCGAATGTCCGCAGCGCGGGCGGACAATGGCGATCAGGCAGGCAGCGGCGGCGCCCTTGCGGGTGGGAGCGGGCGCGGCATCGCAACACCCGGCTCGGCCGCTCGCCCGGGCTCGAACAGGAGCGCTGCCCCGGCCGGCGGGCGGATGGCCGGCACCGGAGGCGGCGGCGCGGTCGGGCCGGTCAGCCCGGCAAAGGCACAGGGCTGCGAGGCGTGTTGCTCGCCCTTCTCGTGACCGCGATCGTGCCGGTGCTCGCGGCGGTCGTGGCGCCCGGCGTCAAGGCCGAGCCGGACCAGCTTCGTGCCGATGGAATCGCACAGGCGAAGGAAGATCGCCCCGTCCGGCGCGCGGTCGGGCATGTAGCCTTGGGGCACGAAGCTGCGCAGGAACAGCGTGGCCGCCAGCAGCAGCCAGATGGCCGCCCCGCCTCGCAGCCGGAATCGCATCGCGCTCATTCGCCGGCGCGCCTAGGCCCGCATCGGCGCCGCTTCAAGCAGGATCGCGGGCCCCACGCTTGGCTCGGCGGCAGGGCTGTGCTCCAAGGGCGCGATGAGCGCGCGCGTGCCCTGTTGCGGAACCTGGAGGTGAACCGCCCGGCGGTCCTCGTCACCGGCGGTGCGCGGCGGATCGGCGCGGCGCTCGCGCGGCGCTTCGGAGCGCAGGGCTGGCATGTCGCGATCCACTGCCACCGCTCCCGCAAGGAGGCGGAGGCGCTCGCCGCGCAGCTGCCGAGCGCAGAGGTGGTCGCCTGCGACCTCGCCGATCCGAGCGCCGCCGTCGCGCTGGTCGAGGGGCTGGCCGAGCGGCTCGAGGACTGGCGCGCGCTGGTCAACTGCGCCTCCGTGCTGCGGCCCGACGCGGCGAGTGCGCTCGACCGCGCGATCTTCGCCGAGGCGATGCGGGTCAACGCGGAGAGCCCGGCTCTGATGGCGCAGGCCTATCTGGCGCGGGCGCGCAGTTCGGCCGGCCGGCGGGTGATCCAGGTGACCGACCAGAAGACCGCCAATCCCAACCCCGATTTCTTCAGCTACACGATGAGCAAGCACGCCCTCGCCGCGACCGTAGCGATGCTCGACATTCAGGAAGGGACCCGGCCCGACGACCGCATCTATGCCCTCGCCCCCGGCGCCATCCTGCCGAGCCTCGACCAGAGCGAGAGCGAGGCCGAGCATTCGCACCGCATGAACCTCCTCGCCCGGCGCACCTCGGCGCAGGAGGTGGCGGAGGCCGCATGGTGGCTCGCCACGGGGCCGCTGGCCGGCGGGCAGGTGCTGTTCGTCGATTCCGGCCAGCATCTCGTGCCGCAGCCGCGCGACGTGATCTACCTCGCCCGCCAGCAGGGGATTGGCCAGCAGGAGACCGGCCAGCAGGGAATCGGCCGCCGGGAGATCGGCCGGCATGGGGAAGCGGCATGAAGCGCCACGCGCTCAGCACCCGCATCTGGCACTGGGTCAATGCGCTGAGCCTTGTGGTGCTGTTCATGTCGGGGCTGAACATCTCCAACGGCCATCCGTACCTCTATTGGGGCGAGTGGGGCTTCAGCCCGGCCGAGGCCTGGGCCGCGGTGCCGCGCTTCCCCGGATGGGCGACGATCCCCGGCCGCTACAGCCTCGCCGTGGCGCGCGACTGGCACCTGCTGTTCGCCTGGGTGTTCGCGCTGGGGCTGCTGCTGTTCATGGTGGCGGCGCTGGCCAACGGGCATTTCGTGCGCGACCTGTTCACCCGCGCGCGCGAATGGCGCTGGCGCCTGTTCATGGCGGAGGTGCGCGAATATCTGCGCTTCAACTTCGCGCATACGGGCGGGAAATACGGCGCCATCCAGAAGCTCGCCTATGCGCTGGTGGTGTTCGTCCTGCTGCCGCTGATGATCCTCACCGGCATGGCGATCAGCCCGGGGATGGATGCGGCCTGGCCCTGGCTGCTCGACCTGTTCGGCGGACGCCAGAGCGCGCGTTCGGTGCACTTCCTGGCGGCATGGGCGCTGTTCGCCTTCACGCTGGTGCACGTGGTGCTGGTGGCGCTGACGGGGCCGTGGGGTCAGGTGAAGGGCATGATCACGGGCAGGGTCGATGAGGCGGCGTAGCGTTCTTGCGGGCCTCGCCGCGTTCGGCACGACGGGCTGTTCGCGCATCGGCGACAGTGCCGCCTTCTCCGCGCTGGTGGAGACGGCGCAGGGCTGGCACCGCGCGGCGCATCGGGCGCTGAGCCCCGGCATCGCGCTGGCCCGCGAATACGAGGCGGCCGACCTCTCGCCCTTCTTTCGCGGCAATGGCACGATCGAGATCGCCTCGCCCGCCTACCGCGCCCATCTGGCGAGCGGCTTTGCCGATTGGCGCCTGACAGTGGGCGGGCTGGTCGCCCGGCCGCTGAGCCTCTCCATGGCCCAGATCCGCGCCCTGCCCCAGCGCACCCAGATCACCCGCCACGATTGCGTGGAGGGGTGGAGCGCCATCGGCCAGTGGACCGGCCCGCAGCTCGGCCCCCTGCTGGAGTTCGCCGGCCTGCTGCCGGGCGCGCGCTACATCGTCTTCCACTGCGCCGACGTGCTCTACGGCTCGCGCTATTACGAAAGCTGCGGGCTCGACGATGCCTTCCACCCGCAGACGATCCTCGCGCACCAGCTGAACGGGCAAGCGCTGCCGGAGAGGAACGGCGCACCGCTGCGCCTGCGGATCGAGCGGCAGCTGGGCTACAAGCACGCCAAATATCTGGTGGGAATCGAGGCGGTGGCGAGCCTGGAAGGTATCGCGGGCGGCGGAGGCGGCTTCTGGGAGGACCGCGGCTATCAATGGTACGCCGGCATCTGACGCCGGGCGAAGGCCGCGCCAGCGTCGGACCCGCAGCGGACATCGGCCGGGCGAGCCCCCGCTGGGCTTAACGCCTAGACGGCCCATGCATAAAGGAAGGGTACGGCGCCCCACTCGCCCGCCTTGCCGCCCTCGCCCGCGCTCGACCCGCAGAGCGCCGTCCCCTGAACAGCGCAGAGCCGCTCGCGCACGATCGACGCTGCGGGCGGAGACACGCGCGAATCGCTCGCCGCGACGAGGACCACCCGCCGCCACAGGGAGGCCGTCCCGCTCCCCTCGGGCGCCGGCATCGCAACCGGCGGCGGGGAAGCCGGCAATTGACACGCAGCGGAGCGGCGTTTCTAAGCGGCGCCTAGGCGAAAGCGGGGGAGAGCGGCGCCCATGTGGTTGCTCGACAGATTGCTACGAAGGCTGATCCGGACCGGGCGTCTGATCGTCACCGATCACGACGGCAAGGTCTATTCCTATGGCAGCGGCGGCGCGGCCGGGGATGCAGAGCCGATCCGCATCCGCCTGACGCACCGCAAGGCGGCGCGGCACATCGCCACCTATCCGCAAGTGGGCGCGGGCGAGGCCTATATGTGGGGCTGGCTGGTCGTCGAGCCGCCGCACGACATCCGCGACATGGTGCTGTTCGTCACCGCCAATTCCAAGGCCCATGGCGAACGGGCGCTCCAGCCGCAGGGCCGGCTCAAGCGGCTGGCGCAGAAGGCGGCGGCCAAGGCCGACGGGATCAACCTGCGCACCAAGGCCCGCAAGAACGCCGAGCACGCCTACAATCTCACCCGCCGCTTCTACGAGCTGTTCCTCGACGAGGACCGGCAGTACACGATGGCCTATTACCGCGATCCGTCGAACACGCTGGAAAAGGCGCAGCTCGACAAGAAGGCCCACATCGCGGCCAAGATGTACATCCAGCCGGGCATGAAAGTGCTCGACATCGGCTGCGGCTGGGGCGGCCTGGCGCTCTACCTCCACAAGCACTATGGCTGCGAGGTGCTGGGCATCTCGCTCGCGCCGGAGCAGATCGCCTTCTGCCGCGAACGGGCCGAGGCGGCGGGCGTGGCCGACAAGGTCAGGTTCGAGCTGATGGACTATCGCGACCTGCAGGGCCAGTTCGACCGGATCAGCTCGATCGGCATGCTGGAGGCGCTCGGGCGGCCGCATTTCAGCGAATATTTCCGCCACACGCACCGGCTGCTGGCGCCCGAAGGGGTGGTGCTCAACCACACATGCGGGCGGGTGACGGGGCCCGGCTTCACCGACGCCTGGACGCGCAAGTACATCTTCCCCGGCGGCTATATCCCCGCGCTCAGCGAGCTGGTGGTGGAGAGCGAGCGCGCGGGCTTGCAGGTGATGGACGTGGAGGCCCTCCGCTTCCACTACAGCCACACCATCGCCGAATGGTACAAGCGTGCCGACATGCACCACGACGAGATCGCCGCGATGTACGGAGAGCGCTTCTTCCGCATGTGGCAGTTCTATCTCGCCGGCGCGGAGCAGAGCTTCCGCCACGGCACCATGGTCAATTTCCAGCTGGTGCAGGTGAAGGACCGCGCGGCGCTGCCGATGACCCGCGACTACATGCACGAGGAAAGCGCCCGCCTGCGCTCGGCCGAGGAGGCGCCGGCATGGCACCTCGATCCGGCGCTGAGCCAGGCGGCGGAGTAAACCTCTTTGCGGGGCGCGCCGCGATCGCCGGCTGCATCGCCCGCTGGTCGAGCGCTGATACCGGCTCGTCGCGCGCGCCTTGAGATGTTCGATGGCACGGGTCCCTGTCCTGCATGAGCCGCTGGCCGGCGCGGCGCCCGCCCGCCTGATCGCCGGTGCCTGGAGCGGTTTTCGATACGGCTGCGTCGATCGGCCGCTCCAGACCTTTGTTGAACCGCGATTTCCAGAGGCAGCAGGCGATCCAGCCGCTTCGAAACCGCTCTTGAAGTCGGGCGCGGCGAGCTTGCGCCTGTCACGAAGGCCAATTACTTCCGCAGCTTATGACGGATCGCCCCTTGCTTGCGCGCACGCTGGCGCCGCTGGTGCTGCTCGCCCTGCTGCTCTTCGGGGCGCCGGCCGCGCAGGCGCGGGTGGACGTGCATTTCCACAGCTTCAACGGGTCGGTGCTGGTCGGGCGCTATCCGCATACGTTCGTGGTGTTCGACGGGGTGCTGGACGATACGGGCGAGCGGGTGTGGGAGAATTACGGCTTCTCCGCCAAGCGCGCGACGCCCGCCGTGCTTCGCGGCCCGGTCGAGCACATCGTGATGACGGAGAAGGACAAGTACGTCCACTCCACCAACCGGCACTTCACCGTAAGCGTGTCGGACGAAACCTATCGACGGATGAAGGCCGAGATGATCGCCTGGCGCGACGCTCCGGGCCGCTATTACGATCTCAGGACGAGGAACTGCATCCACTTCGTCGGGCGCATGGCCGAACTTGCGGGGCTGAGGGTGGATTATCCGGGCAGCCTGCTGAGGAAGCCGAAGGCGTGGCTCAACCACGTCAGCGCCCTCAACCCGCAGTTGGGCGCGCCGCCGGTCGACTGAGCGAGCGGCGCTTGCGGACGGTAGAAGCAGGCGGTTCGCGGGTGAATGCACGCCCGTTGCACAATGGGCGCATGTCCATTGCGAGCCCGCTGCAAAGCGGTCGCGCAGCCGCTTCCGAACCCGTTGCAAAGCGCTTTTCGCAGGCCTCTGACGGGCGAGGCGTTGCGGGGCGCCATCGGGCCTGATAACCGCCCGCCACTTTCCACGATCGGAGCGGATGATGGCGGACATCAAGCGGGTGGTTCTGGCCTATTCGGGCGGGCTCGACACCAGCGTGATCCTGAAATGGCTGCAGGTGACCTACAATTGCGAGGTCGTCACCTTCACCGCCGATCTGGGCCAGGGCGAGGAGCTGGAGCCCGTTCGCGGCAAGGCGCGGACGATGGGCGTGCCCGACGAGCACATCTTCATCGACGACCTGCGCGAGGAATTCGTCCGCGATTTCGTCTTCCCGATGATGCGCGCCAATGCCCGCTACGAAGGCGATTATCTGCTCGGCACCTCCATCGCCCGCCCGTTGATCGCCAAGCGGCTGGTGGAGATCGCGAAGGCGACCGGCGCCGATGCCGTCGCTCACGGAGCGACCGGCAAGGGCAACGACCAGGTGCGCTTCGAGCTTGGCGCCTACGCCCTTGCCCCCGACATCCGCGTGATCGCCCCATGGCGCGAATGGGACCTGACCAGCCGCACCGCGCTGATCGAATGGGCCGAGGCGCACCAGGTGCAGGTGCCTCGCGACAAGCGCGGCGAGAGCCCCTTTTCCACCGACGCCAACCTGCTGCACACCTCGTCCGAGGGCAAGGTGCTGGAGGACCCGTGGGAGGAGGTGCCAGCCCACGTCTATTCGCGCACCGTGGACCCGGAGGACGCGCCGGACGAGCCCGAGTACATCACCCTCGATTTCGAGCGCGGTGACGGCGTCGCGCTGAACGGGCAGGCGATGAGCCCGGCCACCCTGCTGGCGGCGCTGAACGAGCTTGGTCGCAAGCACGGCATCGGGCGACTGGACCTGGTCGAGAACCGCTTTGTGGGCATGAAGAGCCGCGGCATGTACGAGACGCCCGGCGGCGAGATCTATGCCCGCGCCCATCGGGGCATCGAGCAGATCACGCTCGATCGCGGCGCCGCGCACCTGAAGGACGAGCTGATGCCGCGCTATGCGGAGCTGATCTACAACGGCTTCTGGTTCGCGCCGGAGCGGGAGATGCTGCAGGCGGCGATCGACCACAGCCAGGCCCGGGTCACCGGCACCGTGCGGCTGAAGCTCTACAAGGGCCTCGCCAGCGTGGTCGGGCGCCGATCGCCGCAGAGCCTTTATTCCGAGCGTCACGTCACCTTCGAGGACGATGCGGGAGCCTACGACCAGCAGGACGCGGCGGGGTTCATCAAGCTGAACGCGCTGCGGCTGCGGCTGCTGGCCCAGAGGGACCGGTCGCGCAGCGAGGACTAGAGCGGCATGCGGCGAGCGGTGGGCTTGTCACCCCTGTCCACCGGCATCGTGCGACGGAGTGAACGAGTGACGAGGGCGCGGTTGCCCGGCTCATCGCTCGCGCGAATCCTCCGGGGCCGTCCCGGGGGTGCCCGGCCCATTTCCCTTGAGAGTGCGGCGGCGCCAGGTCCGCTGCGGGGAGCCGCTCGGGAGGTTGAGGCGACTCGGGCGGGCGTGCGCTCGGCGGCGCTGAGGCAATTGCGCCGCGCTGGCGACGAGGCGAGCCGGTGCGGCGGCGAGCCGAGCCCGCTTTTCAAGGGACACCGCCGCGTTTCCGCCTGAACGGGACGAACGGAGTAGGTCACGGGACGGGCTCCCCGCCCGGGGGTGGCCCGGTAGGGAACGGGCGGGTACCCGGGCTTCCGAACGGACGGGAGTACCAGACAGTGAAAACGCACCTGACGCTGGCGGCGCTTGCCGCCTGCGCGCTTGGCGGGTCGCTGAGTGCGGTTCACGCCGCCGGACCGGGCGAGACCGGGGCCGAAGGGCTTACCGTTCCCGTGATGACATACGATTCCGACCTGCCGCGGTTCCAGCCTTCTGCCGAGGATTTCGCAAGCGATGCGGCGCCGGTCGAAATGGCCGTCGAGGCGCCCGAACCCGCCGCCGAAGCGATCGGCGGCGGCGAGGCCAGCTGGTATGGCGCGCAGTTCGCCGGCCGCCGCACCGCCAGCGGCGAGCGGTTCGATCCCGCGCAATACACCGCCGCGCACCGCACCTTGCCCTTCGGCAGCAAGATCCGCGTGACCAACGCACGCAGCGGCAAGTCCGTGGTGGTGCGCATCAACGATCGCGGGCCGTTCACGCACAAGCGCGTGATCGACCTGAGCCGCGCCGCCGCTCAGGAACTCGGCATCGTTGCCACCGGCCGCGGGCAGGTGCAGCTGGCGGTGCTTTCCTCCTGATCCTGCCGGCAGCGCCGCACATGGCGCTGCGCTAGCTCCACGCTTCGAACATCTCTGGGCTGAGCCGTCCGCGTGGCGGCTTGCGCGGCGCAAAACGCCGCCTGCCGGCGCGCGTCAAACAGCGGCGGCGCGGCGGAGGTGGTGGCCAGGAGCGAGGCGGGAGAGCGACCGGACATGGTTCACCTGTGCAGCAGATGCAGGGGAACCGGGGGGAGGCGTGGGGTGCGGGGCGGGGCGGGGCCGGGCGGGGCGGGGGTTTAACTCCGGTCGTTAATACAATGCTGCCGGAGGGAAAGGCCAAAGAGCACGTTGCCAAAACCGCCAATCTATGTTGCTTGACAATTCGTTTCAAAACTGCGCCTACCTCAACGTGTTCCACAGTAGCTACGAGAGCTGTTGATGAAGATATGCGCGATCACTGCCAAGCGCTTCCGCACCCTTGAGGACTTTTCCCTCCATTTTAGTGACGGCTACTGCGCGATATCCGGCCGCAACAACGCCGGCAAGTCAAGCATAATCTCGATTATTCAGCACTTCTTGGATAATAGCGAGACGTATCGCTATAGTCCGTACCGAGAGCAGGTGTCATATGCCTCTGACGCCACTCAGTGGGCGCAGGACGCACCGATAGAGCTTTCAATCAACATCAAGGTAAGCAGCAAGGATGATGCGGAGTTATTCTTTTTCGTCGGGAAGTTCAGCTCCATAAACCTGCCGGAAGAAGGTACAAACGTGGAGTTTGTTCAAACTTGGCATAAAGACCTTAAGGAAGAACTCACGTGTCGGGTGCAAGGTCATGATGTAGATAACCAAACAGCACGTGAGATCCAAAAAAAGCTAAAGAGTTCATCTAATCTTATAGTTCATAACTCCACGAAAAGTAGTAGGTCGATTTTCTACGCAAGCTCTGGTTACGCCGAAGTTCTGGAGACGAACTTCTCGTCTGAGGATCGAAAGAGAATTGCCGAGGCGCAAACGCGCTATCAAAATTCCGTAAAGAAGGCTGCCAAGCAGCACAAAGAGGAGCTTGATAAGCTGCTCGGTCGCTTAAGCGAAAAGGTGCAGGTTGAGCTAAGCTCGATAGGTGGCGGGCCGTCTTCGAAGTTTCCACTAGCCATCAAGCTTACCGACAAGAGAGTTGGAGTCTCATTGAACAACTGGGGAGCCGGTACTCAAAACAGAACCCGAATTCTGATCTCTGTTTTAGAAGCTATTCGGATGAGATCGTCCGTAAGCGAAGAATATCGCACTACCCCAGTCTTTGTTGTTGAGGAGCCGGAGAGCTTTCTGCATCCCTCCGCGCAAGCGGAATTTGGCCAGATGCTGAATTCGATTGCAGAAGAGCTAGATCTTCAGATTATCGCCACTACCCACAGCCCCTATATGCTAAACCAGAGCAACCCGTCCGCCAATTATCTGCTAGAACGAAAAGCTTCTAGAGGGACACCTAAGGAAACCGCTATCGTCCCGACAGGGGGCGATAACTGGATGCTACCGTTCGCTGACAATCTCGGAATTGTTCCAAAGGAGTTTTCCGATTGGTCAACTTTGTTTGGGACTCACGCAGCGAAGGTGATTTTGGTTGAAGGCGATATAGACAAGGAGTACTTTGAACACATATCTGACAATTATCCAGAAATATATGACATTCCTTCGGACGTTGAAATCGTAAAGTATGAGGGGAAGGACGCTCTTAAGAACACCTCCATTCTACAGTTTATGATAAACAAGTTCTCAAAGGTTTTTATCACCTTTGACCTCGACTCGAAGCGGGAACTCGAAAATGCTCTTGGTCGGATTGGACTGGAAGAGGATGTTGATTATTGCCCAGTCGGCATAGACGAGCCGGGATCGGACTGTATCGAAGGACTGCTGCCGCCGTCAGTAAAGCAAAAAGTCTTCGCTGAGCAATACGAGGCAGTTGCTGCGTTGTCTTCAGGAGATACGTCCGCCAGGAAATCCGCTCGATCGCGAATAAAGCAGGCCTTATTGAGGGAGTTCAAAGCGCAATCGTTTTCAAAAACGGAGATGCTGAAGTTCCGAGACTTGTTCAGGAAGATCGGCAAGTCTTTTAAATAGCACTGTAACGCCATAGCTTTAACTTCAAAATAATTTCTCATCTACCCGGCAGGCGCAGGCTGCCGGCGGTTCGACCTGTCCCACTCCGGGCAACGAAGCCGTCCACACGTCCAAGAGAAGTCTGTAATTTTTTTGAGTGGCCAATCTACGTCCGAGAGGCTCAGGATGACCGGCCGAGCAACCCCGCCAAATACCGCCCCGTATAGCTTCGCTCCACCTTCACCACCTGCTCCGGCGTGCCTTCCGCCACGATCTCCCCTCCCCGCACGCCGCCCTCGGGGCCGAGGTCGACGAGCCAGTCGGCGGTCTTGATGACGTCGAGGTTGTGCTCGATCACCACCACCGAATTGCCCTGGTCGACGAGGCGGTGGAGGACTTCGAGGAGCTTGCGCACGTCCTCGAAGTGCAGGCCGGTGGTGGGCTCGTCGAGGATGTAGAGGGTCTGGCCGGTGGAGCGGCGGGCAAGCTCCTTGGCGAGCTTGACGCGCTGGGCCTCGCCGCCCGAGAGCGTGGTCGCCTGCTGGCCGACCTTGACGTAGCCCAGGCCCACCTCGTTCAGCATGTGCATCTTGTCGCGGATAGGGGGGACGGCTTTGAAGAATTCCTCGGCGTCCTCGATCGTCATGTCCAGCACGTCGGCGATGGAGAGGCCCTTGAACTTCACCTCCAGCGTCTCGCGGTTGTAGCGGCGGCCGTGGCATTCCTCGCAGGTGACGTAGACGTCCGGCAGGAAGTGCATCTCGATCTTGATCAGGCCGTCGCCCTGGCACGCCTCGCACCGGCCGCCCTTGACGTTGAAGCTGAAGCGGCCGGGCTTGTAGCCGCGCGCCAGTGCCTCCGGGAGCCCTGCGAACCAGTCGCGGATCTGGGTGAAGGCGCCGGTGTAGGTGGCGGGGTTGGAACGCGGGGTGCGGCCGATGGGCGACTGGTCGATCTCGATCACCTTGTCGCAGTGTTCGAGCCCCGTGATCCTGTCATGCGCCCCGGCGAGGACGCGCGCGCCGTTCAGCGCACGGGCGGCGCCGGCATAGAGCGTGTCGATGGTGAAGCTGGACTTGCCGGAGCCGCTGACACCGGTGATGCAGGTAAAGGTGCCGAGCGGGATGGCGGCGCTCACGTCCTTGAGGTTGTTGGCGCGGGCGCCGTGGACGGTCAGCTTCTTGCCGTTGCCCTTGCGGCGCTTGGCCGGCACCTCGATCGCGCGGCTGCCGTTGAGGTAGGCGGCGGTGAGCGAAGTCTTGCTCTTGAGGATCTGCTTGAGCGTGCCTTCGGCCACCACCTCGCCCCCATGGACGCCGGCGCCGGGGCCGAGATCCACGATATGGTCGGCGGCGCGGATGGCGTCCTCGTCATGCTCCACGACGATGACGGTGTTGCCGAGGTCGCGCAGGCGCTTGAGGGTTTCCAGCAGCCGGTCGTTGTCCCGCTGGTGGAGGCCGATGGAGGGCTCGTCCAGCACGTAGAGCACCCCGGAGAGGCCGCTGCCGATCTGGCTGGCGAGGCGGATGCGTTGGGACTCGCCACCGGAGAGCGTGCCGCTGGTGCGGTCGAGGTTCAGGTAGTCGAGGCCCACGTTGTCGAGGAAGCCGAGCCGCTCGACGATCTCCTTGAGGATGGCCTTGGCGATCTGGTTCTGCGTGTCGGTAAGGTTGCCGGGCAGATCGGTGAACCAGGCCAGCGCGCTGGAGACGGAGAAGCGAGTGGGCGTGGCGATGTCCTCGCCTGCGACCTTCACGCTGAGCGCCTTGTCGTTGAGGCGCTTGCCGTGGCAGGTCTCGCAGGGCTGCGCCGTCTGGTAGCGCGACAGCTCCTCGCGCATGAAGGCGCTTTCGGTCTGCAGGAGGCGGCGGTTGAGGTTGCCGATGACGCCCTCGAACGCCTTGTCGACCGTGTAGCTCTTGCGGCCGTCGCGGAAGGTGAGGGGCACCTTCTTGCCCTTCGTGCCGTGGAGGATGGCATCGCGGTGCTCTTCGTCAAGGCCGGACCACGGCGTGGCAAGGTCGAAGCCGTAGGCGGCAGCGAGCGAGCTCAGCACCTGCATGTAATAGGGGGACGGCGGATTGGACTTGGCCCACGGCACGACCGCACCCTGCTTGAGGCTGAGCTGCTCGTTGGGGACCACCAGCTGCGGGTCGAACAGCTGCTTCTCGCCGAGGCCGTCGCAGGTGGGGCAGGCGCCTTGCGGGGCGTTGAAGGAGAACAGGCGCGGCTCGACCTCCTCGATGGTGAAGCCGCTGACCGGGCAGGCGAATTTCTCGGAGAAGACGATGCGGTTCGCCGGCAGGCCGGTGCCCTTGAGCCCTCCCCCCTTCAGGGTTGAGGGGGGGCTTGCCGCGAGCGCGGTGCCCTGCGGGGAGCCCCCTCCCCCAATGCCCTGCCCTGAAGCGGCGGGAGCTTTTGCCAGCGCCTCCGCCACCGTCCCGTCCGCGAGGTCGACATAGGCGAGGCCGTCTGCGAGCTTCAGCGCGGTTTCGAAGCTGTCCGCCAGCCGGGTCTCGATCCCCTCGCGCACGGCGAGGCGGTCGACCACCACCTCGATGTCGTGCTTCAGCTTCTTGTCGAGCGCGGGCGCATCCTCGATCGCCTGCATCTCGCCGTCGATCCGCACGCGGGTAAAGCCGGCCTTCTGCCATTCGGCCAGCTCCTTGCGGTACTCGCCCTTGCGGCCGCGCACCACCGGCGCCAGCAAATAGAGGCGGGTTCCCTCCGGCAGGGCCATGACCCGGTCGACCATGGTGGAGACGGTCTGCGCCTCGATCGGCAGGCCGGTCGCGGGGCTGTAGGGCACGCCCACCCGCGCCCAGAGCAGGCGCATGTAGTCGTAGATCTCCGTGACGGTGGCCACGGTCGAGCGCGGATTGCGGCTGGTGGTCTTCTGCTCGATCGAGATGGCGGGGGAGAGGCCGTCGATGTGCTCGACATCGGGCTTCTGCATCATCTCCAGGAACTGGCGCGCATAGGCGGAGAGGCTCTCCACGTAGCGGCGCTGCCCTTCGGCATAGATCGTGTCGAAGGCGAGGCTCGACTTGCCCGAGCCGGAGAGCCCCGTGATCACCACCAGGGCATCACGCGGCAGGTCGATGTCGATACCCTTGAGGTTGTGCTCGCGCGCACCGCGAACGCTGATGTGGCTCAGCATGCGAGGGACCGATCGGGGCGGGCATGGGCGAGCGCGGAGCGCCCGGCCTGCCGAAGGTGCGCGAGAGACATGGTTAAGACGTGTTCCCGAACTGTTCGCATGGGTCAAGAGGTGCGCCGCGGCAGGAGAGCGGGCGCCCTCGCCATGTGGGTGGAGCGGCGGCGAATACAACGCGGGCTCGGCCCCCTGCATGGCCCCGCTTGCGGCTTGCTCCGCTTCCCGGCGGCCGCACAACGCGCATGCAAGCGGGTTGCAAATGCACCTTTCGACGAGCCTTGCAGCCGTGATGTCAGTCGTGCGGGATGGCGGAGGTCACGTCCGCCCGGTCGAGGGCCTCGCGATGGTTACCGATGAAACGAAGTGATCAGTGGGCCTTCGGGCTCGCTGGCCGCGTGCTTCGTTCGGGCGGAGCCGGTGCCGGGCGGGCTCCTATCGGGGCTGCGGCTCGGGCTGCGCCGGGCGCTCGCCGGGTGCGGCGCCATGCCAGCGAGCGGTCGTTGGCGGCGACGAGATCGTAGCTGCTCTCGCGAGCCGCCTCTGCCAGCCGCACCGCCTCCGCCAGCAGGTCGGGAGCGGCGTGGCGGTAGGCGGGGCGGCCCTCGATCCGGTCGTCCCAGCACCCGCCCGCGGCATTGTCGAGCAGCACGCGTTGGAAGCAATGGTCGAGCCGGATCGGCCAGCCGCGCTCCGCGGCGAGGGCCGGCAGCACCTGCCGGGTCAGCGCGAGCCATTCGCGCTCCAGTGCCTGCCGGTCGTTCATGGGCGGTCGTTCATGGCCGATCGTTCGGGAGCGGTCGTTCGGGGCCGGTCGCTCAGGGGCAGTCGTTCGGGGGCGGTCGCCATGGCGGGGAGGTGGGAGCGTGCTTCGCTCGGGGCAAGTGCCTTGGCGGGTAACGGCCCTCGCCCGGTGCGGGCAGGCGGTGGCTTGGTTCTTTCCTACCCGCTCCGATTGGGGGGTTCTGGCGTCATGATCAGAATCATCTCCGCATTTGCGATCCTCGCGCTGCTGGGGGGCTGCGTTTCGACAAGGCCGCTCGGCGAAATGGCTCTCGACAGCAATCGCCTGGTCGCCGACACCGCCAACGAGCAGATGCTGCTCAACATCCTGCGCGCCAAGGACCGGATGCCGATGCACTTCACCTCGTTCAAGGTGGTGAACGGCGATCTTTCCCTGTCCGCTTCGGCCGAGCTGGGGCTCCATCTACCGGGCGAGTCGCTCAGCCGCAGCTTCGATGGCGATGGCATGTTGACGGCCCGCGAACTGGGCGAAGGGGTGCGCAGCGCCGCTCCTTCGATCAGGGGCGCCATCGAGACCAGCCCCGGCTTCGAGCTGGCGATCTACGACAACCAGGAATTCCAGCGCGGCGTGCTGATGCCGGTGCGCGAGAGCGTGATCGAATATTACCTGCAGAGCGGGTGGAAACAGGATTTCCTCACCGCGCTGCTGGTCGGGCGGGTGGAGGTGACCTTCCGCGATGGGGCGGGCGAGGTCGTCGGGCGCTTCGCCCTTTCCAACGATCCGGACCAGCGCGGCCGGTTCGGCACTGTGGTGAGCGCGATCGAGATGGTGCCGCAGGCGCGGCCCGGCAGCACGACGGCGCTGATCCCGCTGGCGGACTTCGCCGGCAACCTCTCGCTGGCCGATCTGGAGCGGCTCGACGGCGGCAGGTTCGATATCGAGCGCTTCACCGAGGAGGATTGCGAGACGCGCGGCATTGCCAATTGCCGCCCTGACACCTTCGTGGTGCGCCGCGCCCCCGGATCGCGCGGCATCGCCTTCCGCAGCGTGGAGGACGCGGCCGCGCGCGAGCGGATGGTGCAATTGCTGCCGCCCGAGGCCGCCGCGCTGCTCGAGGGCGGGGCCTGCGCCGAAGCCTCGGGACCGATCGAGGGGCAGGCGCGACTGGTCTGCGCGGCGGAAGGCGGCGGGGGCACGGTGGAGTACGATTTCCTCCTGCGCGCGCCGGAGGGCATTCTCTACTTCCTCGGCTCCTATGTCCGCTGCGACCTCGATCCCGAATGCGAGGTCTATCGGCTGAGCGACGGTACCAAGGTGATCGAGGTGGTGGAAGGGCGGCCGGCCGGGGCGCCGATCACCACCCGCCATCTCGGGCGGACCTATTCGCTCACCGCGCCCGCGCGCGCCGCGGAGGACCCGACGCACCGGGGCACGCAGGCCATCGTGCTGGTGCAGCAGCTGATCAATCTCCAGAAGAGCGCCGACAGCCTGCCGGTCAGTTCCTCCATCCGCCTGCGCAACTGAGCCGGGCACGCGGCCGCGGCGGATCGTTCGCGGCTGTCGCCTGCGGCACGGTTCGATGCTAGGCGCGGGAGCATGGCTCACCGCCTGTTCGTTGCGATCCGTCCCCCGCTTGCCCTGCGCGAGCGCCTGCTCGACACGATGGAGGGCATCGAGGGCGCGCGCTGGCAGGACGAGGAGCACCTCCACCTGACCTTGCGCTTCGTGGGCGAGGTGGAGCGGCCGGCGGCGAACGAACTGGCCGAGGCGCTCGGCCCGATCGACGCGCCGGCCTTTGCGCTGGAGGTGGCGGGCATCGGCCATTTCGAGCGCAAGGGCCGCCCGCATGCGCTATGGGCGCGGGTGCCGCTCGCTCCGGGCCTGGAGGTGCTGCGGCAGAAGGTGGAGCGCGCCTGCGCCGCCATCGGCCTTCCGCGCGAGACGCGCCGCTTCGTGCCGCATATCACCCTCGCCCGGCTCGGATCGGGCACCGGACCGATCGGCGGCTGGCTGGCCGCGCACGGAGCGCTGCGGATCGGCCCGTGGGACGCGGGCCACTTCTCGCTGTACGAGAGCCATCTGGGGCATACCGGCGCCACCTATGAAGAGGTGACCCGCTATGCCCTGGGCCCTCCCGACGCGGGACGCGGCTGAGGGCGGAGGAAACGGGGACCCGGGCCCCGCCCCCGTGCGTTGAATGGGTGAACCGGTGGCAGACCGCGCGCTGCCGGGGCTGAGCCCACCGGCCGCCCGCCGGTACCGCTTGCCCCGGCGAGTCTCCGGCCCGCAACGACCCTCGCGCGCCGCCTGCCGCCTTCCCATTGGCTCGAATAGAGCCAGGAAGAGAGGAGCATGACCGCCCAGCCACTATCGATCGCCCAGCCGCACCACCCGGTTGGCGGGCAGTGCCCCGCTCGCCGTCGCGACCGAATCCGCCAGACCCTGAACCACCTGCGCGAGCGGCGCTCGAAGGCCCGGCCTTCGCCCGGTGCCGCGCGAGGAGCCGCCCTCCCCCTTCGGCCGCACCGCCGCAAGCGCAAGGCGGCGCTGGCGCTGTCCGCAGGCGCGGTCGGTCTCGGCAGCGCCGCCATGTCCTTCCCCGAACGTGGCGCCTCGGCCACAATGGCGATGGACGCTTCCGAGACGCGCCGCCCCGCTGGCCAGTTGAGCGCGAGCGACGCGTTCCGCGAGGCCCTGATCAAGGAGGAAGGGGTGCGCAGGACTGTCTATCTCGACGCTGCCGGCCTGCCCACCGTGGGGGTCGGCCATTTGGTGACCCCCGGCGACGGCCTGCGGGCGGGGCAGGCGATCGGCTTCGACCGTGTGCTCGACCTGTTCGACCGCGATCTGACGCTTGCCGAACGGGCGGTCGTGCGCCTGGTGGGCGACCTGCCGCTGTTCCAACACGAATTCGATGCGCTGGTGGACCTGGTCTACAATGTCGGCGAGGGCGGCGTTTCGGTCGGCAACAGCCCGCGCCTGAATGCCGCCATCGCGGAAGGGGATTACCGCGCGATGGCTGCCGAACTCGCCTATCATCATGCGGGCGGCGGCGAAGTCTCGGGCCTGGTGGCCCGCAGCGAGCGCCGCACCAGCATCTTCACCGACGCCGCTTACGAGGATCCGCGCGAAGCCTCTGCCGGCCATGCGGTGAGGGCCTGAGGAACGGGTCTCGCGGGGGCCGGGCGGCAGCGCGACCGCCTGTGGGCGGGGCGGCCCGGCAGGGGGCGTGGCTGGTCTTAACGTCGTCTTAGCCGAACCTTCCTATCGCGGCGGCGAACTGTCGAGCCTGCCGGGAGACGACCAGAATGACTTTCCATCCGCTGTGCTTCGCGCTGCCGCAAGGGCAGCGGGCCCCCGTGCTCGCCTGCCGCCCGGCCGCGCCCGCGCGGCGCGCGCCGGCCAACGACAATGGTCCTGGCGGCACGAGCGATCCGCTGGCGCGTGCGGCGCTGCTCCACTACGCCCGGCACAGCCTTGCCGCGGCCGCATCCGGTTCGGCGGCGGAAATGGACGGTCCGCTGCTGGCCGGCGCGAATGGGGCGGGCCGGCACTGGCTGGCGGTTGCCCGCCTGCTCGCCGCGCACGGTGCCAGAGAGACGTCCGCTTCCGCGTTCGGCGCGCCCGCGGCCGGGCGAGGGGCTCCGCGATCATGACCTTGCACAAGGCAGGCGTGCTCGATCGAACGGGGGAACCGTGGGGCGCTGCGCCGGCGCCGGCCGACGAGGATGCGCGGCCCGCCGGCGTGCGCCTGTTCGACCGCATGCTGGATCTCGACCCCCGCGACGAGCAGGTGCGCGCCAAGCTGGCCGAATCGCTCTACGTCGATCCCCTGACGCTCGCCATCGGAGCGCTGTGCGGGGTGGCCGCGAGCGTGACGGCAGCGCTGGCCACACAGGATCGCCTGATGATCGGCGGTGCCGGCGCGATGGTGTTGACGGCCGCGTGGCGCATCGGATCGGCGCTTCGCCTCCGCCGAGCGCCGCAAGCGCGCTGTCTCCGGCGGCGCGAGCTGCTGTTCGAGATCGGCGCCTTCAGCTGGGCGCTGCTTACCGGGCTGATGGCGGCGCGCGCGCTGATCATCGGGGCGGCGCCGCATGTGGTGGCGCTGATGATCGGCTATGCGCTGTTCTATGGCACCGGTGCCGCGGCGCGCAATGCCGGTCGGCCGCCGATCGCCATGGGGCAGCTGGTGTTGAGCACGGTCCCGATCGTTTCCGCCTGCCTCACGGTCGCCACCGCGCCATTGCTCGTGCTGGCCGCGTGCATCGCCATGATGCTGGGCGGCTGGGCTCCCCTCACGCTCAGCATCTTCCGCACGCTGCGCGAGCAGATCATCGCGGCGGAATCGAGCGCGCAGATGGCAGAGCGCATGCGCGCCATCGCCCGCACCGACGCGGTGACCGGGCTCACCAACCGCGCGGGGCTCAACCACGACCTCGGCGAACTTCTCGCCAGCCTTCCGGCCGGGCGCCAGCTGGCGCTGCTGTGGTTCGACCTCGACCATTTCAAGGAGATCAACGACACGCTCGGCCATCCCGTGGGTGACGGGGTGTTGAGCGAGATCGGCGCGCGACTGCACCAGCGGGCACCGGCGGGCGCCGTGGTGGCGCGCTTCGGCGGCGACGAATTCGTCATCGCACTCCAGGTTGCCGGCCAGAGCGAGGCCGAGCGGCTGGCCCACGATCTGAGTGGCGATCTCGCGCGGCCGATGCGGGTGGCCGGGCATCGGATCGATTGTGGCGCGTCGCTGGGTGTCGCGCTGCTGCCGGGCGACGCCCCCGACGTCGACACGCTGATGCAGCGCGCCGATATCGCGCTCTACGACGCCAAGCTCTGCGGGCGCGGACAGGTCCGGCTGTTCGACAGCGCGATGACGACCAAGCTGGTGCGCCGCAAGGAAATCGAGCGCGAACTGCGCGCCGCGATCCAGAACGACGAGCTGACCGTCTTCTTCCAGCCGGTGGTCGATCTCGCGACGGGCCGCATCTGCTGCTTCGAGGCGCTGGTGCGCTGGTTCCACCCGGTGAAGGGCGAGTTGCTGCCGGACGAGTTCGTGCCCGTGGCCGAGGAAAGCGGGGTGATCATCACTCTCGGCAACTGGATCACCAAGCAGGCGGCGCGCGCCTGCGCCAGCTGGCCCGAAGATGTGACGGTCGCGGTCAACCTCTCGCCGCTGCAAATTCGCGCACCCGGAGCCGCGCTGGGCATCCTCGCCGCCTTGCGCGAAGCCGGGCTCGACCCGCGACGCCTGGAGCTGGAGGTGACCGAGAGCCTGCTGCTCGACGACAACATCGCCACGGTGCAGTTCATCGAAGACCTGTCGAGCGCGGGTGTGCGCTTCGCGCTCGACGATTTCGGCACCGGCTATTCCTCGCTCCACTACATCAAGAAGTTTCCGTTCCGTAAGATCAAGGTCGACCGCAGCTTCGTCTCCGGCCCCGATATCGGCCGCAAGAGCGACGCCATCATCCGCGCCGTGGCCGAGATGGGCGCGGCCCTGGGGATGGACATCGTGGCGGAGGGGCTCGAAACCCTGGAGCAGGTGCAGACCGTGCGCTGGGCCGGCTGCACCATGGGACAGGGCTATTATTTCAGCCACCCCGTGCCGGAACACCGGGCCGCGATCCTGCTGGCGGACGAGCAACGCGATCGCGGGATCGGAAGCCGTACCGGCTGATCGGCAGGAGCGAGCGCGGTAAGGCACTGATGCAATTGCGAAGTGTTATCATCTACAGACAGCGGGAGGGATGAAAAACTGCCGATTGGCGGTTGCAAACGGGGCAGGCGGGGCCTAGTCGGGGCTCGCTACGGCGCGCCCTCCCCTTCGCGGGTTCGGGATCGCGCGCCCCTTTCTGCCCGCCCGCGCAGTGACGAAGGACAGGACCGACACCATGGCCCGCAAGAAAATCGCGCTCGTCGGCGCCGGCATGATCGGCGGCACCCTCGCCCACCTCGCGGCGATGAAGGAGATGGGCGACATCGTCCTGTTCGACATCGCCGAGGGCATGCCCAGCGGCAAGGCGCTCGACCTCGCGCAGGCTGGCCCGGTGGAAGGCTACGACGCCAAGCTCAAGGGTACGAGCGACTATGCCGACATTGCGGGGGCCGATGTGATCATCGTCACCGCCGGCGTGCCGCGCAAGCCCGGCATGAGCCGCGACGACCTGCTCGGCATCAACCTCAAGGTGATGAAGGCGGTCGGCGAGGGCATCAAGAACCATGCGCCCGACGCCTTCGTGATCTGCATCACCAACCCGCTCGATGCGATGGTCTGGGCGCTGCGCGAGTTCTCGGGCCTGCCGCACAACATGGTGGTCGGCATGGCCGGCGTGCTGGACTCGGCGCGCTTCCGCCACTTCCTCGCCGAGGAATTCGACGTTTCCGTGGAGGACGTGACCGCCTTCGTGCTCGGCGGCCATGGCGACACGATGGTGCCGGTGATCCAGTATTCGACCGTCGCGGGCATTCCGGTGCCGGACCTCATCAAGATGGGCTGGTCGACGCAGGAGAAGATCGACGCGATCGTCGCCCGCACCCGCTCGGGCGGCGGCGAGATCGTGCAGCTGCTCGGCAATGGCAGCGCGTTCTACGCGCCGGCGACGAGCGCGATCGCGATGGCGGAGAGCTACCTCAAGGACAAGAAGCGCCTGCTGCCCTGCGCGGCGCACCTGACCGGCCAGTACGGCGTGGACGACCTCTATGTCGGCGTGCCGGTGGTGATCGGCGCGGGCGGCGTCGAGCGCATCGCCGAGATCGCGCTCGACGACGAGGCGAAGGCCAATTTCCAGACGTCGGTCGACGCGGTAAAGGACCTGCTCGAAGCGTGCCGCGGAATCGACGGGTCGCTGGGGTGACGCATGGGGGCGCTTGTGGTGGGCGCCAGCCCCCACGCTCCGCCAACCGGGAGAGGCAGACGATCATGCGCAGAACCTTGCCGCACCGGTTCCGGGCCATGCTTGGGCTCGGCCTCGCCTGCACCCTCGCGGGCCCGGCTGTCGCGCAGGGCGATGTGACCGACCCAACGGAGAACCTGCCCCACGTCGAGGCAGCCGGACTGCTCGCGGCGGCGAGCACCTGCATCGCCGCCAGCAACGGCGACGCAGTGGAGGTGGACCGGTTCGTGCAGGACGGCTGGACCAAGGTCGAACTCACCGGGCCGGATGGCGCGCCGCTCGACCTGCCGGTCAGCTTCCTGAGCCGCGCCGCGGGTGATCCGCTGGTGGTGATCGCGGCGGGCGAAGGTGCGCCGCCGGCCTGTATGCCGATGGGCGTGATCGCCGCCGGCGAGGCCGCCGTGCAGGCCACCTTTGCCGAGGCATTCGGCCCCGGCCAGACGGACGGCGACGCCGCTATCTACATGCAAGGCGCGAACCTGATCGCGCTCGAATTCGAGGAAGACGACGAACAGGGTTTGATCGCCCGGGTCGCCGTCGTTCAACCTGGAGACTGAACAATCATGTCCATCCTCGTCGACAAGAACACCAAGGTCATCACGCAGGGGATGACCGGTGAGACCGGCACCTTTCACACCCAGCAGGCGCTCGACTACGGCACGCAGATGGTCGCCGGCGTGACGCCGGGCAAGGGCGGAACCACCCATATCGGCCTGCCCGTCTTCGACACGGTGGAAGAGGCCAAGGCGAAGACCGGCGCCACGGCGTCCGTGATCTACGTGCCGCCGCCATTCGCTGCCGACTCGATCCTCGAAGCGATCGAGGCCGAGGTCGAGCTGATCGTCTGCATCACCGAAGGCATTCCGGTGCTCGACATGGTGCGGGTGAAGCGCGCCCTTTCCGGCAGCAAGTCGCGGCTGATCGGCCCGAACTGCCCCGGCGTGCTGACGCCCGACGAGTGCAAGATCGGCATCATGCCCGGCTCCATCTTCAAGAAGGGCAGCGTCGGGGTCGTGTCGCGCTCGGGCACGCTGACCTACGAGGCGGTGTTCCAGACCACCAATATCGGCCTTGGCCAGACCACCGCGGTCGGCATCGGCGGCGATCCGGTGAACGGCACCAACTTCATCGACGTGCTCGAACTGTTCCTGAAGGACGACGCCACCCAGTCGATCATCATGATCGGCGAGATCGGCGGCAGCGCCGAGGAAGAGGCGGCGCAGTTCATCAAGGACGAGGCGAAGCGCGGGCGGCAGAAGCCGATGGTCGGCTTCATCGCCGGGCGCACCGCCCCTCCGGGCCGGCGGATGGGCCATGCGGGCGCCATCGTCAGCGGCGGCCAGGGCGGCGCCGAGGACAAGATCGCGGCGATGGAGGACGCGGGCATCCGGGTCGCGTCCTCGCCTTCCGAACTGGGCACGACGCTCGATGCGCTGCTCAAGGAACTTGCCTGATTTTCAAACAAGCCTGATTCTCAAACACTAGGGGTCCTGGGGGCAGGAAACCGACGAGGGATGCCCGATGGGTAACGAAGCGCAAACATTCCTACCCGAGCTCGAAGCACAGGACGGGCCGCAGCCCGGCCCGAGCTGGGCCAACCGGCGGTGGCCGCTGGTCGGAGAGGGCGCGGACGGCGATCTGACCGTCGCCCTCGACCCGACGCAGATGGCCATCGCGGTCAAGGAAGCGGCGGCGAAGGCGGGCAAGCAACTCGACGCCGGGGCGATCGAGCAGGCGGCCGGCGATTCGATCCGCGCCATGCTGCTGATCCGCACCTATCGTGTGCGCGGGCACCTTGCCGCCGACCTCGACCCGCTGGGCCTGTCGCAGCGGGCGCTGCCCGACGACCTGAAGCTGGAATGGAACGGCTTCACCGGCGCGGCGCTCGACCGCGAAGTTTATATTGGCGGCAATCTCGGCCTCGACTGGGTCACCCCGCGTGAATTGTGCGAGATCCTGCGCAAGAATTATTGCGGGCGCGTGGGCCTCGAATACATGCACATCGCCGATGTGGAGGAACGCCGCTTCCTGCAGGACCGGATCGAGGGCCCCGATAAGGTCATCGAGTTCACGCCCGAGGGCAAGCGCGCCATCCTGCAGGCGGTGATCCGCGGCGAGGAATACGAGAAGTTCCTCGGCAAGAAATATGTCGGCACCAAGCGCTTCGGCCTCGATGGCGGCGAAAGCATGATCCCGGCGCTCGAGGCGGTGATCAAATATGGCGGCGCGCTCGGCGTGCGCGAGATCATCTACGGCATGGCGCATCGCGGGCGGCTGAACGTCCTCGCGAATGTGATGGCCAAGCCGTACAAGGTGATCTTCCACGAGTTCTCGGGCGGCAGCGCCAACCCCGACGATGTCGGCGGCTCGGGCGACGTGAAATATCACCTCGGCACCAGCACCGATCGCGAGTTCGACGGCGTGAAGGTGCATATGAGCCTCGTGCCCAACCCCTCCCACCTGGAAGCGGTCGACCCGGTGGTGCTGGGCAAGGCGCGCGCGCAGCAGGCGATGCGCGACGATCTCGCCAAGCACGAGCAGGTGCTGCCGGTGCTGATCCATGGCGATGCCGCCTTCGCCGGACAGGGCATCGTGTGGGAGTGCCTCGGCTTTTCGGGGGTGCGCGGGTACAATACAGGCGGCTGCCTGCACTTCGTGATCAACAACCAGATCGGCTTCACCACGAGCCCGCAATTCGCGCGCTCCAGCCCCTACCCGTCCGACGTGGCCAAGGGCGTGCAGGCGCCGATCCTGCATGTGAACGGCGACGATCCGGAGGCGGTGACCTTCGCCTGCAAGCTGGCGATCGAGTACCGGCAGCGGTTCAAGCGCGACATCGTGATCGACATGTGGTGCTATCGCCGCTTCGGCCACAACGAGGGCGACGAGCCGAGCTTCACCCAGCCGCTGATGTACGCCAAGATCCGGCAGCATCCGCGGGTCAGCGAGCTCTATTCGGAGCGGTTGAAGAGCCAGGGCGTGATCGACGGCAATTCCGCGCCGGCCATGCGCGACGAGTTCGAGGCTGCTTTGGCGGAGGAGTTCGAGGCCGCCAAGTCCTATCGCCCGAACGAGGCCGACTGGTTCGCGGGGCGCTGGAGCGGCCTCCACAAGCCGGCCGACCCGGAAACGGCCCGCCGCAATGTCGATACCGCGATCGCGCCCAAGCTGTTCGACAGCCTCGGCCGCACGCTCACCACCGTTCCCGAAGACCTGGTGATCCACAAGACGCTCGCCCGCGTGATCGACGCACGGCGGCAGATGTTCGCGGGCGGCGAGGGCTTCGACTGGGCCACGGCCGAGGCGCTCGCCTTCGGCAGCCTGGTGACCGAGGGCTTCGGGGTGCGCCTCTCCGGGCAGGATTCCAGCCGCGGAACGTTCAGCCAGCGCCACGCCACCTGGATCGACCAGACCGACGAGCGCAAATACGTTCCGCTCGCCACGCTGCCGCACGGCAAGTTCGAGGTCTATGACAGCCCGCTGTCGGAATATGGCGTGCTCGGCTTCGAGTACGGCTTTTCCCTCGCGGACCCGAAGACGCTGGTCCTGTGGGAGGCGCAGTTCGGCGATTTCGCCAATGGCGCGCAGATCATCATCGACCAGTACATCGCCGCGGGCGAGGTCAAGTGGCTGCGGGCCAACGGCCTCGTCCTGCTGCTGCCGCACGGTTACGAGGGCCAGGGGCCGGAGCACTCCTCCGCGCGGCTGGAGCGGTTCCTGCAGCTGTGCGCCAACGACAACATCCAGGTGTGCAACATCACCGAGCCGGCGAACTACTTCCACGTCCTGCGCCGGCAGATGCTGCGGCCGTTCCGCAAGCCGCTGGTGATCATGACGCCCAAGTCGCTGCTGCGCCATCCGATGGCGAAAAGCGTCGCGAGCGATTTCCAGGGCGACAGCCACTTCCGGCGGATCATCTCCGACCCGGCCGGCATCGCGGACGACAAGGTCCGGCGGCTGGTCCTGTGTTCCGGCAAGGTCGCCTACGACCTGCTGGAACAACGCGACCGCGAGCGGCTGGAGGATGTTTCCATCGTGCGGGTCGAGCAGATCTATCCCTTCCCCGGCGAACCGCTGGCGCAGCGCCTGTCGCGGCTGACCGCGCTGGAAGAGATCGTCTGGTGCCAGGAGGAGCCGAAGAACAACGGCGCCTGGTTCTTCGTCGAGAGCAAGATCGAGGAGGCGCTGACCCAGGCCGGGCACAAGGGCATGCGCGCCTCCTATGCCGGGCGCGAGGTTGCCGCATCGCCGGCCACGGGTCTCGCCAGCCGGCACAAGGAGCAGCAGGAGGCGCTGGTCGCGGCCGCCCTCGGGCTGGCACCGAGCGACGCGAGCGCCGTGATGTCGACGCAGGCTGGGGCGATGGCCGCCGCAGCCATGGAGAATCCAGAATGAGCAGTGAGGTCAGGGTCCCTACGCTGGGCGAATCCGTCGCCGAGGCGACGATCGGCGAGTGGCTGAAGAAGCCAGGAGAGGCGGTCGCGGCCGACGAGCCCATCGCCAGCCTCGAAACCGACAAGGTCGCCGTGGAAGTGCCCGCGCCCACTGCCGGCGTGATGGGCGAGTACCGCGTCGCGGTTGGCGATACGGTCGAGGTCGGCGCTGTGATCGCGACGATCGAGGAAGCGGGTGCCGGCGCCGGGAGCGCGCGCCCGGGCAACGAGGCCGGCGTGTCTGCGCCGCGCGAGCCACAGCCCGCCCCAATGCCTGCTTCGGCGCCCGCCCCGGCGCCTGCGGGAGGCGACGGCGACGCGCAGACCCTGTCGCCGGCCGTGCGCCGCGCGGTGCTGGAGCACGGGGTCGATCCGAGCTCCATCAGGGGCACCGGCAAGGATGGCCGCCTGACCAAGGAGGACGTGCTCGCCGCCGCCCAGGCGAAGAAGGACACGCCGGCTCCAAGCCAGTCGGCTGCCGCGCCCGCGCCGGCTCCGGCTCTGGCGAGCGGCCCGGAAGGACGCGCGCGGCGCGAGGAACGGGTCAAGATGACCCGCCTGCGCCAGACCATCGCCCGCCGCCTGAAAGGTGCGCAGGAAGAGGCCGCGCTGCTTACCACCTTCAACGATTGCGACATGAGCGCCGTGATCGAGGCGCGCGAGGCCTATAAGGACCTGTTCGCCAAGAAGCATGGCATCAAGCTCGGCTTCATGAGCTTCTTCGCCAAGGCCGCGTGCCTGGCGCTGAAGGACGTGCCGTCGGTCAACGCCAAGATCGAGGGCGATACGATCGTCTATCACGATTACATCGACATCTCGGTCGCGGTCAGCGCGCCCAACGGGCTCGTGGTGCCGGTGGTGCGCGATGTCGACGCGATGAGCTTCGCGCAGGTGGAGCAGGCGATCGCCGATTACGGCAAGAAGGCCAAGGAGGGCGCGCTGACCATGCAGGACATGGCCGGCGGCACCTTCACCATCTCCAATGGCGGCGTGTTCGGATCGCTGATGTCGACCCCGATCATCAACCCGCCGCAGAGCGCCGTGCTCGGCCTGCACCGGATCGAGGAGCGCCCCGTGGCGGTGAAGGGCCAGGTGGTCATCAAGCCGATGATGTACCTCGCGCTCTCCTACGATCACCGGATCATCGACGGGCGCGAGGCGGTGACGGCGCTCAAGATCATGAAGGAAGCGATCGAGGACCCGATGAGGTTGCTGATCGACCTCTGACGCGCCGCCCGGGCAAGCGCCGGGGCTGCGCCGACATGTGCAATGCAAGCTGAGGGAGATCCCGGTGCGCCGGGATGACGATGCGATGGCAGACAATTTCGACTACGACGTCCTCGTCATCGGTGCCGGGCCCGGCGGCTATGTCGCGGCGATCCGCGCGGCGCAGCTGGGGCTGAAGGTCGCCTGTGCGGAAAGCCGGGCGACTCTCGGCGGCACCTGCCTCAATGTGGGCTGCATTCCCTCCAAGGCGCTGCTCCACGGATCGGAGCTGTTCGAGGAGGCGCATGAGGGCGTGCTCGCCAAGTTCGGCGTGCGCGCGGAGGGCGTCAGCCTCGACCTTCCAACGATGATGGCCGAGAAGGCGACCGCCGTGAAGGAGCTGACCGGCGGGATCGAGATGCTGTTCCGCAAGAACAAGGTCACGTGGCTGAAGGGCCATGCCGCGTTCCAGGATGCGCATTCGGTGCAGGTGGGCGACGAGGTGGTCACGGCCAGGGACGTGGTCATCGCCACCGGATCCTCGGTCACCCCGCTGCCGGGCGTCGAGATCGACAATGAGGGCGGCGTGGTGGTGGACTCCACCGGGGCGCTCATGCTCGAGCGCGTGCCGGCCAAGCTGGTGGTGATCGGCGGCGGCGTGATCGGGCTGGAACTCGGCAGCGTGTGGCGCCGGCTGGGGGCCGAGGTGGTTGTCGTGGAATTTCTCGACCAGCTGCTGCCCGGCATGGACGGCGAGATCCGCAAGGAAGCGGGCAAGGTCTTCAAGAAGCAGGGGATGGAGCTGCGGCTCTCCACCAAGGTCACCGGCGTCAGCGTGGCAGGCGGCAGGGCGACCCTGAACCTGGAACCCGCCGCCGGAGGTGCCACGGAAACGCTGGAGGCCGATTGCGTGCTGGTGGCGATCGGTCGCCGGGCCAACACCACGGGGCTGAACCTGGAGGCGATCGGCCTCGCGCCCAACCAGCGCGGCCAGATCGAAACCGACCACGATTTCCGCACCAGCGTTGATGGCGTCTGGGCCATTGGCGATGTGATCCCCGGCCCGATGCTCGCCCACAAGGCGGAGGACGAGGGCATTGCCGTGGCCGAGAACATTGCCGGCCAGACCGGCATCGTCAATCACGCGGTGATCCCGAGCGTGGTCTACACCATGCCCGAAATCGCCGGCGTCGGCCTGAGCGAGGAAGCGGCGAGGGAGGCCGGGCACGAGATCAAGGTGGGCAAGTTCCCGATGCTGGCCAACAGCCGCGCCAAGACGAACCGCGATACTGTGGGCTTCGTGAAGGTTGTCGCCGACGCGACGAGCGACCGGGTGCTGGGCGTGTGGATGATCAACTCGCTCGCCGGCACGATGATCGCGCAGGCCGCGCAGGCGATGGAGTTCGGCGCCACCAGCGAGGACATCGCCTATACCTGCCACGCCCACCCGACCCATTCGGAGGCGCTGAAGGAAGCGGCGATGGCGGTGCAGGGCAAGCCGATCCACATCTGACGGCAATTCAAGCGATGTCCCTGCGCCCATTCCACCTCGCCTTCCCGGTCGACAATCTGGAAGCGGCTCGCGCCTTCTGGGGCGGCGTGATCGGCTGCCCGGAGGGGCGCAGCAGCGACGAGTGGATCGACTTCGACTTCTATGGCCACCAGATCGTGGCGCATCTCGCGCCCGGCGCCGTGGCGGCCCAGGCCCACAATGCGGTGGACGGGCACGACATTCCGGTGCCGCATTTCGGCATCGTGCTGGAGCTGGGCGACTGGCAGGCGCTGGCCGACCGGCTGCGCGCGGCAGGCATCAGCTTCATCGTGGAGCCGCATATCCGTTTTCGCGGACAGCCGGGCGAGCAGGCGACGATGTTCTTCCGCGACCCGGCCGGCAATGCGGTGGAAATGAAGGCCTTTGCCGACCTCGCCCAGCTCTTCGCGACCGGGTAGCGCCGCCGCAAGGCTAGCGTTCAGCCTCCGGGCGCGGAGGCGAGCCCGGCGCGGGCGCGGAGATAGACGTCCTCCTCGTACTGATCGCCAGAAGCGGTGGGTGCCATGCGGTCATCGGGCCCGCCATATACGGGCTCGCCAACATCCTCGGCCGAGTAGCGATCGTAGCCGCCGCCGACCTCGACGTCGCGAATGCGCCCGTCATTGTCGATGCGGCAGGTGAACAGCGCGCCGCCCTCGACCTCTCCGCTCACGAACCAGCCGTCGGATCCGCGCGAGGCGGACTCGACGCTGGCGACGCGCGCGCGATCGGCCTCGATCTCGGCGACGCACATGTCGACCGCGCGGTCCAGGCCGTCGCTCTCCCACCCGCGCTCGGTCTCGCGATAGCGCGAATCCTCGGGATAGGGATAGCGGCTGGGGTAGCGCTCGACGGGATCGCGGTCGCGCGTGGCTGCGCTCGCCACCGCGGCGATGCCGCCCAGGATCAGCACACCGGCGAGGATGTCGCCCACGCCCACGTCGTCGCGATTCCGCCAGCGCCGGCCATGCGCCACGCTTTCCGCGGCCGAGTCATAGGCGGCTCGCGCCTGCACCGGGCCGGGTTGGCGCAGATCGACAGAGGCGGCGGGGGTGGCGACCAGCGAGGCGCAGGCGGCCAGCGCGGCTGCGGCAGAGAAGCGGTTCATCGCACGCATCGAACTTCCTTCCGAGGGACCAGGCACGCGGAGCGGCGGTCCACAACATTGGAGGCTAGGCGGCGCAGGCTTGCCTCCGCCTGAACCGCCCCGCCCTGGTCTTGCGCGCTCAGCCGAGCCCGCGAATGCCGCTATAGTCGAGGTCGACCACCCGGCCGTAGCGCACCTCGCAGGTGAAGCGGCCGCTATCATAGCCGGCATAGCGATCGTCCCAGCCGCGGTAATCCTCGTCCCAGCCGCGACCGTAGCGGTTGTCGCCGCGGCGCCAGTCGCGCTCCATCTGGTTGACGGCGATCCGGCCCTTGATGCGGTATCCGTCGCGGCTCCGGTCGATGTCGCGGATGTCCGTGACCTTGGATCGACCGCCCCGCGAATAGCGGCTGGCGTTGCGTTCCGCGGCATAGACGCACTGCTCCACGGCATCGCGCGACGAGTAGCCCCGGTCGTACCGGTCGTAATCGTCATAGCGATCGTAGCGGTCGCGATCGCGGGCTGCTGCTGCGGCGACGGCGGCGATTCCGCCGATGATCAGCGCGCCGGCGATCACGTCGCCCGCATCGATGCCGTCGCCCCGATCACGGTCGCGGTCGCGCCACTGGGCCTGCGCGGGACTTGCCGAGGCCAGCGCCATCGCTCCTGCGGCGAGCGTGGCGACGGATCCTCTGGCGAGGGCCTTGGGAAGTCGGTTCATGGGCTGCTCCTCTCACGGACCAGGAGGACGGGATCTCGCCTGGACGGGCCCATCCTACCTCGGTGCCGTGAGGTCAGCCTGAATTCGGCTGACAGCAGCGGTTCATGGTTTTACCCGCTTTCCTGAACGCCTACCGGGTTTCGAGACCCGTCCAGTGCGCCAGGAAGCCGAGCACGTCGGCCGCTTCCTCGATTGCCTTGTCGGTCGGCTTGCCTGCCCCGTGGCCGGCCCGTGTCTCGATGCGGATCAGCTGCGGCCGCTCGCCGAGATCGGCCGCCTGCAGCGCGGCGGTGTATTTGAAGCTGTGCCCCGGCACCACCCGGTCGTCCGTATCGGCGGTCGTGACGATCAGCGCGGGATATTCGGTGCCCGCGCGGATATTGTGCAGCGGCGAGTAGGCGCGCAGGGTGCGGAAATCCGCCTCGCGGTCGGGATAGCCGTAATCGTCGACCCAGTACCGGCCCGCGGTCCAACGGTCGAAGCGCAGCATGTCCATCACGCCAACGGCGGCGTTTCCGGCGGCGAACAGGTCGGGCCGCTGGTTGACCACCGCGCCGACGAGCAGCCCGCCATTGGAGCCCCCCTGGATGGCGAGGCCGCCCTCTGTGGTGATGCCCTCCTGCTTCAGGAACTCGCCCGCGGCGATGAAGTCGTCGAACACGTTCTGCTTGTTGGCGAGGCGCCCGGCATCGTGCCACGCCTTGCCGTATTCGCCGCCGCCGCGGATGTTGGCGAGCGCGAAGGCCCCGCCCGCCTCGATCCAGGCGAGCCGGCTCGGCGCGAAGGCGGGCGTGAGCGCGATGTCGAACCCGCCATAGCCGTAGAGGAGGGTCGGCGCCGCCTCGCCGCTGGCGGCAAGATCGGCGCGGCGGACGATGAACACCGGCACGCGCGTGCCATCCTTCGAGGGATAGAAGCGCTGCTCCACCGCGATGGAGGCCGGGTCGAAAGCGAGGTTCGGTTGCGCGAACACTTGGCTCTCGCCGCTTTCAAGGTCGAGCCGGTAGATCGTCGAGGGCCGGTTGAAGCTGGCAAAGCTGTAGAACGTCTTATCGTCGCCGGGCTGGCCGGTGAAGCCGCCGACGCTGCCGATGCCCGGCAGCGCGACCGATCCCTGCTCGCGCCCTTCAAGATCGAAGCGCCGCACCAGCGCCGAGGCGTCCTTCAGATAGGACACGAACAGGCCGTCGCCCACGATCGACGCGCCGCCCAGCGTCTCGGCCATTTGCGGCACGACCGGCTGCCAATCCGGATTCGCCGAGTCGAGGTCGATCGAGACCACGCGATAGAGCGGTGCGTCCTCGTTGGTGGCGAACCACAGCCGCCCGCCAATCCCGTCGACGAGGTTCCAGGCATTCTCGAACCCGGTGACCAGCGGGCGCGCCGGCCAGCCCTGCGCATCGGACGCTTGCCGGGCCGCCTTCAGGTCGATGGCGTGGATCTCGTAGCGGGCGTCGGTGCCGGTGGCGCTGGTGACGATTGCCCAGCGGCGATCGCTCGTCACGCTGGCCGTGTGGCTGCGCTCAGGGTGGTCGGGCGTGGCGAAGACCAGCTGGTCCTCGCTCTGCGGCGTGCCGATACGGTGGTAGTACACCGCCTGGTTGTAGTTGAGCGCCTGGAAATCCTGGCCCTCCTGCGGCTCCGGGAAGCGCGAGTAGAGGAAGCCGTCCTCGCCCGTCCAGGCGAGATCGGTGAACTTGGCCCAGCGGATCTCGTCATCCAGCGGCTGCCCCGTCGCGACGTCGAGCACGCGGATGATGCGCCAGTCCGTGCCGCCATCCTGCACGCTGTAGAGGAGCTTCGCGCCATCGGGCGACGGCCGCCAATCGGCGAGGGCGGTGGCGCCATCGTCGGCCCAGGCGTTGGGGTCGATCAGCAAGCGCTCCGCCCCGGTCAGTCCCTCGCGCACATAGAGCGGGGACTGGTTCTGCAGGCCGGTATTGCGGTTGTAGAAATAGCGCCCGCCCCGCTCCACTGGAGTGGAGAAGCGCTCATAATCGGTCAACTCGGCGATGCGCGACTTGAACCATTCGCGGGCGGGGAGTTGCTGCAGATAGGCATCGGTGATCGCGTTCTGGCGCTCGACCCACTCCGCGACCTCGGGATCGTTGCGGACGTCGTTTTCAAGCCAGCGATAGGGATCCGCGATCTGCTCGCCGAAGCTGTTGTCCACCACATCACCGCGGCGCGTCTCTGGATATTGGGGCACGGAGATGTCCTGCGCTGTGGCGGGAATGGCGAAGGTGATGGCGCAGGCGGCGAGCAGGAAGGAGCGCATCGAGGCTTTCGGTTGCAGCGGAAAGTGGTGTTTAGGTAGCGGCTTGCATCCGCTTTGCAACCGGCTCCATCCGGCTTGCCTGCCACCCGGATCGCCGGTGCAACGGGGCGCTTTGCGCCGCGCTTGCATCGCCTTGCACCGCTTTTGCATCGGCGATGGTTGCGGCGTGCATGGCGCGGCACCGCCAACGAAAAGGGGGCGCAAAACGCGCCCCCTTCCGGTGCTCCTCGAACCGAGGCGAAGTGCCCCTCAGGCCTCTTCGTACTCGTCGTGGCTCTGGACCGGGCCGCTGTCCTGGCCCTTGGCGTCGACGTCGCGGTCCACCAGTTCGATGATCGCCATGGGCGCAGCGTCGGAAGCGCGGAACCCTGCCTTGATGATGCGCGTGTACCCGCCTTCGCGACCGGCATAGCGCTCGGACAGCACCTCGAACAGCTTGCGCTCCTGGGTGTCGTCCATCATCCGGCTGTGCGCCAAGCGGCGATTGGAGAGGCCGCCGCGCTTGGCCAGCGTGATCAGCTTCTCGACATAGGGGCGCAGTTCCTTGGCCTTGGGGGCGGTGGTCTGGATCTGCTCGTGCTTGATGAGGGCGGCGGCCATGTTGCGCAGCAGGGCCGCGCGGTGGCCGGACTTGCGCTGCAGCTTGCGGCCCGAGATTCCGTGGCGCATTTTTCAGTACTCCGTTCGTAAGGGGGCCGTGCGAGGTACCCCGATCCTGGCGCGGATTGCTTGAGGGCTCCGCGCCTCTGCCCCCTTCACTTCGACCTTGTGCCGGCGGCCAGAGGTCACGGGAGTTAATCCCGTGACGTCAGACGGCCCGGTGGGCCGCTGGCCGGGCATGCCGCAGTTCGGAGGCAGGCTGCCGTTCTGCTGCGCAGAACGTCGCCTGCCTCCGCGCGGCTTAGCCCAGAAGCTCCTGCTCCAGCTTCTTGGCCATTTCCTCGATGTTCTCGGGCGGCCAGCCGGGGATGTCCATGCCCAGGCGCAGGCCCATGCTGGACAGCACTTCCTTGATCTCGTTGAGCGACTTGCGGCCGAAATTCGGCGTGCGCAGCATCTCGGCTTCGGTCTTCTGGACCAGATCGCCGATATAGATGATATTGTCGTTCTTCAGGCAGTTGGCCGAACGGACCGACAGTTCCAGCTCGTCCACCTTCTTGAGGAGGTAGCGGTTGAGCTGGTTGGCATCGCTCTCTTCCGGCTGCGCGGAAAGGCCGATCATCGGGCTCGAGGGCTGCGGGACGCCTTCCTCGAAGTGGACGAACAGCGACAGCTGATCCTGCAGGATGCGCGCGGCATAGGCGACCGCGTCCTCGGGCGAGACGGTGCCGTCGGTTTCCACGGTCAGGTTCAGCTTGTCGTAGTCGAGTTCCTGGCCGACGCGGGCATTATCGACCTTGTAGCTGACCTGCCGGATCGGCGAGTAGAGCGAGTCGACGGGGATCAGGCCGATCGGCGCATCCACCGGGCGGTTCTGCACCGCCGGGACGTAGCCCTTCCCGGAATCGGCGGTCAGCTCCATGTTGAGCGTGGCGCCCTCGTCCAGGTGGCAGATGACGAGGTCCTTGTTCATGACCTCGATATCGCCGGTGACCGCGATGTCGCCGGCCTTCACCTCGGCCGGGCCGGTGGCGGAAAGCTGCAGCCGCTTGGGCCCCTCGCCCTCCATCTTGAGCGCGACCTGCTTCACGTTCAGGACGATGTCGGTCACGTCCTCGCGCACGCCGGCGAGGCTGGAGAATTCGTGCAGCACGTTCTCGATCTTGATCGAGGTGATCGCTGCACCCTGAAGGCTGGACAGGAGCACCCGGCGCAGCGCATTGCCGAGCGTCAGGCCGAAGCCACGCTCCAGCGGCTCGGCCACGAAGGTCGCGCGGCGCCTTGCGTCGCCACCGGTCTTCACGTCGAGGCTGTTGGGCTTCTTGAGTTCCTGCCAGTTCTTCATATTGACGGCCATGGACTTCCCCTAACGGTATTGGCGGCAACGGCCGCAGAGCGCCTGAGGCGCCGCGGCCGATGCGAGATGCTCTGGCGCCGCACGAGGCCGCGCCGAGCTTGGATCAGACGCGGCGACGCTTGGAGGGCCTGACGCCGTTATGCGGGATCGGCGTGACGTCGCGGATGGAGGTGATGGTGAAGCCCACCGCCTGCAGCGCCCGCAGCGCGCTCTCGCGGCCCGAGCCGGGGCCCTTGATCTCGACTTCCAGCGTGCGCACGCCGTGCTCGGCGGCCTTCTTGCCGGCATCGTCGGCGGCGACCTGCGCGGCATAGGGCGTCGACTTGCGGCTGCCCTTGAAGCCCATCATGCCGGCCGAAGACCAGCTGATCGCATTGCCCTGCGCGTCGGTGATGGTGATCATCGTGTTGTTGAAGCTGGCGTTCACATGCGCGACGCCGCTGCTGATATTCTTGCGCTCGCGGCGCTTAATGCGCTGAGGTTCGCGTGCCATAATGAGTGTCCTGTCCTACATCGTCGGGCGGCAAGCTGCGCGCGGGCGCACAGCGGCCGGCGCTTACTTCTTCTTGCCGGCGATCGGCTTGGACTTGCCCTTGCGGGTGCGCGCATTGGTGTGCGTGCGCTGGCCGCGGACCGGCAGACCCTTGCGATGGCGCAGGCCGCGATAGCAGGCCAGGTCCATCAACCGCTTGATGTTCATCGCGGTGGTGCGGCGCAGGTCGCCCTCGACCGTATAGTCGGCGTCGATCGTTTCACGGATCTGCAGCACCTCGGCGTCGGTCAGGTCCTGCACGCGGCGGGCGTGATCGATGCCCAGCTTGTCGGCGATTTCCACAGCGGTGTGCGGGCCGATTCCATGGATGTAGGTCAGCGCGACGATCACGCGCTTGTTGGTGGGGATATTGACCCCGGCAATACGAGCCACTTAAATCTCCATGCTCCACAGGGGGTCGGGCGGCTTGCGACCAACCTCCCCCTATCTCATCGCGTCCATCCGTCCTGCCGGAGCCAGCCAGAAGCGAGAAACGCCATGCGGGAGGCGCGCATCGAAAGGTGCGGCCTTGTCCCGGAATGACCCCGATTGAACGAATGGAGTGCGCAACTAAGGTGATTCGGGACGGGCGTCAACAGCAGAGTCGCGAGGCGCGCGCCGTTACCGCTGCCCGCGTGGCGCGCTGCCCGTCTCGATGCCATCGGTATAGCGCAGCCATCGGCGCTCGTCAAAAGGGCGCGTCTGCCCTCGTGTCGCCGAACGGTGCGGCAAGACGGCGCGGCTGCCTGGACTGCCGGATCGGGGACGACCTGTTCCGGCGAGGACGATCGAGCGCGAGCAGCGCGGCGCAGAACAGGCCGCCCGCGCCGCCAGGCCCGCGGGTTCAGTCGCCGCCGAGTTCAGCCGCCAGCCAGGACCCGTTCGACGGCGCTGGTGACCTGCTCGATCGGCGCCATGCCGTCGATGCGGGTGACAATGCCGCGCGCCTCGTAGAGCGGCAGGATGGGCGCGGTCTCGTTGCGATAGACCTGCAGCCGCTTGCGCACGGTCTCCTCGTTGTCGTCGGGGCGGCGCTTGAAGGCCTGCGCCCCGCAGCGGTCGCAAATGTCGGCCACCTGGGGCAGCTTGTATTCGTCGTGGTAGCCGGCGCCGCAATCGGCGCAGGAGAAGCGGCCGGCGATGCGGCGGACCAGCGCTTCTTCCTCGACCTCCAGCTCGATGACCCGATCCAAATGGCGATGGTGCTTGCCGAGGATGCCGTCGAGCTGCTCCGCCTGCTGCGCGGTGCGGGGATAGCCGTCGAAGATCGCGCCCGTGCCCTCGTCCATCGCCATAAGCTCGGCATCGATCAGCGCGGAGACGATCTCGTCGGAGACCAGCTCGCCCGCATCCATGATCGCCTTCGCGCGGAGGCCGATCGGCGTCCGGCCGGCGACCGCGGCCCGCAGCATGTCGCCGGTGGAGAGCTGGCGCATGCCGTGGTGCTCGACCAGTCGCGCCGCCTGCGTGCCCTTGCCCGCGCCGGGGGGACCCAACAGAATGATGTTCACCGCGTTTCCCCCATGGTCCGGGCGGCGTCTAGCGCAGCCGTCCCTTCAACTTGGCCTTCTTGATCAGGTCGCCATATTGATGCGCGAGCAGATGCGACTGGATCTGGCTGATCGTGTCGACCGTGACATTAACCACGATCAGCAGGCTTGTGCCACCCAGGAACAGCGGCAGGCCCGTCTGGGCGATCATATATTCGGGGATGACGCAAACCAGCGTCAGGTAGATCGCCCCGACCACGGTGACGCGCGTCAGCACGTAATCGAGATAGTCGGCCGTGCGCTTGCCGGGGCGGATGCCGGGGATGAACCCGCCATTCTTCTTCAGGTTCTCCGCAGTCTCTTCCGGGTTGAACACGACCGCCGTGTAGAAGAAGCAGAAGAAGATGATGCCCGCCGCATAGAGCGCCATGTAGAGCGGCGCGCCGTGCTGCAGGTACTGGTTGAGCCCCTGCACCACCGCGTAAAATGTGCTGTCGGGATCGGCTGAATTGCCGGCGAACTGGCTGATCGTCAGCGGCAGGAGCAGGAGCGAACTGGCGAAGATCGGCGGGATCACGCCCGCGGTGTTGATCTTGAGCGGCAGGTGGCTGCGATCGGCCTGCATCATGCCCCGCTGCGACGCGCGCTTGGGGTATTGGATCAGCAGCCGGCGCTGCGCCCGCTCCATGAACGAGATGAACAGGATCAGCGCGACGACCATCAGGACGAGGCCGATGATCACGACCGCGCTGATCGAGCCGGTGCGCCCGCCCTCGAACAGATTGGCGGTGAAGGTCGGGAACTGGGCGACGATGCCGGCCATGATGATCAGCGACACGCCATTGCCGATGCCGCGGCTGGTGATCTGCTCGCCCAGCCACAGCAGGAACATGGTCCCGCCGGTCAGGTTGATAACTGTCAGCACGCGGAACATGATGCCGGGGTCGACCACCGCCTGGAGCCCGCTCTGCGCGCCATAGGCCTCCAGCCCGCTGGCCAGGAACCAGCCCTGCACCGCGCACAGGAAGACCGCGCCGTAGCGCGTGTATTGGTTGAGCTTCTTGCGCCCGGCCTCCCCCTCCTTCTTCAGCGCCATCAGCGAGGGATGGAGCGAGGCGGCGAGCTGGATCACGATCGAGGCCGTGATGTAGGGCATCACGCCGAGCGCGATCAGGCTCATGCGCTCGAGCGAACCGCCGGAGAAGGTGTTGAACAGGTCGAGGATGCCGCCGCGCGTTTGATCGTAGAGCGTTTCCAGGATCAGCGGATTGACCCCGGGCAGCGGGATGAAGCTGAGGAAGCGGAAGACGATCAGCGCACCGACCGTGAACCAGATGCGCTGGCGAAGCTCGGTCGCCTGGCTGAAATTGGCGAGGCTGAGAGAACTCGCGATATTGTCGGCGCGTGATGCCATGATGGATGTGGTGCCTTCTGGCCGGACGGCTGTTCGCCCGCCCCCGTTTGCAGGAGCGGCCAATATAGGGGCCGGGCGGGGATGCAGGAACCCCGCCCGGCTGATCCGGGATTAGCGGGTCGCCGCCGCCTTGGCGCTGCCCTTCTTGGCCGCGGCCAGCGCTGCCGGGTCCCTGGCCTCGATCACCTCGACCGAACCGCCGGCCTGCTCGACGGCCGCCAGCGCGCCCTTGCTGGCACCGGCCACGCGGAACTGCGCCTTGGCACTCAGCTCGCCCTTGCCGAGCAGCCGCACGCCGTCCTTGCCGCCACGGGCGACACCGGCCGCCTGCAGGGTCGCATGGTCAATCACCGCGCCCGTATCGAGCTTGCCAGCATCGATCAGCCGCTGAATCTGGCCGAGATTGACCTCGGCATAATCCTTGGCGAAGATGTTGTTGAAGCCGCGCTTGGGAAGCCGCATGTGCAGCGGCATCTGCCCGCCCTCGAAGCCCTTGATCGACACGCCCGAGCGCGCCTTCTGGCCCTTCTGCCCGCGGCCGGCGGTCTTGCCCTTGCCGGAGCCGATGCCGCGGCCCACGCGCATGCGGCTCTTGCGGGCACCGGGATTGTCTCGAAGATCGGTCAGTTTCATGGCAATGCACTCGCTTTCGCTATGTTCGCGCTGGAATGGAAGGGCGCGCCGATAGCGGCGTTGCGGCGGATTGGCAACCCTGGGGCGGGAGCAGCCGCCGCTTCGCACGGTGCTGTTGCGTGAACAACCCGGGCGGCCGCGGTCATGCGAGCACTTTGCTGATGTCGCGAGTCCTCGCGCCTAGACCACTCGCCTGCGAGGCGGAGCGCAGTCGCCCTCAAAGGGCCACGTTGGCGGGTGCGGCTGTTCCAGCTTGGGCGCGCATGGCTGCGAAGGGCCCCGTCGGCCCGAGGGCGGCGGTCGCTCGCCACGGCCAGTGCCAGTGCCGAGCCAATGCCCCGCTGCGCTGGTGGTTGGAGCAACAGGCTCAACTCACGCGGGGCGTGCTGCTGATCCTCCGAGGGTGCGAAGCTCCTCCGACCTAATGGCGGGGCAAGCAATGAGCCCGATCAGCTTGTGCTCGCCGGCAGGCTGTCAGGAAAGGCGCGCCTCATTGGCCATTGTCGGCCTTGCCGCGGGGCAGGGTGAAGAAGATGAAGGCGGCCAGCTGCAGGAGGTTGTGCTCCTCGGCCCGGACTGATGGGTCCGGCGTACTTGGCTGCGGCATTTGTCAACGCGCAACCTGCTCACGGGACTCGGCCGAGATGCGGGGTTCTCCGCCCGACCGCAAAGCGCGACGCTGCTCCAGCCCCGCGGCTCTGACATCGGGTGCCGCTTCATCGACCCTTGTCCGCGGGCGTTTCGATCCGCGGGCGCTTCGCGGTGCGCAGATGGAACCTCAAGCCGCCCGTTGCAGCCGAGGGCTCCAAATCCATTGCGGCGAGGACTTGCTGCTCACGCCCGCACGCCGCTCCCTGAAGCGCGCTCAGCTCCAATCGGCCAGCACTTTTTGGTCAAGAGTTGCGGCCTTCGCGCTTACCGGACATCGGCGCGGCGGGACGATCGACGACAAGTCCGCCGCCGAGGCGTCGAGGCCGACGTGCATTGATCGAGCGGACCTCGCGACCGCCCGGACCGCGCGCGGGAACTCCCGAGAACGTGTAGACACAACGAAGGGCGACCCGCGCGGCGAGTCGCCCTTCACCGGCTTTGTGCCGTCCGCTGGCTTCAGCGCTGTAGCGCTTCCGACCGGTTGACAAGCGAGCCTAAGCCGGGAGGCGCTACCGGTCGTCCGGCTTTATTCGACCACTTCGACCATGTGCGGCAGCTTGGCGATCGCGCCGCGGACTTCCGGCGTATCCTCCAGCTCCACCACGCGGTGCATCTTGCCAAGGCCGAGCCCGGTCAGGATCTTCTCCTGCGCCGCAGGGCGGCGGATCGGGCTGCCGATCTGCTTGATCTTGATCGTCGCCATCGTGCTTACTCCGTGATCGCTTCAGCGGCGGCCTCGGCCTCCACTTCGGTCGCCCCGCCACGGCCCAGAAGGTCCGCGACGCGCTTGCCGCGGCGCTGGGCGACCGACTTCGGCGAGGTCTGGTCCTGCAGCGCGTCGAACGTGGCGCGGATCATGTTATAGGGGTTGGAGGTGCCGATCGATTTGGTCACCACGTCGGAGACGCCCAGGCTTTCGAACACAGCGCGCATCGGGCCGCCGGCGATGATGCCCGTGCCCGCCGGGGCCGAGCGCACGTTGACCTTGCCGGCGCCGAAATGGCCGCGCCCGTCGTGATGCAGCGTGCGGCCTTCCTTGAGCGCCACACGGATCATCTTCTTCTTGGCGGCTGCGGTCGCCTTGGTGATCGCCTCGGGAACCTCACGCGCCTTGCCATGGCCAAAGCCAACCCGGCCCTTTCCGTCGCCGACCACGACCAGCGCAGCGAAGCCGAAGCGCTTGCCGCCCTTCACGGTCTTGGAGACGCGGTTGATGTGCACCAGCTTCTCGATCAGCTCCTCGCCGCCATCATCGTCACGCCGGTCATCGCGCCGGCCACGGCCACGGCCACGGCCGTCCCGGTCGCCCCCGCGGCCGCCGTCACGATCACCGCCGCGGCCGCGCCCGCCGCGGCCGCCCCGAGGGTTCTGAGGTGCGTTCTGGGGCGCACCCTGGTTCGCATCGCGCGGTCCGCGCGGCTCCGACGGAGCACCGCTGGCGGCCGACTGGTTGTCGTAGGCTTCGCTGGTGGCAGTGCTCGGCGTCGGGGTCGAGCCGGCATTGTCGACCTGGTTTTCGGTTTCGTCAGCCATCATCAGAACTCCAGCCCACCTTCGCGGGCGGCATCGGCCAGCGCCTTGACGCGGCCATGGAACAGGTAGCCGCCGCGGTCGAACACGACGGTCGTCACGCCGGCCTGCTTGGCCGCTTCGGCGATCCGCCTGCCGACCTCGACCGCGGCATCGACGTTGGCCCCCGAAGCCGACACGCCCAGCGTGGAAGCAGCGGCCACGGTGCGACCGGCCACATCATCGATCACCTGTGCGTAGATATGCCGACCGGTCCGGTGGACGCTGAGCCGCGGACGGCCGCTCCCGCGCTTGCGGAGTGCGGTGCGCACGCGGCGACGGCGGCGTTCGAAGAGGGAGAGCTTGGCCATCTTACTTCTTCTTCCCTTCCTTGCGGAAGACGTATTCGCCGCGGTACTTGATGCCCTTGCCCTTGTACGGCTCGGGCTTGCGCCAGCGGCGGATCTCGGCGGCGAACTGGCCGACCGCCTGCTTGTCGACGCCGCTGATCTCCACCGTCGTCTGGTCGGGGGTCTTCACCTCCAGACCTTCGGGCACGTCGAGATCGACATCATGGCTGTAGCCGAGCTGCAGCTTCAGCTTGCGGCCCTGCGCCTGCGCACGATAGCCGACACCGGTGATGACGAGCACCTTGGAGAAGCCCTCCGTCACGCCTTCGACCAGGTTGGCAACCAGGGTGCGCTGCATGCCCCAGTGGCTGCGCGCCGCCTTGGTGTCGTTGGCCGGATTGACCGCAATCGCGCCGTCCTCGACCTTGTAGTCGATCAGGTCCGACAGGCCCATCGTCAGGGTGCCCTTCGGTCCCTTAACGCTGAGCTGGTTGCCCTCGATGTTGGCGGTGACCCCGCTCGGGATCGCCACCGGACGTTTGCCGATGCGGCTCATCAGAACACCTCCGCCAGCACTTCGCCGCCGACATTCTGCGCACGCGCCTCGGCATCCGAGAGCACGCCGCGCGGGGTCGAGACGATGGTGATGCCGAGGCCGTTGCGCACGGTCGGCAGCTCGCGGCTGCCCGAATAGACGCGGCGGCCCGGCTTGGACACGCGGGCGACGTGCTTGATCGCCGGCTGGCCTTCGAAATACTTCAGCTCGATGCGCAGCGCGGGGTGCCTCCCGGTCGCGTCCTCGGACCAGCCACGAATGTAGCCTTCACGCTGGAGCACATCGAGCACGTTGGCGCGCAGCTTGGACGCTGGCGAAAGGACCGAGTCCTTCTTCGCCTGCTGGCCGTTGCGGATACGGGTGAGCATGTCACCCAGGGGATCGGTCATCATGTCGTCAGATCCTCACCAGCTCGACTTGATCAGACCGGGAATCAGGCCCTTGTTGCCCAGATTCCGCAGTTCGATGCGGTTGATGCCGAACTTGCGGTAATTGCCGCGCGGGCGGCCCGTGGTGGCGCACCGGTTGCGTACCCGGGTCGGGTTCGCGTTGCGCGGGATTTCCGCCATCTTCAGCCGCGCCATCAGGCGCTCGCCTTCGTCGAGCGACTCGTCGTCCGCCACAGCCTTCAGCTTCGCGTAGCGGTTCGCGTACTTCTTCACGAGCTTCTTGCGCCGCTCGTTCTTGTTGATCGAACTCAGTTTCGCCATGGACTTAAGCTCTCTTCTTCATTCTTGTCATGCGGGCGCTCAAGCAGCCTGCTTTTCTTCGGCCTCGGCCGCATCGGCTTCGGGCGGGAACGGGAAGCCGAACAGGCGCAGCAACTCGCGCGCCTCGTCGTCGGTCTTCGCGGTGGTGGTCACGATGATGTCCATGCCCCGCACCTTCTCGATCCGGTCGTAGCTGATCTCCGGAAAGATGATCTGCTCCTTCAGGCCCATCGCGTAATTGCCGTGGCCGTCGAACGAGCGCGGGTTGAGGCCGCGAAAGTCGCGGATGCGCGGCATGGCGATGGTGATCAGCCGATCGAGGAACTCGAACATGCGCTCGCGACGCAGGGTCACCTTGCAGCCGATCGGCATGCCCTCGCGCAGCTTGAACTGTGCGATGGACTTCTTCGCCTTGGTGATCACCGGCTTCTGCCCGGCAATCAGTTCCATTTCCTCGGCGGCGGTCTGGACCTTCTTCTTGTCCTGGCTCGCCTCGCCCACGCCCATGTTGATCGTGATCTTGGTGAGCCGCGGGATTTCCAGCGCGTTCCTGTAGCCGAACTTTTCCTGCATCGCCTTGGCAATGCGCTCGTCATAAGCCTGCTTCAGGCGCGGCGTGTAGGTCTCAGCCATCGATGGTCTCCCCGGACTTGACGGCGATGCGCACCTTCTTGCCGTCGCGCTCCTCGAAGCGGACGCGAGTAGGGCTGCCGTCCTTGGGATCGGCAATGGCGACCTTGGCGATCGCCATCGGGGCGGGCGCGCGGTCGATGCCGCCCTGCGGATTGGTCTGGCTCGGCTTGCGGTGGCGCGCGGCGACGTTCACGCCGTCCACAACGACCTTGCCGTCCTTCGGCAGGACCTGCGCCACCGTACCGGTGCGGCCCTTGTCCTTGCCCGAAAGCACGACGACCTTGTCGCCCTTCTTGATCTTCGCAGCGCCCATCACAGCACCTCCGGAGCCAGCGAGATGATCTTCATGAACCCGCGGGAGCGCAACTCGCGCACCACGGGGCCGAAGATACGGGTGCCGATCGGCTCCTCGCTCTTGTTGACGAGCACCGCGGCGTTGCTGTCGAAGCGGATCACGCTGCCGTCGGGGCGGCGCACATCCTTGCGCGTGCGCACGATCACCGCGCGGTGCACATCGCCCTTCTTCACACGCGCCCGCGGCTGCGCCTCCTTCACGGAGACGACGATCACGTCGCCCACCCCCGCGGTGCGGCGCTTCGATCCGCCCAGCACCTTGATGCACTGGACTCGCTTGGCGCCGCTATTGTCGGCGACGTCGAGCGTTGACTGCATCTGGATCATCGATCCGGTTCCTTCTCACCTGGCTTGCCGAAACCCGTCCGGCAGTTCCAAAATTGTGTTCGTTCGCGGCGACCTTAGCTTTCGAGGTCGGCCTCGAAAGCCTCGCCCTTGCCGGCCAGCACGCGGTCAATCACGCGCCACGTCTTGGTTTTGGAGATCGGCCGCGTCTCTTCGATCCGCACCGTGTCGCCGGGGCGATATTCATTCGCCTCGTCATGTGCGTGATACTTCTTCGACTGACGGATGATCTTGCCATAGAGCGGGTGCTTCACACGCCGCTCGACGCTGACGGTCACGGTCTTGTCGGTCTTGTCGGAGACCACGGTCCCGATCAGGATACGCTTGGGCATCGGGGTACCTCCTTAAGCCTGCGCCGGGGCCGAGCGCGAACGCTCGGTCTGCAGCGTCTTGATGCGCGCGATCTGGCGGCGCACCTCGCGGATGCGGGCCGGGCGCTCCAGCTGGTTGGTCGCCGCCTGGAAGCGCAGGTTGAACTGCTCGCGCTTCAACTGGCCGAGTTCCTCGCTCAGCTGATCGTCGGTCCTGGTGCGCAGGTCCTCGAAAGTCTGACTGTTACGAGCCATCATTCGCCTCCCAGGTGCGAGGTATCGCCCAGACGGGCAACGACCTTCGTCTTGATCGGCAGCTTCATCGCCGCGCGCTCGAACGCCTCAGCCGCGATCTGGCCCGGGACACCGTCGAGTTCGAACAGGATGCGGCCGGGCTTCACCCGCGCAGCCCAGTACTCGATGGAGCCCTTGCCCTTGCCCTGGCGGACCTCGGCCGGCTTCTTGGACACCGGCACGTCGGGGAACACTCGGATCCACAGCCGACCCTGGCGCTTGATATGGCGCGTGATCGCGCGGCGCGCAGCCTCGATCTGGCGCGCGGTGATCCGCTCCGGCTCCATCGCCTTGAGGCCGTAGGAGCCGAAGTTCAGCTCCGCACCGCCCTTGGCCAGGCCGTTGATGCGGCCCTTGAACGCCTTGCGGAACTTGGTTTTTTTCGGTTGCAGCATGGTCTCTTTACCTTACCGAGCCGGCCGGACGCCGGAGGTCTGTGCCTCCATCATCAGCCGATCCTGCGCCATCGGATCGTGGCCGAGGATCTCACCTTTGAAGATCCAGCACTTGATGCCGATGATCCCATAGGCGGTCAGCGCCTCGGCCTCGGCATAATCGACATTCGCGCGCAGTGTGTGCAGCGGCACGCGGCCCTCGCGATACCACTCGACCCGCGCGATCTCGGCGCCGCCAAGACGGCCGCCGCAGGTGATGCGAATCCCCTCCGCGCCCAGACGCAGCGCCGACTGCACCGCGCGCTTCATCGCGCGGCGGAACGCGATGCGGCGAACGAGCTGGTCCGCCACGCCCTGCGCGACGAGCTTGGCGTCGATTTCCGGCTTGCGGATCTCGACGATGTTCAGCTTCACCTCGCTCGCGGTCATGGTCGCGAGCTTGGCGCGCAGCTTCTCGATGTCGGCGCCCTTCTTGCCGATGATGACACCCGGGCGCGCGGCATAGATCGAGATGCGGCACAGCTTGGCCGGCCGCTCGATCACCACCTTCGAGATCGCCGCCTGCGGCATGCTCGAGAAGATGTATTTCCGCAGCTCAATGTCTTCCTTGAGCATCTGGTTGTAATCGCGGCCTTCGGCGTACCAGCGGCTGTCCCAGGTGCGGTTGATCTGCAGCCTGAGGCCGATCGGATTGCTCTTCTGACCCATGGCTCAGGCCTCCTCCTGCTCGCGCACGACGATCCGCAGCCGGCTGAACGGCTTGAGGATGCGGGTGGACTTGCCGCGGCCGCGCGTGTGGAACCGCTTCATGGTGATCGACTTGCCGACACTGGCCTCGGCGACGACCAGCGCGTCGACATCGAGGTCGTGGTTGTTCTCCGCATTGGCGATCGCAGAGGCGAGCACCTTGCGCGCGTCCACGGCCATCGCCTTCTTGCTGAAGGCGAGGATGTTAAGCGCCTCTTCGGCCTTCTTGCCGCGGATCAGCCCGGCGACGAGGTTGAGCTTCTGCGCCGACCCACGGATGGTCGTGCCCACGGCCAGCGCCTCGTTCTCGGCGACGCGGCGGGGAGCCTTTTCCTTGCCCATTAGCGCTTGCCCTTCTTGTCGGCCGCGTGGCCGGGGAAGTTGCGCGTGGGCGCGAACTCGCCGAGCTTGTGGCCGACCATGTCCTCGTTGACGGACACCGGAATGAACTTCTGGCCGTTATAGACGCTGAACGTCAGGCCGACGAATTGCGGAAGAATAGTCGAGCGCCGCGACCAGGTCTTGATCGCGCCGCGCGCGCCCTGGTCCTGCGCATCCTCTGCCTTCTTCAGCAGGTGCAGGTCGACGAACGGACCTTTCCAGACGGAACGAGCCATTGGTCCTTACCCCTTCTTCTTCTTGGCGTGCCGCGAACGGATGATCATCTTGTCCGTCTGCTTATTATGGCGGGTGCGCGCGCCCTTGGTCGGCTTGCCCCACGGGGTGACCGGGTGACGGCCGCCGCTGGTGCGACCCTCGCCGCCACCGTGCGGGTGATCGACGGGGTTCTTGGCCACGCCACGGGTCAGCGGGCGCTTGCCCAGCCAGCGGTTGCGGCCGGCTTTCGCGAGGTTCTGGTTCGAATTGTCGGGGTTCGACACCGAGCCCACCGTGCCCATGCAATCGCCACGCAGGTAACGCTGTTCGCCCGAATTGAGACGCACGATGACCATTCCGCGGTCGCGGCCGACGAGTTGCACGTACGTGCCGGCCGAACGGGCGATCTGGCCACCCTTGCCCGGCTTCATCTCGACATTGTGGCAGATCGTGCCGACGGGCATCTGGCCCAGCAGCATCGCGTTGCCCGGCTTGGTGTCGGTGCGCTCACCCGCAACCACCTCGTCGCCCGGCGCGAGCCGGTTCGGCGCCAGAATGTAGGCAAGCTCGCCGTCCTGATACTTGATCAGCGCGATAAAGGCCGTCCGATTGGGGTCGTATTCGAGGCGCTCGACCGTGGCCGGCACGTCCCACTTGCGACGCTTGAAGTCGATGAAGCGGTACTTCTGCTTGTGCCCGCCGGCGATGCCACGGCTGGTGACGTGGCCCTTGTTGTTGCGCCCGCCGGTCTTGTGCTTGCCCTCGGTCAGCGCCTTGACGGGCTTGCCCTTGTGCAGCGCCGACTTGTCGACGAGGATCAGGCCGCGGCGCGCCGGGCTGGTCGGGTTGTAGTTCTTCAATGCCATCGGATCAGCTCACGCCTTCGGTGATGTCGATCGGATCCTGACCCTCAACCAGGGTCACGATCGCCTTCTTCACGTCGCTGCGGGTATAGGGCTTGCCCTTCCAGCGCTTCGTCTTGCCCTTGGAGACGATCGTATTGACGCTCTTCACCTTGCGGTTGAACAGCGCCTCGACCGCTTCCTTGATCTGCGGCTTGGTCGCGTCGCCCGCCACCTTGAAGACGGTCGCGTTGTGCTCGGAAAGCAGCGTCGCTTTTTCCGTGATGTGAGGCGCGAGGATCACGTCGAAATGACGCGCCGCGATGTCCTGCTTCTTAGCCATTGAAGCGCGCCTCCAGCTTTTCGACCGCGGCGCGGGTCAGCACCAGCGTGTCATGCTTCAGAATGTCGTAGACGTTGGCGCCCACAGCCGGCAGCACGTTGACGCCCGGCAGGTTGCCTGCCGCCAGCTTGAAGCCGCCCTCGACGCTCTCGCCGTCGATTACCAGCACCTTGCCGCTCCAGCCGTTCTGGTCGAACTGGCCCTTGAGCGCCTTGGTCTTGGCGTCGGCCAGCTCCAGGCTGTCGACCACCACCAGGCCCTTGCCGTCCGCGGCACGAGCCTTGGCGGAAAGCGCCATCTTCAAGCCGAGCGCTCGGACCTTCTTGTTGAGCGACTGCTCGAAGTCGCGCTTGCGCGCACCATGAGCCTTGCCGCCGCCGATGAAGATCGGCGCGGCGCGGTCGCCGTGGCGAGCGCCGCCGGAACCCTTCTGGCGGCCGAACTTCTTGCCGGTGCGCGCGACATCGGAGCGCTCACGGGTCGGACGGGCAGTGCCGCGACGGTTTTCAAGCTGCCAGGTGACGACCCGGTGCAGGATGTCGGCACGCGGCTCGATGCCGAACACCGCGTCGCTGAGCTCGATATCGCCCGTCTCGGCGCCGTCGAGTTTGAGGACCTTGACCTTCACGGCTCAGCCTTCCTTGTTTTCGTCAGCGCCGGGCTCGCCCGCCGCGTTGTTCTGTTCGCCCTCGGATGGCGTGGTGTCATCCCCCGCGCCAGCCTGCTGCTCGGCGAGCAGCGCCTGCTCCTCGGCCTGGGTCGGACCAGTGTCGACGGCGTGCTCGGCAGCGCTCTCGACCATGCCGGCGGGCGCTTCCTCGTGCTCCGGAGCCGTGCTCTTGCGCTCCAGCACTGCGCCGGGGAACGGGACGCCTTCCGGCAGTGGCAGCTTCACGGCATCGCGAACCAGCAACCAAGTGTCCTTGGAGCCAGGAACCGACCCCTTGACAAAGATCAGGCCGCGATCCGCATCGGTGCGCACCACTTCGAGGTTCTGCTGCGTGCGCTGGCGGTCGCCCATATGGCCGGCCATCTTCTTGTTCTTGAAGACCTTGCCCGGGTCCTGCCGTTGGCCGGTCGACCCGTGCGAGCGATGGCTGAGCGACACGCCGTGGCTGGCACGAAGGCCTCCGAAACCCCAGCGCTTCATCGCGCCCGCAAAGCCCTTGCCCTGCGTATGGCCGGTGATGTCAACCATCTGCCCAGCGATGAAATGCTCTGCGCTGATCGTGGCCCCCACCGGCAGCAGGGCGTCCTCACCCTCGACCCGGAACTCGGCAACCCGCTTCTTCAGCGACACTTCCGCCTTGGCGAAAGCCTCGCGCTGCGGCTTGGCAACGTTCTTCTGCTTCGCCTCGCCCGCGCCGACCTGCACGGCCACATAGCCGTCGCGGTCAGTCGTGCGGTGCAGCACGACCTGGCAGCCTTCCAGCGCCAGAACGGTGACCGGCACGTGGCGGCCATCCTCCTGGAACAGGCGGGTCATCCCGACTTTCTTCGCGATCACGCCGGTGCGCATGACCAAAACTCCTCAACAGAGGCCTGCCGGACCATCCGACAGGCGTGGCGGGGCTCCAACAAGAGGAGACCCGTGGCGGGCCCGCATGCGAACCCCTTCAGCCCATTCGTGATGCATCGCCCCGTCCGGGCTGAGTGCTCATGGCCTTTACGAAGGCGTCTGAGCGAGACGGGGGACGCAGCCCGGATCCTGTCCGGCGGTATCCCTGTGTCCCTCGCGTGTCCGGGTCCGTGCCGGCTCGCGAGACCCCGCCAGAAGCGAGGCAATCAAATCAACTCACATCAAGTGCAAAGCACTCAGGCGAGCTTGATCTCGACGTTCACGCCCGCAGCCAGATCGAGCTTCATCAGCGCGTCGACCGTCTGGGCGTTCGGCTGCACGATGTCGAGCAACCGCTTGTAAGTGCGCACCTCGAACTGCTCGCGCGACTTCTTGTCGATGTGCGGGCCACGCAGAACGGTGAACTTCTCCGTGCGCGTCGGCAGAGGAATGGGACCCCGAATCAGCGCGCCCGTGCGGCGGGCAGTATCCGCGATCTCGCCGGTTGCCTGGTCGAGCACGCGGTGATCGAAGGCCTTGAGGCGAATGCGGATATTCTGAGCGTCCATGTCCTGCTTACCGATGCGAAAGAGCCAAGGAGCACTCCGCCAATGCAGAGCCGCTCCAAAAAGTGAAGACCGCCCGCCTCACCGCGCTTCTTGCGAAGATCCGCGGGAAGGGGCGGCCCCCTTGAATTCGGGCCAGCGGGCCGATTGATTCGTCAGTGGTCCGCTGGCTGAGCGCCTATATTACTTGGAGATCGAGCTGACAACCCCCGAACCGACGGTGCGGCCGCCTTCGCGGATGGCGAAGCGCAAACCCTCGTCCATCGCGATCGGCGCGATCAGCTTGACGCCGATCGTCACGTTGTCGCCCGGCATCACCATCTCGGTGCCCTCGGGGAGAATGACCTCGCCGGTGACGTCGGTGGTGCGGAAGTAGAACTGCGGGCGGTAGTTGGCGAAGAACGGCGTGTGCCGGCCGCCCTCATCCTTCGAGAGCACGTAGACCTCGGCGCTGAACTCGGTGTGCGGGGTGACCGAACCGGGCTTGCACAGCACCTGGCCGCGCTCGACGTCCTCACGCGCCACGCCGCGAACCAGCGCACCGATGTTGTCGCCCGCCTGGCCCTGGTCGAGCAGCTTGCGGAACATCTCGACGCCGGTGACCGTGGTCTTGCGGGTGTCCTTGATGCCGACGATCTCCACTTCCTCGCCGACCTTGACGATCCCCGACTCGACGCGACCGGTCACGACGGTGCCACGACCGGAGATCGAGAACACGTCCTCCACCGGCATCAGGAACGGACGGTCCACCGGACGGTCGGGCTGCGGGATGTGCTCGTCGACGGCCTTCATCAGCTCCTTGATCGAGTTCTCGCCGATCTCCGGATCGCGACCCTCGAGCGCGGCCAGAGCCGAGCCCTTGACGATCGGGATGTTGTCGCCGTCGAAATCGTAGCTGGAGAGGAGCTCGCGCACTTCCAGTTCGACCAGCTCGAGGATTTCCTCGTCGTCGACCTGATCGACCTTGTTCATGTACACGACGAGCGCCGGCACGCCGACCTGACGGGCCAGCAGGATGTGCTCGCGGGTCTGCGGCATCGGGCCGTCGGCAGCGTTCACCACCAGGATGGCGCCGTCCATCTGCGCCGCGCCGGTGATCATGTTCTTCACATAGTCAGCGTGTCCCGGGCAGTCGACGTGCGCGTAGTGGCGCGCATCGGTCTCGTACTCGACGTGGGCAGTCGAGATGGTGATGCCGCGCTCGCGCTCTTCGGGCGCCTTGTCGATGTTGGAGAAGTCCACCGGTGCGCCCTGCACCTTGGTGATGGCGGCCGTCAGCGTGGTCTTCCCGTGGTCGACGTGACCGATCGTGCCGATGTTGCAGTGCGGCTTGTTCCGCTCGAATTTTGCCTTGGCCATCTGTTCTAAAACCTCTGAGCTTTAATGCTGATTGTGACGGGATCGGGGCGGGCGCCCGCCGAAACAGGCGCCGCCCCTAGACGGATCGCCTGCCTTAAGCAAGCTTCTCCTTGACCTCGGCGGCGACGTTGGCCGGCACCTCGTCATAATGCGAGAACTGCATCGTGTACTGCGCCCGGCCCTGCGAGAACGAGCGCAACTCGTTGACGTAGCCGAACATGTTGGCGAGCGGCACCTGAGCCTCGACCACCTGGGCGTTGCCGCGGCTGTCGGTACCCTGGATCTGCCCGCGCCGCGAGTTGAGATCGCCGATCACGTCGCCCATGAACTCCTCGGGCGTCACCACCTCGACCCGCATGATCGGCTCGAGCAGCTTGATCCCGGACTTCTGGGCCGCCTCGCGCATCGCGCCGCGCCCGGCGATTTCGAACGCCAGCGCCGAAGAGTCGACGTCGTGGTAGGCGCCGTCCACCAGGTGGATGTCGAAGTCGATGATCGGGAAGCCGACCAGGCTGCCGGTCGCCGCCGTCTCGCGCATGCCCTTCTCGACCGACGGGATGTACTCGCGCGGGATGTTGCCGCCCTTGATCTCGTCGTGGAAGGTGACGCCGGCACCGCGCTCGCCCGGGACCAGCTTGACCTTGACCCGGCCGAACTGGCCCGAACCGCCCGACTGCTTCTTGTGCGTGTAGTCGAGCTCGACCTCGCGGGCGAGGCTCTCGCGATAGGCCACCTGCGGCGCGCCGACATTGGCCTCGACCTTGAACTCGCGCCGCATCCGGTCGACCAGGATCTCGAGGTGGAGCTCGCCCATCCCCTTGATGATCGTCTGGCCCGATTCGTGATCGGTCGACACGCGGAAGGACGGATCCTCGGCGGCCAGGCGATTGAGCGCGAGACCCATCTTCTCCTGGTCGGCCTTGGTCTTGGGCTCCACCGAAAGCTCGATCACCGGCTCGGGGAACTCCATCCGCTCCAGGATGATGGGCTTGGCCGGATCGCAGAGCGTGTCGCCCGTCGTGGTGTCCTTCATCCCGGCGATGGCAACGATGTCGCCCGCAAAGGCTTCGTCGATGTCCTCGCGGCTATTGGCATGCATCAGCAGCATGCGGCCGATCTTCTCGCGCTTCTCCTTCACGGAGTTGAGCACCTGCCCCTTGCTGAGCTTGCCCGAGTAGATACGCGTGAAGGTCAGCGAGCCCACGAACGGATCGTTCATGATCTTGAACGCCAGCGCGCTGAACGGAGCCTCGTCGCTGGACGGGCGGCTGTCTTCCTCGTCGCTGTCGGGCTTCACGCCGCGGATCGCAGGCACATCGATCGGCGAAGGCATGTAATCCACCACCGCATCGAGCAGCGGCTGCACGCCCTTGTTCTTGAACGCCGAGCCGCACAGCACCGGCACGAAGGCCTGCTCCAGCGTGCCCTTGCGGATCAGCGCCTTCAGCGTCGCCGCATCGGGCTCCTCGCCTTCAAGGTACTTCTCCATGATGTCGTCGTCCTGCTCGACGGCGAGCTCGATCAGGCGCTCGCGATACTCGGCGGCCTTGTCGGCAAGGTCGGCCGGGATGTCGACATAGTCGAACTTGGCGCCCAGGCTCTCGTCCTGCCACACGATGCCGCGATTGTTGACGAGGTCGACGAGCCCCTTGAGGTCGCTCTCCGCGCCGATCGGCAGGTACAGAACCAGCGGCTTCGCGCCGAGCCGGTCGATGATCGACTGCACGCAGAAGTAGAAATCGGCCCCGGTGCGGTCGAGCTTGTTGACGAAGCACATCCGCGGAACCTTGTACTTGTCCGCCTGGCGCCACACGGTCTCGGACTGCGGCTCCACGCCGGCCACGCCATCGAACACCGCGACCGCGCCGTCGAGCACGCGCAAGGAACGCTCCACCTCGATGGTGAAGTCCACGTGCCCGGGCGTGTCGATGATGTTGATGCGGTGCTTGGGACCCTGTCCATCCTCGGCCTGCCAGAACGTGGTCGTGGCAGCGGAGGTGATGGTGATCCCGCGCTCCTGCTCCTGCTCCATCCAGTCCATCGTCGCGGCGCCGTCATGCACCTCGCCGATCTTGTAGGACTTGCCGGTGTAGTAGAGGATCCGCTCGGTCGTCGTGGTCTTGCCGGCGTCGATATGCGCCATGATGCCGATATTGCGGTAGCGTTCCAGCGGATATTCGCGGGCCAATGTAGCAACTCCATTTAGGTCGCCGGACTCGCTGCCGGCAACGAATGCATGATGTCAGTGTGACGAACGGGCAGGCCACTGAAGCGTGCCTGCGACCGCGTCAATCCTTCGCGGCTGCCATCGCCGCCGGCTTGCGCCTGATCACGCGCTTCGCCTTGGCAACCCCCCGCCGCACGATCGGCGGGACGAAATCCTCATATAGTTCCTGCCGCCGCACGGGCCAGTCCTTCTCGTCAGGCGTGCCCGGCCGCTCGCGGAACTGGGTCGTATGGCTGCGCTTCTCGTCCGACCACGTCGCGGTGTAGTAGTAGAGAGCGATCGACTTGCGCGACCGGCCCTCGGGATGATTCACCGGATGCGGGTTGCCGTGGTTGCTGAACGACGTCGTGTTGAAGATCACGCAGCGATTCGCCTCGGGCACGATCGAGCGCACGCACCCATTCATGTCGTTGTCCCACAACTCCAGGGTGCCGCCGTACTCTTCGCGCCAATCGTCGTTCAGGTAGATCAGCAGGTTGATCCGCCGCTCCACGTCCATCGGCTTGTGATGGTTGAAGTCGGCGTGGATCGACAGGTGCCCGCCATTGCTGATCTCGTGGAACCCACCGCCCATGAAGAACGGGTCGGGAATCAGCCCCTTGATGCCGGTGATGTTCTCCAGCACGCGAATGAACGGGCGGGAGTTGAAGCTGTAGAACAGGTTTCGCGGCCCGGGCGAAAGATCGTCCGGCTTGATCTCGCGCTTGAACCGCTCCTGCGCCCGGTCATAGGCAGGCTGATCCTCGCGGCGGCCGCGCTCGAACTCGGCGATGCACATGTCGATGATCGGCCGCGGCAGGAAGTCGTCGATCACGATGTGCGGGAACGGATCGGCGGCCTTGTACCGGTCCTGCAGATCAAGACCCGTCGAGCGAGCCGCCACTGCATCCACCAGCCCGGTTTGCGCATCCATTTCATTCAGAAACGCCATGGAACCTCACCATTTCAAGCTGCCCGTGCGCTTGCGCGCTCCGGCGCCCGCACCCGCTCCATACGGATGCGGGCACCCCACTACCAGCGATAGTGGCTGAAGGCGCGGTTGGCGTCGGCCATGCGGTGCGTGTCCTCACGCTTCTTCACCGCATTGCCGCGATTGTTGGCGGCATCCATCAGCTCGCCCGAGAGGCGGCCCGCCATCGTGCTTTCCGCACGCCCGCGCGCGGCGCTGATCAGCCAGCGAATCGCCAGCGCCTGGGCGCGCTCAGGCCGAACCTCGACCGGCACCTGGTAGGTCGCGCCACCGACGCGACGGCTGCGCACTTCCACCGCGGGGCTGACATTGTTCAGCGCATCGTGGAACATCTGCAGCGGATCGGCCTTGGCCCGGGTCTCGACCACCTCGAGCGCGCCATAGACGATGCGCTCGGCAACGGACTTCTTCCCGTCCAGCATCAGGTTGTTCATGAACTTCGACAGCACCTGATCCTTGAACTTGGGATCGGGCAGGATTTCCCGCTTCTCGGGACGACGACGACGTGACATTTCGAATTCCTTATCCCGAAGAGCTTATTTGGGCCGCTTGGCGCCGTACTTGGAACGGCTCTGCTTGCGGTCCTTCACGCCCTGCGTGTCGAGCACGCCGCGCAGCACGTGATAGCGCACGCCCGGAAGGTCGCGCACACGGCCGCCGCGGATCAGCACCACGGAGTGCTCCTGCAGGTTATGGCCCTCACCCGGGATGTAGGAGATGACCTCGCGCCCGTTGGTCAGGCGGACCTTGGCCACCTTGCGCAACGCCGAGTTCGGCTTCTTCGGCGTGGTGGTGTAGACGCGAGTGCAGACGCCGCGCTTCTGCGGGTTCTGCTCCATCGCCGGCACCTTGCTCTTGGCCTTGACGGGCTCGCGGCCCTTGCGGACCAGCTGGTTGATCGTAGGCATTCTTGTCTCTTCACCTCTTTTCCGGACGGGCGAGATTGCCCGCTCGGGTCGCCTCATCCGGGTGGGGAACCGGTTCCCGCTATCCCTGATGAGGCTCCGCGCCGGTCGCTACCCTCGCAGGGAAGGCAGCGGATCGGCTTGGCGCCAACTGGACGGAAGTGAAGAGGAAACCCGCGCTCGCGCTGCAGCGCCGGCCCATGCCGACATCCGAAGCGCCGCCAGCGTATGACGCCAGCCTTCGCGCGAGCCGAAACCACTCCACCCTGAACCATCAGGCACCGGGTTACTTTGACGGCTGCCCCAACGATCGAAGGGCCCGGCGGATTCTCCACCCAGCCCTGCGAGGACATGACCGGCAATGTTCAGCTCAATCGCCGCAGCGGCCGGCCGAAGCCAAACCGAGATGCGGTTGTCGGGCCCTGTAGGGAAATCAGGCACGGCGGTCAAGGTTCGCTGATCCGGCGAGGCGGCCGCCACGTTCCGGCTTCCGCCGATGTCGCTCAAAAGTTCGTCGCCCCGAGCCCTCCGTGCCGTCCATCCTCGGCATCGCCGCGGCCCAGCGCGCTACGAAGGCGCCGTCCGAACCCCCGGATCACCTATCCGATCGACCGAGGCGCGCCACCGCCTCGTCCTTGGCGACACGCAGCGCCGGCCTCCAACGCCACGTTGTAGCGCACGCGAAGCGCAGTCCATGTGAGTCGAGCAGTCCGCCCGCCCCAGGCGCTCAGCCTCCGCCGCTCGCCAGGCCGTTTGGAGAACAGGAAGTCGCCCGACCCGCGAGAGGGCCCCGACACCCTCCACCCAGTCGCGCTCACCGGTCCGACAGCCTCGAATTGCGGCGCCCGCGTTCAGCCGAGCCTGTCCAACTCGCCAGGCGCGCGGCCAAGCCCGCCCTCGCGCGGAGACGATCCGCACTCGACCCGGCGACGAAGCGCTCGCTCCGCCGGGCTGAGCACCCGCCGGGCTCCGAGCGCGCGGCCTTGCGGTCGCGGTGGGGCCTTGCCATCTCGCGCGCGCCGCGTTCCCACCCAACAGGAGCCCCCTTGCGATGAGCGACACCTACACCCCGCCCGACATCTGGACCCACGACCCGACCAATGGCGGCCAGTTCGCCGGCCTCAACCGCCCGACCGCCGGCGCGCGCGAGGAGAAGGAGCTGCCGACCGGCGACCATCCGTTCCAGCTCTACTCGCTCGCCACGCCCAACGGGCAGAAGGTGACGATCATGTTCGAGGAACTGCTGGCCGCCGGCTATACCGACGCCGAATACGATGCCTGGCGGATCAGGATCAACGAGGGCGACCAGTTCGGCTCGGGCTTCGTCGCGCTCAACCCGAACAGCAAGATCCCCGCTTTGCTCGACCGCAGCGGGCCGCAGCCGTTCCGCATTTTCGAGAGCGGCGCGATCCTCCTCCATCTGGCGGAAAAGTTCGGCGCCTTCCTGCCCGGCGCGAGTCGGGGCGAAAACCCGGGCCGGGCCGAGGTGCTCAGCTGGCTGATGTGGCAGATGGGCAGCGCGCCGAGTATCGGGGGCGGCTTCGGGCACTTCTACGTCTACGCGCCCGAACGCTACAAGTACCCGATCGACCGCTATGCAATGGAGACGAAGCGGCTGTTCGACGTGGCCGACCAGCGGCTGGCGAAGACGCAGTACCTTGCGGGCAACGACTACACGATCGCCGACATCGCCGCCTATCCGTGGCTCAGCATGATGTGGCACGGCGGCTACAAGGGCTCGGACACGTTCCTCTCGCTGCACGAATACGAGCATGTCGGCCGCTGGGTGACGGCGATCGACGCGCGGCCCGGTGTAATCCGCGGGCGGCTGGTCAATGCGCCGGACGGACTGGCGGAGCGGCATTCGGCCAGCGATTTCGACGCGCTGGACCCGGCACTGCTCTCGCCGGAGCGCAAGCGCATCGGCACCTAGAGCGGTTGCGATCCGATTGCATCGGATTGACCGCTTCAGCTCTTTGTTTTGTCGCAATTTTCGAGTCAGCAGGTGATTCCACCTGCTTCGAAATCGCACTGACCGCGCCTTGCGTGGGGCGCCCCCGTTGATATAGGGGCGCCCCACGCCTGCTGGGGTGTAGCCAAGCGGTAAGGCACCGGTTTTTGGTACCGGCATGCGCAGGTTCGAATCCTGCCACCCCAGCCAGTCGGCATTTCCGGATGCCACGGCGCTTCAAGTGCCGAAAAGCGCAATGCGGGGCGCCTGCGGGCCTGATCCGCTCGCGAAGCACCGTTTGGCGATTGACCCGCACGGCCTTGGCTGACGAATGATGATCATGCGCGCTGTCAAGCTTCGCGGGGTGGGTCAGATCAGGCGTCGGTGCCGGTGACTTATCAGCCAAGGCTCATGTGAGCAGCGATCTCCAACATGCGCTGGATGGAGCGGTGCTCCACTGCTCCTCGCGGCCCAGCATGGCCTACACGCGAACGCGTAGAGGCACCTCGTCCGTTCCCGCATCCTGCCCTTCCGTCCCGCGGCATGATTGCGCAGAGGCGGTTTCGTTCGTAACGGGTCACGCAAAGGAGACATGCCATGCTGATCGGCTGCCCGCGCGAGATCAAGAACCGCGAATACCGGGTCGGACTGACCCCCGAGAGCGCTAAGGAACTCGTCGCCCATGGCCACGAGGTCTGGATCGAAAACGGTGCCGGTCTCGGGATCGGTGCGGAGGATGGCGAATATGTCGCCGCGGGCGCGCGCATCGTCGACGGCCCGCAGCCGATCTTCGCCACCTGCGAGATGGTGGTGAAGGTCAAGGAGCCACAGGCCGAGGAGCGCGCCATGCTGCGCAAGGGCCAGCTGCTCTACACCTACCTCCACCTCGCGCCCGACCCGGAGCAGACCGCCGATCTGGTGAAGTCCGGCGCGACCTGCATCGCCTATGAGACCGTTACCGGCCCCGGCGGCACGCTGCCGCTGCTCAAGCCGATGAGCCAGGTGGCCGGGCGCATGAGCATCCAGGCCGGCGCGACTGCGCTGGAGAAGGCGCATGGCGGGCGCGGCGTGCTGCTCGGCGGCGTGCCGGGCGTGATGCCGGGCAAGGTGATCGTGATCGGCGGCGGCGTGGTGGGCTTTAACGCCGCGCAGATGGCTGCCGGGCTGGGTGCGGACGTCACCATCCTCGACCGCAGCCCGGAAGTGCTGGAGCGCGTCGGCACCCATTTCGAGGCCCGCGCGAAGACCCGCTTCTCCAACCGCGCGAACCTGGAGGAGGCGGTGGCCGAGGCGGACCTCGTCATCGGGGCGGTGCTCATTCCCGGCGCCGCGGCGCCCAAGCTGGTAACGCGCGAGATGCTGCGGTCGATGAAGCAGGGCGCGGTGCTGGTGGACGTGGCGATCGACCAGGGCGGCTGTTTCGAGACCGCCCACGCCACCACCCACGATGATCCGACCTATGTGGTGGACGGCATCGTGCATTATTGCGTGGCCAACATGCCCGGCGCGGTCTCGCGCACCAGCACCTATGCGCTGAACAATGTCACCCTGCCCCACGCGCTGCGCATCGCCGATGCGTTCGGCCGTCCGGGGGGCTGGCGCGAGGCGATGCGTTCCGATCCGCACCTCGCCGCGGGCCTGAACGTGCACGAGGGACGCGTGACCTATCCGGCGGTGGCGCAGGAGCTCGGTTACGACCTGCTGCCGGTGGAGGAAGCGCTGGCCTAGCGTCTCTGCGGCCGAGGCCGGAAGTTCAGCTCGGGCGGTGGCGCGGCGCGGCTGCTCTGGCGGCCGATGGAGCGGCGCGGCGGGTCGATCCCCGGGCGGCGGCACGAGCCGGTTCCGGGCCGCAGGCGGCCGGGCGGGCAGGGTGACTTCCCTGCGCTTCGCTGCGCCGGCTGAGAGCGGGAAGCGCCGCTTCTGTCCGACTCCCCGCCAGCCGCACCATCGCCGCCATCCTACCGGACCGCGGCATCGCTGCACCTCTCGCCGCGTCCGGCCCTGCGCGAGGCGGTCGCGTCCGACCCCGCACGGCTGCGCTGCGGAGCGGCTGCGCGCGTAACCGCAATCTGATCCGCTTGCAGCGATGCGGGTCACGGCGTCGCGGGAGGTGCCCTGGATCGGGCCGGTCGTGCCCGCCTGTGCCACAGGCAGCGCGGAAAGGCTCGCTGCCGATCCGGGCGGGCCAACCCCGCTCGCGGCCCATGTTTCCGGTCTTCACCCACATCGGCTGGGCCCTGCGCGGATCGGCGGCGCCATGCGGCCGGCCGGCAGCCCCCCAGAAGCGGGCACGCTTGCCGTTCAGCCTTCTGCTGTTAGGCTCGACGCGATCGAAGAGGTTGGGAGCGGGTTGCCATGAAGTCCTATCCTCCACCGCCGGTCGCGGCGGCCCCGTGGCGGCCGGCCTTGTCGCGGCGGGCGCTGTTGCGGGGTGGCGCCGCCCTTGGCGCGGGTGCGGCGCTGGGGCTTCCGTGGAGCGTTGCCGCGCAGGAGACCGCCGACTGGCCGCTGGTCCGGGCGTTCATCGAAGACTACGTCGGCAGCCGCAAGGTCGCCAACATGGTCGCGGCACTCGGTTATGGGCAGGAGGCGCCGCACTACATCGCTCGCGGAACGGATGCCTTTACGTCGCTCCGCCCATCCGACCGGGACAGCCTCTATCGCATCTACTCGATGACCAAGCCCGTCACCGGGATGGCGGCGATGATGCTGGTGGACGAAGGCCAGATCGGCCTCGACCAGCCGGTGGCGGAGGTGCTGCCCGCCTTTGCCGAGCTGCAGGTGCAGAAGGTCCATGACGGGCCGATCACGCCCGACAATCTGGAGCCGGCGGTGCGGCCGATCACCATGCGCCACCTGCTGACCCACACGGCGGGCCTCGGCTATGGCATCGTGCAGAAGGGCGCGCTGGAGGAAGCCTATCGCCAGGCCGGGCTGGTGCCGGCGCTCGCCAGCCGGCTGGAGACGCCCGGCCTGCTTCGCGGCGAGCCTGCGCCCAGCCTGGAGGCCTTCGCCGACCGGCTCGCGACCATGCCGCTGGTCTATCAGCCGGGCACGCGCTGGAGCTATTCGGTTGGCCTCGACCTGATGGGCCGAGTGATCGAGGTGGTCGCGGGCATGCCGTTCGACCGCTTCCTGCAGACCCGCATCTTCGAGCCCTGCGCGATGGAAAGCACCTGGTTCCGGGTGCCCGAAAGCGAGGTCGGTCGCCTCACCGCCAATTACCTGCTGGTCGGCGACCTGCTGGTACCGGTGGACCTGCCGGAAAACTCGATCTTCCTCGACGAGCCGCCGTTCCCCTTCGGCGGGGCCGGTCTCGTATCGAGCCCGGCCGACTACGACCGGTTCCTGATGATGCTCGCAGGGCACGGCGCGATCGAAGGCCGGCGCGTGATGAGCGAGGCGGCGGTGCGGCTCGGAACGTCGGACCTGTTCCCGGAGACGATGGCGGCGGACGATCCCTTTGCCGCCAATTACGGCCATGGTGCGGGCGGGCGCGTTGGCCGGGGCGAACGGGCGGGCACCTATGGCTGGTTCGGTGCGGCGGGCACCTGCGGGCTGGTCGACATGAACAGCGGCCTCAGGCACTCGCTCTGCACGCAGTACATGCCCGCGCCGGCCTATCCGGTGCAGGAGCGCTTTCCCGATCTGGTGGCGCAAGAGGCGGCGGGCTGAGGCAGGCGGTTCGGCGAGCCAAAGCTTGCGGCGCGGGAGGCCGGGCCCCCGGATCGCCGCCGCGGCGACCCATCTCGGCGCTGCGCTGTCGAGCCCGGCCTGGCGGCTCCACCCCGGCGCGGCGACTGACCGGGCGCCGCGCTTCCCGGGCGGGCTCCGGCTCTACCCCGGGGCCACGCGTGAGCCGCCTTCACCCAGCGCACCATCCCCGCGGCCGGAGTTCGCGCGTGGCCAAATGTGGATGTGGCTTGCTGGGCCCGATCCGACGGCCGGGATCTTCGCTGCTGCCCCGCCGTCGTCCTGGGAAGGCGGGAGACGCTAGCTCGTCTTGGAGGCCTGATCGCGGATCGCGTCGCGGGTCTTTTCACCCTTGATCGCGTCCTGCGCGCCCTTGTCGCTGCCGGTGACGCGGGTCACGCCCGTATCGGCACCGCCTGCCCGCTCGAGCTCGGCCTTGGTTCCGTTGTCGGTGGCAAGCCCCCCGGATCGCCCCTGATGGCCGGGAGTCGCCTCCTCCTGCATCTCCTTGATCAGGTCGTTGTCGGGGTGGCGTGATTGGCGTTCGGGCATGATCAATCTCCTTTCCCCCTCAACGGGAAAAGGCGCCCGCCTGTTCCGACCTAGACCAGCCCAAGCTTCGCCAGCTTGCCGAACAGCCGGCCGGGCAACACGTCTCCGGCCGCTTCTCCCGCCGCGAGGTCGCGCGGTGCGTCGGCATCCTCCATATAGCGCCAGCCCTGATGCGCGCGGCGCGGCTGCGGCTGCACCAGCACCAGCCGGGGCGCGAGGCGGATCAGCGTGCGCCCGTCCCCGCTCTCGCCGAAGCCGAGGATCTCGCTCCGGGCCACGAGATTGTGCTCGATGATCCAGTAGAGCGAGCCGCCGATCATCTCCGCATGGCGGCGCGGCAGGTAGCGGGTGGTCATCCGCGCCTCGTCGCCCGCCTCGGCCCAGCGGCGCAGGTCCTCGATTGTTCTGGAGGTGTAGGCGATCTTGGTCATGTGGAGCGGCATGTCCGCCGCGAGATAGGCGCGCCGCCGCCCGGGGCAAGTTCGGGGGGCAAGTTCGGGGGGCAGACTCAGCCCACCAGCCCCACCGCCACCGCCAGGCCGAGAAAGGCGAAAAAGCCCATCGAATCGGTGATCATCGTCACGAACACGCTGCTGGCCACGGCCGGGTCCTGCCCCATCCGGTCGAACAGCACCGGCACGCACACCCCCGCCAGCCCCGCGACGAGGATGTTGATCACCACCGCCGTCGCGATCACCGCCCCTAGCGCCGAGTCGAAGACCAGCGTCGTTGCCAGCCCGATCAGCACGGCGACCGTCACCCCGTTGAGCACGGCCACGCGCATCTCGCGCGCCAGGATGCGCCCGGTATTGCTGCGGGTCAGCTGGTTGGTGGCGATGGCACGCACCGTCACCGCCATGGTCTGGGTCCCGGCATTGCCGCCGATACTGGCGACGATCGGCATCAGCACGGCGAGGGCGACCAGCTCCTCGATTGCCGCGCCGAAGGCCGCGATGATCAGGCTGGCGATCAGCGCCGTGCCGAGGTTGGCGATCAGCCAGCGCACGCGGGCCGAATAGGCGTCGCGCAGCGGCTCGTTGATGTCGCCTTCGCCCGCGCCGCTCATCAGCAGCGCGTCCTCGCCTGCCTCGGCCTGAATGATATGGACGATGTCGTCGACCGTCAGCTGCCCGACCAGCCGCCCGCCCTCGTCCACCACGGCGGCGGAGATCAGAGCGTATTTCTGGAAGCGGAGCGCGACCTCCTCCTGGTCCATCGTCACCGGGATCAGCGCCTGGTCGCGCTTCATCACGTCGGCCAGCGGAATGTGGCGCGGCGTGCGCAGGATCCACGAAAGCTGGCATGTGCCGACCGGCCGGTGGCGATGGTCGACGATGAACACCTCCCAGAACTCGGTGGTCAGCTCCTCGCGCTCGCGCAGATAGTCGATCAGGTCGCCGACATTCATGTGTTCCGGCACCGCGACCAGCTCGCGCTGCATCAGGCGCCCGGCCGTTTCCTCCGGATAGGCGAGCGCGCTTTCGATCGCCGCCCGGTCTTCCGGATCGAGCGCGTCGAGCACGGCGCGCTGGTCCGCGGGCTCCATGTCCTCGATCAGCTGGACCGCGTCGTCGGTCTCCAGCTGCTCGGCGATGCCGGCCACCGCTTCGGCCGAGAGCGCCTCGACCATGTCGTCGCGGACGTAGTCGTTGAGCTCGGTGATGACCTCCGCGGTCATCAGGTCGGTGATCGCGGAGGCGACCGCGCGCCGCTCGTTCGGCTGGAGCAGTTCGAGCAGGTCGGCGATGTCGGCCGGGTGCAGCGGCTCGACCAGTTCGTAGGCGCGGCCGTCGTCGCCCTCCTCGATCGCCTCGCGCACGGCATCGACGAATTCGGGCTTCAGCCGGTTGTCCTCGTCCAGCTGCTCGCGCTCGTCGCGCAGGCCCTCCTCGCGGGTCAGCTCTTCGGCGGGGGGGAGCGCGTCAGCCATCGCGGGCGGTCTATGCCGCTGTGCAGCAAAAGCAAGCGGGTGACATCGCCGGGGCCGCGCCTATATCGCCTGCCACCAGACCGCGCCCGGCAAGCGGGTGCAATGACCTGACAGTTCGAGAGGAGACCACGACATGGCCGCAGATACGCTCACCTTCACGCTCGACACCGGCAATGGCGAGACCGGCGACGTGGTGATCCGCCTGCGCCCCGACCTCGCGCCCGACCACGTGGCCCGGATCACGGAGCTGGCGAACGAAGGCTTCTACGACGGCGTGGTGTTCCACCGCGTGATCCCCGGCTTCATGGCGCAGGGCGGCGACCCGAGCGGCACCGGCATGGGCGGCAGCGAGAAGGCCGACCTGAAGGCGGAATTCAGCGCCGAGCCGCACAAGCGCGGCACCTGCTCCATGGCGCGCACCAACGACCCGAACAGCGCCAACAGCCAGTTCTTCATCTGCTTCGACGATGCCCGCTTCCTCGACCGCCAGTACACGGTGTGGGGCGAGGTCGAGAGCGGCATGGAGCACGTCGACGCCCTCCCCAAGGGCGAGCCGCCGCGCACTCCGGGCAAGATCGTCAAAGCAACCGTGGGGTGAACCAGCGGGCCGGCAGCGCCCGCCCTTGTGGCGCTGCTGGCCGATAGGGCGGCCGCCCCCTGGCCGGCGGCGGCCCGCGCCCCTACAGCCCCGCCGTCACCAGCCAGTCGTGGAAGATCCGCACCGGGCGCGCTTCCAGCTCCACCGGGCGGCAGATGAACCAGTAGGAATAGGGGCTCCCCACCGTCAGGTCGTACAATTTGGCGAGGCGCGGGTCGTTGTTCCGCTTCAAATGGTCGTCGTGCATGATCGCGATGCCGAGGCCCTGAGCCGCCGCCTCCAGGATCAGCTGGCCCGAATCGTAATGGTCGATGGCGTTGGGCTGCAGGTCCATCATGCCCAGGGCGGCCTTCCACGCGTCGAAGCTGAGCGGCAGGTCGGTGTGGATCAGGAAGGTCTGCTGCGCCAGCGCCTCCTTGTCGGGCGCCGGGCCCAGCCGTTCGGCCAGTTCGCGGCTGCAGATCGCATGGACCGTGTTCTGATCCAGCTGCACGCTGTGAAAGCCCGGCCCGGGCACCGTTGTCAGCAGGATCGCCGCATCGAGCGTGTCGCCTACCCGGTCGGCCAGGTGCGGGCCGGTGTCGATGTCGATATGCAGCCGCGGATGCTGCTGCCGCAATTCGGGCAGCCGGGGGAACAGGCGCTGCGTGCCGAACAAGGGCAGCACGCCGAGGCGCAGGCGCAGCAGCTGCACATTCTCCGACTGCACCTCCACCGCCACGGCCAGCGCCTCCAGATGCGGCGCGACCGTGTCGTAGAAGGCGCGGCCGTCGTCGGTCAGCCGCATGGTCTGGCCGTTGCGGCTGAACAGCTTCTTGCCGGTGAACTCCTCCAGATTGGTGACCCGGCGCGACAAGGCGGAGGGGCTGAGGCTCAGCTCCTCCGCCGCCGCACGCGCCGATCCGAGGCGCACGACGCGCACGAACGCTTCCAGCGCGCGGAGGGGGGGCAGTCGACGCATCGGGGCCAATGTTCCAGAATAACACAAGCGCTGTCGAGCGGCTTTCGTTGCACTGCACAAGAAAGATGGCGCGCAGCACGCAGGCCGCCGCAGCACGCAGGCTGGCCGGCCCCCGCAGAGGCGCGGGCGCGCGCGGCGCGGTCAGCTACTCGGCCGGGCCAGCTACTCGACCGGCTTGCTACTCGACCGGGCTGGCCTCCGCCGGCTCCGGCCGGTGGAGCCGCAGGCGGGTCACGTGGGTCTCGTCGCCGTCGGTCACCTCGATCCGCCAGCCGGACGCATGGGTCAGCATGGTGCCCGGCTGCGGCACTTCCTCCGCCAGCACCACGGCAAGGCCGCCGAGCGTATCGACCGCCCCCTCCACCTCGGCGATGCGCGGGTCGTCGACCAGCTCGGCCACGTCGTCGAGCTCGGCGCGAGCATCGGCATCCCACAGCCCGTCGCCGATCGGCACGACCATCTCGACCGGCGCGTCGTCGTGCTCGTCCTCGATGTCGCCGACGATCTCCTCCACCAGATCCTCGATGGTGATGATCCCGTCCGTACCGGAAAACTCGTCCACCACGATGGCAAGGTGCGTGCGGCGCGCGCGCATGTCGGCCAGCACGTCCAGCGCGCTCCTCGCCTGCGGCACGTAGAGCGGCTGGCGCATCAGCTGCGTCCAGTCCGAAGGCGGCGGCGTTCCGTTGGCCAGGAACGGGAACACGTCCTTCACGTGCATCATGCCGATCACCTGGTCGAGCGTTTCGCGATAGACGGGCAGGCGCGAATGGCCGTGCTCGGCGAAGAGGGCGACCATCTCCTCCCAGCTGGCGGCGGCATCCACGGCCACGATCTCGCCCCGGGGGATGGCCACGTCGTCGGCATCGTGGTCGCTGAAATGCAGCAGGTTGCGCAGCATGGTCAGCTCCACGGGCGACAGGTCGTTCTTGCCCCCGTCGCCGCCGGCTCCGCGTTCGCCCGCGGCCTGCCCCTCGCGCTCGTCGATCGCTTCCTCGATCTGCGCTCTCAGGGATGTGCTGTTGTCCTCGTCGAACAGGCTGCGGATTGCGTGCCACAGCCCGCGCCTACTGTCCGCGTCTCCATTGGCGGTGTCGCCCGTAGAGCGGGTCGAACTTCTGGAACTTTCGGGCATCGCCCTGATGCTTTCCCCGTTATTAGCGCGGCCCATATGGGTCCGCGATGCCCAGGCTCGCAAGCGCCTTCGTTTCCAGCGCTTCCATCGCCTCGGCCTCCGCTTCCGATCCCTCGTGGTCGTATCCCGCGAGGTGGAGCAGCCCGTGAACGATCAGATGGGCCGCATGATCCGCAAGTGCAATGCCGCGTTCCCCAGCCTCCCGCGCGCAGGTCTCGAACGCAAGGGCGATGTCGCCGATCAGCTCGGGCGGTCCTTCCGGCGCAAGGGCGAGCAGCTCCTCGCGCGAAAGCATGGGAAAGGACAGCACATTGGTCGGCTTGTCGCGCTCGCGCCATTCGCGGTTGAGCTGGTGGACCTCCGCGTCGGAGGTGAACAGCAGGCTCGCGGCGAGGCGCCAATTGGCCAGTTCCGGCGCGACGCCGGCAGCCGCAGCGGCGGTGCGCTCGGCCAGCCCCTCCCAGTCGGATGCGGGCCAGGGCTCCTCGATGTCGATGTCCAGTTCCATCGCCGCCCTTGCACCACGGCAGCGCGACGGACGCCAGCCCGAAGTCGCTCAGGACCAGGTGGCGGCCTGCCGGGCCTCCAGCGCCTGCACGGCCCCGGCCCCCTGCTCGGCCTGCAGCTTAAGTTTGACCATGGCGTTCTCGCAAGCGGCCGCCATCATCATGACCTCGCTAGCGAGCGCCTCGTCGGACAGGCCGCCGGTGAAACAGGCAGTGACGGTCAGCCGAAGGCGGCAGGCACCTTCGCCGAGCGGATCGAGTTCGTACAGTTCCCGGCTGCTCGCCAGCTGCCCGATGGCAGGGGTGATCGTCGTTTCGAACGCATAGAGCCGGCCCGGCACCGCGTCGCTCACGACCATGTCGAACACATGACCAGGCAGGGCCTCGAGCCACAGGCGGTAGCGATCGGGCGCGCTGCCGACCCGTTCCACCCTGTTGCCGGGCACGCGCTTTGCGTTGCGCGCATCGCCCCAGTCGACCAGCGCATAGACGTCCGCTGCGGGCCGCTCGATCTCGACCGCATTGCTGAACTCGAATGGGCCCACTGGCTCTGCCTCGCGCTCCGAAATGTCCGGCATCTCCCTTGCACCCCTGTCCTGCGCGAGCTCAACACGGGTCGGCAAAGGAACCGATACGCAGCCGAACGCGCCGAGGCGCGGGCGCTCCTACCCGTCCTGCCCTTCGTAAGCTTCGACGATGCGCCCCACGATCGGGTGGCGCACCACGTCGCCGGCCGAGAAGCGCGTGACGCCGATCCCGTCCACGCCTTCCAGCCGCGCGACCGCGTCGTGCAGGCCGCTATGGGTGGCGCCGCCGGGGATATCGACCTGCCGCGGATCGCCGCACACGATCATGCGGCTGTTCTGGCCGAATCGGGTGAGGAACATCTTCATCTGCTCGCGCGTGGTGTTCTGCGCCTCGTCGAGGATCACGAAAGCGTCCGACAGGGTGCGCCCGCGCATGAAGGCGATCGGCGCGATCTCGATCTCCCCGCTGGCAAGGCGCCGGTCGACCTGCTCGGGCGGCATGCAATCGTACAGGGCGTCGTAGAGCGGGCGCAGATAGGGGTCGACCTTCTCCTTCATGTCGCCGGGCAGGAAGCCGAGCCGCTCGCCCGCCTCCACCGCCGGGCGGCTGAGGATCAGGCGTTGCACGCTGCCGGTGATCAGCTGGCTGACCGCCTGCGCGACCGCCAGATAGGTCTTGCCGGTGCCTGCTGGGCCGAGCGCAAAGACGATGTCGCGGCTGGAAAGCTGGCGCATATAATCCGCCTGCATCGCCGTGCGCGGGGTGATGGTCTTCTTGCGCGTGCGGATCATGATCGGCGGGCCCTTGGCGTCGCCGGTGATGATCCCTTCGAGCACTGGCTCGTTGGACAGGCCGATCAGCGCCTCGATCGCGCCCGAATCGAGCTCCTGCCCCGCCACCAGCCGTTCGTGCATGGTGACGAGCACCTGCCGCGCGCGCGCCACGTCGTCCTCCGCGCCCTCGATCACCACGCGGTTGCCGCGCGCCGCGATGAACACGCCGAGCCGGTTCTCGATCTGCACCAGATTGGCGTCGAATTCGCCGAACAGGGTGCCCAGCATCACCTGCTCGTCGAACAGCACCTCCGTGCGGGCGCGGCGGGCCGCATCACGACGATCCTCCGGATGGAGGACGAAGTCGCCGGGGAGGACGCGGCCGCCTCCGGCGCGGGGTGCTTTGCGGGCCATGCGCTCCTTTCGCCTCGAACGGATGCAAGATGAGGCCGCACCGCGCCGCGCGCAAGCCGCCGCGTCGCCCTGCGGTGGAAAGTTGTGCCTGAAGCCCGTTGCGGCCCGCCGCTTCGTGAATGCAACGCCGCAAGCGAGCCCCGGATAGAGGTTGCATCCGCTTCGCAAACAGCCTCGATCAGGCGCCCGACTGCACAAAAAATCGCGAGGAGACTCCCATGGCGCCGATGGCCTCGGCCCGGTCACTCTCCCCGGCCGTCCCCTCAGGCCGCCACACGCTCCAGCACGCGGCCCTCGAGCGAGTTCGGCCCTGCGGCGGCCAGTTCCACCTCGACCAGATCGCCGATCCGCACCCTGGCAGCCCCGGGCCCGGCAAAGTGCACCGATTGCAGCCAGGGCGACTTGCCGAGCCACTGCCCCGGCCGCTTGCCCGCGCGCTCGACCAGCACCGTGCAGCGCCGGCCGACGCTCGCGCGGTTGAAGGCAATCTGACCGCGATTGAGGGCCGCTTGCAGGCGCTGCAGCCGCTCGTCCATCACCTCCGGCGCGACCTGCAAGTCCATCGTCGCGGCCGGTGTGCCCGGGCGGGGCGAGTACTTGAAGCTGTAGGCCTGCGCATAGCCCACCGCGTCCACCAGGCGCAGCGTATCCTCGAACTCGGCCTCGCTCTCACCGGGAAAGCCGACGATGAAATCGCCGCTCACCGCGATGTCGGGCCGCGCCGCGCGGAACCGCTCCAGCAGCCGGAGGTAGCTGTCGACCGTATGGCTGCGGTTCATCGCCTTGAGCACGCGATCCGATCCGCTCTGCACGGGCAGATGGAGGAACGGCATCAGCTTGGCCACCTCGCCATGCGCTTCGATCAGGCCCTCGGTCACGTCGTTCGGGTGGCTGGTCGTGTAGCGGATCCGGGCAAGGTCCGGCAGCGCCGCCAGCGCGCGGATCAGCCCGTCGAGCCCTACCGCACGGCCCTTCGCATCCTCGCCGGTCCAGGCATTGACGTTCTGCCCCAGCAGCGTGATCTCGCACGCGCCGCCCACCACCAGCCGCTCGGCCTCCGCCAGCAGGGCGGCGAAGGGGCGCGAGATCTCGGCACCGCGCGTATAGGGCACCACGCAATAGGTGCAGAACTTGTCGCACCCTTCCTGCACCGTGAGGAAGGCGCTCGGCCCGACTCGCCGCCGCTCGGGCAGGGCGGCGAATTTGGCGTCGGCGGGCATGTCGGTGTCGCTCGCCCGCTCGCCCGCCGCCGCGCGCGCCACCAGCTCGGGCAGGCGGTGATAGCTCTGCGGCCCGACCACCACGCCCACCGACGGCGCGCGGGCGAAGATCTCCTCCCCCTCCGCCTGCGCGACGCAGCCGGCCACGGCGATCATCGGCGCGCCGCCCTCGTTTTTCCGCAGGCGGCCGATGTCGGAATAGACTTTCTCCGCCGCCCTCTCGCGGATGTGGCAGGTGTTGAGCACGACGAGGTCCGCCGCCTCGCCCTCGGCCGCCGGGGAGAGGCCGTGGGCGCCGAGCAACTCGCCCATGCGCTCGCCATCATAGACGTTCATCTGGCAGCCGAAGCTCTTGATTCGGAAGCTCTTCGGCGCGCTGCCCCGGGGATTGCCGCTGTCTTGCATGGCGCGCGCGATTACGCGATCGGGCCCGTCTTTGGAAGGGCGGGCACGCCCAGCGCCCCGGCGATCCGCTGCTGCGCCGCCGCCGCCATCGCCTTGCGCCCGGCGCGCTCCTCGGCCGTGAGCGGCTGGAGGAAGCGCACATTCAGCCGCACCGGCCGCACCCGCGCCAGCACGCGCAGCACATTGGCCAATGCCGGCTCGTTGCCGAACCAGGCGATCCCCGGCGCCTCGCGGTAATCGAGCGCGACCGGCTGCACATTGGCCGCGTCCTCCTCCACCGCCGCCAGCAGCGCGCTCTTGAACGGCAGCAGCGCGGTGCCATCGGAGGTGGTGCCTTCGGGAAAGATCGTCATCCGCCGGGCCGAGAGAGCGCTGCGCACCTGCTCCACCTGCGTGCCCGCGCCGCCGCGCCGGTCGCGCATGACGAACAGGGTCTCGTTCTGCTCGCACAGCCAGCGCAGCACGCTGTTCCCGGCCAGATCGCCCTTGGCAACGAAGGCGCAGCCGCTCGCCCCGGCCAGCCCGAAAATGTCGAGCCAGCTGACATGATTGGCCACCAGCAGCAGCCTCCCTGCCGCCGGCCGCCCCTCGGCCCGCACCCGCAGGCCCGCGATCCAGCCGATCCCTTGCAGGAAGCGCGGCGGCACCACGCGGTGCCGGCCGAGGGCGCGCAAGATGAGGTGAAGCGGCACGGCCAGCGCGAGCAGCGCAAGCATGGCGGCCAGGCGCGCGAGCACCAGGGCCCAGCGCCAACCGAGCGCCGGCCGCCCGGCCGTGTCGGCCATGGGCGGCTCAGTCCTCGCGGTCGATGCGGACGCCGTAAAGCTCCATCCGGTGGTCGACGAGGCGATAGCCGAGCTTCTCGGCGATCTGCTTCTGCAGCGCCTCCAGCTCCGGGTCGACGAATTCCACCACCTTGCCGCTTTCGACATCGATCAGATGATCGTGATGCGCCTCGGGCGCCGCTTCATATCGGGCGCGCCCGTCGCCGAAATCGTGCCGGTCGAGGATGCCCGCCTCCTCGAACAGGCGGACGGTGCGATAGACGGTGGCGATGGAGATTTTCGGGTCGATCGCGCTGGCCCGTTCGTGCAGCTTTTCCACGTCCGGATGGTCGTCGGACTCGGACAGCACCCGGGCGATCACGCGGCGCTGCTCGGTGATCCGCAGGCCCCGTTCGGCGCACAACGCCTCGAGATCGATCGCTTGGTGCAAGGCAGTTCCGTCACATCGAATTGAAACGCGCCGCGCTGGTTCCCGGCGGAAGGCGACGCGAGGGCGCCCCGCTCCTATGAAAGGGACGGGGCGCCAATGCAACCGGGACGCAATTTACTCGGCGGCGACCGCCTCGACCTTTTTCCGCCGGCCGCGGCGCTGGCCGGGCTTGCGGCCGAGGCCGATCTCCTTGGCCAGCTCGCGCCGCCGCTCGGCATAGGCCGGCGCCACCATCGGGTAATCCGCGGGCAGGTTCCAGCGCGCCCGGTATTCCTCCGGCGACATGTCGTAATTGGTCTTGAGATACCGCTTGAGCATCTTCAGCTTCTTACCGTCTTCCAGGCAGACGATGTAGTCCGGCTTCACGGAGGAGCGAATCGGCACGGCCGGTTCCGGCTTCTCCTCCTCGGGCTCCACGGCACCCAGGCCGTTGAGCGCACCGAACACATTATGAATCAGGGTCGAGACCTCATCGACGGCAACGTTGTTGTTGCTGACATGGGCTGCGACGATATCCGATGTCAGCGCGATGAGCGTTTCGCTCATATCGTTGTCCAACCGTTCCATTTGTAACCTCTTTTCGTTTGCGACCATTTTCGTGTTCATGTCGAGCCAGATACCCTTGCGCTTCGACAGCTGGCCCGACTTCGCGGGTGCCCGCCAGCCTCATACTTTGAGATTCAGCTGAGGAATACAAGTCCGTTTCTTCGGGATAAGACGATTCGTGGTTAAATTGCGCCTCAACACTCGCGCGCGAAGGTGATGGCGTCGCGCGGACCGCCTTCTCCACGCCGATAGTACTGGCGCCGGCGCCCGACATCGACGAAGCCGGCCCGGCGATACAGCGCCTCTGCCGTATTCCCTTCCCGCATTTCAAGGAACAGCCGCCTTGTGCCGCGCGCCCCCGCCGCCGCCGCGAACCGGGCGAGCAGAGCGCCGCCCACTCCGCGCCCGCGCCATTCGGGCCGCACCGCCAGCAGCAGCAGCTCCTCTTCGTCGAGCACGGCGCGCGACAGGGCGAAGCCCGCCGCCGGCTCGGCCGCTTCAGGCTCCTCGCCATTGGGCCCGGCCAGCAGGCAGTGCGTGCCGCGCATCGCCAGCGCGTCGCTCACCTGGCGGCGCGTCCATGCCTCGCCAAAGGCTGGATCGAACGCCGCCTCCATCACCGCCATGATGCGGTCGAGATCGTCAGTCACGCCTGCGCTATAGGGCGGCCAGCGCGGCGCTCAAGCGGTGCTCGCGGCGGAATTGGGGGTGAAAGCGCCGCGCATCCCCTGCGCAACGTCGGCGCTCAGGCCCTTGCCGCTCCCGGCAGGCGCGCATCGGGGCCGCGGCCGTAGAGCGGCGCCAGATCGGCGCGGAAAAGTGGTTGCGGGAGTAACTGAATCTGGCGCGCATCGGGCAGCAGTTCCAGCGCCTCGCCGCTTCCGCGCTGCTCCACGAGTTCCCGGGCACGATTTCCCGCCACCAAGGGCGCCGTCACCCGCGCTACGGCCTCGTCGGGTGAAAGCGAGACGACCTCACCCTGCGGCAGCCCGGCGGCATCGAAGCTCGCCACGAACCACTCGCCATGGCCGCCGTTCATGCACACGGCCACCGCATCCCGTGCGGCCTCGCCACGCTCGGCCCGCGCCATCGCCGCGACCAGCGCCGCGGTGGGATAGCCGAGCACCTCGGCGCCCCAGGCCAGCCCCAGCGCCCGCGCCGCCGCGAGGCCGATCCGCACGCCGGTGAAGCTGCCGGGCCCGAGCGAGACGGCGATCCGGCCTGCCCAGCCGCGTTCTGGCAGCTCTGCGATCATCGGCACCAGGCGCTCGGCATGGCCGCGCCCGATCAGCTCGAACGCGCCCGCAAGCAGCCGCCCGTCCTCGAACAAGGCGGCCGAGCAGGCTTCGGTGGCGCTATCGATCGCTAGCAGGCGCATGGGCAGGCGCATGGCCACGCGCAGGGGCTGGCGCACGACGGGGCGCACGGGGGAAGCCCCATCAGAGGATCTGGTTGAAGCGGTCGAATTCCGGCCGCGGGCTGCGCGGATGCATCCGGCTGCGATCGCCATAGCCGATCGAGCAGATGAAGTTCGAGCGCCAGCGCGGCTCGTGGCCGAAGAAATCGGCATCCACCGCCGCATTGTCGAAGCCCGACATCGGCCCGCAATCGAGCCCCAGTGCCCGCGCCGCGAGGATCAGGTAGGCGCCCTGTAACGAGGAATTGCGGATCGCCGATTCCGCGCGCTGGGCCTCGTCGGTGAACCAGCTCCTTGCGTCGGTGTGCGGGTACAGCCAGCCGAGGTGCTCGTGGAAGTCGAGGTCCATCGCCACGATCGCGCAGAGCGGCGCGCCGGTGATGTTCGGCCGGTTCTTCTCGCTCGCATGGCGCGCCAGCCGCTCCCTGGCCTCGGCGCTGCGGCACCAGACCAGCCGCCCGGGCAGCTGGTTGGCGGAGGTCGGGCCCATCTTGACCAGCTCGAACATGGCGCGGATCTGCACTTCGCTCACCGGCCGGTCGAGCCAGCGGGTGAAGGTGCGCGCCTGCCGGAACAGCTGGTCGAGCGCCGCATCCGACAGCGGCTCGTTCAGCACTTGCGAGGCAAAGGGAGGCGGCGGCAGGTCGGCGGCGACACTCACGCCGCGCGCACCTCGCTCACCTCGGGCACATAGTGCCTGAGCAGCCCTTCGATCCCATGCTTGAGCGTCGCGGTCGAGCTCGGGCATCCCGAGCAGGCGCCCTGCATCGTGAGATACACCACGCCGTCGCGGAAGCCGCGATAGCGGATGTCGCCGCCGTCGCCCGCCACCGCCGGGCGCACGCGGGTCTCGATCAGGTCCTTGATCTGCGCCACGATCTCGGCATCGGCCGGATCGTCGTCGATCTCGCCCTCGTCGTCCTGTGCCGGAACCGCGAAGCCGCCCGCATCGCCGGGCGCGAAGAGCGGCGCCTGCGACACGAAATGGTCGAGCAGCACCGCGACGACCTGCGCCTTGAGCAGCGACCAGTCCACCCCGGGGGCCGCCGTGACCGAGACGAAGTCGTGGCCGAAGAACACGCCGGTCACCTCGCCCGTGTCGAACAGGGCCTGCGCCAGCGGGCTCGCCTCCGCCTCTTCCGGGCTGGCGAAATCGCGCGTACCGGCCTGCATGACCGGCTGGCCGGGCAGGAACTTGAGCGTTGCGGGGTTGGGCGTGGGTTCGGTCTCGATGTACATGCCCCGCGATGTAGGCAGGCCCCGCCGCCCCCGCAACCCGCGCTCGGGGCTCCATGCCGGCAGCGGGAGCGCTCCGGCGCCGCGATCCGCACCCCTCGCCTGCACGCGGCACCTGGAGCCGCGCCGGCGCTCCCGCGACCTTGCCCCTTCCTGCACGCGCGCACCCCGGAGCCGCGCGCGTCGCGCATCCCCGCCGCGGACGCGCCGCGCGCTTCGGCGGCAAGCCGGCACCCTGAGGCGCTCCGGAGCCCGCAGGCCGGCGCCCCCACCGGCGCTTCGCCCGCCCCTTGATCGCGCGCAACCTGCGCTCCGGCCGTTACCGCCGAAACCCGCACCCCTCGCCTGCACCCCCGCACGCCCGCGCCTCTCCGACGCCCAGCAAGCCCGCGTTCCTCGCCTGCACCCGCCCCGAGTCCCCTCGGCCTCGGAAGCCGGCGGCCCGCGAACCGGCGGCCCCGCAACCCGCGCTGCCCCGCCCCGCTCCACAACCCGCGCCGCGCCGCGCAACGCCCCGCGCGCATCCGCCACTCGACACACCACCGGAGCGCCCCGACCCTCGCGGTGGCGCCACCATTCACCCCGGCTTCATCGCCGGGCTTCCACCGGCGCTGATATGACCGCTCTTCCGCGCGCGCTCGGCACATTGCTGCCGCTGCTCCTGCTCGCCCCCGCTCCGCTCTCCGCTCAGGATGCCGCGCCCCTTCCTGCCCAGCCCGCGCAGCCGGCCTCCGCGCCGCCGCCGGCCCCGCGCTATGCCCAGCCCGAGGATCCGTGGATTTATCGCGGCACCGACATTCCGGTCGATCGTGCCTGGCTGTTCGGAGAGCTGCCCAACGGCCTGCACTATGCCGTGCGCCCCAATGAAGTGCCGCCGGGGCAGATCTCGATCCGCGTGCGCATCGATGCAGGTTCCATGCACGAGCGCGACGAGGAACGCGGCTATGCGCATCTGGTGGAGCACCTCGTCTTCCGCCAGTCGCGCGATCTGGGCCCGGGGGAGGCGATCCCGCACTTCCAGCGGCTCGGCGCGAGCCTGGGCAACGACACCAACGCGCAGACCAGCCCCACCCAGACGGTCTACCAGCTCGACCTGCCCAATGCGAACCGCGCCACGCTGGAAGAAAGCCTGCGCCTGTTCGCCGGGATGATCCGCGAGCCGACGCTCAGCACGCAGGATCTCGCCACCGAAGTGCCGATCGTGCTGGCCGAGCGGCGCGAGCGCAACGGCCCCGAACGGCGCATCGCGGAAGGCACGCGCGAACTGTTCTTCGCCGGCCAGCGCCTTGCCGAACGCAGCCCGATCGGCACGGTGGAGGCGCTGCAGGGCGCCACCGCCAAGAGCGTGCAGGCGTTCCACCGCCGCTGGTACCGGCCCGAGAATGCGACCGTCGCCATTGTCGGCGATGCCGATCCGGCGCTGCTCGCCGCGCTGGTGGAGCGCTATTTCTCCGACTGGGAGGTGCCCGGCAAGCCTGCCTCCGCGCCCGATTTCGGCGAGCCCAAGGCGCCCCGCGGCGCCGACCCCGACAACCCGGTCGGCGAGGTGCGCGTGCTGGTGGAGCCCGGCCAGCCGATGGGTCTCACCTATGCCGTGCTGCGCCCGTGGGAGCAGGTCACCGACAATATCGAGTATAACCGCCTGCTGCTGATCGATTCCATCGCGCAGTCGATCGTCAACCGCCGGCTGGAAAGCCGCGCCCGCGCCGGCGGCAGCTTCCTTTATGCGGGGATCGAGCGCGACAAGACCAGCCGCTCGGCCGATGCGACCTATGTGGCGCTGGCCCCGGTGGGCGGCGACTGGCGCGCTGCGCTGGCCGATGTGCGCAGCGTGATCGCCGATGCCGTGGCCGCCCCGCCGAGCCAGGCGGAGATCGACCGCGAGCTGGCGGAATTCGACGTCGCCTTCGCCAACGAGGTGGAGCAGAGCCGCATCCAGGCCGGCGCGCAGCTGGCCGACAGCCTGGTGCAGGCGGTGGACATCCGCGAGGCCATCGCCGCGCCCGAAACTGTGCTGGAGGTGTTCCGCTCGATGCAGGAGCGCTTCACGCCCGAGGCCGTGCACGAGCACACGCGCGCCCTGTTCGAAGGCGAGGTCGTGCGCGGCCTGCTGCTGACGCCCGAGCCCGGCTCCGCCGACGAGGCGGACCTGCGCGCCGCCCTGCAGGCCCCCGTCACCGCCGATGCCACCGGCCGGGGCGAGGACGTCGCCATCTCCTTCGCCGAGCTGCCCGCGCTCGGCGAGCCGGCCGAACCGGCCGCGCGCGAACCGCTCGGCGTGTTCGACGTGGAGGCGCTCACCTTCGCCAACGGCACGCGCGCGCTGCTGTGGCGCACCGATAACGAGCCCGGCCGCGCCACGGTGCGTGTGCGGTTCGGCAACGGCCTCGCCGGCGTGGCGCCGGAAGAGGCGGTCTATGCCGCATTGGGCGAGGCGGCGCTGGTCGGCTCCGGCTTCGGCGAGGTCGGGCAGGATGCGCTCGACCGGCTCGCCACCGGGCGCAAGCTCGGATTCGACTTCCGCCTGGAGGAGGGCAGCTTCGTGTTCGAGGGGCTCACCCGCGCGGAGGACGTCGCCGACCAGCTCTACCTGTTCGCCGCGAAGCTCGCCCAGCCGCGCTGGGACGAAGCCCCGTTCGAGCGCGCCAAGGCGAGCATGCTGCTCTCCTACGACAGCTATCAGGGCAATCCGGGCGGCGTGCTGACCCGCGACCTCGACTGGCTGCTGCACGATCGCGACCCGCGCTATGCCACGCCCACGCCCGAGGAACTGCAGGGCGCCACCGCCGGGAGGTTCCGCGAGGTCTGGTCGCGCCTGCTCGCCCAGGGCCCGGTGGAGGTCGCGGTGTTCGGCGATTTCGACAAGGACGCGACCGTCGCCGCCCTGTCGCGCACCTTCGGCGCCCTCCCCGCGCGCGAGCCCGCCCCTGAACGCGCCGGCACCGAGCCGCTCGCCCACCCCGACTTCCCGCAGCAGAGCGAGCAGCCCCTCGTCCTCACCCACCGGGGCGAAGCAGACCAGGCGGCCGCCCTGATCGCCTGGCCGACGGGCGGCGGCAGCGCCGGGCTGCCGCAGAGCCGCAAGCTCGACCTCCTCGCCCAGCTCTTCTCCAACCGCCTGATGGACGCGCTGCGCGAACGGTCCGGCGCCAGTTACTCGCCTTCGGTCGGCTCGGACTGGCCGCTGGAATTCAGCAGCGGCGGCAACATCCTCGCCGCGGCGCAGCTGCCCCCGTCCGAGGTGCCCGCCTTCTTCGCCGCGGCCGAGGAGATCGCGCAGGATCTCGCCGCCAACGGGCCCGAGGCGGACGAGCTCGCCCGCGTGGCCGAGCCGATGCGCCAGCTGCTCAACCGCATCCAGACGGGCCATACGTTCTGGCTCAACCAGCTGTCGGGCGCCGGCTTCGATCCCAACCGCGCCGCCCACCTGCGCACGCTGTGGAGCGACTATACGGAGACCAGTCCGGCGCAGTTGCAGGAACTGGCGCGGCAATATCTCGGCACCTCGCCCGGTTTCCGCCTCGCCGTGCTGCCGGAGGGGCAGAGCATCCCCGGGGCGGCGGCCGTTCCGGCTGCGGCTCCGGCTGCGGCTGGCGCGGCGCCGGTATCCGATGTAACATTTGCCAGCCCGGCGCCCGGCCGATAGACGCGCGCCCCTTCACCGACAGAGCGAAGCACCCGAGCAAAGTGGCACAGAACTGGACCCCTGACAGCTGGCAGCAGCACGAGGCGCGGCACCTCCCGCGCTACGAGGACGGCTCTGCCCTGGCGGAGGCCGAGGCGACGCTGGCCAATTACCCGCCGCTGGTCTTTGCCGGAGAGGCGCGCGACCTGAAGGCGCGGCTCGGCGACGTGGCGGGCGGGCGCGGCTTCCTGCTGCAGGGCGGCGACTGCGCCGAAAGCTTCGCGGAATTCCACCCCAACAACATCCGCGACACGTTCCGCGTGATCCTCCAGATGGCGGTCGTGCTCACCTTTGCCGGCAAGCTGCCGGTGGTGAAGGTGGGCCGCATGGCCGGCCAGTTCGCCAAGCCGCGCAGCTCCGACAGCGAGACGCAAGGCGACCTCACCCTGCCGAGCTATTTCGGCGACAACGTCAATGCCATCGAGTTCACGCCCGAGGCGCGGCACAACGATCCGCAGCGTATGATCCGCGCCTACAGCCAGGCGGCGGCCACGCTCAACCTGCTGCGCGCCTTTGCCGGCGGCGGCTATGCCAACCTGCGCCAGGTGCACCAGTGGACGCTCGATTTCATGGGCCGCTCGCCCTGGGCCGACCGGTTCCGCACGCTGGCCGACCGGATCGGCGAGGCGCTCGACTTCATGGAGGCCTGCGGCGTCAATCCCGACACCGTGCCCCAGCTCAAGAGCACCCATTTCTACACCAGCCACGAAGCCCTGCTGCTGCCCTATGAGCAGGCGCTCGCCCGCCGCGATTCGCTCACCGGCGAGTGGTACGACACCTCCGCGCACATGCTGTGGGTGGGCGACCGCACGCGCTTTGCCGGCAGCGCCCATGTCGAGTTCCTGCGCGGCGTCGGCAATCCGCTCGGCGTCAAATGCGGCCCCAGCCTCGACCCGGACGTGCTGCTCGGCCTGCTCGACACGCTCAACCCCGCGCGCGAGGCCGGGCGCATCACCCTCATCGCCCGCTTCGGCCACGACAAGGTGGAGGCCGGCCTGCCGCGCCTCGTCCGCGCCGTCAGCCGCGAGGGCCATCCGGTCGTGTGGTCGTGCGACCCGATGCACGGCAATGTCGTGAAGTCCGATTCCGGCTACAAGACCCGCCCCTTCGACCGCATCCTGGCCGAAGTGCGCGGCTTCTTCGCCGTCCACCGGGCGGAGGGCACCCATGCCGGCGGCATCCACATAGAGATGACCGGGCAGGACGTGACCGAATGCACGGGCGGCGCGGTGGCGATCACCGATGCCGCGCTGGGCGACCGCTATCACACCCATTGCGACCCGCGCCTCAACGCCGCGCAATCGCTGGAGCTCGCCTTCCTGCTGGCCGAGATGCTCAACCTGGAAGCGACCGAGCGCCACCGCGCCGCTGCCTGAGACGCAGCGCGGGCGTCGCGTCCGCCCGGCACGCCGCGGCGGTAGCGTACCCCGCACCCCCTCGCAGCCCGGCGGTGCGCGTATGATGCCATGCCGGAGCACCCCTCGTTCGCCCGCGCCAGCCCCTGGCGACAGGCAGGAAGGGAACCGCGCCCCCCCTTCGGCCCTTTTCTCCCTGCTCGCCAAGCCGCCGTTCGGGGGGAGGAGTGGAGGGCCCCAGGAGAGCGCATTGGCCCACCAACACCACCTGTTCGATCCGCAGCCCCGCGAAGACGCAGCGCCTGCCCCCGCGCAGCGCGCCCCCAAGCCCAGCCCCGTGCCCGCCGCCGCGACGCCGGCCCAGCGCTACGCCGCCACCCGTGCGCTGAGCGAGGCGCTCGCCGCGCCGCTGTCCGATGCCGATGCCACGATCCAGTCCATGCCCGACGCCTCCCCGACGAAGTGGCACCTCGCGCATACGACCTGGTTCTTCGAGACCTTCCTGTTGCGCGACCACGTGCCCGGCTATCGCCTCTATCGGGAGGACTGGCCGTTCCTGTTCAACTCCTATTACGAGGCGGAGGGCGCGCGCTTGGCCCGCGCCAGCCGCGGCCTGCTCTCGCGCCCCGCGCTGGCCGAGATCCGCGAATGGCGCGCCCATGTGGACGAGGCGATGGCCTCGCTCCTCGCCCGCGCCGGAGAGGACGCCGCCATCGCCTCGCTCGTGGCGCTGGGCATCGCGCACGAACAGCAGCACCAGGAACTGCTGCTCACCGACATCAAGCACGCGCTGGCGCAGAACCCGCTCGGCCCCGCCATGTGGCCCGCCGCCCCTGCGAACGCCGCCTCGCCGGGCTCAAGCGAGAAGAACGGCCCCGCCAGCGCCCGGCGAGCGTCCAAAGCGCGCTCATCCGCGACCGGAGCCGCGCCTGCCTCCCGAGCCAGCGCCGCCTCCTCCACGGCGAACGCCCCGCCCGCACCATCCGCCAACGCCGCTGCCCGCCCCGCCACTTCCCCAAGCGGCTGGATCGAGCATGTCGGCGGCATCGCGCAGATCGGCCATGGCGGCTCCTCCGCCGACAGCTTCGCCTTCGACAATGAGGGCCCCGCCCACCGCGTCCTGTTGGAGCCGTTCGCGTTCCGCTCCCGCCTCGTCACCAATGGCGAGTGGGCCGAGTTCATCGCCGATGGGGGCTATCGCACGGCCTCCTTGTGGCTCTCCGACGGGTGGGACTGGGTGCAGCGCAAGCACATCGCCGCCCCGCTCTATTGGCGCGAGGACGAGCACTTCACCCATGCCGGCTGGCAGAAGCGCGACCCCGACGCGCCCGTCGCCCACATCTCCTATTTCGAGGCCGATGCCTTTGCCGCCTGGGCCGGCTGTCGCCTGCCGACCGAGTTCGAGTGGGAAGAAGCCGCGCGAGGCTCCGACCCGGCCGCCGGCAACCAGCTCGATGGCCCGCACTCATGGGCCGGCGAGGGGGCCGCCCCGCCGCTGCCGCGCGGCACGAGCGAGCTGTTCGGCGATTGCTGGCAATTCACCCGCTCGGCCTACCTGCCCTATCCGCGCTTCCGCCCGGCCCGCGGCGCGGTGGGCGAGTACAACGGCAAGTTCATGGCCGGCCAGTGGGTGCTCAAGGGGGCCAGCTGCGCCACCCCCCGCGGCCATTCGCGGGCGACCTACCGCAACTTCTTCTACCCCCGCCAGCGCTGGCAGTTCACCGGCCTGCGACTGGCCCAGGACCGATGAGCGGATCGATGAATGGGGAGGAGATCGCGCTGGTCGAGCGCGACGAGAACGGCATCGACCTCGCCTTTCGCGCCGACGTGCTCGACGGGCTGTCGCAGGAGCAGAAAGCGGTGCCCGCCCGCTGGCTCTACGACAATGCCGGCTCGCTGCTGTTCGAGGAGATCACGCAGCTCCCCGAATATTACCCGACCCGCGCCGAGACCGAGATCCTCGACCAACACGGCTCTGATTTCGCCCGCCTGATCGGGCTGGGGCGGGCGGTGGTCGAGTTCGGCTCGGGCTCCTCCCACAAGACCCCGCTGCTGCTGCGGGCGATCGAGCCCGCCGCCTATGTGCCGCTCGACATTGCCGGCGAATTCCTGCGCGCCTCGGCCGCCGACCTGGCGGAGAAGTTCCCCGCCGTGCCGGTCCATCCGGTGGAGGCCGATTTCACGAAGCCCGTCACCCTGCCGCGCGCTGTGTCCGGCCTGCCGATGCTCGGCTTCTTTCCCGGCTCCACGATCGGCAACATGGTTGCGCGCACCGCGGTGGACCTGTTGCGCTCGATGCGCGCGACTCTGGGCGAAGGCTCCCTGCTGCTGATTGGCATGGACCTGATCAAGGACCCGGCCGTGCTCATCGCCGCCTACGACGATGCGAGCGGCGTCACCGCGCGCTTCAACCGCAATCTCGCCGCCCGCATCAACCGCGAACTCGGCGGCACCATCCCGCTTCAGCACCTGCGCCACCGCGCACGCTGGAACGACACCTACGCCCGCATCGAGATGCACCTGGAGGCAATGCAGCCCCTCGCCTTCGAGGTCGCCGGCCGCCGCTTCACCATGGCCGCCGGCGAGACGATCCACACCGAAAACAGCCACAAGTTCGACCGCCGCAGCCAGCACCTGCTGCTGCTCGCCGCCGGGTGGACGCCGGTGGAACGCTGGCTCGACCGGCAGGGGCGCTTCTCGCTCCTCCTCGCCGCCGCCACCCCGCCCCGCAACGCGCCCTGATGAGCGACCGGCCGAAGGGCTTGCATGCGCGGTGCAACCGCCCGTCGGGCGCCCTCCGCCGCCGGTCCGATCGCTCATCGCAAAACCGGCCAGCCCGCTCTATATAGGCGCCATGGACTTCGCACCGATCTGGGATCAGCTCTCCCACAGCTTGTCCGAACTGCCGCAATCCGGGCTCCTGATGGCGGCCGTCGGCGCGATGCTGGTGGGCATTCTGGGCTCGGTGCTGATCCGCTGGATTCCCGCGCTCGGCCGGATGCTGCGGATGGCGAGCACGCTCGGCCTGATGGGCATCCTGGTGCTGGTGGTGCTGCAATTGTCGCGCATGGACCCCCGCTTCGAGATGGCGGTACCCGAATTCGGCCTTCCCCAGCAGGTGGTGGAAGGCGGCGAGACCCGCGTGGAACTGGCCCGCGACGGCCATTTCTGGCTGCAGGCGGAGCTCAACGGACACCCGGCGAACTTCCTGGTCGATACCGGCGCCACGCTCACCGCGATCTCGGCGGAGACCGCCAGCGCCGCCGGGCTGGCGCCGCGCTCCAGCGGCCTGCCGGTGCGGATGCAGACGGCCAACGGCGCCGTCGCCGCGCAGCTCACCTCGATCGAGGAACTGCGCTTCGGCAATGTCACGGCGCGGGGGCTCGACGCGATCATCGCCCCGGGCCTTGGCCCCACCAACGTGATCGGCATGAACCTGCTGTCGCGTCTCGCCTCGTGGCGGGTCGAAGGCGACACGATGATCCTCGTGCCGCACCACCCACAGCCGGCGCTCGAAACGCGGTCCTGAGTTCGGCGGGAGCGCTGACGGAATGCCCGCGCACGCTTGGGCCTCCCCGGCCGACGTCGCTCCCGTTGACGATCCGCCATGCCGGCAACGGGCGGCGTGCCCCCCCGGCTCGCAACAACGTTCGCGCTGGTTCGCAACGCAGGACGGGTCGCATCGCACCGGCGGTGATAAGGCGAAGCGGCCCGGCAGAGCGGCCTGGCGGAAATGTCGCCGGTGCCCCGCAGCCATGCCCCACCCTCACCACCCACCCTGCACGTGGCGGCGAAGCAAAGGTCTGCGATAAACCAGGCTCCTAGCTCCTAGCGCCCAGTGCTCCGACCTTCCGGTAAATACCGGCCCAAGCTGCTGGTCGTGAAGCCGCGGCTGGCCGACGACGCCCCGACAGAACTCAAGCGCTATCCGATCAATAACCCCGATTTCCCGCAGCAGACCACGCTCGGCCAGTTCTTCGACGAGGCCCAGTGGAAAGCGATTACCAACCGGGCCGGCTCATCGCCATGCGCCTGTCCGCCCCCGAGCAAGCACAGCGGCTGGCGGCCGAACGCGATGGAGCCGGCATTGGCCTGATCCCGCCGCCCCGCCGCGGTAGACGCCCCCAGCCGCCGCCGGTCAGCCAGCCGCCGCCTGCCGAAGCCGGACGACACGGCGGACGCGCCTCGCCCGTGCCCGGGCCAACGCCATGCCGCCTCGGCTTGCGGCTCAGCTCAGCGCCCTGTTGTCGCCCGCGCGCTCGCTCGCGGCGGGGGCCTGGTCGCCGTCCCCCGCGGGGTCGTCCGCCGGCCCGTCATCCTCCAGCGAGGCGCCCGCATGTTCCACCGCGATGCCGGCGGTCAGGCCGTGGACGATGGTTGACAGCACGATGGTGAGCGCGATGGTCGCCCACAGCGCCCCCTCGTCCACCAGTTCCACGTGGTGCCCGGCATAGGCGAGATAGTAGATGGAGCCGATCCCGCGCACGCCATAGAACGCCACCACCAGCCGCTGGCGGGTCTCCAGCCCGGTGCCGGCCAGCGTGATCCAGGCGATCACCGGGCGGATCACGAAGATCAGCGCCAGGGCGATCATCGCGTGGCTCCAGTCGAGATAGGGCCACAGAGCCGGCAGCGCCGCCCCCAGCGCCACGAGCAGGATCGCGGTCAGCGTATGCTCGATGCTTTCCGAGAAATCGTGCAGCCGCTCGTGGAACCGGTCCTCCGACTCCTCGCGCCGCAACGTCACCCCCGCGACGAAGGCGGCGATGAAGCCATAGCCTTCGAGAAGCTCGGTACTGCCATAGGCGAAGATCACCCCGGCAAAGGCGACGACCCCGCTCTGCGTCTTGGACAAAGTGTTCTTGATCGGCCAGTGGAACAGCACCTTGCCCAGCAGCCAGCCCGCGGCAAAACCGCCCAGCACCCCGGCGAAAATGCGATAGAGAAGGTCGCGCCACACCCATTCGAACACCAGCTCGCCGGTCACCGCGCTCGCCACCGCCACCGCCACGCCGAGATGGACGAAGGGGAAGGCGAGGCCGTCGTTCAGCCCGGCCTCGGTGGTGAGGGCGAAACGCACCGGGTGCTCGCCCCCTTCCAGCGGCGGGCCGACCTGCACGTCGCCCGCCAGCACCGGGTCGGTCGGCGAGAGGATCGCGCCCAGCAGCAGGCCGCCCGCCAGCGTCATCCCCGCCCACGCGATGCCGAACGCCGCCAGCGCCACGATCGTCAGCGGCATGGCCAGCGCGAGCAGCCGCACCGTCGAGCGCCACTTGGCCCAGCCCAGCACCCGGTCGATCCTGAGGCCCGCGCCGAACAGGCCGACGATCACGCACAGCTCGGCGGTATATTCCCACACGCGCGGGCTCGTCGTCGGATCGATCGCCGCGGGCATGTTGGGCAGCCACGAAAACGCCGCCAGCCCCAGCAGCACCAGCAGCGCGGACGCCGCCGGCTCGCGCCCCGAGAAGAAGCGCGGCAGCCAGTAGGAGGCGATGATCGCCGCACCGGCCCCGGCCAGCAGGATGTGATAGGAGTCGAAGCCGAACAAGGCGCGCCCTTTCCTCGATGGAGGAGGCACCAGACCGCCCCGCTCCGCGCAACGCCGGGCGAGCCAAAAAGGGTCCGCATCTCAGGGCGATGCGGCCCCCGGGACGGGGTCGCCCGGCCGGCGGTCGCCCGCTCTCCTAGAGCGGGTTCCCGTCCCGGTCGCGGAAGATCTCGCGCCGGCCGACATGGTTGGCCGGGCCGACGAGCCCGTCCTCCTCCATCCGCTCGATCCATTTGGCGGCGGTGTTGTAGCCCACGCCCATCTGCCGCTGGAGCCAGCTCCCGCTCGCCTTCTGCCCCTCGAACACGATCTGGCAGGCCTGGCGATACTTGCGCTCCTCCGGGTTGTCGCTGGCGGTAAGGTCGTCGTCGAAGCCGAAGCCGCCCTCGTCGGGCTCCTCGGTCACCGAATCGACATAGGCCGGTGCGCCCTGCCCGCGCCAGTACTCGGCCACCCGCTCCACCTCCTCGTCGGAGACGAACGGGCCGTGCACGCGCTTCAAGGCCCCGCTGCTCGGCTTGTAGAGCATGTCGCCCTTGCCCAGCAGCTGCTCGGCCCCCTGCTCGCCCAGGATCGTGCGGCTGTCGATCCGGCTGGTGACATGGAAGGAGATGCGCGTCGGCAGGTTCGCCTTGATCACGCCGGTGATCACGTCGACCGAAGGCCGCTGCGTCGCCATGATCAGGTGGATGCCCGCCGCGCGGCTCTTTTGCGACAAGCGCTGGATCAGCACCTCGATCTCCTTGCCGATCGTCACCATCAGGTCGGCCAGCTCGTCCACGATCAGCACGATCTGCGGCAGCACCTCGTAATCGAGCTGCTCCTCCTCGAACAGTTCCTCGCCCGTCTCCGGGTCGAACCCGGTCTGCACGCGGCGGCCGAGCGGCTTGCCCCGTGCGGCGGCGGCCTTCACCTTCTCGTTGAAGCCGCCGAGGTTGCGCACGCCGATGCTCGACAGCATGCGGTAGCGCCGCTCCATCTCCTCCACCGCCCATTTGAGCGCCCGAACCGACTTCGCCGGCTCCGTCACCACCGGCGAGAGCAGGTGCGGAATGTCGTCGTAGACCTTCAATTCCAGCACCTTGGGGTCGATCAGGATCAGCCGCATCTCGGCCGGCGTGAAGCGATAGAGCAGCGACAGCAGGATCGTGTTGAGCCCCACCGACTTGCCCGAGCCGGTCGTGCCCGCGACCAGCAGGTGCGGCATCGCGGCAAGGTCGGCCACCACCGGCTCGCCGGCGATGTCCTTGCCCAGGATCATCGGCAAATTGCCCTTGCTCTCGGCAAAGGCCTCGCTGGCGGCGAGTTCGCGGAAGCTGACCACCTGCCGGTCCGCATTGGGCAGCTCGATGCCCATCACCGTGCGCCCGGGAATGGAGGAGACGCGCGCACTGACCGCGCTCATATTGCGGGCGATATCCTCGGCGAGGCCGATCACGCGCGCCGCCTTGGTGCCCGGCGCAGGCTCTAGTTCGTACATCGTCACCACCGGGCCGGCGCGCACGGCGGTGATCTCGCCCTTGACGTTGAAGTCCTCCAGCACGCTTTCGAGCAGGCGCGCATTGCGCTCCAGCGCCAGCTTGTCGACCTTCGGCCCGTGATCGGCCGGCACCTCCGCCAGCAGGTCGAGGCGGGGCAGTTCCAGCCGGTCGAACAGGTCCTTCTGCTCCGCTTTCGTCGGAGCGGCGGGACGCGGGGCCGCGCGCGGATCGCTGATCTCGGGCGCCCGGCGCGCGGGCCGCTCGTCATCGGCGGGGTCCAGCGCCAGCGGAGCGCGCCGCTCGCGCTTCTTCGGCCGGCGGGGCAGGTCCTCCGCCTCCTCGCTCTCGTCCTGCTCGGCGCGCGGCGAGCAG
>Ga0210040_10000183_pt1 | contig 114065 bp, 108 predicted proteins | sample CryGeyCG12114_NA_FD_185462 | JGI IMG/M metagenome (GOLD analysis project Ga0210040, IMG submission 185462) | Groundwater microbial communities from aquifer - Crystal Geyser CG19_WC_8/21/14_NA (SPAdes) (version 2) | ecosystem: Environmental > Aquatic > Deep subsurface > Groundwater | place...
GTAGTAGTAGTAGTAGTAGTAGTAGTAGTAGTAGTAGTAGTAGTAGTAGTAGTAGTAGTAGTAGTAGTAGTAGTAGTAGTAGTAGTAGTAGTAGTAGTAGTAGTAGTAGTAGTAGTAGTAGTAGTAATAGCTGCGTTAGCACGCACTATAGCATACGAGGAGAGTAGCGAAAACGAAGTAAGTCTTTCTGTCTAGTAACCTTGCTAGGATACTACTACTAACACAATACTGCTCTACTATATGTTGCCAGCGTTATCAAAGAAGAAAACAAGTACAAGTCTTGTGACACAAGGACAATCGTATAGAAAAAACTGGTATCGTCTATGACTCGGTAATCGTTCGAAGTAGGCTCAGAGGGTATATGGGCTGTAAGCATCTCCGGACTCCTCCGCATGTTTTCTGATCTTTTTGTTCTGGAGCTTCAGGTACCACTTGACCGTGACAGCCATAGCGAATGACGACGCGGCGAACAACAGCATCAGGATGAAGGCGAGCCTGTAGGTTGGACGCTCCTCTGCACGGAAGAAGTACGGTGAAACAATGTTTCCAATGTGTCCAGTGACGTTGACTATCGCACCAGCGGCAGCTCGTTTTTCAGGCGTCGATCCAAGCGAAGAAACGGCCCATGAGTAGATCAGCGCATTGGCCGAGAATGCTCCGGGTGCATAAAGGAAGGAAGCCGCGTATCGTGCTGGAACAACGTCTGTGGCGATTGTGATGATGAAGCCGAGAGCTGCTGCCAACAGGCCTGCTGCAATGTGGTACCCACGTTCCTTCTTCCGATCACTGAACCGTGCGACGACAAGAGAGACGATCGCCGCTGTAAAATAGGTGGGCGCGGTGAGCAGTAGCGCAACGATATTGTTTGCACCAAGGTCGAGGCCTTCCACCAGGATGGGGAAAAAGAGATTGAACCCATAGGCACAAGTTCCGGATGTGTTTAGGATGATCTGATGACGGTTAGTGTGGTTGTCAACAGATATAGTCGAGGAAGGAGTGAACTCACGAAGAGGTATAGCTTGATGTCCATAAGGGCAAACTTGAGACCCTGTAACACACCACCGCGAGCGACAGATCCAGTCACTCGATCAGCTTCCATCCGGGCCTCAGCAAGTAGGCGCTGATCATGGTTCATGCTCCATTGCTGACTGCCCGTCTTGGTATGTGGATAGTCGGGTAGAGTAAAAAATCCGACAATGCCGCAGAAGGTGCTCATAGCGGCTTCGATGATAAAAAGCCACTGCCACCCTCGAATGCCGCTCACGCCTTCTAGGCCGGCGAAGATGCCTGCAGCAAGCAGGCCCGAAACAGCTTGTGCGAGAACAAGGCCAGACCAAAGAATAGTAGTCCGCAAAGCGAGCTCCTTGCGAGTGTACTAACAAGACATTACGTAGACAGCCTGAATGAATGTTAGCCATTTGCAGTACTACTCATGATGAGCGAAGTATACGTACACCAGGAAACAGCGGTGCCTCCGTGACACCGAGGAAGAACCTGATAACGAAAAGCTGTTCCGGCGTTTCGGCCAACGCCGTGCAGGCAGAGACTATTGACCAGACAATGACGACGCACGGTAGGTAGATACTTGGTCTGACTCGAGTGAGTAACATGTTGGACGGTATCTGCCCTATCATGTAGCCAGCGGTAAGTATCGAAAGAGCAGTGCTGTAAGCATCGCCAGTGAGATTAAGGTCCTCGTCAAGACCTCCCAGCATAGCTTGCGCAATGTTTGTGCGGTCCAGGTAGTTGTTGAGATATGTGACCCATAGCGTTGGCAGCAAGGTCATGTCCAGAGCGCGAACGATTTGCTTCTCTGATAGGCGCCAGTCTGCGAGGCCAAGTCTTGCAATTGGCTGAAAGTTGTCGTAGTAGCCCTGACTGTCTTCGAGTTGCTCTGAGCCTTTTTCGGAGTCCTGTTCGTCGGTTGACGAGAGCTTCTCTTTATGATGGTGCTCGGCCTTGAGCTCAGCCACGTCTGGTGCGACGCCACCAATAGTGCCATCGTGAATCACAGGATCCTCCGCCTTGTTGTTGTTGCCCATCATTTTGGGATTGAATCTGGTCATGGAAGGCAGTTAATCCGTATCGAAACCAAGCATAGGGAGGTAATGAAAAATACTACTGGGTGTGAGGGACCGGGAGTACTATATAATCCCTTGAGGAAGGAGCTTCAGTGGTCCCATGGGGTAGCGACTCAAGCTTGCCGTACATATCGCTGCTTGGATCCATGGGACGGGCGCAATGTTCCGTCAACTTACTTCACCTTGACACAGTCGATATCGGGATGTTTCGAGAGTTGGATTCTTCCTCCTCCGATGCTGGACTCTGCACACTTTTCGTAACATCTTGTTTAGTAGAATGTAATTGTCGCCCAGCCGTTGTTCGTGTCCCACCCTGAATCGACTCCCTGTTCCACATGTAGCCGATCTTGGCACCAAGGCTTGGAAGAAAGCCTGTGAGCGCGCCGGGGTCTTGGGTGGAAGCATCATACAGAATATCGGAAGGATGTTGTCCTCGTTGTGCACGGTAACGACGTGGCGAAGCATGATATTGATCAAACCCTGGCGCTTTCACATCACGTGCTTCCTACCAATAGCGTTGCAAAACGTCACTCTTCACCTTGAGGACCGCTCAGTCAAGGCTTCGAGTTCTCGTCCAAGAACTTGGCAAGGTGAGGCTTGGCAATGATTTGCGCTGGTCGGACCGCGGGATTTTCGTGGCTTGCGCGGAGCAGCATCGCTGCCTGGGCGCTTGCAACTTCACGTGTACGCACTGACGCAAAGTCCCCTGGGCATTACAGGTAGAAATGAAGAGTTGGCAGTAGTTCTGGAATCAACCTCTGATCTCGTCCAGTACCTGCTACCTATCCCCCGAGGCAGCTTCTCTGTTGTTTTTGCGCACAGCCTCAGTCAACAGCTGCGAATCGACGCCGACTGTGGTAGAGATGTACAGTGGCTCTTCGCGTATGCTGTCGGTTAGCAGAAAGATCTAATGGAACAACCATACGGCCCTAAGCTGCACCACTATCCTTTCCAGGGCGGAACCATAGATCTGTCCGTTGTCAGGACTCTAGTACCGACACCACCTGCGTTCAGATCTTCTTTCTAATACTTATTTATCTGCTGACGAGCTCTTATATTCCTCTAGCCACTTGGGCACCACCATGCCCACAATTTACCGTCGTGAGTCTAGTCCCCGAAGCAGCTATCGATCCAAAGTTGTGGTTCAGTCAGTACTGTATCACTACTCGTCCCAAGCGGCTCCTCGTATGCTTCCTCTAGCAATATACCTATCGCTAATAACTCTGTTTCCTCCAGGGATCTGGAGTCATATGGTTCTCGGGTTCACTCGTAGTACTAGTATCATGAAATCTGGAGACATACTTGTGAATGTCCTTTAGTAGATTCGAGTCAGGCAGCTTCTGGTCAGGCCTGAGCTTCTCATCTGCGTTGCAGTAGTCGTATGGAACCCGGGCAGGCGCATTGGTTTGTTGTAGCAGAATTTCTTCTGGAGCTGAAGGAAGGGGTAACGCCACTGTTCTCGCTCTGCATCTTCTTCGTCATTTTCATCTTCCAGGACCATCCCACGCGGCCTACGCCCAAGCATCCAACCCACTGCTATACGCTGCATCTCGCGCCGCCGCGTCCTCGTCACGGCAAGTCTTGTCTCCGGCGAGCGCGGCCCTTGGGCATACGAGCACCCCAACCCGGCTCCTTCCAAGGACGAGTTCGAACTGCCGTATATGGAAAGTGATATAGCACGCTAGCGTTAGCTCGACAACTTAGACTAGTAGATCGATGGTGGGGATGCACAATAACACAAGCGCTCATGATCCAAGACCGGTCCCTTAGTGTCCTTGTCACCTACAGCACTAAGAGTACTAGCGGTACTACTAGCGAGACGAACAGAGAGCGGGAGCTAGATATATTATACTAGTAAATAGAATAACAGCCGGAGAGACGAGCATAAGGGGTGCTATACAAGGTATGCAAGGTAATGAGTCGTGAAGTGATTGATTGTCTAACTAAAGGTGGATGACCCACCGATATCTATGTAATCCTGGGCGACCCACGGTCACGTGGACGCGGCCCACCTGCGGTAGCTCGTCCACGGCTATGCCGTGACAAGGTAAAACACTAGAGACCTAACGGACTCTATTACAATGATCGAGCTACCACTAGTACCTCCTAGGCCGGCTTATTCGCGATCTACGTCTTATAATACTACTTCTTCGGCTGCCCCTGCAGACACTGAAACCGCTAGTGTAAAGGAGAAGAAGAAGTGTCAGGAACTGCACCATGTGAGCGTATCCCACGCCGGAGAGCAGTACATGACGAGCAGGCTTGGCGCAGTGTACTTAGCTGCGCTGCAGGCTTTGTCGCACTTGGAGTCCTCCAAGTGCTGAATCGATATCATAACCGTAGCTAGACCAGTGCAATACATTAGCTTGAGAATAGCCTACCCCTCGCTGGCCGTTGCCCTGCTCTGGTCCTGATAAGTAGCGGGTTAGTTCTTACGCGATAGAAGTAACTCGAAGAGTAGTTTAGGTAGAAACACGGCTAAGTCGAGTGCTAGTGTAGGAAGCACTTGAACTAAGGAAGACGATATATATAACAGATAGGGGGATAGTAGTAGAGGAATAGGCGGTCGAACAAGCATTACTGAGGATGTTGCACATTGTTCAGGGCGTGTCGGCTAGCCTTGGCCGTGAGACATGATTTCGTTTCACTTGTAAGCCCACGTTCCCGTTCCTTTTACCTCATCTGCATGGTCTCAACGATTTCCGAGATTATGTCCTACACCTCGATCAGTGACGGTACGCTACTCAGTGCGGCATGTCAATGCAGCTGATAATGCAAGGACGATCATGGTCGCCTCGGCTCAAATAATACGCGGGTTCCGTCCTTGACTCCTCCTAGACCCTCTTTCGGCTGCGCTCGTCGATCATGATTGGCTGCACTGTGAGCATAAAGCTCGGAATTGTGCTGTAGATCGAGCATAATTGAAGGTTTGTGCACACTGGAGCGCGAATTGCCAACCGATGACCCTGTTCAATGCATGTTATGATTTCAAGTGAAAAGGTGGGTAACGTTTGCTTGCAACTTCCACGTAAAATGCCTGCTGTCCGCGGATCCGTATGTCGTTTGCTGCAAATGGCATATGTGTTGGCAGGGTGAGCAACCACGACAAGGCAGGGTCTTGGCCATGTGGGGGCGTACGGTGTATTGATCTTGCACACTTTCTCCTCGCTCTGAGACTGATCAAGATTGAATGGCGTGAGAAGCACACTTTGACTACTATATAGTCATGAAAACCCCTTCTACTTCCGATTTATCGCCAGATTCCGCCCTGATCTGGTGCTCTATGAGAAGCTAGACACCACTACTCAATATGCATTACTCGACTGACACCTTCCGTCTCATGTCATGGCAAGGACTGCTTGCCGCCCTGTGCCTCGTCTTCTTGACGCAGTTCGTGATCAGCCTGATCCGAGCAATCTACAACCTCTACTTCCACCCTCTCTCCAAAGTTCCTGGTCCAAGATCATGGATCGCCATCCCCATCATCAGGGAGTTTGCACAGCTCCGGGGCCGGCACGACTTCGAGGTTAAGGCGCTGCATGAGAGATACGGCCCCATAGTCCGCATAGGCGTCGATTCTCTAAGCTTCACCTCGGCCAGTGCCTGGAAGGACATATATGGCCACGGCCATGCCGAGCTCCCTAAATATATCCCAGACTTTTATACCAAACTCGTCTCAACCAACATCATCAATGCCAATGCAAGAGATCATTTCAGGTTCCGCAGAGCCATGCTCCCTGCCTTTGCCGATCGCGCGCTGGACCAACAAGAGCACATCATCCGAGCTTATGTCGACTTACTTGTTGAGAAGCTGAGCGGCCAAGCAAAGGTCGGAAAGCCCACAAACATGGTAAACTGGTACACTTACACCACATTCGATTTGATCGGCGATTTAGCCTACGGCACCTCCTTCGACGGCCTCAAAGAGGGCAAGCAGAATGACTGGATCCGCAACATCGACAACATGATGCGAATGTTCCCCATTCTCGTCCTGGCAACTTCTTCGCCCATAATCTCCAAGCTGCTGATGTTCTTCGCCTCCGACAAGATCAAGAACTCGCAAGAAGAGCACAAGCGCCTGTCCACCGATTTGACCATGACTCGAATCAAGAACAAGGACATGGACCGCCGGGGCGACTTCATGGATCTCATGATGCGTGCGCAGGGCAAAGATCACGGCCTGACCGATGCGGAGCTGGCCGCGAACTCTGATGTCTTGATCGTGGCTGGATCCGAGACAACCGCCACTCTGCTGTCTGGTGCCACGTATTACATGCTGAAGAATCCAGCCTGTCTTCAGAAATGCGTCGAGGAGGTCCGGTCAGCCTTCGCTTCGGACGCTGATATCACGTTCAAGGCCGCAAGTGCGAAACTGCCGTACATGCTTGCCTGCCTCGACGAGGCTCTGAGGCTATTCCCGCCCCTGCCGACTATATCATTAAGAGTCACGCCGCCAGGTCAAGTCTCGGTCATCGACGGCGTGGAAGTTCCTGGCAAGGTAAGTCGGCTTAATCTGAACACGTTTACTACCTACCCCTACTGACTCATCTACAGACCAAGGTCGGAGTCCACCATCTCTCCACCTATCACTCCGAAGCCAACTTCCACGACGCCAAATCCTTCCACCCGGAGCGATGGTTGCCGCAAGCACAGTCCGATCCCAGCTCCCCCTACTTCAACGACTGCAGGGAAGCGTGCCAACCCTTCAGTGTGGGGCCGCGGAACTGCATCGGTCGCAACCTGGCGTACCACGAAATGAGGTTGATCCTGGCAAAGGTGTTGTGGAACTTCGACTTGAAGTTGAGACAGGAGTCTCGGGAATGGGCGGAGTCGCAGAGGACGTTTCAGTTGTGGGAGAAGACGCCGCTTATGGTGGAAATACAAGAGAGGGAGCGATAGGTGGTTTCCACATGGATCAATCTTCTGCTTCACGGTTCAGTGCGGGTCGAGATGGCTCTTGAATGTGCAATCCCAGTGATTCTTCTGACACGAACCAACGAGCTTGGAATTGGTAGCTCAAGGACCTGCTCTGCTCCACTCAGTCATGATCCGCTCGCCAAGCAAAGGCCGCAGCTCGCTACGGTCGTGTTCAGCTCGTCGGAGTCTTTCTGGACATTCTTACAACACTACCCCATCAATACGCATATGAAAACACTTAGCACCCACTACGACCGTTTCGAACCTTTCCACCCATCCACGCTTTGCCCTCATCTGTGCCAGATCGAGTCAGCCTCACCCACAGTTTCCGGCATACATTGAGCAAGGGAATAGCGGTCGGAGCAGGTCCGATAGTGACACACTTGGAATGAGATGGATAGGCCGTGATCAGCGTCAAATTCGAGCCCGAGAATGCCATGCTTGCTTTGAGCTTTTGGCCGCGATTGCCTTACTTACTCAGGCCGACGACCGGATGGATGGGTGATCCCAGCAGACTATGCGACAACCGTCAGAAGCAATGGTAAACCGAACTGTGGTAGTATTACATCGCGTCTGCCGTCGTGCTACATACATCTTTTGCGTCCGGCAGGTTTGAATACTGCGTTTGAGAAGGGTGGGTGGACGGGTGACCAAGAGGCGAGGTGGCGGACGCACAAGCGCCGCAGCAATCGTTAAGGATAGTCAGTTGCGAGGGTGCGATGAGCGGAGATTGTACCGGTGGAGAGCATACTAGTACATGTATTTGTAGCGAGCGGCAGAAAGGACCGCAGCATCGACTACTGACCGGATGCGTACGAAGGCTTCCACGGGCAATCATCCACTCCATCTAGCACTGCGCAGGATCAGGCAGAGACGTGATCACGTCGTGCGGTCTCAACGCCACGAGGTTTAAAACATAGCAGCAGTGAAGGAGAACTAGGGAGTATTGCACGTGGGCGTTCATCCATAAGTAGCCAAGCCAAGCCAAAGCATATACCTTTTGGCCAGTACTACTGTGATTACAAACATGTCAGAACCTAGAACAGTTCGAGGTTTGCCGAATCTAACGCTTCGTCCGGCTAAGAGTGCTTGGCTGATTGTACTAGTGTTACCATCGAGGCACAGCGAAGCAGCAAACAAGGTTCATACTCTTTTGATCAACTTGGCATTCATCTTCAGCCGAGCCACAAGAGCGCATAACCCGCTGAGCAGTGCCACGCCACCGGCATAGAATATTGCAGCCCGATACGGCTCAATGGAGGACGCACCGCTGGCACCTGTCGACGAGATCAAGAATCCAGCAATCGGTGATCCAAGGAGGTATCCAGGCGCCCAGAAAGAGCAGCCCATGCTCATGGCACTAGATGCGAGACCGGGGCCAACCAACGTCGCGATCGCGGTCGGCAAGGCTACAAAGAATGAGCCGTTTCCGCATCCGTTGATTGCAGCGAAGATGACGAGTGGTGCGAGCGTGCTGCTCACTGGCCATATGGCTAGCATGCTGAGAGCGTTCGCCATGACTGTCAGGACGAGGGTGTTGAAGGGTCCGATCTTGTCGCAGGCAAACCCGGAAGCGACACGGCCTGCTGTCGTTGCTGCACCGTAGCCGGCAACTAGACCGGCGCCTGTTGCTGGTGGGAGCCCAATTGCGGATGCGAAGAGAGGGAGGAAGAAAGCTGGTACGAGGAGGGCAAACGTGCTCGTAGCTCCAGCTAAGCACAGGCAGACGAAGGCGGGGTCTTTGAATATGGACAAATCCCACCTTGACGATTGACTCATGGGGGTCCGTTCTCTGATCAGCCAGGCTGACGGCAGTACCGTCGCTGCCATTAGGAAACCGAAGATGCGATAAGTCCAAGGCAGCCCAACAGCATCGATAAGTGCTTGTGCCGCGATCGGCAGCACAGTTGCACCAACTCCACCTCCAGCCTTGATGATACCGTTGGCAGTACCGAGCCTGCCACTAAACCATTGCACAGGAATGCTATTGCTTGCTGTGTAAAGGATCGACGCGCTCGTACCAACCAAGACACCAGAAGTGGCAAATAGGCCTCCAAGATGATTGACGGTGAAGCTCGTCAGTATCGGAGCCGAGCTTAGTAATACTGCAGCTATGATGCAGGACCTTCTCGCTCCAAATTTCGAGAGTACTCTGACAGAAGGTAGGCCGAAGGCAACCATACATGCCATGGCAAGACTGCCTACGAACGTGAGAGTCGATACCTTCATTGTGGTTGATTTCAGGATGTTGGCCTGGAGCACACCCCAGGTGACACAGAACCCGTTCGACCAGAAGATGAACATCGCATTAGCAGCCACAATTGTCCAGCCGTAGCCTCCATCGGGGATCGCTTCGAAAGCGCCTGTTGGTGGTTGAACATCCTCTTCGGCATTGGCCGAGTCTAGAGGCTGAAGGCGTATCGTACTGCCACCTGTGCTGTAGTTGTTCCCCTGTTTAGCTTTTTGTGGAGGAACAGAGGAGTTGGCCGTGCTTGGTCGAGCGATGGTTATGGTCGTCGACATTATTCATGCATGCTGTCTGCTAAGAGCTCTTGTTGTCGTGAGTGTAAAGAGCGATGCAATTCAAGTTACTGAAGACTTGTGGACAATGTGACTCAGATACAGCAGTCAGTTAGCGCGCAGACGGACGGACATCTCCCCAGGTTTTGTGTAAGCGGATCCACCAAAACCCTCGAAGTCGATCGATCAGTTGGTCCTGGGGCCTGGAAATTTAATGAACCCATAGTACCTGATTGTTTACCTGCAGGGAAAGGATGTACCGGCTGGTCTGCCTACTTGGAATTCTTAGTATCATTATGGTAGAAGGTGTGCGACCGTTGACGGAGACAAGCGAGTAGGAGAACACCGCTATCACCGCCAACTAGATACTTCTCTCTATTAAGTTCGGAGTTGGGTTTGTCTTTGACGCTTGTGGTTCGACCTGCAAGGATCTGAGATCAGACACCTTGTTGGAGCTTGTGTCTATACCAGTCCTCGGTGACTCCTCGCGCTCAACACACATTAAATAGCGTTTTGCGATTCTTACTCGAGACCTCCGTTCGACCAACGTTAGACATCAGGCCATGCTTCCTCGTCACGTCTTCTAGTCCCCTAGCAATCAGCGCGCACCATCTTGGCCAACGTAACATTCGTCAAGCTGAAACTGTAGGACTCTGAATTCTTAGTCTGCAAGGAGCCGCAACAGACCAGCAGGTCCCCCTCTCCACTTGATTCCGAGATCATGCTGGAGTTTATTTAATTGCTTCTCGTTCTTCGTATGGTGGTACTGGTCTTGCATAGCGGAGTACATCTGCTGCGCCGGGTAGTTTGGCACCGCTAGAGAAACCCAGTATCTAGGGTCCCCACGCCAAACGCCATGTCCTGGCAGATCGATCTCGATAAAATCGGGCTTTTCCATGTCGGACAACGACCCTGTATCCATGCCGAATTGCTTGCACACAGCTAGCTCGGACTCTACCATCATAGGGTCGATATCCGCAGCGTAGTAGAAGTCTCGAGCAGCTGCCATGAATAAAACCTTTGTGTCATTCCATGGCACAGCAGGTGCCCGAGATTCTGCCAGTGCCAAGTGTGAAGGGTCGTAGCCATACAGAGCCATGTGCATATATGCTAGGCCTCGATGGTAATGAGCCTTGCATCGCTGTGATTCTGTGATACCTGGAAAGGCGAATATGTTGAACGCACTGCCTCTGTGCGAGAGGATTCCGTCAAGGGCGTCCCTAGAAAAGAAATATTCACCTCCTCTATCACATCCAATCGTTGCACTGAGCACATCCGCAGAAGCAATATTCAGATCGGTTGCAAGAGAGAAAAAGGCGTGCATTGTTGGCTCAAATGCTGTTAGGTCTCCACCGAGGGACTCCAACGACATAGGGTTGAATCGGGCGATTTCATGGTTAGCGTATTCGGCTAGGATACGTCCAAGACCCAGATCGCCGTTTGTGAGACAGAATTGCACCTCTTCAGTCAGACCGGCAATGAAGTCGTGCCAGGATTCTGGTAAAGTAAAGCTTTTGGTCATGTTCTGCGCCATTCGCTGGAACAGAGGTTGGTCCATCATTAAGGTGAATCGAGCTCGCTTAGCTGTCCTCACAAGCATCAGATAGATCAAGACGTTGTGAAAAAGTGAGGTATAAGCGTTCATGTAACTCTTACTGAGATCGAACGATACGTTTCGATATGTCTCAACCCACTGTGCAAGTTTGATGCAGAACGCGATCCAAGAGAACTTGTTATAAGCGAATATGACACGCTGTACCTGCTTTGCAGTCGAAGGTAGTTTCTTCAAACCACACCCATCGCCTATTCGGATAGTCAAGATAGCCGCCGCCACCAAGGGGTTCATCTGCTTCTTCGGGAAGAGCTGGAGTGGTGCTGCGAAGGGGGCTTCCTTCTCGGGCGAAAGTGTATCTTTGTCGCCCCGATGAGAAAAGACCGCGAACTGGATCCACTTGTTTGAGGTGCTAAAATATTGCCAGGCCTCCTCTCGTACTTGCCGGCAGACTGACAGAATTTTCCAATCAAACTTGTCGTTGACTTCTGTCGCGCCATAGATTGCACGAACGCTGACAAGGAGAAAATAGCTGTAGATCTTGTGACGAATCTCGAGGGGTGCTCGGAGCAAAGATGGGAGAGTCGCGTCATCGCAAAGCAGGTCCGACACTATAGTGTTGGGTTGAGCACCTGCAGTGGTCTCATCGTCAAGAGCGAGGTGCTGCATGGAGTGGACAGTCTCTAACGAGAAATCAGTTCGCTGCTCTCTCATTGCATTCTGTACTTACCAGGACTTTCGTCTCTTCCCGATGGGATGGGCTGAATCGTTGGTGGCATTGTGCTGTCTGCCTACCGACTGCGCAGGAAGTTTCAGAGCAGAAAATAGAACAGTCGTACTGAGATGGCAAAGCCAAGAGTGACAGTAGCGGTAAGACTGGGGTGAGTACGGGAATCCCCTAGCAAGTTCTCTCGACGTGAAATGGGAATGTTTGCTACGTGCATCGGCCTTGGCGAAAGAGAGTGAATGGCAATCGATCAAGTGAAGGTATCCATCCAGTGAAAGCAAACCAAGCTCGCATTCGACCGAGACATTTGACCAGCACCAAAAACTGTCTCAATAAGCCAGACCACCATTGACCTCCACCACGCTACCATTCATGTACTTGGCTTCATCACTCATCATGAAAGCGACGACATCTGCCACCTCTGCTGGGGTTCCCAGTCTACCCAAGCTTACGCTCTGTTCGGCAGTCTTGACAGAATCTGGACCTTCCACAACACTAGCATTGGTCGGGGTATGAATAAAGCCGGGAGCGACAACGTTGACCCTGATACCTTTCTCGCCCAACTCCAAAGCCATGGATTTGGAGAAGCCGATGATAGCATACTTTGTCGCACAATAGGTGGCCTGCATTTTGCTTGGTTTCAGACCTAGAACCGAGCTCACGTTGACGAAGGAACAACCAGAATGCTCCTTCAGGTGTGGCAGGGCGGCCTTGGTGACGTTGTAAGTACCCTTGAGATTGACTGCTACTAGCTTGTCAAAATAGCCATCTGGGAGGTCGAGCAGAGGATAGGCAGTGGGATTGATTCCAGCACAATTGAAGATGTGGTCGAGACGTCCAAAATATTCCACCGTCTCTTTGACGACTAGCTCACATTGTGCAGTGTTTGACACATCCAGTTCTGCTGTGATGATCTTCTCGGTATGGCATGATTCTGCAGTCTCACCCAGGCCCTCGTCGACGACATCGGTCAGAGCGAGAGCGCATCCAAGCTTGGACAGCTTGACCGCCGTTGCTCTGCCTATACCAGATGCTGCACCTGTGATGAGGACGACTTTTCCGTTCAGGGAGGAAGTCATCTTCGGCTGGCACTGCGAGATGTCTGAGTGCTAGGTCACTTCAGCGGGTTGTACTTTGCATGCGAATTCTTCGAGTAGATAGCAGGAAGGTTGGAGACAGGAAACAGGAAAATGTCATCGGTATCAGACGTGAAGGATTGTGTCATCACCTCATCCCACCCCATGCATTATACGTACGAAACCTCTTCCACCACAAGCTTTTCACTGATAATCCAGTGTAGTACTGCTATCAGTAGTATGTCTACAGCGCTACGATAGTCGAGAGCGTAGCTTGTCTCAGTCCACTCACGTGATCGAATCATTTCCCAGGTACATATGCTTACTCTCATGACCTTCCTTTCAAGTTGTCTTCAAATCGATTTCAGATAACATTGAAAAAGCTCGTGACACATAGAGTGCATTCTACGAGTGCAAGTCCATCACTATTCCCAGAGACGGCTGCACAGCCTAATGCTGCTGGTTGTGCCTGCCGTGCCTTGCACTGAACAAACAGCAAACGCAACGCGTGTGATTTCCGTGACCAAAGGCAGCAACTTCCCCGCATGAGGTTGGCAGCCTGCACGACACTTTTCTCTACTATATAGCATCTTTTTTGCTTACCCTCTGACCAGCTATTTCCAACTGACACGCTAGATACAGACCTGGGTACAGCATGGATCACGCCAATCGAGGAGCCAAGGCACTGGCCGACGGCGACCCCATGACAGCCTTGGTTGAGTACACCAAAGCCCTGATCGAGCACCCAACCTCGCCCGATTACTTCACCCAAAGATCACTAGCCTTCAGCCGCATAGAAGCCGCCCGCCACGATCTAGCTCTGAAAGATGCCGAGTACGGAGTGCTTTGTGGCCAGAAGAGAGGCAAGCGAGACAAGATCCAAGCAGCACAGCAGAGACGAGTCATAGCGCTCTACAACTTGGGCAGGTATGCGGATGCCAAACTGGTTCTCGACAGCATGAAGAGATGGCGGCCTAGCAACAGCAAGCCCCAGACCATGGAGCACGACATGTGGTCGGCCAAGATCAACACCAAACTGAAGAACAAGCCACAGGACCCCACCACCACCGAGTATCCCTCTACACCTCTGCCAGACGACAAGGACCTCAAGAAGATTCTGCAGAAGGAGTTGATGGTGTTCGATGTTGATTCGGACGATAACGACGAGGAGGGGTTAGATGTTGAAGAGGAGCATAAAGAGGTAAAGGGTGTGTCTGCCAGCGCTACTACAGCCACGCCTGCACCACAGAACACGCCCGCACCAACAAGTACACCTGCAACGACCACCCCAGCTCCTCAGAAAATTCGCCATGAGTGGTATCAGAACAGCCAGAGTGTCATCATCACTCTGTACGCGAAAGGCGTGCAAAAGGACAAGACTGAGGTCGACATCGAGGAAGACTCGGTCTCGATCTCCTTTCCCCACCCGTCTGATCTGTCATCGTCCTTCTCTTTCACCCTCGACCCGCTATCTGCCCTCATTGATCCTTCAAAATCCAAACATCAGGTCATGTCCACCAAAGTCGAGATCACCCTCGCAAAAGTAGAACAGGGCAAGAAGTGGGCCAACCTAGAAGGCACAGCACCGCTACAGAAGTCCAATGGTACATCCCAAGATCAGGATCCAGCTAAAGCAGCCGTCATGTCCACCCTGCAACCCTCAAGTGCAACTGCAACAGCTGCACCATCGTATCCCACCTCATCCCGCAAAGGACCCAAGAACTGGGACAAGCTCGCCAGTGATCTGACTGCGAAGAAGCCAAAGAAGGCCAAGAAGAAGTCGGGTGATGGTGACAACGACAATGGTTCTGGCTCGGATGGTGACGGTGAAGACGACGGCTACGAGTCCGATATGGGTGGCGATGCGGTTGATGGTTTCTTCAAGAAGCTCTATAAGGATGCGGACCCAGATACGCAGCGAGCCATGATGAAGAGCTTCACCGAAAGCAATGGTACAGCTCTGTCAACGAATTGGTCCGAGGTGGGTAAGAAGAAGGTAGATGAGGTGAAAAGCAAGGACGATGATTGAGCACCAGCCCAGATGGTGAAGATCTGTCCGGGGATCTACATATGCTTTAGCGATGGTGCTGGTGGTGTTCTGAATCAACCGGATAATGGGTTGTTGGTGCATTTGTCTCAATGCCATTGTCTAACACAGAATAACGCAATTTTGACTTCATCCCTTCAAGCCCCACTCCGACGCCCGTGCATGCCAGCCCGCTGATACAGGACATTCTTCTGAAAAACCACCCATAAGCACAGGCCACGGCAGGGATGGCAGACCTCATCAAGCTGACCTCGCTTCAGTCGCTTCTTTTTCTCAACGTGCTGCAATCAAGGTAAGTCCAGCAGCGATAACCATCGTGCGACAGCACCTCGACGACAACCACGACACTATCGATATCAGACACCAAGCTGAAGACCACGGACGCGCCAGAACCCGCTGCCATCAATACTCACCCAGACATGGGCACGATGGCACCGACAACCTTCTCAACCGCCGTCCTCCTCTTCATCAACCTCTGGCTCATCGCCCTCACCGCCTTCGGCACCGCCGCAAGCGCCATCTTCCTCTACATCCTCGGCGCCGTCGACAACAACATCGGCGCAAGCGTGACCGTGTCTGTTGTCTGTGTACGTTCTTCTTCCCACCACCAACACAACAGAACCATCCGTGCTAACCAATACATGTCCAGTCAGCACTATCCTTCGTCTACCTCGTCTTCCAGTCGATCGTGTCTAGCTCCAAAAGGCCGAAGACCTGGTTGACCAAAACAACGATTCAGCTGCCGAGAGCCCTGGTCATCTGCTGGATCGTGACGACGACCGTCGGGCTGGTCAAGGCACTGTCCCTGCCTCTCTGCGAGAGCGGGAACGTCAAGGCCGATGCAGCTGCATGGCAGGCTGGTCTTGGATGCTGGGTGTTCCGCGTCCTAGTAAGCTTGAATGTGGTCATGCTGTGAGTGCAACCAGCCCCTATCCCACGTAACAACGAGACAAAGCAAACAGACAGACAGACAGACTGACTCATACCCACCCACACAGCGTCTTAACCTTCAGCATCTTCCTCCTCCTTGAGATCACCGGCCGCCACGTGCCCATCGGCCTCTTCCACTTCGAATTCACCACCCACCCAAACCCCCACTCGCGCGCCCGCCGCCGAACCCTCGTCAACAGCGCCAACGCTTACGGTAGCACGCAATCACTCAACCGGCCCCTCACAATGACCAGCGAAGACGAACAGACGCTCGCCCTATCCGCCGAGAAAAGACCTCACATCCGCAGTCTCACCCTCAACCACGACAACGAAATCTCACCCAGCCCCACATACCGCACTCTGGACGGCCGCAGGATGAAACGCCCAGACCACACCCTCACCCTCGACGAAGAAAGCATCCTCGCCCTCAGCAGCAGCCGCCAAAGCACCTGCACGACCGCCACGCTCTCCACGCTCCCCCTCCAACTGCAGCTACAATACCCCGTGCCCGCCGCCGGCCACCCCGCAACCCGGACCTCATCTCTCTTCACGCCCAGCCACCTCTCAGCCCGCCCGCTCTCCAACATCCCGGCCCGGCCCATCTCCTTCCAGCTCCAGCTGCGCGAACTCGAGCGCCTGAAAGCCGAACACACCGCCAAGACCAAGTTGCACGCCGCCATGCCGCCTCAGTCCCCCACCAAAGCGTCCCGGCCCGCGCTGTACAGGACCAACTCCAAGTCCGATCTCAAGTCGTCGTGCGCCCTGCCGCTGGCCTCGGGCGGCACGCCCGCGGGCTCCATGGACTTCACGGCTGCGCTCGCGGCATCAGCCTCAGCTCCGCGTCCGAAGTCTGAAGCCCCCGAGATGCCGGCGCCGGAATGGTGTCCCGCGGCCCTGAAAGAGAGGTCGGCGCCGTTAAGCGCCGACCCGGCGATCAGGCGGTTGACCGACGACAAGGACAAGCGCGCCAGCACGATCACATTGACGGCGGCGGGTGGGGGAGGCTCGCGCGTGAGTCGGCGGTTGAGTTTCTCCGGATTCGAGTTCGGCTTTGCGGGGAGAGCAAGGGGTGCTGGAACGGGGACGGCAAGGGCGGTGAGTGCGGCGGTGCCCGTTGACAGGGATCCGGGCTCGGACGCGGACGCGGACAAGGACAAGGAAAACAACGTCGCGCGCAGCGAGTCTGCGAATGCAAAGCAGGAGAAAATCATGAACAGACAGAACCCGCTGCCGCGGCACAGGGTGATGTCTGTGAGCGCAGCCACCACAGCCATATCCACAACCTCGACGGCGAAAGGGCCCGAGACAGCTGTGGGTGTGAGTGTGAGTCCGTTCCCGCCCTCAGCTGCACCACCACGTCCTGCGCCCTCGGGCCTGGCTGTCTCGAAGACCCGCGCAGGACACGAGAGGAAGGAAAGCACGACGGCGGGCGGAGGAAGCAGGAAGAGGGGAAAGAGTATGGTCGAGAGAGGGCGGTATGAGAAGTTGCCGCGCTAGACTAGTCTGGACTGGGCTGGGCTGGACTGGTGGTCGCTGGTGAGGCTTGGATCACGTGATTGACGCACGGCGTGCGGACTTGGAGGGTTTGCGATGGTGTCTGGCGTTTGGGGGCTAGGAGGACATTCGTCGTGTCACTGTGATGTTCGTTGGTGGGAGAGGATTACGGTAATCTTGGTTGAGCGCGCTGTGAACAGAACTCATATCTTCGCTGCTGACATTGTGCTCTTGTACGGCTGCACGACGAGGTTTTGGCAGTTGCTGGAAGCCACGAATCAAACACGTGCATGTCGTCAATGTGAAGACCGGGACTAGAAGCCGTTCGATTCGATACCTTTAATCACACAGCAGGTCCTCTATATCATTTCACTCTATGTGCGGGATAACCAGACTTTTCGCTTCTACTTCGCATTGCCCTTGACCAGACCCAACGCCGCACCAATCCATGCATAACCGGGTATCTCGAACAACACAAAACGTGTAAACGCATCCATGATCATCACCAACAGAGCCGTCATAATCCAAACCTCGTGCGTGAACGCCGTACAATCATTCCTCAACAATGTTCATCATTTCGTCGGGCGCCTCATCTCCAACAGCTTCGGTACTCTGTAGCTGCTTCTTCGTAGTGAACCTCATGTGGTCACGCATATCTTGCGTCATCACTCGAATGCGTGCACCTCGTTTCCTTAACGCGGCCGCCTTTATGTGACACAGCTCATCGCCGACCAGCTTCCACGGCATTTTGCCCCTGTAGTGCTCGTGGTAGACGCAAGAGGCTTTGAGAATTGACCATGCGGTACCCTTTGCACCTCTATCTGTGAGGAAATCGTCATAGATATAACAGTCCGCTTCCAGAGGGTCAATTGCTGCAAGGTCGTCGCTAAGCTCTTCCGTCATTTTCTTGAAGTCGATCTGAACCGCATCTTTGCCGGTGTCCTTCTCCATCTTCATCCTCTCGTTGCGTGCGTGCCGAACCGACCAGTCCCCATTGACCTTTGCAATTTGATCTTTGAGGTTCTTCAACAACGACTTCATCGCCTTTTTCTGCTCGCCCTTGAACCGCTCGGCTCGTCTCAAAGCCCTGTCGTACGGTTCCTCAAGATCGGTATCGCGCGTGCAACCAGGCACAAGCTGTTTGTTGAAGTTCTTTAGTATCTCTTCGCTCTTTGCGTCTACCACGTCGAATTTCAGGTGGTCTAGGATGTTGAGGCATTGGCCGTTGCTCAATTTGCGATCTGACGTAGTTCGATCTTCGTTGTCATAATCCAGAGTGTCCGGTAAACGATGGAGCCCGTAGCGGGTATGGATAACGTTTCTCAGCTTCCGCCAAGTCTCAGTCTCAAAGGTATCGCCTTGCTTTGGGCCATCTACGAGGTAGCCCGCGAGCGCCGCTAGCATCCTGCCATCTATGGTCGTAATGTTGTTAGGGTCCGCATAATTGAGCCTCTCAAGAAACTTGGTCACTTCCCCGAGCCGACTTGCTACTCCGTTGATCATGCAGCATTGATGCATGAAACTGTTCAGTTGTGGTGTTGAAGGTCGTGAACCGGTGAACACCGATCCCACCAGCCGGGTCTTTGATACAACCCCACACTGTTCCTTTGTGGGCAAGTCTGGTACTGGTACGCTCTCAAACGACTCGGTAATTCTCTCATCCCATATCACAGTGATAGTGTCGCCATCGTAATCACCGCCGGACAACATCCCCGCTAGAGGATATGTGCCTCGAGTCGGGAAGATCACGACATCCTTCAAATGACGCAACTCTGGTCTGTGGACGAACGTAACAGCTTGTATGTCAGACGGTAAGTGGGCAGGATTTCGTGCCACCAGAACTTTGCGGCCTTCTAGCTCCCAATCTTGCATGTCCGAAATTGGCTGTGATAAGTTTAACTGTATTTCTCCCGGTTCAAGCACACCAAGAACATCAGGGACGCAGAAGACATTCGTTGAGTATGGTATCCGAATCGCCAGCTTCTCCTTTCGTATGTTCACCACCTGCGTAATGAGTTGCTTCAAGACCTCGCCGATCATATAGTGGCACTCCTTCGGTTCAAAACCAGCTTCAAGCAGCATATCGAGCTCGTCTTCCCGGGCATCAGGCAATTCTCCACACCAGCCCATTTCGAGCATGGTAGAGCGGGAAGGATGGAACATCTGCCGCCATCTGCGCAACTCGACACGACCGTTTCTCATTGCCTCGACCAGGCTGTCATAGTACTCAGCCATTTCGTCCAATAGGACTTCATCTAGCCGATCTCTTGGCACACCTCTGTTTTCCATGATAGTGATCAATTGGGTATTTAAGGACGCAACTGTGCAAGGATGTGAAGTTTTAACGATCTCAAATGTTCTTTGGAACTCGTCAGCATCGGTAAGCTTGACTTTGAGTTGAGAGTCAGTAACCTCTAGCCACCAGTTCCTGCCGACTTTGTCAACATACTGCGGGTGTATGTTACCGTTGTGTACAGTCCATAGACCTTTTGCTCCACCGATACGAGCTTGAAAGGCGCTTGGCATGCTCTCGCCTGGCTTCGCAATTCGTCTCCAAATTTCCGACGCAAGGGCTGGAGACATGCGCCCATGGCCATCTGTCATAATCTCCCCGGTGACACCTCTTTTGTCGGGGATATAGATAAACTCGGATGGCTCTAGTACCACACTCGGTATTGTTTTCGACAGTCCGAGATTTATTCGAGCGAAAAGTTTGAGGTCAGTGGAATCCTTGTTGTCTGATAAGGCCAGATGCCACTCGAGCAGCTCGAGCAACGAAAGTGGTTGATGGCCATTAGGTGAGGTTGACGTGGTGGGCGCTATGAAGTCGAAACCGTGTACCGCGAAGAGATGCACCCTCTGACGTGTGCCTTCTTCCTTACGCTTCTTCTTGTTCTTGACCTTTTTAGGCTCAACGTAAAACAACCGCCAGATTCTGCCCGCAATGTAAAGATCTCTGTTTGTCAACCAAGCGAAGATCTTATCGTGGATATCTTCAGGCTTAAACGTTCGTCTAAGCTTCTGTGGTAAGTATTTAGGATACTCTGGTGCAAAGCTAGGAATATCAAGAACCATAAACCGATCAGCACCAAACTTCCGGTGAAAACGACAGCCTATTCCCGTCTCCATGGGATCGAGCTTCAAATCGAACAATTGCTTATCCGGGGTTTGAGAGAAATCGAGCCTCGCCGTGAGCTGTACCGACCGACCTGTTGCTTCATCAATATAAGAATTTTCCTCGTACGTCCATTGCTTGATACTTGAGCGAAGGGGTAACGTAGAATTTTCTTCGTTATAGATGTCAACCACTGCTTTCCAGAAGTAGGGAAAGCTCGGCGTCTCCTTCTGGCACCTCGTTGTGACCTTGTGGAAGACCGCACCGACGTCGCAGCCTAGATGTTGGCTGATCCTGTAGAGCTCAAAAACATACCAGTACGGCAGGTCTTTTAGCAGCTGGCGTTTAGCGGGTTTGAAAGGGCCCTCCGTTGGGAGCTTTTCCAACTGCTCTTTCACATCCGCCTCTATACTGTCCGCTGCTCGGAACGATCTGCTGACTGAAGGTTCTTGAAGGAAGTCGTGGTCAAGCTGAGTGCCACCTGAGAAGTGCGATTCTCTCCCACCTACGTCGCTGAGAATAGAAGTGTTAGCGGAGCTGGTTGGATTATGATCCTCGGCGTCAGAGAAGACATGGTCGGTATTGTCTAACAGCACCGTGTCAAAGCTGGTGTTCTGTGGTAGGGACTGCTGGTTGCGTGAGATACGGCTTATGGCGATTCTCGATGGTGACTGGTTGGCAGGTCTGGGGTTGTTATGCTGTTGTGCTGAAAGACGTTCGTTTCGCCGCTTAGCGGTCTGCGAGAGTGTGAGCTGGCCTTTTTCAGGGTCCTTCTTCGATCTCTTCGAACTCTACCTACAGGTCAGTTTGCTTCAGACTGTAGGTCGACTATACGTACCGTCTGGACTGGCTGCGGCGCCTCTCTCTTCTTTAGAGGCGTTAGTTTCACTTCGTCCTTTACAAGGACAGGCTCCTTCTTTGCTTTCTTAGCCATAGTGCTGGCCGTTCGGGTAGTAGTGACCTGTTCTCCCTCGCATGCTGTGGTGTAGGAAGAGGTGGATGTCAAGCTATTTTTGGTCGTGACAGATCTGGTACTGACGAAGCTGGGCGGCTTTGAGCTGGAGTTAGAAGTAAAGGAAGTCCTCTGGTAGGTGTCAGATTCTGCAGCCAACGTATACTCGTCTTCTAGTAGGCGAGCGAGAATCTCGATAAGTGCATGGCGATTTTGTGGTGTTAGACGAGCCCTGGCGGTTGCGTCTCTCTTCAAGAAAGATTTGCTGATGGGCAGAGAAGGTAAGGTGCCAGGCTGTTGTAAAGGTTTGTCTGCAGCGGTGATCAGCAAGTGCCTGGCTTGGCGCCCGCGGCCAGGTGAAGGTAGTGCCTGCCTGTCGCGTGGAGATTCTTCACTCACAGACCCACTCACTATGCTTCTGCGCAGCTCGTTCCTCAAAATCTTCGATCACGCCGTCGATGTTGACATTACCCTTCCAGCACAAGGCCCGGATCCGGGATGAGCATTTTCTTGCCGATTCTGTGTCATCTGTCGCCCTTTTCGCCTCAACGCCGTGCAGACGCGGCACCTGGAGGTCCCATCGTGCATTAAGCCGATCGATGACCTGGTCGATCTTTTGGCCTGTGTGTTGAGGAGTCTTTTGCATTGGTACGGATCTATTGGACAGCGCATGGGGAAAGCCAAAGAGCTGGGAACACTCGAACAAACATCTACATCTCTCAGTCAGTTGAGTATCTTGTGACGTGGGCATCTTCAGCCTTACCAGATTGATTGCACTGCTGGAACTACCAACATGCAAGTAATTTGCGCTGCGCCCGAACTCCTGAACGAATGCGGACCAACGCTCGGACGCCAACCAAGATTGTTGAAGAGGCTCGACAGCACAGCAAGATGGGTCTGCTGTACCTGTACCTGCGCTTCACCACATCACGAGCGACCTGTCAAATGTGAGGTACAATCTGCAACCAGACTGACCCGCAATGACATGCGCGGGAGCTCATTGGAGCTTCGAGCAGCTCCATCCTGCTCTCGGAACGGCGCGTCCGGAAACGCCGCTGCAATGTTGCCTGGCAACAAGCCACGCGACACTTTCGCGGGTGTACAGCGCGTAGAGTGGTTCGAAAAGTGACCGACGAGCTAGGTCTGTTGTAGACACCATACTCTCGATCGTGGCTGGCGCTGGTTTGTGAATACTCATCAGCGTTCGTTCGTAGCCATGCACACGAATAGTCTTCGATGATGAGCTTTGAAGCGCCCATTATAAGACTGAGAAACTCGCCCTGTATCATTACTGAAGTTCCTGCAGCTAGAATAGTGAGCACAGCGTGACAAGTGACCACGAGGGGAGAATCTTGATTCCTTCTCTTTTCGACGCAACAGATAGCTGAACTTGGCTATATGTACATGCTGACCTTGAGATGGTCGTGAGCTTACCGTGAACCATGACCTGGGCGGAAGGGGAAAGTGATACACGACGGTAATTCTCAAGCCGCCCTCACAACACCATCAGGACAAGATCTTCCTTAAGAGGACAGCCATGTGATCAGTGCCGAAAGATTCATCTCGCAGCCACTTACCACGCATGAATCCATCTGGGCAATCTCACGGTGGCGCACGTACCATTCGCCACCGCTCGTGTGCTACAGTAGCTGTAGCATGCGACATGCATGAACGGGACAATGCTTGATGGCATCCTTGCAGTGCCAACCAGATATAGCGAGCAACACGGCATGACCAAAGAAAGAGCACTTTCAGACAACATCCCAAAATTGGCCATATTTATGGCTTTTCAATGCTTTCTACCACTACATGCGAAAATGCCTGGACGATGTGCCTGGCGCAAGACATCCAGGCAGAAGGAGGCAGAAACTCCACTCCAACATCCAACATTGCTCGCCGTCCATCATCTATTGGCTATCGTTGCTCCGACTTCTTCGAAGCCTCTCCTCAAGTTCCCTGGCTGGAAGCATCATCAACGCATCATTATTGCTGTCTGAACTCTCGGCGTCGCTTCGTTCATCGTTCGCTTCCACTTCCAAACCCGTGTTTCTCATAAGTGCATTCCTCAGCAATTCACGTGCTGGGAGCATCATCAGGACATCACTGCTTGCGGTACTTGAAGTATCTCCAGCCTCAGTGCCGTCAAGCTGGTCAAGGATATACACCCGGCTCGCAGGTTTCGGACAACCATGCTGAGCTTCTCACTCAGCAGTTCGTCTGCTCCCCTTAGGATTTCGGGCGCCACTGCTAGTTATTAGTATCGCTGAATACCAGCAATTGAGACTGTTGACTTACAAGCTTATCCTCCTCGCCACACCCTGCAAGACCTGGTCGTTGTCGGCGTCACGCGCTGCCCGCTCCAAAGCTTTCTTTCGGTCCTCAGCGCTCTTCTTCTCGATCTCCTCGGCACTAGGTGGCAAGCGCTCGTTCTGCAGATCCACTTTCCGTGCATCCTCGAAGTTGTGAATCGCCTGCTTGATACCCTCTGCACCCAGCATGAGAGTGCCGGCGGGCAACCGCCCACCACTCGCAGTCTTGAGTTCCGTGACACGCTCACTTTCCTCACGTAACACCTGGAACACACGCGACAAGCGACCGATGGCCAGGATCTTGTTCTTGATCGCGCGTCTCTTCGCCTCAGTGGTATCTGATTCGCTGACCGCCGGACTTGCAGGGCCAGAGAGCGGTGTTTCATCCTCCAACTCCTCCTTGGAGCAGGTGTTGAGTATCGCAATGAGCATATCTGTGATTTTCTCGCCGACGAAGGGCAATGACCAAGTAAACACGTCCATGAAGTTTGGCAACCAGTATGGATGGGGCGTGCAGTTGAATTGCCTGATGTTCATGACGTTGTTCTCATATTTCAGCACGGCTGCTTTGTTGTTGTACACATCCAGGTAGTTAGGTGCTGAGAAGATGGTCATGACACTGGGGAAACCTGTCGTTCTTGTCTTGCGGTACATTCTGTAGCCAGCATCTTGTGCCTCGTGGGCCCGAATCACAGAGAGCAAGTTGTTCTTCTCGAGGAAGTTGCAGGCTGCAGGGTAAGAGAAGAAGTAACTGCATCCACGGACATGGTTGTGGACAAAGTACTCGCCTGTTTTCTCCTGGCCAAACTCTTCGAGTGGGTCGGCCCAGAGGATGTCGCACATCAGGCCGTGAGTGGGTGGTTCGCGGAAGCGGTCGATGGCCTTGATGTCGTCGAGAGTGTGCAATTCTGGAGACAAGCCACCATGGATACAGAGGAACTGTTTGTTCATCACGGCTGCAAGGGGCAGGGAGCAGAAACTGTCCATGCAGGCATCGTAGACGCGCTCGCTGTACTTGTGTTTGCATTCGAGCTTGAAGGTGAAGTAGTCTGTCAAGTGTCTGCATTCGTGGTTGCCTCGTAGCAGCCAGAGAGTGTTTGGGTACCAGATCTTCAGGGACCAGAGGTAGAGAACGCACTCGATGGAGAAGTAGCCTCTGTCGACGTAGTCACCGAGGAAGAGGTAGCGGGTCTCGGCAGGGTCACCGCCGACCTCGAAGAGTTTCATGAGGTCGAAGTACTGGCCGTGGACATCACCGCAGACTGTAATGGGAGCGTCCATTTCTAACAGATTGGGCTCGGCCTTCAACAGCTTTGTGCCTTCCGATAAGATGAACAGTGCTTGTTCTTCGGTGAGACGACCTTCCCGGATAAAGTGCTGCTTGAGAAAGGCTAGATTGGGCTTGTTTCGGTCGTTGGGAGAGTAGAACTCGTCGTCGGTAGGGACTTTCATGGCTGGGGCTTGTACGTCTGGCAGATGTTAGAATGAGGCGGGCCTAGAGTGCTCGACGGGCGTACCTTTGCAGACTCTCTCTTGCGTGCTGACTTGCGATCCGTCCTCCATAGTGTGTAGGGTGAAGTCGATCTCAGGGACAGGCTTGCGGTTGGCCACCGCCTGGGCCAGTTGAGCGTCCATTGTGGGATTGTGTTGCGCACCTGGCGCGAGGAGAGAAAATGCGAAGAAGGGACTCTCGCTGTGCTAGTGCGTCTATAAGGATGTACTCGGTATATGTGCGTTGCTGCTCAGCTGAATGAGGCTGACACTCCTCCTAAAACAGGATCAAAGTGCGTAAGAGGGGGTCGAGGCGTCACCCTGGAAGGAACAAACAAAAGCTGAACCGCCAAAACTCTTTGTGTCGCAATAGCAGGACACGGTGAGAAGTGCTATTAGCTGACGATGTACAGAATGGATATTGAGATACGATTATATGTTCCTAAGTCTGGACACCGAAATACTGCAGCCAGCTGAGTTCGCAGGCAATAGAGTGGGCTGAAATGTGAGGCGAACTAGCCAGCAGCCAACCAAAGGCCCTGGGAAGACCCTTGTGCCTGAAGACGCGGGCCACTGGAGCACAAGCGCTGACGCTTCAACTCGTACTGTACGATCACGTGCGCAGCTCTACTATGCAGCGAGGTACTTTCCTGAAGACCAAATAAACCCGTGCACGTGATATTGCAACCTTGGCCCCCATCGAACGCTCGTGTCTCTTCCTAGTCAATACGCCCATAAGCTATCACAATGTTTGACACTCACAAACCTCATCCGTTGCTCGCTCAAGTACCACTGACGATATCTCCATTTGTCCAGATACCGTCAGCAGTGACGCTTCCGTACTCGTTCCGTACCGTGCCAACGACACTTCCCCCCACAGTCCTGTCAGAAGGCTCAAATGGGGACAAGTCACAGTATGTCAAGTCTTCAAGCGGACATGCAGCCCACCCAGAAGATATCATTAATTCATGTAAAGCCTTGCAAGCTCATGTAGCCAAGACTACTGCTGAAGCACAGAAGAGTATCCAGGATTGGGAAAACCAGATCAGAGAACGTGATCTGGCAGAGAAGCGGAGGCTCGCTCCAGGATGGCTTGACAGGGAGGAGAAGATACTGCAGCCTATGACAGCAACGAAGAATCAGGACCTCTTAGGTGAAGAGGCGAGTTCGACCATTAATGCACCAGCTATGTCGCCAAGTCGAGAGGGTGAAGAGCTTGACAGGGCGTTTGGCGGTCTGGACTTGAAATGATTGTTGCGTTTGTGTGCTGCGTGATCGACTGAACTCTGTCAAGCCATGCAGGATATGAAACACGGTGGGCAAGCACGAAAGCTCTCGCATTTATCTTCACCCAGAACATGGAAACTTTACTTTAGCCCTGATGGCTTAAGCATACAAACACGATTTGAAAGGGCGACCGAATGATCTGGAACCACGCTTGTGCAAGAACAATCCGGTCAGAATCTGCAAGCGCAATCAACACAAGGCTCATCACCTACTCATACCTACGACGCCGATATAAGACCATAAAAAAAAGCGCCACACGCCATAGACCGTCCAAGGAGCTCGAGAAGAGAACCCCACACGGCCTTTAGTGGCACCCTTAATTCTGCAAAACGCATGGCGGCCCCCAAGGACTGCAGGGCCAGTGAAATTCTCAGGAACCCGTTCTGCTCTCTTGTCAACGCCTTGCTATTCAGCCTTCTCATCATCTTCGTCGCAGTCTCGGTCGGTGTGATCGCATGGCATATCTACCTGGACCTTCAAGCTCAAACATTCAAACGAAGGGCCGATGCCGAATATCGACGAATGATCGAAGAGCAGGAACACCGTCAACTTATCGAAGATCACCGGTATGCTGGCCCTCCGTCTCGAGATCTGTCTGGTCCTGATGATACCTCCACACCACCACAAAACCCTGCTCGAGCTGGCAGGCGCTGGGATCACTTCCGACAGATGATGGGCCTCAAGAGTCCCACGCCTCCTTCCAGTACGTTTGACCCTACTTCCAGCTCCTCGAGCTCTAGCAACGATGCTGTCTACATTGGTGGTGAAGCGGGCCGACGAGCACAATCATATGGTAGACGGATCAAGCCTGTCCTGCGCGACTCTGCAGAAGAGACGATTCGAGAGACAGAGGTCGACATGAGTAGTGGAGGTCCAGTCGTTGCTCTCGGTCCAACACGGGAGGGCGCCATCGCTCAGCGACGTCGGTCACCCCCAGGTGCGGCTATCTTCAGCATTGAGATAGACAAGTGAGTTGATTCTTGATTCAAAACACCAGAAATATACTCAACATCACACCTGTAATGCAAACATCTTTGTTGAATGCTTTGCTGGCCGAGAAGACCTATGCGTCGGAGCTTGTTGGGAACTCCAAACAGCACGCTACCATTCGCTTGAGAACGAGATACTCATGCGACTTATGGGCGCGCCCTGGATCTACACAGAAATGAATCGAACGCATTGTGCACGCAGATTGGCATGATTGGCGTATGTGGCTATTGGAGGTGGAAGAGTCAGCACATATTTTCATAGAAGTAGACTAGCACTGAAACGCTGGCTGGGTCAGGCGAAGGAACATCCTGCTTCCATGCTTGGTCTGCTGCCCTAGCAAATCAGACGGCGAGTCCATTTGTTAAAACTGCATATACTGTCGTTTGTACATGCTCAGCAGATAAGTAAGATGGGGAAGTCATCCATTGATTTTACAATCCTTTGTCAAATTGTTGTACTAAGGGTAGCGATCGAACGCGTCGACCAACGCGTTGCCCGCGTCGACCACGCGTCAGACCTGCTGTAGTCGCTATCCGACGAAGTCAGGACTAAATTACAATCGAGGCATAAGCAGAGCGGCTTGACGGTACTGGCTCATTAACACGGCCAGGATGTCTGATATCGAAGATGAAATGGACGTTGACGTCCCTCCCACTTCCAAAACTTCCGATATACAATTCTCAGCAGCCGGCGACGCAGGCAAACAGAAAAGAGTTGTGGCTGACCTTCCTGTGAACATAGGCGATAGTCTTCCATGGTCCGTTCTTCTTCCAATGATGACTCACAGAGTCAGCTAACACTGTTCAGGGTCGAGAAATACAGACCGAACACATTAGACGATGTATCGGGCCACCAAGATATCCTCGCAACCATCAACAGATTCGTCGAACATAACAGATTGCCCCATCTCCTGCTCTATGGGCCACCAGGAACGGGCAAGACCTCAACAATATTAGCACTGGCTCGGCAAATATATGGCACAAGGAACATGCGCCAGATGGTGCTGGAACTGAATGCCTCCGACGATCGAGGCATAGACGTTGTCCGAGAACAAATCAAGACCTTCGCTAGCACGAAACAGATCTTCTCGTCTTCTACTCAACCCGGAACAGAGACGAGCAAGAGCGGCCTGGCAGGTTTCAAGCTGATCATCCTGGACGAAGCAGATGCTATGACTAGTGCTGCGCAGATGGCGTTGCGGAGGATAATGGAGAAGTACACAGCCAATACACGGTTCTGCATAATAGCAAACTACACGCACAAGCTATCTCCGGCGCTATTGTCGAGATGTACACGCTTTCGCTTCAGCCCACTCAAGGAGGCTGACGTAAGAAGGACGGTCGATCTTGTGGTTGCTCAAGAGCATGTCAACATCGCACCTGATGCCATCGACTCCCTGGTCACGCTGAGCAAGGGCGACATGCGGCGGTCACTGAATGTACTACAAGCGTGCCACGCCGGGTCAAGACCGCTACCAATGAAGGGGCAGCCACCACCGAAAGAGAGCGAGATTGTCTATGAGTTGATCACGAACGACACAATCTACAACTGTATTGCAGCCCCACATCCAGAGGATATCAGAACTATCATGACGACATTGCTGAGTACGCCTGACATTACCAGTGCACTCAATACGATCAATGCTTTGAAGAGCAGCAAGGGCTTGGCGCTGGCAGACATATTGACGACTCTGGCAGACCAACTACAGGAACTCGACGTGAGTGCTGCTACGAGAGTGACGTGGCTGGAAGGGTTGGCAGAGATTGAGTTTAGGCTCAGCGGTGGAGGTAGTGAGAGCGTACAGACTGGAGGCATGGTCGGGGTGGTGAGAACGGGCGCAGAGCTGATGGGCAAGGGAATTACGGTGTAGACCAGTCTTGCACAGCTCATACGGCGGAGTCTGGCGTCAAAGCGGCGTGCATTCAAGTGTCAAATACAGCGGGAACGAATTTTATGATACCCTCGATTCCAGACACAAATCTGAACGAATTAACGTCTAGTCTGTGTCAGTGTTCAGCCATCCTTTCTAGTATCACATGTATCATGGGAGCATAGTCCATCTGCCTAGGTATGCATGCCACGTTGGACAGTTCAAGAAAATGGACGGAGCCAAATGACTCAGCAAGTCATTAGGTGTTCATGAGCAAGTACTGTTACCTGCCATTATGGTAAGAAGTTTCTGACGTAGCTCTTCCAACCCTCCACTGTGCTTTGCCGTAGATTCAGGTCAGGCAGTCTTTGAACACGTGAGCAGACTCATGTTTCGCTGCCTTACATCTTGCGCGACTACGACCTTCGGCTTGCTCAAGGTCGGGGAAGCGTGTCAGGCACAAGTCTACACCTTCAACACTCGCATCCATACCACTCCGACGACAAGGGCCCGACATGGCCTCTTCACCGCCAGCGCCTTTCTCGGCATCCCTTCCAAACTCCAAGAAGAGGCCATCGATGTCCTCGCAAGTCTCTCAAGCCGCATCCAATAAACGACCAAAACTACATCCTCTGCGACAGACATCTTTCCCTGCCAATGGCAATGCTCCCGTCTATCCAGGCGCCAGCGCACGCTCAGAAACTGGAAGCATAGCCAACAGCGCATTCTCTACCATGAGCAACAACACGAAAGCACCGCCTCGTGGCCGAGGTCGACCTAGGAAGTCTCTGCAGGTCACGGATGAGGATGTGCGCAGTGCGAGAGACGGTGGCTCCACCACAGGCAGAGGAACGAAGGGCGACTCGCAGAACAAGTCGGTGGTTTCAGCAGCAAGGTCAAATGGAGGACGGCACGAAGACGAGGAGCCAGAAGACGAGGACGAAGAAGAGGAGGAGGCGCTCGAAGGCGACGATCTGCAAGCCAACGAGCAGAAACGCATGGACGAGAAGATCAATGTGCTACAAGCACAGTTGACGCAAGCACAGTCGGATCGCTGGAGTAGCCTGCGTGGTGCTGCGTTGAGCAGCAAGGCCGTGAAGAGGATTGTGAACCAGACTGTCAGTCAGAGTGTCACCGAGATCTGCGTCAAGTATGTGCAATGGGCGAGCAAGGCTTTTGCCACAGAGATTGTAGAACGGGCGAGAGAGGTGCAGGCTGAGTGTGCGGCTGCCATGGAGGTGAGTGTTGAGAGGGAGAAGGAGGCTAAGTTGCGGACCCTGAAGGAGAAGGAGAAGGAGTTGGAAACGAAAGAGCAGAAGGAGAAGCCTGACGAGGGAAGCGCGGGTTTGTCCGAGCAGGACAGACAGGCGATACAGACGGAGATCAAGAGGTTGCGGAAGGAGGCAGAGGCGTACATTCCCAACAAGCATAAAGGCGGTCTGTTGCCAGATCACCTCAGGGAAGCGTTGAGGCGATACAAGGCCGATGGCGATGGCGGTGGATTTGGCTTCGACGGACTCAGTCATCCTTTATTGGGCGTCCAGGGTGCCGCTGCTTGGAGACTTGGTGAGGGCGCTACCGGGCAGAGACTGTTTCGTTAGCCAGCTGCGGGCAGAGGTGGCTATTTGTCTGGACTGTGCTACACTCGCTACTCGTTGACTGGCCTGGCTCAGTCCTGCTATTATGATACCCAGCACGTACTGTGCAAGTTCTTCATGGAAAACATTCCTCGCATATCTTTTCATCCGAACGCTGAGATCGCTCCTGCACCCTTTTCCTGGTCTTTGCAGATCCTATCTGGTCTCTCCCGCTGCTTCTGGCCCTCGAGTCCTCCGCTCTTGTCTACGATTTATGACCTGGAGCGCCAGACTTATTTGGTAGCGAGCCAGTGATGAAAAAAGCCCCCCGGGGCCGCAGAAACCCTAGGCGTTAATTAACCCATAGACGTGAGACTTATGGTTCAAGAAGTGCCCTCCAGCCACAGGGACTCTTCGCCGACAACGAGCGCTAAGCTAATTCACAGCAGTCATTTCACGGTCCGCTTTTCCCCTATCACTCACTGGCTTGGTGGTTGCAACGCTCGACTCAAGTCACGTGGTCTAGCTATTGACGTCCACTGTCCTCTATTGACCTTGCTTTGTCTCCTCTGCCCTCTTCAGTGGCGGAAGTGGCCTGCCTGGTTAGTGATGTGGCCATTGTACAACTGGGCGCCTCTGTTTGTAGCACTTTGCTCAGGTTACTGCGACATCAGAAGATCCACGGCTTCAATCGGAGAGCAAACGGTTCTTGGTCAGCGTCTTGTGCTCATTCATGGCGGCCCCAACGGCAGACCATAGGGCTTTGTTGTTGTGTCTCTGTCTGCGAATCTAACGAGCCTCACATTGTATCGAACGTGGTGCAGGCGACACAGGAAAGCTGATCGACTGCAAAGCATTCTAGTATAAGCTTGACGTTCGCGATTAGTATGTGTTCAGCATCCTTTCGCCCAATCGCTTTCAAGCCAGAACCCGAAACCCCCTCCTCAATCCCTGCTCCTCCTCTCGCTCCCGTCTAACCTCCTCCTTCCATATCTCCATCAACCCCCTGACCCCATCCTTCTCCGTTCTCCTCACCTCCATCTCCCTGCCACCCGGCCCATAATGCTTCACAGTCCACGGACTCCCCTGCTTCGTATCGCCCAGATCCAAAAGCTCATCCCCGCCCTCATCAACCGTCAAAGCGCGCACCCCAGCAACAACATCATCGACCTCGTACTCGCCCTCGGCCTCCAACACCGGGCTCCTGCCCCCATTATAGTCCGCCGCCTCCATCCCCTCGAACCCCTCGCTCTCCTCATCCACGTACCCGAACAGCAGCGCGCGCAGGAACTGCTTGCGAAACACCAGCTTGCGCCGCACGGCCTCGCGCAGGATCAGCTGATCGGGCCGGATCAAGAACATAGGTTTCCGGCCCCACCCACTCACGATCTTCTTCTTCGTCTGTGTCCGACGATCACAGTTCAACGCCCCCCAGAACTCGCGCTTCAACAGCCCGACTTCTGCCCTCGGCACCCCAAACACCGACGTCGACACCGCGTGCTCGCTCGCACTGAGACCAAGCGGGACCCAACCGCCGGCGATGGCGCGCTCCCCACCCCCATCGTCGCCGTCGCCCAGCTGCAGCCCGTACCGCGTCCACGCGCGGATCACGCCGAGTTCGCGGCCCCACTGGCGCCGCTGCAGCACGCGCACCAGCGTGTCGAGCCCGTCGGCGGCCGACAGCAGCATCTTGCGCACGCCGTCGCGCTTCTCGCCGCCCACGGGGTCGTTGAGCAGCATGTCGAGCTTCACGGTGAACACGAGCGTGTTGCTGAGGTCGTGCGCCGTGAAGAGCGTCGCGCTGTGCGTGTACGCGATGCGCCGCGGGTTGTCGGGGATGTCGAGCAGGAACCAGAGTTTGTGGAGCGTCGTGGCGAGTGAGGGGGCGGTGGTCGAGGGGTGGCCCGGCAGGGGCACGCCGTGGGCGGCGAACAGTTGGTAGATTTGCCAGAGGGACTTTTCGCGATGTAGCGCTAGGTGCAAGTAGCGGAAGGTGGGGACTTTGCGGTGATATGGGGGGATGGAGGGTGGTCGTGGGTGAGGGTAGGCTTTGGCGTTTTGCTCGTGGGTGGAGGTTTGGGTTCGAGTCACGGCGTGCGTGGGCGGTGGTGCTGGCTTGATGTTGATGTTTGTGCCTGCTGTGTGGTCTACTTGACTGGTCAGTCTTTCTGTGCCTGCGCGTAGGCTTGGGTCTGGTTGGCACAGACGCTCGTAGCATCGCCATGGGTAACACCGTGCGGCGTGCGGCGCTTTGAGCGTAAGTTGGTTGAGGATTACTGTTGTGAAGCGTTGGTTTACAATGACGTGGAAGTCTTTGGATATGCTGTAGAGGTTTATGAGTGTTTTGACGGGCAGTTGTGCGGCGAGTAATAGGCACAACTCTGGGTAAAGTAGAATGCCGTTTGCGAAGATATTGAAGGTGGTTAAGCCGGTGTGCTGGTATATGTAGTCTGGAGGCGGTAGTGAGGATGGAGAGGGTCTTTTCCGTTTTAGGTTGCGGCGGGCAGCAAGATAAGCGTTAGGCAGGCGGCTGGGTGCTGTGTAGAAGGCTTGAGGAACGCGAGATTCATCGTGGGTAATCTTGTCCGTGTCGGTCATGCCACGGAGGTGGCGGTGGAGCTTCCTTGGTTTGGGTAGAGCAGCTGTTGAGATGTTATCGAGCTCGATATCATCATCTCCGTCGTGCTTGATGCGTGCGCCGATTGGAACCCGTTCGCCCTGTCGATGAGTGAGGGCTGGGATGTCGCCGTGCACCGTCTTTCTTGGAGACATAGCATCGTCTTCGGCATCTTGCGCAAAGAGCAGACTCTCTGTCCGGTCTGGAATTGTGTTGTCAAAAGCATGGGGCGGGATCATGGGGTTGTGGTGGTTGCTTCGATAGAGTGCTGGACCTGATTCAGGGATGCCTATTTGTGGTGAGATATAGTCGGATGCTTTTGTGACTGGAGAAGCTGCGTCAAGACGAGGTGGTGGTATCGGAAGTCTCGAATCGAGTTTGAGGTGATCAAGAGGGCCTTCGAAAGGTGGTGCTTGAGGTGGTGTCGTGGTTTGAGCAAGTCGAGTGGTATTAGACCTTGGTTTCTCATGCTCATGCTTGAGGTGCTTCCGCTTAATGCCATCCTTATCTTCTGTGTCGAGAAATTGCTTGATGGTTATACCATCTTGCTGGGGCGTGAAGCGCTCCTCAAGCACGTGTTGCGATTTTGGTTTCGACTCGAAGACGTTTCTCGCAGCCTGCTGCAACTGTGACTTTGTCGGTTGGTTTTGGCTTGGTTGAAGGCCAAAAGTAAGCCCTGCCATGGATGCTGCCGATTTGTGGCCGTTGAATGTGAATTGCTGGGGTACCGATGCTGGCACGGGCTGCCTCGCAATGGCATGATTGTGAGACATGATGGTTTTGGCCCTGAACTGTATGTCTTCCATACCGATGATGCCACGTCTTCTCTCTGTCTTGACAGCTCGTTCGTGGTCTTCACCATCTGTATTCACTTCCATGTCCTCGTCTCCGTGACTTCGTGTTGGCACTTCGTCCAGGTCTTCCGTGGAAGTCGTTGAAGCTTTCAGTTTCAGTTTGAGCCGCAATGGTTCGACCTTCGCAGGGTCGGTAATCCTCGAAAGTATGGGCACTTCATCCTCAAAGTCATCCTCGTCTTTATGGTGGTCTGCTCCTTCCGTGTTCTTTGCTTTCTTCTTTCCGCGGAATAATGAATCGACCTTCTCCTTGCCTTTGGCCAACAAGCGCAGTTTTCGAGGCTGACGACCATCTGCCATGGCGAGAAGTACAGCAGAAGCACGAAATCTGGATTTTAAAGCCAGCCCGAGCATTGACTTTAGGTGTTGTGTGTCAAAATGTTTGCATCACGTGAGGCAACAATAGCAAGGAGTGACGGAAACAGGTGTTAGTGACATCGAAATGCAGCCACACCAGATATTAGAAACGTGGTTGAGGCTGTACCTGCTGGTTAATGCCAGCACGACGCTAGTCATTTGACTGTCACCCACATGAGAACGAACTGCATCATGCATTGAGCGACTAGCGCGGTCGTAGGAGCGCAAGAAAGTAAACTTGTAACCATTCGACATCCAAATGGCATGTTGAGCGGAGAGAACAACAATCTGCATATGTACTCATCAACGCCTGACTCACAGCAGCGCTGCCGACGCAATTCCAAGTTAGTTCCAGAACCACCCAGGCTTCTCGTCCTGTCTCTGGATCGCCTTCGCCGCTTGCGATATGTCAGTGGATTCTTCTGACTCTTCCCTACCGTCGGCAAATTTCTTCTTCAGTACGCGCCTCGTCTCAACAGAGCCGTCGGGCAGCGTTCTCGAAGATGTCCTTGTCATGGTAGATACTATCGATGATTTGTTCTCGTCGTCATTGGACCATGCTGCGGTGGAGTTAAACGAGCTTGACCACTGCTGTGTGTCGCTCTTCTGTGGTTCGTGGCCTGTTTGCTCTAGATTCTCATGCTCATGCCGCCCATAGACTGTATCAAGTGCGTCCTTCTCCCAACGCTCGATTGCCGTACTAATGTCCTTTCTCCTCTGCTGTTCCATAACCATAAGTTGATTTTCAAAGTCACTAAGACTTGCGTTGCCGTCATCTTGAGCGCTACCTCCTTGCTGTCTGTTCTGTGAATCAGAGACCCGGACCGGGACATCGTGCTCATCAAGGTCCAGGAGGCCTTGATCGTTTGTAGCCTGGCGCAGTTGCACTTGCTTCGCTCTGCGCATCCCATCATGACCAAACACTGGCCAGCGCCAATTCCAGCGACTGTTGTTCTCGACCCAGGGACAAGCCCTGGTCGAGCTGACTGGCTCCATCCGCGGGTGCTCATTCAGCATTTCGTACATGGCAAGCTCGGTGCCGTCGTCGAGATTTTTGAGCTCTGGGCAGTTCTGGAAGCCACGCTTCCAACGTTCGCCTCGTTCTTTGATCTGCCTCGAGAGCTGGGCAAGATCTTTCTGCTGCTGGTCTTCGAGCCGGTCGTATATATCGAGCTCAGGCTCCTCGATGTGTTTCTTGAGTTCCGGACAGTTGCGGAAGCCCCTCTTCCACTTTTCAGCTCTCTCTTCAGCCGTCAGCTCTGACGTTCGAGGCTGGTGCTGCACCCTGCGAGGATCGTCCCAGGTAGTTGCACGGGTGTTGTGGTTTATGTAGTACGGGTGGCCATTGCTTGCGTTCTTGGTCTCCCAGCCTGGCGGCATGACGCTTGTCGCCAAGGCTGCGTTGGGCATCTTGTTCGTGGCGAAGCCAGTGGCTTGCTCAATCAAATACTTCTTCCCGTCGGACGTGGTTGCTTCGATCCATCCGTCCGGTGGAAGTCTGCTCATAGTCGGAGTGGAATCAGCGCTTTCCGTTTGCGGCATCTTATGTTGATCCCGTTTATCGTGTACCGTAGAGGGCGTTGTGGTTGGGGCTTCCACACACTTCTCTCGCAGGGCATTCTGTGCTTCACGCGACATGTCAGGAATATCGTGGCCTGTTTTCCTCTTAATGTCCTCTTCGAGGTCCTTCCTCCAGTCGTGAAACGCCTGCATATCTATCTGCATCTCCCTCAGTAGTTGCTCCCGAACCTTCTGATTTTCATCTGCTAGATTGGACATCTGAGGGAAGCCCAAACTTCCCAATCCCTCGAACATGGAAGCGATCTGCTTATCAGCAAATCGACGAAACTCGATGAAAGGGTTCGGGGGGTCATTCTCACGACGTTCGTAGGGGGTCTGGTACGTAGCGTAGGGGTCCATAGGTGGAGGGATGTACTTGTCTGGAGCTGGCTTAGGCTCCTCACGCTCACTGTTCGCCATGATGATTGCGGGTGTCGTAAGGGCGGTAGCTTACTTCGATAGATCGATAGATAGACAGCTAGACATAGGCCCGAGACGAGGTGGCCAGTTTCGAATGCGGTCGCCTGGAGGCCTCCAGTTGATGATGTCTATTGCCATGTTCGGACTAGCTTCGACGCGTGATAAGCAACCACCTGGGTGCGGGGAAGGTGCGATAGGGAAGGCAAACAGAGCAAATTGTGACATGGTCGCAGCTTCGGCGTGAGCTTTCGACACTTCTGCTGCCACCCACCACAAGGGACATCCGCAGGTCAAGCAAGCTTGCCACACCGACAAGATGGATGCGCGCAAGCGGAAAAAGAAGGTCCTACTTATGGGCAAGTCTGGTTCAGGCAAATCGTCCATGCGCTCCATCATATTCAGCAACTACGTGGCCAAAGATGTGCGAAGACTGGGCGCGACCATCGACGTCGAGCATAGCCATGCCCGCTTCATGGGAAATCTCACCCTCAACCTGTGGGACTGTGGAGGGTAAGGTACTTCACCAGATGTGTCACACCATATCACATGCTAACGGTCGTAGGCAAGATGCTTTCATGGACTCTTACCTCAACACACAACGCGAGAACGTTTTCAGCGATGCCCAGGTGCTCATCTACGTCTTCGATATCGAGTCGCGCGAAGTCGATCGCGACCTTGACACCTATGGTGCAGTCATCGCAGCCCTGAAGGAGTACTCTCCCACAGCCATGGTCTTCTGTCTCGTTCACAAAATGGACCTGGTCCAGAACGAACACCGCGAACGAATTTACGAAGAGCGCTGCCGAATGATCTTGGCCAGAACCGAGGGCATGAGTCTCGAGACCTTTGCTAGCAGCATCTGGGATCAGACACTCTACAAGGCTTGGGCTGGCATTGTCCACAAGATGATCCCCAATCTGATGGTGATTGAGAAGTTCTTGAAGGCATTCGCCCAGCAGATCGAGGCCGAGGAGATCGTTCTGTTCGAGAGGAGTACCTTCCTCACCGTCACCAGTGTCGACAATGCCAATCCGAACAGCAACCCCAACCCTGACCGCCATGAACGCATATCGAACATCATGAAGTCCTACAAACATACTGTGGCTCGCTCAACCAAGGGTCCCTCCTCTTCTTCCGTCTCTGCCGCCGGCTTTGTGCTCTACAAAGTGCAAACACCAAGCTTCAATGCCTTTCTAGCAAGATTCACCCCAAACACATACATTGCCGTAGTGGTACCTCCGGGCGAAGCTGCTTTCAACTGCGCTGTTCTGAACACTATGATGGCTAAAAGTGCCTTTCTGCAGAAGACTGGTGTTGAGGGATGAGAAATGAACAACGAGCGCAGTACCGTCCTCACAATTCTTCGTGACTGAGCAAGTTACAAGATTTTGCAGCCTGTGGTCGACCCACAACCCAGAACCTGCGCAAATATGCGGACCAGAGTTGACACGCCCAGGCACCCGACTTCGGTCTATAAATTCTACGTGCTGTCCTCGTTCCTCCCATACAAACCTTCAGCGCCAGATACGAAGCGGAAGGGACACCTTCAATCAACCACTCCATCCGTCAAACGCCAGCAACAGGATTATGAAGCCGTTGACGCCCCTCTTGGCAGTGATGTCTATATCTCATGCTGCGACCATCGCTCCATGGCACGGAGCTGCTACAGTATCCGCGTCGTCCTTTGCACCTACCGTTGCACCTACCGCGAAAGCTGCCGTAGGCGCCAAAACGGATCCTGATCCCATCACGGACTTGAAACCCCTCCTTTCCGGCCCACCGATCCGATGTACCTCAAGCCTCGGCCGAGATAGTCCAGCCTGCACCGACTGGCTCGACACCATCATCTCCCTCGACCTCCTCACAAACCTCACAGACCGCTGGGCAGCCCCGAACACTCCTGAGTGGGTCTCCGAGATGGTGGAAGAAGTCAACGTCAACGGCGGAGACACTGACGCCGGCGCTCACATGGAAGATGAACCCGATGCGGTATCGCTCTTCGCCGTCGATCTCAAAAAGGGCAAGCACAGAAAGAAGAAGGGTAAATGTAAGAGTTTCACCAAGGATTTCTGCTGTGCCATGTCTTGGCTGCTTCTGCCGATCGCTTGTTGCGTGACCTGTAACACTGGAGGGCCGATGGGAAATGAAGGCTAGACCTGCGCGATTGGCGGGAGGAAGCACAGAGCATGTGGCCTGGTCTGTTCATTTCTATTTGGATCAGACGGATGTCTCCACGTAGCGAGGTGGTTAAAATCGACAGAAGAATGCAATATTCATAGCGAAAGCAGATCCCCATCGTCTCGACGTCTGGTTATGCATCTGGCAACAACCTTCAATAGATTAGTTATTACAATCTGTATGCATGCATGCACCCCCGCACGCTGCCTTTGCTTCGGTACACTTTCCATGGTACTCCCACTGTGAAGAGATATATGATACACAAACCAGTAGAACCTTCCTCGGTCTCGTGGTCTCACACACAGCGATCCTAAATGTTCCATATTGACCCTTCTCCGAACCAACCTCTTGGCTTGTCCTTCTCTTTCCCCGTTCCTCTGGCGGGCGCTTCTGCCTCGTCCTCGTTGCCGCCGTCGACTGTACCGCGGGCATCACTTCGTACGGCGCTAGATTTCTGGATCGCAGTACCCTCCTCCTCGGCTATGACTGCACCAGGCCCGGTCCCGGCACGCGTCGTACTAGGACCTCGTTGATCCCCGCCATCGTCCATCCTGGCTTCAACACCGCCACTCAAAGCACCAGAGTAGTTCTCGTCTCCAGTGAACGTGATCGGCGGTCTACTCGCGACGCCCCACATCGGGCCGTTGTCGTTGTTGTTCTGCGTCGTCGAGATGACGCGTTTGACGGCTGCGTCTTTCTCGAGGTCGGTGGAGGCATTGAAGTGTTTCGGTGGGGGTGGGGGCGAGGTGTACCGGTCTTGGGAGGTCGCGGTGAAGAGGTGCGCTGGGACGGATGGGGGAGCGGGAAGACATAGGTCGGTGGATATGCTTTGGAGGGAAGGGGGTCTGTTCGGTGCGGCATGTATTCGGGGCGGGGCCAAGGTTATGTGGTTTGAGTCATTCTCGTTGATGTTAGATGCTCCAAGTCCGACAAGGGACTTCACTTCGCTTGGGTAGGTCGGTGCTGAGTCCGAGTCTCGAGGGAATGAGCGACTCGCAGGCTTCATTTGAGTGTGGCTGGTATTATTCTGCTCTCCATCGATACCTGCAACAGGGGCTGACGCGTGGGCACTGTTGATCGAGCTCAACTGCTGTTGCGCTCGTGGTACAGTTTCTGAATCAGCTACACTATACTGCGGCCAATCACTGTCCGGCTCTTTTGGTTGGCCCTCTACCGGATCCCAAGAGCCCCAGATTCCCGGGATTGCTGGTTGTTTCAAGCCCATGAACATAGGTAGAAACTGCTTCCGGAACCGCTGTTGTGCCGGTGTATCATTTCGTACAGCTGGCGGAGACGTGGCTTGCTCCGCACGAAGCTCTGAGGTTATATGCGCTGTACCACTGGGATAGATTTGCTCGGGTGCTGTGTTCCCCCATCCTACGATATCGAGGCTTTTGGAGCCAGGGTGACCGCCCAAATCCCCGGCAGCTGCGAATGCCCCTGCGTTGTAGGCTTCTGATTGTGTTTGTCGCTGGCCCGAGGGTAGTCATACCTCAAAGTTCAGTAGATCTTCGAACAGAAACGAATTGCTGATACCACCTTGAGGAGGGAATAACTGCTCGAATTGCTCATAGCCGTAATCAATAGGCGGTACCCCGGGGTGATCCATCGCATGTTGCATGTAACTGGGTGTACCCGCTGTCATGTCGTTGATTGATGGTAGTCTGTCTGCATCTGGTTGCTGCACAAGAACGTTTCCGAGACGCCCATTGCCGAGAACCATGTCCCCATTCCCGTTCACGCTTGTTGGAACTGCATCATTACCACTACCAACGCCAGCGCCCATATCACCGTCACGGTGGCTCGATCGGAGCGACAAGGAGAAGGAATTGTCTGAGCCAACAAAGCTTTCTAAGAACTTCGGAACGTCAAACTTCTGCCGTTTCATTGCATAGGTGAAGCTGCCATCATTGGTTTGAAGAGGATTCGGAGTTGATGCAGGCCCTCCAGGAGTAGTGCTCGAGTCGTCTTCTCGAGCTCGCTTTCTGTAGTTCTCCATATCCCTTTGAGCGGATAGTCGTGCCTGCTCAGCCAGTAGTGAGGTGAGTAACCGTACGCCTCGCATGGCGATCATGCTGTTCTCAAACCTGTTCAGCATCTTGATAGTCGTTTCGACATGCTTGCGATGCTCTTCAAACTCAGGGTCTGTGGTCTGGCGATGGAATATATCAAGTGACAATGTGATGCCTGAAGCAACCATAAATGCTTGATCGATCCACAACATCGGTCCCTCGCCAGTGTCCAGTGCTTGCCTCGCCTCTTTCAGTATCGTCTTTGAAGCTTCCATGCACGTCTTTCGGGTGTGCTCAAAGGTCGGATCTGTTAGTGACTTGCCGAGGAAGCTTCGGTGCACCATGATCGTCTTATGCGCGAAGCACAAGGCCAAGCTTCTTCGGGCCCAGGGTATCCACTCTGGCCACTCGGGGCGTATTGATTCTGTCATAGAGAGAAACGATGGCACGCCTTCCCGTTCTAACGCTCTCATCTTTGCATCGTGATGAAGCACTTGTTCGTATTTTGTGTATAGTGTGCTGGCACTCGTCAATGCATCGTGCGCTTGAGGCAGTATCCATGCCATGTCGTTAATGCATCTGGCAAAGGATGTCGAGGACGGCTCGTGCGCTGGGACTGGAAGTAAAGTTCGATCGTCAATGTGTTGTGGCCGAGAGGTGGAGTAATGTGATCGCTGTATTGTATACATCTCACTAAACGGTATAGAGAACCAGTCTTGGTTACAGAGTTGACCCCACACACGGCGACCTACTTCTCTCCGGATGATCTTTTCTCTTTTGGCAGGTGTCAGATCATGATCGTTAAGTATGCTTTCGTCCGCTTCTGGGCCGAGACGTTGCAAACCAAGTCCTTGCGCAATCTTCAGAGCAGCTCCATGTAGAGTGGATTGTGTGTTGCTGAACCCCAGAATGTGCCCAGATATCGTGAGCACGCAAACGGTTTGAACAGACCATAGATGATGTCGCCACATGTAGTCACCCAGATTCAAACAACTCAGTGCTGCCTTGTACCATTGACGAGTGAGCTGATGGCGTTCTGCTTTGGAGAAGCCCCAGGACGATGTCTCGTGGTCATGGGCACACGCCATGCTGCCTGCCATAATCGAGAAGAGTAGTGCGGACCATCTCAAGTCGACATTTCTGATCTGAAGGCCACTCGGGCCCTGACAGTGTGATTGTAGTTCTCTGCGGAACGAGTCGCCATGAAAACAGGCATGGTACCAGAGGACGTGGCTGATATGGTACTCGACTAGGTGGGTTATCTGTTCGCGCCTCGGCAGAAGTATTTGAAGGAAGGAGATCTGCTGAGCCTTGGTATTTCCAAAGCCATTGGAATACTCTTGCTCAGGGCAAGGGGGTTTCTGATTGTTCCTGAAGGGTTCCTTCAGTATATCAAAGGATTTGACCTGGTAATCAGCGAGATTGCCTCTACCCCACGTGAGGAATTCCAAAACGGAGGGTTCTTTCTCCTCGCCAACCTGAGACCGCGGGGGCCTTGGCATTCCTGGGCTCGCATGGTTCACATGGTTCACCAGGCCTTGCTGGGGGCGGGAGGCGGAAGACGCGTCCGACTTTCGGTGGAAAGGATGTGCTACAGGATTGGGTGTTTGAGTGGCGTCTAGCAAGCTCGGGCTTGCGCGACTACCATCGACATCGTTAGAAGACGATGGCGAGTCTAGGCCACCTTTCTCGGGTCGAGGGTATGTTCTATGCTTTTTCGGGTCGTATCCTCCTTCAGGCCATTCTCGAGTACATTTCTCAGGCTCGCCACGTTTGATGCAGCGACTGCAAGGTAAGTTGCGATCACATTTCTGCCGTCGCATCGAACATTCTGTACATGTTTGCCGCTCCTTTGGCATGACTAAGGTTTGGCAATGATAGCACGAGCTTTGTACGCGATTATGTACAACATGAACGTACAATTGTGATCATGTACGAAGAGTCAAGTGGGGAAATGCGAGACGAGGCGAGGACTCGGATGACCCAAGATTCTGGCGCCAGATTTCTGTCGGTGCGAAGTGGGCTGCTCTGATGTTCCGTACTACGTGATCATGACGCGTTCCGCACGCGTCATTTAGTTTCCTCATATTAGCGCACGCAAAGCAGGCCTATCGACAGCGGCGGAAGCTTACGGCAGCTCAATACTCTCTGGTTATTACTTGTACGCTGCGTCTTAGAGGAGAACCAAGTCGTTTCGCCTGCTTCACAAGGCCCCTGTCTACGAGACAGTCTTCGGGATGACGAGTCTGTGGCAGGTGGCATATAAGTACTGGGGACATGTTCGTTACATCCATTTACTCCCAAACCAGAAGAACCAGCAGATTAAGGTCTAGAAGCACCTCTTGCGTCGGACTTTCCGGCTCCCACCTTAGGCTGCTCACTGCTAGCAATACGGTCTCGATGAGGTGAGAGTGCGTGAACTTATCGTTTATCGTTGAGTACCTAACAGAGCGGATAGAGCTGACGTGTCGGGCAGCATCTCTGCTTACAGTCATCCTTGCATGAGACTGTAGGGAGTGGATTGCCTGAAGGCATGGTGTCAGCTTGGTGTCTGCTTTGGAAGCCTGTAACCACTTGCTTCAGACCCACACTTGAAGCAGAACCGAAATCTGACCACCTTGAATTCAGGGCTCCGCGAAGATCAGTTGCAAGGTTGAAATCCAGGAACAAGCCAAGCAAATCGTAGATCGCGGGTCTGCTCTGGGTTTCACCAGGGGCCCATCGGCGATGCGAATCCGGCAGTCGGAAACATCAAACTATCGTGATGTCAAACCAGCCCACTCGTGATAAAGAGAACGGTGATACCGAGCATTTTCTGACAGGTGAACATGTTGGGCAGGCTGGCGGATTATTGATGGTTTCCAGCATATGCTGGCATGTGTTACCTGCATAAATCTTTACCGGTGCTTAAACTTTAATCAGCATCCCGACCGGGACAGTCACGCTTCTCCTGTCCGTCTAGTAGTGTACACGCCCTCACTTCCTATTCGTCAAATGCTATACTATCATGAGGATGAATTGACTCCTGCCAGTCGGGGTCCGCATCATGCTGTTTCATCGGCATTTGGGTATTCTCTACATTTGGGCGTGAGCATGTTTTGCAAGCTGAACTTCGTTGCTGAGACAAATTGAGTCCGACATGTCCGAGTGGCTGGATTGACTGTCACCAAGCATTATCGCCGCCCACCTAAAATAGCTATCGTGACAGCGTTGCGGGGCCCAGAGCAGCGCAGCAGCTCCGATCGCCCACGCCGTTGCTACTTGAGGATCTCCAAAGACGGAGAAGCATCTCAACGATGCAACAGACGGGGAAGGATGACTTGCATGCATGCTAGGCCCAGATCGCTATGTTGTTGCAGTCGGGGCCATTCAAGCAGGACAAGTAGAAACGGGCCAGTATACGCAATGTTCGCTTGTGCCCGCATGCTAGTAAACGTTATAGAGTCAGGCTAGTCCAAAGTCACCGACAGCCACAAACAAAAATGGTTGTCTGGCTGCAAGAGTGACAGACTGAAGTCGTAAACATCGTCCTGCGATATGCCACACGAGCGTGAGGGACGGTCTAGATCAACAGAAGACTAGCCAGATAAGAGGCAGCTCAAGAGGCAGCGGCTAGGCGTAGCGAAGTACTTTCGTTGCAATTGTCGCCGTTAGAGCATCCCTATCCACCTTTCAGCCTGCACGTTTTGTCGAGAGCGCGCGCACTGGTTTTTGCGCTACCCACACCAAGTAGCACGAAGCCAATCCCACGTCGCGAGCTCAACAACACCGACGAAACTCAAAACGTGTCCCACTTCACCACTGCAACGTTATATCATAGGTCGTTCGCACTTGTTGTGTCGTTTTCAGCCAGATCGACACCTGCACCTAACACCTCGTTCAACCCTCATGAGTGTCTTGACCGTCACCAACACGGTGCCTGACCGAGCCTTCACCATCCCCGAAGGCTCTCTGACTAGCGCGCCTACTCGAAGATTACCCCAATCCCAAACACCAGCCGAACTGTCTTCTTACACCAGAACGGTTTCTGCACAGAGTCAGCCTGCAGCCGCAAACGCACATCGACACTCGAGAACGGGCTCGTCCTCTACTTTACCTGCGAACCCTTTCGCAGCGCCCACACCCAGACAACACGTTCGACATTCTCACATACCATCTACTTCTTCTCAGTCAAGTTCGTCGCGCCCTTCATTACGCTCGCCGGCCAACATGCAGAGGCAAAGCACGACAGGCTCGGCTTCAAATACCAGCCTACCGCGTCGATCGACATCCGGCCGATCTGTAGCCACCAACAGTCCCACCTCATATGTTACGTTGATGCGCAAACAGAAGGCGACAGTATGGTGCGACCGATCGCAATCAATAGATGCTAGGATGGCAGCCCAACAAAAGGCCGCAAAGCAAAGAGCCGTCCTCGAGGTAGTAGGCACAAACTCCCAACGCACGAGCACAATAGGTTCGGGTGGTGTAGTGGGCAAGATACGGCACGGCGGCGTTCCGAAAGCACAACAGTATACCTCTCCCAACATGAGCGGTGTTAATGTGCCTACGAGACTACTCGCGTTCGACATGCAGGGTGAGGATGAGCCCGAGGGTCGAGTGCTGGGCGACAATAGCATGGTTCATGCACGATCGGGCAGCGGAAAGAGCAGCATTCACAGTGCAAAATACAGAAGTGGATATCCACGAGCACATACTACTCCCCCCGATGGTGGTTCACCGGCTCATGAAGGCATACCTGAGGTCGGGGAAACACCCAACCAAGAACAGCAGAAAGAGAACCTTTTTGACGGTTCAAAGATACGGCAAGCCACGAACGTCGACTCTGAAGAGGAAGACTCGTTCGGAGAATTGAAGGAGATGGCTGGTCCCAACTCGAAACAGCATGCTATGGACCAGAAGGCCAAAGAAGAGGAGCTGAGAAGGAGAGGCAGTGTTGACGAAAGAACGACTACTATGAAATCGACGCAGCGGTTATTTATCGCAAACCCTGACATCGACAGCGACTAGCCGTACGTTGGACCGATGGATAATCACGAATGACAGGTTTGGACTTTTCAAGATTAATGAGCAATAGTGTATGGAAGCGTTCCTGAGATTGTGCATAGCATGTACACTATGATAGCGCAGCAAATGTAGCTACTTACGTCAAATGTATCCTGACACCTTGGTTGTGCCAGCGTCCTACTAGTATCTCGTTTTGTGGAGGCTGACGCAACGCCAAGCTGAACTATTCTTCACGTCACAGATCAGTACTTGTGACTCTTCTTACCCGGTGCTGCGTCGGAGGGCTTGGGAGGTGTAAGGACGCAAGGAGCCATACAATCAGGCTCTGTTCGGAGAAGCTTTCCGCCCCAAGTCACTTCTCACAAAATTTCTGCATACCGTGCAGTGGATGGTCCTGCTCGTACCTACCAAGAACTCACTATATCAACCCAGTCCGTCATGCCTGGAAGCCCAACAGAACCTAGCGCTGCCGCCACTCAAGCTGTTCAGGCTGTGATGCGACATCACATAAAGAGAACGGAAACAAAAGCCCGAGCCAAGTCATCAACACGAACTGCCCCTGGCACTCCTGTGTCGCAGCTCAAGTATCTACATCGTTTTCTCTCCCTGTCTGCATAGTCACGCGCCTGTAGCCCATCCATCTCTGATTCTACTGACACTCTGAACGGCATTCACGATGGTTTTGTTCACTACTGGTTTGCGCCAGGCTACGGCCAGGCTCTCCACAGTCGCCGGAAAAGAGTGCCGATTGGCTTCCCCAGGTTTTCGACTGGCTACTAGCTGCATACCATTGCGGCCTTCAAACCTTCGTCAAGTCAACCACACTTTCACCAGAGCATTGTTCACGACATCAACGACGTCGTTTGAAGAAGGGACTAAGAGTTCGGCGATCGCTCGACGATTGACGGACCCAGAACATGTCGAGCAAACGGCGCGGTTACGAGAGTTTGGGGTGAGTTAGAGATCGTCATCCGCCTTGTTAGAATACTCGAATGATCTAGTTCGAAAGTCTATCGTGTTGTGAACTTTCACTTATTAGGTCTCGTTTCTAGCTCGACAACCGTGTCTATATTGTGACGGGAGGTGCTCGTGGTCTGGGCTTGGTATTGGCCGAAGCACTCGTTGAAGCTGGAGGACATGGTAAGCTTTCCCACTTTCGAGTCTGTCATGCCTTACAGCACATTTGTTTCTCTGCGTTGTCTACCTCGTTGCCTCAGGCCTACACTGACACACTACGATACATAGTGTACTGCCTCGATCGGCTCAATGAGCCTGATGCTTCTTTCTACGAGACGCAAAAGCGTCTTCTCGCATCAGACTTCGAGGGGTCCCTGCACTATAAGCGCGTTGACGTCCAGGACGCGAAGGATCTGGACTGGGTAATCTCCGAAGCGGCGGCTGCGCATGGCCGCATGGATGGCTTAATTGCAGCAGCAGGTGTGCAGAATGTGACACCTGCGCTGGAGTATCCGCCGGAAAAGATTAGCGAGGTGAGCAAATCCCTCTTTCTGGCTTCGTCCTGCATATTACTATTCACGATTTGGCAAAGATGATGACTATGGTCTGACCAGTACTAACCCAGTCAGATGATGGACATCAACTACAAAGGCGTATACCTGTCTGCCGTCGCCTGCGCCAAGCAGATGATCAAGTACCAGACGCCAGGAGCCATGTGCTTGATCGGCAGTATGTCAGGTCTGATCGCGAACAAAGGCCTCATAAGCTCCGTGTACAACTCTAGCAAGGCTGCCGTGATTCAACTAGGAAGGAGTCTCGCGATGGAGTGGGGCCAGATCAAGGAGTTCGAAGGTTTGCGAGACGAAAGCATGGCTGGGAGCAACGCAGACCGGAAAAGAGGTATAAGGGTCAACGTTTTGTGTCCTGGCAATATTGTGACGCCGGTAGGTGAGAGTTATTGAAGTTAAGGTGATTGTTGTTGATATCTTGGCAGATGGTTCGAAAGAACTTTGAAGATGACCCGGGGTTGAGAGCGCTATGGGAGAAGGAGAACATGATGGGTAGGATATCCGAGCCAGAAGAGTACCGTGGTGCTGCATTGTTCATGTTGAGTGATGCCAGCAGTTTTATGACTGGGAGTCATTTGGTTGTTGACGGTGGGTACACAGCTTGGTAGGTGCCATGGCTGGGTGTGAGCAAAGGCGCAATGCGAGTTTGATGACTTTTGTCAGCCGGTTGGGTCTCCAGAGAGACAGTGTCTCGAAGGCTGAGACGGACATCGCGCTGAGGTCGAGCACTATACAGTATTGAGAGGATGATGAACGCGGATGGAAGTGGCCCAAGAATTCGTCAGGGACTTAGCCTGATATGTCCAGAAAGGCGTCGAGGGTCTCAAAAGTAATTCACATTTTTCCTTCCCACCAGATATTTTGGGTTGTCCCTCACTCCATTTTCACTTTTTGTACTCTCTCAACCCACTAGCTGTACCCCGATCTGACAAATTTCCCTTTGTGCCACACACATTCATCTTCCCCCAGAGTGTGGGTAGACATGTATGTCCTCCAAGACTGCATGACGTACCTGGAAGCCCGGTGTTCAGATCGCGGTGTGGAAGAGTCCTCTGCCGCTCAAAAGACGGCGATGGTGCCGCTGAAATGGCACACCACTTTTTCATCTGGTACATCAATACTAGTGTCCGAGATGTTGTTTCGTTTTAGGGAGCGTGATAGGAGGTGTTTTTGCACTTTTGTGCACTTTTGGTAGCTTACGGGCCGAAGCGTGACGTTAGATGATCGCGAACTCTCCTTCTAAAGCTTGCCGTAGAGCTAGAAAGAGGAACGCGAGTCTTGGGGCATGGCGCGCCTTACCATCACAGTGATCAATATTTGATCCTCATCGCTATAATGCTGCGCAGTAGACTGCAGGTCACTTGCTGCGATGTGTTCGTTGCTCGGGCAGGTACCATCTTCAACAATGGCATCAGTGAGAAGAGCACGGTGTGAGAATGACTAAACTTGAAGATTCGACAAATAGGCATAGCGTATGCGTGCCTGCAACCCGATTGCCATGTGATTCGTAGGTATCACATCAAGCCATTCCGGTTACAGCCCTCGATTTGCGGCTGAGCATGAATCGAGGAGCGGCTGCCTGCGAAGCTTTGTGTTCGTCGCTTCTACACAAGATGCTCCAGCATAATGGCAACCATACCATCTATCACGATTGGAGGCTGATAGCGGATCTGTGTCCTGCCAGTTCCTTGTCACCCATCGCATCAACGACGATCAGTGATGACACGAGCTTCACGTATGCGCTTACCAAATGGATGAGCGACATTGCAAAAAGCGAAGGTTGAGCGGTGGACAAGAGCAAGGATCTCGGACAACGTCCCGGCCTACGCCAGACTCAATCGGCGGCGCTTCTCACCAGCATCTAGCACAGCCGGACTATGAGCACCACCAGTCCGACGCTGCCAGCGCAGTCGACCGAACCGTGAACGAGAATGGCAACACGAACGGCGCCAGAAGCTACAGAGGCACTGTCGCTGATGGCCATGCCGTTGTACACCAAGGCGACTACCACGGCGTAACCAACCATTTCTATCATCAGAACCAATTGGCAAAAGAGCCTGACACGGTCAAAGTCGAGTTGATGAAGTCCCTTACCTTTGCTCGAATGGATGCTCGTCTTCACAATGTTGCGACAGCCTTCCCGAAGACGTGCGCCTGGCTGTTCCGTCATCGAAACTTTCTATCTTGGAATGACGAGAGCAAAGTTCATGAACATAACGGCTTTCTGTGGATCAAGGGCAAACCTGGATGTGGCAAATCTACTATCATGAAGAGTGCTTGGGCATGGGCCAAAAGGAGGTGGTCAGGCGAATGGACAATCGTTAATTACTTCTTCAATGCACGTGCGCCTGGTAGCCTTGAAAAGTCGAGCCTAGGTTTATATCGGTCGTTGGCGCACCAATTGCTATTAGCTCTGCCTCAGTTTACAAACACTTTCACTGGAATCTTTTCTTTCAAGGTCAGAGAAGGTGTTGTGGAAGATTGGACCGAGCATGAGCTTCAAAACTTCTTGGTTGACGTTGTAAAGAGCACGAACAGGCCAACGTTGTGTCTGTTCATCGATGCACTAGATGAAGGCGACGAAGACGATGTACGTACGATGGTCGAATTCCTGGAAGAGTTGGCCACGCATGCAGACGAACATGTCCCGCCACTTCGGATTTGCCTGTCAAGCCGTCATTACCCCCATATCAGCATACTAAAGGGACTCGATCTTGTTGTTGAAGACCAAAAAGCCCATGATGCCGATATCGAACTTTTCGTGCAAAACAGACTTCTCGGATCGGACGACGAACGAACACATGAACTGCGGACCAAAATTTGTCAGAAGTCAGCAGGGATTTTTCTCTGGGTAGTGCTCGTTGTCCCCATGCTTAACAAGATCCACGACCAAGGGTTAGGATTCGATGCAATGCAGCGGCGGCTAGACCAGGTCCCTCCTGGTCTGAAGGGTTTGTTCGCCGATATCTTAGCGAGGGACATGGAGGAAATGCATAACTGTGTCACTCTACTCCAGTGGGTTCTGTTCTCAACTCGGCCACTGACCTCGAAGGAGTTATATTGCGCTGTACAACAACATTCTCACCCAAATCTCTCCACCCCAGATGAAGGTTTACTGAGCAAGTTTCTGCTCAATTTCTCACGTGGCTTGGTGGAAGTTACCAAAGCAAGCCCTCCAGTCGTACAATTTATCCATGAGACTGTCCGTGAGTTCCTGATTGGGAGCGACGGCCTTGGCGGTGTGGACTCGGCGCTTCTTGGGAATGTGCCAGGACGCTCTCACGACAAGTTGAGGCAAATCTGCTCAGGCTGTCTACGTCGGACAGTTGCAGCAATGAACGCCCGCAGTTCACTTGCCCCTTATGAAATCCTTCCTGACTTAGATCCGAATGTTCAGACGGAGATTGAAACCGCGTCACCCTTCCTCGCCTATGCTATCGACAGTATTTTCCTGCATGCCGAAGCAGCTCAGGCAGCAAATATCTCACAAAACATGTTTTTGAACGACTTGACATCTGATACCGACCACCTGTTCAGGAGATGGAAACAGTTACGCGATGGACATCAGAAGTTCAAGGTACGCAGGTATAAGCACGGAGAGACCTTACTGTATGTTCTTGTTGATCTACAGTGTCGCCATCTTGTCACAGAAGTCATCTCTGGTTGGCCAAAGATGATTCGCCACACGTGTGGCAGGTATGGCAATGCACTACAGGCTGCCAGCTTTTATGGCGACGAAGCAGTTGTGCAGCACTTAGTCGACAGTGACGCGGATGTCAATGCCAAAAGCGGTGAATATGGCCATGCCGTGGTTGCTGCATTATATGGCAAGCACCTCTCCGTTGCCGAACTTCTTATGGAGCATGGCGCCTCGCTCACAATCAAACGACTCAACGAAGTGCTTGTAACGATGGTCGCCCGGGGCTGGCTGCCAGGCGTGGGTTTCTTGCTTGATTATGGCGCCGACGCCAATGCCAAGAACAGAAGACGCCAACCAGTATTGTTTACGGCAATTGCCCGGAGGGACTCCATAATGGCCAATCTACTTTTGCAGCATGGGTCAGCCACATTCTATTCATCACGTGAGAACTCCATTCCCTACCCTGCGTTGCAGTTCGCATCATACAAGGGCCTCGATACCGTCGTGCGCGTGTTGCTCGATAAAGGTGAGGATCCGAACTTGGACGGACACTCAGCACTTCAATTAGCTGCTGCTCAGGGACACCTCTCCATTGTGGAATATCTGCATGCAAATGGTGACGACATCAATGCTCGTGACAAGAATCGTAGTGTAGCGCTCCTTGAAGCATGTTGGTATGGTCATCTCTCTGTCGCGAAATATCTGCTTGCGAATGGCGCGGATTCCATTTCCCGTGCCACAGCATTGTGGATGGCATGCTTTTATTCCTCAATCGAGATTGTGAAGCTGCTTCTTGACCACGGTGCAGAGACAAATCGTCCGGGAATGATAGGGGGATCAGCGTTGCACGCTGCCCTCACTTCGTGGTCGTATCACTATGCTGGGAAATCCGTGATTCCGCTCCTGAAGATGCTGCTCGAAGCCAACCCGGACGTTCATGAAACGCCGTGTGATCATGAGACTTTGTGCATGTTGGCAGTCAGTTACGACCGTCCTGAAAAAGTCTTAGAATTCCTGCTCGAACGAGGTGCGGATGTTAACGCGAAGAACATCAAGGGCCTCTGTGCTTTGGTCGAAGCTAGCAGAAGAGGACGTGTTGAGCATGCAAAAGTACTGATCGACGCGGGAGCAGGATATGATATCAGCCACGGAGTCGACCATGATGTATGGAACCAGGCAATCGCGGAAGCTCACAAAATTTGCAACAGCGAAAGCAAGAGTCTCATGCTCCAGGCACTCCGGTCTGGCTTGCAGCAAGCAGAAGAACGGTGGGCTGACCAGCAGCGGGAGAATTTTTCGAAATCTTGCACTGGCCAAAGCTAGGAGCAATCGGGTGCTCCCGATATTGATGAGAGTTGGCATACTTCGTGTGCAACTTTGACTCGTGGACAGAGGAGAGATCTCCAGATTGCTACAAAATGTCATAACACTTGTTTATCAGTGCACGTCCCTCCCACGAGGATATTGGTCTAAAACTAAACCGCGTGCCATGATGGTGTGTTCATTGTCGCGTCTCGGAACATCGGAGTACTATCGACTACGGGAAAGACCATGTTTTCCATCTTTTGTGCATGGATTCCCGTACCTTCAAGGTTTCCTGGCTACACGGGTCAGTCAATTCTGGTGTCACAAATGACGCCTACCTCGTTGTCGCCTGAACCTCCAAACCCACAGGCGACCGCGTGCCTCATCCGCGAAAACGAGCCACGTCTTCAAGCTCTTACCGAGCCTACAGATAGACTTGGGACAGCAGAGCAAGAACTTGTGGAAGTCCCCTGGGACGAAGTCGAGCACATAGACGGCGAATACGCACCGGTGTAGGCATGTTTTAGTACTCCCTCGGGATGGAGAGGTGAGTACTACTAATTCTTTCACCCTTCTACTCGGCGAGCGGCGGCGCGGACAGTTTCTGCTTACTCGACTTGTTTCGCAGCTACATCAATTGCATTCGAGCTCGTGATCATGTTGGAAGAGCCCTGTTTTGGGTTGGATCATGTTGACTATGTCGGATGCTGCGAGATCACCCAACAAACGATGTACTATTGTAGGCTGTGTGTGACTTGCTTCATGGACAGGGTATTGCACTTTTGCTCTCCGGCTATGGAAAGCACGAGCCCGCGCGGGCGGTAGAACATCAGCAAGAGAAGATGAAGCGTCCGGAGCGTCCGGAGCGTCCGGAGCGTCCGGAGCGTCCTCGAGTCGCTGCTAGTATCTCAGTCACGCGCGCACCTGCAACACGCACTTACAGAACGAAACAAATAACCGCGAAATAACTTCTACAAACGTGAAGCAAATAGACAGAAGATGCTCGTACGTGGATGAGCAGGCAGGTACGATGATTTGTCTTGAGTAGTACGTAGACGACATGGTGCATCAGCCAAGTAAGTAAAAGCCGCGGTTGCGTTCAGAAAGAAATGTCTATTTTACCGAAACAGTGCCAAAACCAGCACATGTCGGAGCTATATTTACAAGATGAGTCCAGCGAGTGCGAGAGCAACGCAGGCGGCCACACTGAAGGCGGTGGCTGGGGCTTGGTCAGCAGCACCTCCGGTGTACGTCTTGATGCCCTCGACGTTGCTGTTGCTGCGGTAGTCTCCGATCGGGCTTCCAGTAGCCGAAGCACTGCCGGAACCAGATCCGGAGGCGGCGCCGGATGGCACGCCGCTTGCGGCTTGGACGGGCGTCGAGGCAGCTGCGACAGTGTTGACGGCAACAGTGGACCAGACGGCCCATGAGGAAGAAGCGGCTTCAGTCGGCACACCGCTTGCGGCCTGGACTGGAGTCGAGGCAGCTGCGACACTGTTGACGGCGCCATTGGACCAGGCAGCCCAAGAAGAAGCAGCAGCTCCAGTCGGCGTACCACTTGCAGCCTGGACGGGAGTTGAGGCAACTACGCCGGTGCCGGTAGCATCAGCGGACCACGCCGCCCAAGAAGAAGAGGCGGCTCCGTTGGGCACACCGCTGGCGGCCTGAACTGGAGTAGAGGCCGCTGCACCAAGGCTGGGCTTGCCATCCTCGGCAACCGGTGTAGCTGCAGTTGGCACGACAGTCTTGGTGATGGCGCCGGATGGCACAGGCACGGTGACAGTGACGGTCACTGGTGTTGCGGCGCATCCTGTGCTGCACACTGTTGTGGTGGCGTAGAAGCCGGTGGGAACACCTGCGGGACCAGTGGGCCATGCTGCGTTCTTACCAGTTGGCTGGCTGACAACGTCGGTGATTGTGATGGTAGCAGTGATTGTAGCAGTCACTTGAGTGAAGCCAGTCGGGCAGACATCGGTGTAGATGGTCGTCGTTGTGGTGACATAGACGTCTGCGGGTGTCGCTGACCATTGTCCCCATGTCGTTGACGAGACGGGGTCGACGGACATGGAGGTTGTGGACCATGGAGCCCAGGTCTGTTCAGTCGAGCTGCTGGAGCTGGATGTAGCATGGACTAGCTTTGATGATGTCTCGGACCACGGAGCCCAGGTTTGCTCGGTCGAGCTGCTGGAGGCAGATGTAGGTCGGACTGGCTTCGACGATGTTGTCGACCACTGAGCCCAAGTTGAGTCTGCTTCGTTGCTAGAGCTGGTTGTTGGATCGACTGGCTTCGACGATGTCTCGGACCACTGAGCCCAGGTTTGCTCGCCTGAGCTGCTGGAGCTAGGTGTAGGTCGGACTGGCTTTGACGACGTCGTTGACCACGGAGCCCAAGTCTGATCGATCACGCTGCTGGAGCTAGATGTGGGATCAATTGGCTTTGATGATGTCTCGGACCAAGGAGCCCAGGTTTGCTCGGTCGAGCTGCTGGAGCTGGATGTAGCATGGATTGGCTTTGACGATGTCGTCGACCACTGAGCCCAAGTTTGGTCGGCGTCGCTGCTAGAGCTGGTTGTTGGGTCAACTGGCTTGGATGATGTAGTCGACCATGGTGCCCAGGTCTGTTCAGTCGAACTGCTGCTGGTAGCGTCTACAGATTGCGATGAAGCGCTTGTGCTTGACCATGGAGCCCATTCCTGACTGCTGGTCGAAGTTGTGGCCTCGACGGAAGAGCTTGAAGAACCAGTGCTTGAGCTTGGTCGGCCAGGGCGGGTCATGGTTGTGGATCCTGCCTCGAAGCTGGAACTGCTCCCGAATGGGTGGGAGAAAGTAGTCGAGGTAGATGCACTGCTTGAGTCGGAAGTGGTTGAACCACCGAATGGGGGGGTAGGGCGGTTCTGAGTGCTGCTGCTGCTGCTGCTCAGGCCAGAGGTTGTCGAGCTACCAAATGGAGGGTGGGGGTGGTTGTAAGTGGTGGTGGTCGAGCTCTCGGTGGTCGAGACAGCACCGCTGCTAGAGGTAGACGAAGTGACCGCACTGCTGGTAGACTCGGATGTTGAGACAGTGGTGGTGGTGACTGCTGTTGTGGTAGTTGCACTGGTGGTTGCAATGGCTGTAGTGGTGGCGATGGTGGTGGTGGTGGTGGTGGTGGTGGTAGCGGCGGGTTGGCAAGAACCTGAAGCACATTGGTTGAGGATACTCCTGATGCTGTCCACATAGTTGTTGTTGTCCAAAGCGGCTGTAGCTTCCCAGATCATGATGCCACCGAATTCTACCTGGCTGTAGTAAGTGTCGAGGAGTGTTTGTACTTCAGAAGGACTCAAGTACATGGCGGGATCCGTAACCTTAGCTGTCGAGCCGGCAAGCCCAATGAACAAAGAGGGACTTCCTTGGGCGTTTGCGGCTACCCACGACACCCAATCGTTGAAAGAGATATCAGTCGGGTTGCCTCCGTTCTGGCTCGCACTGCCATATGTGTGATCAAGGCCGGCTCGAGCAGAGCACCACTCGGTGTTGTAGAACTGAATGAAGATGTAGTCGAAGTCAGCTTTGCTGATAGCGTCACCTAGTTGCGCATCCGGGGTTGGGCATTGAGGTGCGGCAGTCAGTAAGTACTTTGTGGTAGGGTCATCACGCAGCATGTTTGCACGGAGCCTCTGAGCCATGGCGCCGTAGCCCACGTTTCCATTTGCCTCAACATCGAAGTCAAAACCGTCGACGACGTTGGCACCAAATGGACGAGGGCCGGTCCATCCATCTGGAGTAGGACCGAAGATGTTCCACATGTAATCGGCAAACTCTGTACCATCTTGATCATTCGCCAAGACTTGGGTTGAGTCGGCGGCACCGCCGATGGAGATCAGGATCTTCTTGCCCTTGCTTTGACAGTAGGCAACATCCTCTACTAGTTGACTGCAAGTCTGGAACATCTCTGTGCCTGGAGATACAGCGCCACCACATTGGTTGCCGAAGTTGGCTGAAGGCCAACCGCCATTGCCCGGCTTCGAGGGCCAGCCATTGACGAAGCCGATAGGGATGATGTCGATGTTGGGGTCATCGCAGAACTCACTTAGCCTTGGCTGTGAGTCCCCTTGCCCGTAGTAGACAGCGAGTTGCGTAGTTTTGGTAACGGGACCACCGTTGGAACTGTCGATGGGAAGCGCGGCAGTAATAGAAGTGAGTGTGGTGGCCAGCAAGCTGGCTGTTGCAAGGAAGGAAGGCATTTTAAAATCAAAAAAGAGTGGATGGGCAAAAGATACCCTGGTAAAGAATGACTGGACGGCAGCTGAAAGCGTACCAAAGCAATAGGGAACGTAGATACAATTCGTGTAAAGGGTAGAGAGATGAGGCTCACCATGGAAAGGCACTTGACTTTAACACAGACTCACCGGTGCTACCCTGGACGGGGGTGTCCACTTCGGAAGATCTTAGCGCCATGTGCGAGTAGAAGCTTGGTTTGCTAGCCTGGTGGAATGAAAGCTGTAACGGCGGACAAATCCAGGTTCTGTAGTCTGCAAGGGAGCGGGTGTTGGGAGCATTCAATCTCCATGACCGGTCGTTGTGGGCAGCATACCGTATGTTGAGATGTTCGGTCACTCTGCAACTTGAATCTTACCTTCAGCGATCCCGTCGAGGCGCCAGCAGAGCGGTTCGCTGGTGCGTGTTGACGATGCCAACAGGGACGATGCGACCATCCAGCTTGGCCAACCTGTGTATTTGCATGGGTGAAGCCCGATGGATTTGGACGCCACGGAAGAAGGGGTACAGCTGGGATCAAGCTCGCGCAGAGATGAAGGTGGTACACAAGCCACTAGTGCACCATACTAACTTGTTCTGATGCTTGAAGGCTGAGCTAATCAGCCCAGGTGGAGCAGCTAAGTCCCGTTTGATCTCAGGGGAACTTTGTTGTTATCTTGGCAGGGAAGGTGTTCTCTGGTACTTTGACAGTGAGGGATGCGCCTCCGGTCATTGCTATTGTGACTAACTGCTAGATTTCATGTAGGAGGCGTTCTCAGTGGTAAGCAGTCCAGTGAAGCCACAGGTGCCCCCCACCGTTCATGGAAACACAATATTGTCGAAACCCACGAGGTCGATACCTATCCGCAATTGCTCATATTCCGCGTCCGTTGTCTACTTCACGCGTGCTCGGTCAGTAGCACCGAGGTCACGAGCGGTTAATTATGTAGACTGACAAGTAGTGTGCGCACAAGACAGGCAGAAAGATCGGCCGTTTCGCCAGTTCAGGCCATAAACCCAATTTTAGAGCCGCTATTCCCAAAATCGACGTTTCAGAAAGGCTCGCTAGGCACGAAATGCGTCCGTAACTCCGCACGCGCAGTGCTCGGGTGTCCAAATCACTGTGACCCGAGCAGGGGACAGGGTGTCGAGAAGCAATCTGCTTCAATGATGTGATGCAATCTCAATGATGCTGGCCAGTAAAGTTCGCGGGCATGCTAGAATATCTTGATAGAGTGGTGAAGTCTCTAGTCTCTATGGTATACCCTCAACATGAAGAGATTTTCCCCACCTTCCCAGCCCCGCAAGAGCATCTCGGTTGCACTCACGATGCTGCTTAGCCAAACAATAGGGACGGTGGTCCAGCACAGCGACAGGGAAGCGCAATGACAAATGATATGCATGCTATAAATACTACCTATAGATACTGAAAGCGACATGGGGTATCTGAGCGTGCGCCTAATCTTCTCACTCGAATCAATGTGCCTAAGACTTCGAGGTCTGCTTTAGTGCATCACGCAACAGAGGTGCGATCTGTTTGCGACTCTTGCTCAAGTCGCCCATCCACCATATCTTCCACGAACCTGCACCAACTGCTTCGTCGAACTGCTTTGCTAGGGCATCGTCCTCGTTCCATTCCTTCAATTGAAGTTCTTCTTTGCTGTTTTCTTCGAAAACAGTGATAGCTTTTCTGCCTGCTTCGCCGAAGCCGAAGATACTGACCTCTCTCCCATCTGCAGATTTTGTAAGCAGGCTGAATACCTCAAGCACTTTTTTACCGTCCTGCGCGAATTTGACAACTTCATCAGCAAGCCGCTGTCTGCCCTTAGCGTGCTTCACGAGCCATTCCATGTCCTTGAAAGAACTAGCAATGCCAATGTCGAGCATGCGCCCATCGAGCTCTTCAGCATAAGATTTGTAGTCTCGGGCAAAGACCTCCTGCATTCGCAGCATGGTGAGGGACTCATATTTGGCTGTGTTTGTTTGGTTGTACAGGTCTTCGCGGTCGAAGTCATCACCAGTCTGCGCATCGAGGAAAGCCACTTGCTCTTTGTCGAGTTCTGTACACTTGTCTCCTGGTGCCTTCAGGTCCCACGTATCGACCAGTATTGGAGCTAGGGCCAGCCGCGAGATTTGAGTGTAGCCTGGAAGCTTCTTGTGGTCGGGGTGAGCTGTCCACAGGTTGATTTTTCGTAGATGTTGCGTTACAAGAGTCGTGCAACTGCCGATACCGAACTTGATGACTCTAGGTGTGGCTTGCTGGGGGACATAGTTTTCCTCCACATGGTGGTCGATGCAACCCACCACCTCGAATCGCGCTCGAATGTCTTCGTCTGTTACGGTCTCGATAGCTGGCGCGTTGTGATCAACGAGGATGACGTCTACCTTCTCCTGCGACTCTCCAGGCGTGTATCTATCCGATGTTTGGAAGGCTTGTCGCAAGATTGGTAAGGTGTCATCGCTGTTTGCTAGCTCGTGCACGGTGATGAGCTGTCCGAGTAAGGATTTGTCGCGTCGCTGCCGGGCTTCAACGGCTTCTTGTGTCTGTTCCTGCTTGGCCTGCGGCGTCAAACCATCGAATGCGCCCCGAATGGCGACACCAAATTCGGGCCTCAGCCGCCACAGATCCTCAGGCTCAACATACGGCAGATTCAGCACTGGCACATATATTGGGGCTTTGTGATACTTCGACGCGTTAGGCCGGGAGTTGTAGAAATATGATAACGTGAATGCTGAAATGAAGCTGTCAAGATCACAAGACGGGTTACCCAGTACTAGTGTAACATGCTTGTGCTCGGTCTTGGAGAAAACCACTTTCCTGACTTGCGACAGGTAGGTGTTCAGGTCTTGTCCGAGCGAGAACCCTGGAAGCCGCATCTCATCTTCGTCGTCAAGCGGTAGTTGCATCGAAGTACAAGTGGCTGCTGTTGCAAACTCGGGGCTAATGTCAGATATAGTAGATTCTGGTAGGTAATCTGAGTCCAGACGCGCTCTAGATGTTGGTGAGCTCAGGCAGGCAGCTTTAGTATTTTGTCGACTTGCTTCGCGCTGGTTACGTCATCGCCTGCGACTTACGTAAGTAAATGTCCCCGAATGCTTTTTTGGCCCCGGCGGAAGTTGTGAGCTCTTGTAGTTGATCTTTCGGTACGAAAATGCTTGCAGAGCTCCGTAGTATGATACAGATGCACGGACACCTCGGGGCACTATTTGTACATCGTCGCAAAGAGCACGAGCTGGCGCTACCTCTGCTTCCGGTGGTTCCGAGGTCGCGGACAGCAACGATCCCCCAGCTTTAGGTGGAAGGATTATGGCGTACCGCAAACTTTGCAGAGACGTACTAGCAGTACACTGAGACTCCTCTTCGTCCTCCGCACTCACAGCGGAGACACGGCTTGGTCTGTACTCCCGTGACGGCTTGATTGATGCAATGTCTCGATATCACCACGAGTCAGCCTAGACCCCGTTGTGACCACAGCTCATGCTGGAAAGCTGGAGCCTTGGTCGGCTCTTGCTCGGACATAGTGCAAGCTTACAAAATAACTCTCATTCGAATAGATTTTCCAAGGCGAGGATGGTGAGAATTAGCAGCGGTCAGAGTGAAAAGGCAGGAATTGCTCGGAGGAACAACTTAAAGACGGGAACTGCCCTCTGCTATGCTATGGGATGAGCCGGTTGGGGTCAATGTATCCCTGTCAGGGACAAAGCGGAACACTGGCTGGCCTCGGCAGGCATCAGTACACTGCAGAACTTGACCTTCCCTTCGACTCTTCAGTCAATGAGACCACCTCTCTCGTGAGCGCCAAGACCACGTAAGGCTTAAGACCAAAGCGATGCTCTAACCTTCACCTCATGAACCCAGCCCGGGTAGAGGTCGCAGAAGCCTGAGTATCCTCGGGTCTTCGGTGTTTTGTTGCTCCGCAGGCCAGCATTAATTCGAAAGTCCGACCAATCGTCTGGCCAGACGTCATGCAGTCCCTGGAATTTCTTACAACGCGTCTTGATGATCACGATTCATCAAGATGGCAAACATGAAGCTTCTCACTCGTTCTTCATCTGTTTCGCCAAGCTGTAGTGTTGGAGGGACACGCTGCAACGACCATGTGCGCCCTTAGAGTTTCACACCGGCTGCTAGCTAAAGCTGCACCTACCCGACCCAGGTCGCTGCCACAGTCTGTCCAGCAGCATCTCACTGCTCGAGCAAAAGATCGTGGTCCATCACTTCCCTTAATCCCGCAATGTCCAGCTCCGACATGCGACTGTGCGGACATGCCGCCAGATCTAGATATCGACATGTCGAAGAGTCTGGATGGCACAATGGCTGCCTATTCTGACCAAATCATCATCTCAACCGGTCAAGCCGACTGGAAAAGCAAGATAGAAGACGAGAAAGACACAGCTCCTTGGGGCAGCGTGGTATCAGAGATGAAGACAATGCTTGGCCCTAAAGGACGGTATCATGATGTGGGTGCAGACCGCAATGTCGTCGGCTCTGGAGCTCCTGCTAACAAGAATTGCAGCCATACCGCAATACCATAGTCAGCACCTCTTCGTTCGAAGGGCCCCGCGGGAGCTCGAATGGATCTTCTCAAGCCGTACTCTTTCCTTCCTTCTCCGTCGTCGACAACATAGATCCTTCTGAGTCTAGCATTGCCCAATTCCTCGAATCTTTCATCGTCTCGAAACCAGCTTCGCCGACGAACACTGCAACCCAGACAGCGTCAAGAGGAGGCAGTAGTCGTGATAATGCAAACCAGCATACAACGGGTACTGTACGACCGATTTCCACGCCCACAATCTTGATATGCAGCCACAATTCGAGAGACACACGATGCGGGATTCTCGGACCTCTCCTTCATGCAGAGTTCGCCCAATACATCAACAAGAGACACACCCTGCGAAACCGAGTGACCTCAGACATGGTTTCTCCCCAATCCGAGAACGGTCACGACTCCAGAAGCTTTTCTTCCCACCCAGTCTTCAGACCGGACGCGATGGATCCGAAGCATGATGGTGAACAGCCTATCAACGTGGGAATGATCTCACATATTGGTGGACACAAATGGGCTGGGAACGTGATTGTCTACATCCCTCCAGATTATCAGATCAACCCTGTCGAGCGTGTGCATCGAGGAACCAGTCCAAAGGATGAGACGTCAGGCGGCTCCACTGAGCCAGTCGTGCATGAGGATCAGGCCCTGGCGGCCAGCGATAATCTGCCCAACCTAAGCCCACTAGCTGGGAAAGGCATTTGGTATGGACGAGTCGAGCCAAAACACGTCGAGGGCATCGTCGAGCAGACCATCGGACATGGACAGATTATACGAGAACTGTTCAGAGGTGGCGTACATAGAAACGGCAATCAAATACGGCTGTGAGTACTCAGGTTTCGCGATTTTACGCTTGTCGTCGTGGTGCCTTAAGAAATCGTTCATCACCAATCTCAAGTCAAGCAACCACCATCGATCAGTGTGCGTCATGCGCCGTCGGCCCAGGTTGTCGTTTAGCCTTTAATGCTTCGATCGCCCGAATTCCCAATTTGTCTAGCGTTCACGCTAACCTGAGTTATGGACCGATCGTGGACTTCAAACCTTTGGGCATTTGAAGTATGGACATACATCACCCCCACATGACCGCTCAGAATATGTGGAATTGTATCAATAGCGATGGGTAGTTATGCCTAATGGAAAACCTCCAAGAAGTCACAATGACTCCTTCCGACCACGGCGCAAATCTCACAAGAAATCTACAACGGGATGCAGAAATTGCCGCTTCAGACGTGTAAAAGTGAGACCATCACCCAACTTCACTACTTCTAGACCTCTAATAAGATCTCCAGTGCGATGAAAACAAGCCTGCATGTCAGAAATGTCGAACCTACATGGTTCCATGCAGCTATGATCGCGACGCGGAAGACCTGCAGCTGATAGGCGAAGAAGTGAACATTGGCCTTAGCTTGCCTTGCACCACCCCATGCGCAAAGCCTCTTCCAGGACCAACTGCACCTTCTTTGATGTCCAACGCAACTGTATCTCTCAGTAACGGCACGACTCATGACTTCATACTGCGCTTCCAGCGTCGAACCGCCTTGACGTTAGGCACTGAAGCCACCAAACATGTATACGCAGAAGCCGTTCCCAGGTTAGCTATGCGACATGAGCACCTGTTACATGCAGTTCTTGCGATCACGCTTCTACACGACCGTTCGCTTGCTGAAAACTCATACTCTACGTCAGCCGAATCCTACCATCTCGGCCGTGCCGCTTCGCTATTCAATCAAAAGTTGTCGAGCGAAATCTCGCATGCAGACCGTGACGCACTGTGGGCCACTGCGGTCTACATGTGCGCCATGGCGGTCTTCAAGCTCGACACATGCGATCCCGAGGAAGCATGGCCGTTGAGAGCCCCGCACCCTACAGACCTCGAATGGCTAAACATGCAGGCTGGGCTAAGAGTGGTTTGGAATCTAGCTCAGATCACTCGTTCCGATAGCGTGTTTGGTTACCCCGGGACGAACGCAAAGGGCAACTGTGTCTATCCTGACCTTCCCAGGCCAGGTATTGATGGTATTCCACAGGCATTGGTTGATCTCTGCGGACTTACTTCCGAGTCAACAATTTGCAACAATCCTTATCACGCTGCAGTCCGATACCTTTCACCTATGCTTTCCTTACAAGGCAGCTCTACCAACGTACTTTCGTTTATGGTCTTCGCTGGTGGCATGACAAAGGAATTCAGGAAGCTTTTTCACGAGAAAGAACCTCGTGCTTTGCTAATTCTAGCTGTCTGGTACTCCAAGCTCTTTCATTCTACGTGGTGGATGTCTCTAAGAGCGAAGATCGAGTGCCAAGCAATCTGCCGCTATTTGAACGATCGCAATACTAGAGATCAGGCGTTCGTTCAAATACTCAAAATAGTCAGGGTGGGCTGCGCGAACATGGACGCGCAAGCTGCACTAGCACTTCTGGATAAGCCAGGTGAAGTCTGTCGGCCAATGAGAGGCAGCAGGAAGCAGGGCTCTATACCCGATGGGCCAACAAGCAAGAAAATGGACTTGTTTTGGATAACTTGACAACAACAATGTCGACCTCAGTTAACGTCAGCTATGGGGTGTCTGCGCACCATGAGCTTAAAAACCGTCGAACGTCACATGCGTCGGCGCCGTCATCTCCTTTTATACAATGTAACCGAAGGACAAGTCGAACATCCACCCGACCAAGCCAAGCAGTTCTGGTGACCCAGAATCCCCTGTCCGCCATCGGGGGTCCAGCAACTCAAGCCACACCCTCTGTCGACACGCGATCAAAACTAATCGCAGCTCTTCAGATCCTTGGTAGCTCTCCTGGGACATGGAAGCTCAACTCGCCATTACTCGCCCTAACGATATCCTCAAACGCGCTCTGGAACATGATGTACGTCATTTCGTCAGTATAATTCTTCCGTGAATACTCGGCCGCTTCCTCAGATACCTTGATTGTCTTGACACCTCGAGCAGCTGCCAGTGTATCAGCCATTATCTGGGCCTGAACACATCTGTCGAATGCGCCGAAGAGAAAGGTTGCTGCGTCGACGGTCTTACCAACTGTCAGATGGCCGTGATTGCCGAGAATGACAGCCTTGTTGCCACCGAGCGCCGTTGCGATGGCAGTCCCTTCGTCCTTCTTGAAAGCAATGCCGCCATGATGGAAGCAGACTGAGTGATCATTGTGAAAACTGCCAGCCTTGTCAGTATACAAATATACACTGCGGTCCAAGCAACAAGCACAACTTACCGGCATGCGTCTTGAGTGATCGGGTCGAGCTTGATACCCAACGCCGAGAAAGCTTTGCTTGGTACAGAGTGGCAATGGACGGCAGCAATTACGTCTGGTCGTGCTTTGTGAATGGCGGAGTGGATGACATAGCCCGCTGGATTGATCGAGTGCATATTACCTCCTTCAATCACGACGCCTTCCTCGTTCACATAGCACAGATCCTCTGGGCGCATCTGGCTGAAAGATTTGCCATGTGGGTTGATCCTGAAACGTCAATTCCTGCAACACAAGCTCAGACATAGTTGCATACCAAAAGTGGTCCGGATGGACTGGATCCCGCACTGTTACATGTCCTCCAGCACCCTCGTTGTTGTATCCATTGTATCCGAGCCACCGTAGTGCGGCAGCGTGATGGAGCTTGCGGTGAGCTCGCTCTGCCTCGAGCGATTCGAACTTGGGCACTCGAATCTTGTGCACTGGTTTCGCCTGGTCGCCGCCAACGACTGGATATACGCCAAATTTGAAGCCGATGTCATTGAGACCAAGTGCAGGTGCCACAGTCGCCATGGGCCTTATGGACCGAGGTATGCATTGTGGTCGAACCGCCTGCTTCGACGTTGCTGCGACAAGCGCTCCTCTCAGTGGCAGCGACATGGTGTTCTAGATATACAGTATTCAAAACTTTGCCAAAATAATCAAGTACAATCCGAATACTGGCAAGAACAATACTCAGGTCGTCGCGATGGGCCCTAGCCAACATGATAGCGTCCGGTTAGGAGCCACATCCCCGGCACATCTCCGCAAAAAGGCGATGCGGGGACGTCTCCAACCTAGCCGACACCCGGTTTAGGCATGGTGCTCGAGCTTATCCGGGCAAGGCTTTGGGTACGCGCGAAGGGTATTGGGTCCTTGAGTTCAGGCATTATGGGGAAACCTCTGAGGCCGGCCAAGATGTCGAGGTCGCCGAAGGTGACAGCTCGGCTTCTCATGTCCGCACCACTGGCTGAGACGTCGCCGGATGAGGAACTCCTGCGTTACACATTAACTGCTCTTCCTTGGTAACCTCAAGTCACAAGTGACAGGTGCTTGAATTCGACCAGGACAATGCGGATTCAGGGACGTTCGACACGAGGTATACACTACTCGTAACCGGTCGCCAAAGAGCTACCCCAGCATAGGTCGTGGGGTCTAGAATCTAACTTACTTCAAAGCCACAAAAGACTGGAGCGGTGTTGACACCCAGAACGGTGGACAAACTCACGAGGTCAAGCTTGGACCTGTTGACAGGCCTGATGCGACGGATCTGAGGAATACCTTCGAGAAATCCATTTCTGTCATGGTGAAGCTAGTTGAGATCGGAGAGATGAAGCCTGGAGATCATGGGATCATCGATGACGGTAAGTTTTGAGGATACCATTAAGGAGTACAAGCACAGAGCTGGTGGTGCCAGCAGTCAGCGAGATATCGTGGTCAATGTGCAGGACGAGTAAGTAGTATGCGAGATTGCTACGTCCGCGCTCGGCCAAGATACTGTACCTTCGTAGGAGTCACAATCAATTGTTGTATACTACTAGTATTCGCGCAAGAACAATATCGTGATTTTCTTTGGGGTACGTCGAGTTGTGCTAATCTACAAGTACAGGCTTACGATGCTCGCATACGGCCACGATTATGGTTGGTCAGCCGCAGCTTCCGGGCTTTGGGACACGTGCACTGCCTCTCGGTGCCGGCGAGTGGCTGAGCAACGCTGATCGTCTCTCAGGCATCACAATTTCACCATGAGGTAAAACATTTACCTACGCCATCACTGCTCTCCCACCATCTTTACATACAGACAGTCGGCGCGTCATTATCTGCTGAGTCATCCCAGTACTCCTGCACTCGACACCGCTAGACCGCAGCATGGCAGACGACCTCAAATCGAGCGCGCACGTCTGGGGTGAGGGGAAGAACGAGCAGACTGAAGAATCGCCGCCGGCGTACTCCGGGGCGGCGCCTGAGGAGGCCATCGCGGATGAACCAGCGCCACTGATACCAACGACTGCTACTACTACTAGGACAGTAACACGGCGTCCAGCCGCACGAGCAGCATACGACCCTCTGAAAAGGCTCGCGACGCTTGCAGCGGTCCCATACCATAAATACAACGTCGCAGATGGAACGCTGTCGCCGGACAGGATAAGCCTGACCGTCAAACACTCTGATTTGCACTCGCACCCACAGCACCTCCTGCCGTTCGTACTAGAACAGGCAGCTCTCCCACCAAAACCAACGCTACGCATCGTCGGGAGCCACACCGGCGACCGCGTCGACTTCGATATTACGTTAAATCTGACGCATCTGCTAAACCTGCGGAACTACAAATGGCGGTTCAACTCTGCCCAGGTGACCCCATTGAGTGGTTCGATGGTAATGTGCGATAAAGACGATTCTTCCGTGCCGACTAGGATAGCAACGAGCGTGAAGCAGTTTTGCAAAGACCGGAGCGAGAATAAATCGTTCACGCTGACGCGCACGGTCGAGGGTCTGCCGACGGAGATGCTGGCGGGGCAGGTCCGGAATCTGGCTGCGTCGGTCAAATATCGCGGCCTGCTGCGTATTGAATTCACGGATGAGAGGTCGAAGGTTGTTGTGCATAAGCAGCCGGGCAGTTGGTTCTCTAGTATACTTGGACTCCATCCGGAGAAGAAGTATGCGAGTGTCGAGACCGTGTGGAACCTCTGGGGCGGTTCGGACGAGGAGAGTGAGCATGGTAAGGCCGAAGTCGGGTTACGTGCTGGACAAGAGTGGTGGCAGAGCTGGACTAGTACGATCAGGAATGCGATGATTATGAAACACAGAGGTAACGTTGGCATTGATGATTGGATCGAGACCAGGATGGGTCGTATCGTGGCTGAGCCGAGAATGGAATGGGGAAGTGACCAATGGGACCGATAGTATCTCAATGGTCGTCAGTGTGTCTTCAAAGGACCGTACTGCTTAAGGTGACTGCCCACTTTGGAGCTTTGCCTGCGCTTTCCTCTTTCTGTATCGAGTGCACAACACGCGCAGCCTAATCATTACACCGAGATTCGATAGTAGAGCGTCGAGCCTGTCGTCCATGTCGTCCAAGGCAGCCTTCATGTCGAGGCGGATTCTTGTGGCTTCGCTTTGCTCTTTGAAGTAGTCTGACAAACGTGTCTGATAGTCCCAATCCGGGAGCTTGATCCAGAGCTTACCCTTATCGTCGCACACGCAGCGACAAGGAGGGACCAAAGCCTGCCTTTGATAGCTCCACCGCGCTGTGGCCTTTTCCTCAGCCTCCTCGAGCCACTTATCCCATGCAGCATTGTTGGGTGCGATGTTCGTGCTGCGAGCCCATCTGGCGCTTCCAGTCAGTGCGATAGCAGTCCAAAGCGCAGACGTAAGGTTGGGTTTCTGCTTCTTCTCCAATACAGGTATTGAAAAAAGGCTTAGCTGGACTCCTGCTGCCGATATGGGCTTCTGGATGTGAGGAGATGTAGGTGAGTTTGTTTTGTCCTGCGTATTGAAGGCGAAGTCCATGAACCGCATAGTCTGCCTGCGAAGCTGGGCCCATATGGTCTCTACTTTGTTGTCCTCATCCTCTGGTCTGAGTATAGAGCGACTTGTGGGTACACGATTCGAATGTCGCTGTTTCCAGCTAGGTTGCCAGACTCCAGTGGCATAGTATTGGTGAACGTTTTGGCTCGGGATCACTACTTGCGCAGCGTCAGTTGTGGTGCTTGCTCCAGTACCAGATGGATCTTTATTGGGCGGGCTTGAGTTTTGTGGAGGATTCAAATTTCGTTTCGCAATTCCAAGCTTTGTGACCTCGAAGTTGTGCTCCCATACATGCGTCGTTGGGTTCAGAGCTGATGACATCCAGTACAGTGCGTTCAACACGATGTATGACGCGGCGAAAGCCATTTGCATGATTGGTCGGGCGTTGCTGAGCATTATCAGTCCACCCATGAGAAGTGCCGTAGAGAACAAGGCGATGGCTCTGTACATGTTGTCTCCGAAGTAGTGCTCGCAGTTCTCGACCTTGAAATAGAGCCTCGATATCTCATCGGTACAACGCACAATGCGGAACGCGCCAGTGCGAGGATAGAAAATGACAACGTCGCCAAGCGGTGTCTTGTCTATCCTGTCGGAGTTGGGAGTTTCCCTCTTCTCGTCCAGAACGCACCAGGAAGCCAGACCTACAAAGCTGGAGGTTGCAGAGAGTAGCACTGTTGCCAACAGCGCTGGGCCGTCATCTTGCCATATTGACAAGGCAAACAACGTGACGGACATGCAACATCCAAGAATTGAAAGCGCAGCTAAGTGGCCGAACTTCTTGACCTTGAAGTCGGGTACTCCTTCATTCGACTTTCTATGGACTTCCACCAGCTCGACGGAGTAATCGTCCAGTTCCGCGTCGTGCAGTAATCGTGTGAAGAAATTGAGCTCATTACTGATGCGACCTGACAGAGCACCAACTACAACCCCAAGGTCGACGGGTAATCTCTTCTCCTGGTGATGTTTCAGAAGAGCTTGAGGCGCTGGATAGAGCCGTGGAAGAGCGTGAAACCATGATAAGGCTGACGCTTGCGCATTTCGCGAGGTGCTACCTTCGCCTAAGATAGCTACGATGCCAACAATGTCGAGCTGAAGGTTTGCGAATTTGCCGAACATGTGCATCTTGACAGTTGATAGCGACTAGACGGAAAGGACAAAGGATGATGATTTGGTTCCACTCGATATGTCCGAAAGACCTCGTCTATGTACTCACCATAGCGGGCAAGCGTGATGCGACTACGATGAGGCTCGCAGGCGTAGACAGATGGGTGGGAGGCATGATTCGATGCCTGATGTATGGTCAAGACTGTCGTACAAGGATCTCAGCTGCATGTCTCAGCCGTCTTGCACAATCGCGCGTTGATAACAGTGATCGTACAAGGTTGATTGATTGCTTGCTCAACAGCAGTGCGTGGGGGCTAAAAGATTTGGGTTGTGGTTTGACGGCTTGCGGAGGCTGTGTAACCTGGCAGTAATAATTACTGAAGCATACTACGTACGAACCATCGAACGTTGCTTGGGCAGGCGCAGCCTTTTCGTTGAGGTGGTAGATCAGCGTCTTTGCGCTGGAAGTTCCAAGGTTTCGGCGTCGTCCATCAGGGGTGCCTGTTAGACGCCAATGAGCTTACAGTAGAAGGTTTTGGCCCCATTACAGGTGCATTTCAAGTTCAAGACCCCGCCCGCCTACGGCTCGAGGAGAGCGTAACCAATACTGCAGTTAACAATACAGCTAGAAAGTGTGAGCGTGTCTACGGTACAAACCAGCCTCATAAAGAAGTCCGCATCTTCTTTTTCATACAGAAGCAGAACTTCCCCCCTATCCATGTGTCTCTTTCATCGAACGCTGTCAAGCATTCAGGTGCCAACAAATCTGTGTAGGCGGGCTATAATGGCTCGTCGAATGCGAAGAGAGGGCTAAAACGAGATCGGCTAAAAAGCATGCTTGTCATTCGCGTCCAGCAACGATCGCGAGAAGCGGACTACGCTTGTAGCGCAGGTTTTGCAGATCGTGCTAGAATTAAGGACTCGCAGCTTCTCAATACAGCTAGGTGTGCGTCCACCGTTAAGATGTCTGAAAAGAGCTTTTACTTACGTTTGGAAGTCAGATGAACATGTACAAGACTCCGTTACGATTGACCACAGGTCATGTAAAACCCTGTTCGGATGTGCTGTGCGCCTCGAAGCTGCAATGGTCTAAACTTACAACCTCACCAAGACAATACCTGAGTACATGCTGAGTTGGGGACAAAGTCCCACCTTCTTGCCACGCAGGTAAGCAACCACGTTCCTTCAAGAACCGTTTGTTGCGTTATTGCCTTCGACCGTGTCGCAGGCGTCTCACAGAACGTATTTGAATGTCGGCGATCGATCTCCCATGTCAGCCAGCTCCTCCTCAGTCATGTTCGCCACATCCTCCTGCTTGTGCAGTCGAGTTTTATTTTCCCTGTTGTACAAGAACCGTAACACGTTCAATGAAGTGAAGCCAATGCATATCATCATGATTTCCATGCCGTGGCCTAACAAGAATTGAGGAGAATCCTGTGCCCGGTAAAAGTTGGACGCGAAAACACCAGCTGCCATATGTTAACAAATCGCAAGACGTCAATCGCATACACGTGTCACTTACCAAGATTACCGATACCTATCAACACTGCACTGCCCACAGCGCGCTTGTAGGTAGGTGCAATGTTCGGTACGATCCAAGACTGTAGGAATATTAGCACACCACAGGAAGTTGTGGAGCTAGACTTACAATTGTCAATACGTATGCTGGATAGCAACAAGCTGTGGCGATGAAGCAGCCGGCGTACACCAACCCAGGGACGTTGCCGGAAGCAGAACCTGCAATGGCAAAGATGTAGCCCGTGAACATGCCACCGAGCAAACACATGATGAAAATGCTTCGCTTCTTGACCCGGTCCGAATACCAGCACAGAGACACTGTCAATATCGCAGCACACACGTACACAGGGATGGTCAGAAGGTTAGCTTGCTGGCCAGTATATCCAAGCTGACTAACAATCTGTGGCAGAAAGTACGACATGCCATAAATAGTGCATGCCGTTGCCCAATTGATCAAGACACCCAGCCATACCTGCCAGTCGGTGAGTCCTTGAACGACATACTTCCATTTCAGGTCCTGCGTCTCCTCGATGAGACGGCCGGATGCTGTTTTCCGCATCAACCGATTACGCGCCCAGGCCCTCTCGGTCTCGTTCAGGAAATTTGCTGTCTTAGGCTGGTCGTAGATCAGGAAGAAGGCGGCCAGGCCGACCACACATGTGACGAGGCCTTCGAGAATGAAGATCCATCGCCAGCCCGAAAGTGCAGCTGTACCGTCCATGTGGTCGATGCCATATGCTAGGAGACCACTGAAAGCACCAGCAGCGCTTGCGGCGCTGAAGAACATGCCTTGTCGGAAGGCCAGGTCTTGAGGGGCGTACCAGAGTGTCAGGTAGAACGCGCATCCAGGGTACTGTCCGCTACAGAGATGTCAACCTCCTCGTTCGATGGGATTCCTAACACACGACTTACCACTCTGCTATACCAAGAAAGACTCGGGCAATGCTCAGATGAGTAAAGCTTCCGACAAACCCGGTGCCAATTGTCACGGCTCCCCTACGTATTCGTCAGCCAATCTCTGTATGGGCAGGTAATGGGCCAAGGACGACCAACCATGCAACCATAATACTTGGTAGCCATATCTGCGGTACTTGTCAGATCTGGTCAGGACGATATCATGTAGCACTAACCGAAGGTCTGAGCTTTTTGAGCAGGATATTCGCCGGTACCTCGAGAAGGGCGTAAGGGAAGAAGAACACCATCAACGCGATGTTGTACTCGCCACCTTGCAAGTTGATTTCCTCGGACATTCCCAGTACTCGAGCATTTCCGATATTACTGCTTAGTTTTAGCGGTCGTTCAATAAGCGTCGCCATGTCATGCTCACCCTCGATCTAAGAACGACAGCAGATACAGGACTGTCACCATTGGAATGATGCGACGATCCATCTTCCAGAGAATACTCTTTCGCTGACTTTCGTCCAGATCTGGCACGATTGGGCTTTGTCCATCTTGTTGAACACCTTGTCCGGGCGTGCCATTGGCGTCCATATGCCGGCTCGCGCCCTTCTCATGATCAGCTGCCATGGTCTGGAAGTACTCGGGAATGTTCAATGGACGCAATGAAGACAAATCCGTGGATGAGACAGTAATCACGGGTATCTATAATTTGGGTGGGAATGCCACGTGCTGGCGTTGGCTGATCTGGAATTGGCGTGCCAGAGAGTTGGTACAACCTTAACCCAGACTTTGAGGTTCGATCAATCATCTGTTCGTCCTTGCCGGTAAGGGAGCATAAACCCCGTGTTACCCTCGGGCCCTGGACCCCAAGGCCGTTGCATGACGATAGCCAAGCGAGCCAAGATGGATCTCGCCGATCTGCTGCCCTTCTCCTCACAGTCTCGCGCAGAGTGCGGAGGCGCCAAGAAATTCTTACAGGGGGTGTGTCATGTTCCTTCGAGTCAGCAAGCAGCCGAGGCTGTATTTGAGACGCTAGTGTCATCGCTATGGCGTTTCAGCTGTATGACACCTTGTTCCCCTTTCCACCCCCTGTGTAGCGGAGGATCCGTCAGGCATGGAGCGTTGCTCGCAACGGCATCAGAAACGACGACCGAGGTGAGGTACCTCAGAAATGCTAGGGACATGCTTGCGGGCGCTTTTTCCGCACGTGGTTTGAAGGCTGAATCAAAAGCGTGCACCATGCTTCGTAGTGAAAGCTTCTGCTGCCTGGTTCTCTACCATTGCGTCACGAGACCGGTACCACCTCGAGACGAGCCCCAGATTGCTTGTTTCTAGGCATAGGAGCTCGTAGCCGAACTCAGATACTCTAATGAAGTTTAAGATGCCGCGAAAACGGAGCGGAAGGCCAGCGCACCCTTCTCCAACACTTTCAAGACCTTGTACTCGTCTCGAGACAGCCATTCGATAACGCAAAATCCCAAGACTACTAAGCCTACTCGGCAGCAACAGCTCAACACCTTTAGCGTCCTCTTCGTGCGACTCTATTTGAGTAGGCTGTTTTAACGACATTCCGCACTATGTAGCTTGTAGTGTCAGTCTCGTCAGACCGGGGATCGCCACGCAACAATTATAAGGTGGCTAACACCGGGCACACGAGGCGGAGAACGTAAGGCTGCTCATCAAGATGTCAAATCCGCATGTCTTCGTGTTTGGAGCATCAGTACAGTCCGAGGTCTTATGTCGAGCCAGTCCTCCCCTAAAAAGGCGGACCGCAAAACGATGGTTGCAGATACGTTGGGGCTCGGATTCGGCTGGGGTTACCTATACGATTAAGGGCACTTCTTCCACTTAGGTAGCCTGACTAAGGGGTCAGAGTGCACCTAGAATTTCCGTGGTCCGGTGTTGTTCTTCGGGAACTGGCCTGATGCATCCTCAGTATCCTTAGAGGCGGGTTTGCACGTTTTGTTACCTGTCACGTGCCGCAAAAACAACGTACTGTAATCAATACTTAAGCACTTTTGGGCTGTAGTCTTCGACGTAGCATCATCTGTCACGTTACTATCGCGCGGGGTAGGTCTGCATGCCCAAATCGAGGGTACTTGTAGTTGCGGCGTTGGAGAACTGGCCCACCGGAGTAGATTTCCGGATGAAACATGCCACTCAAGATAGCCACACGCATCCGCTTCTCTAAGGAAGCATCTGAGAGGTGCAAGCACAGGTAATAACGCAATAATAACGCAGATGTAATCAACCTGTCCGGCTCGCCCGGCAGGCTACATTTCCGTATACGTGACGTGCTGACGATGTCTGCACAGCTATAAGAACCTGGCTTCTCGTGATGCTGGGACATTGTTTGTAGAACTTCATCAACAAAGACAATTCCAGACACGGCAGACGACGTGTCATATCAATCATACAACTTCCCTCGAACAAATTTCGATTCAATCAACATCAAGCATAATGGCTTGCGGGTGCGGCTCAGGCGGTGAAAAGTGCCCATGCTCCGGCGCACAGTCATGCACTTGCGGACAGAACTGCCAGTGCAAGAACTGCGGAGTACGTTCAAGTTCCTTTAGTCAATATTGTTGTGCTTCACATGAAGGGTCTGCTGACGATGTGTTCTCATTACAGAAGTAAACAATTCAAGACAGATGGCTTTAGGTCACACGTTGTATGGAGATGGGTATAAGGAAAGCAGTGGTAGTGCTGGGTGATGTCTAAGGCACAATGACGTGCGTGTCCAAAGCAGACAGGGAGATCGAGTTTCGTGTTTACCACCAACTGAAGGCATTCCTTGAACTATCTACCACCTGGCAGCATTCAATCTATATGTTCGCTGCAGCTTGCTCCTTTATGGCTACCTAAGATGCAGTTCTTTGGCTTAGAAGCATTCTCGAGTGGTCTGCGCGCAGCATCGTAGCTTGCATTGAACCTTACACTTCTAGCCTCGGCATTCTGCACGTCGACCGAGTTGGATAAGATCTTGTAAGCCTAATACCTTGGGCTGCGTGAGCACCGAAGCTGTTAACCCCATGAGCCATGATTGTTGGCTCGCGTCCTCGACAGCTCTGCCACAAATCTTAACGCAAGGTCGATATGTTGTGAATCGGCCACAAAGCCGCTGCAAGCGTAAGTGTGTGACCAGCTAGATAGCAGCTTGTGAATAGTTCCCATACCCACAGTTGATTCGGTTCGTTGGTTGAGACACTTTGTGGCCGATCCGCAGCCTTGTGGTTTTACAGACCTTAGTATGCTGCATACCTTCACCTCTAGCGCTACAATCGATCGGCGCGTGTGAAACTTATCGCCCTCGATACGACATCAGCCGTTTATGGAGCAGACTCTCCTTTTCAGCTCGGCAGATGACTCGGCGTGCCCGGTGATAGAGCGTCATGTGAGGCTCATATTGACAACCCCTGGTATTCGACTACCAGTAGTACCATAAGCTTTGTGTATGCAAATAAAGCATTTTTATAATCTTCCACGATCCATGCCTACTTGTTGTTCTAGAATATACGAACGTGCCATGTTACTCTGCTATCCTGCGTTGACTTTGTCGATATCTACGTTTGGCGCGTGGACGTCGCATATTTCGTTCCAGGTGCTTGACCCTTCAGGGCAGTCACTAATGTCTCACATCGCGCGCGACTTTGCTCATACTGATGCCTTCAAGCCCCTCACCACAGCCAGCGATATCAACGGTGACTTCGCATATGAGATCTGCCAAAACACAAAAGAGTCAGTCAGTCAAACATGCCTAAGCACCTGCAGGATACGTGCCGCTAACATTTTAGCAGCCACCATCTTCTCTCTAGCTTCTATACGCGTGATGTCTGCCAGCGCCATCAATTTTATCGCGGCAGGTCCGACAGGCATAAGCATCATCACAAACCAAAGCACCGGGTCCTGTGTGAGGATATTGGTGTGGACGCCGAGGGTTCGTATGGTAGGGTTACTAATCCTGCTGATTAGTGTCTGGGGGAGATGCAGAACGGCGTCGGTGGCGAATCTTTCCATGACGCAGGGGCTGTCCGCTTTCAAGATCCGTCGAGCACGGGGATTAGGTGCGGACATGGCTTTTATGGACAGTCCACGTACCGAGGAGGAGTGTAAGATACAGAGGAAGGAACGTGCGCCCAAGCCAGTGCTTATCAATGTTCTGCTACATGTAAGTACCCGAAAAACAATGGCTGACGATGGTGTGTGGTTTCTGATATATTTCCACAGGGACTTACTCCCGACTTTACAAGTCGGTTTGTTTGAAGACTTCGACTTCGACAGCCGGAGCGAGAAACACTCGAAGGAAGAAGTGGAACATGAGAGCGCTCAGTCGGAAAGCTGAACTGCAAGTATTCAGGCTAACTCACCAGGCATAAAAGGCTTTCACGAAGGGTCCAGTGTCTGGGGTTCCTATATGCTGCTGTAGGAAGTTAAGCTAGACGAGAAAATCTAGCTTAGCTGTAGGTGCAGTCTTTTGTAGTATGGCCACAGTCTTTAGTGGTTCAAGCTCCTTATTGTCACGCGTAGTCACGTCGAAGTGAAAGACAGGCAAGTGTCTTCACAAAGCTAGTTAGCGGAGCTGTGCGAGTTGACCTGATCTTGGATTCGTGCAGGTCGTTTGTATTGCTGACTGTCTGGAGGACTTGATTGGAATACTCGAGTTACCACCAGCCGTCGTTGGTCTCGAGTCTTGACTGAACGACGAGACCAAAATGATTTAGCTTCTCTTTGTCAACAAATACCTACCACCGCTGCTATCGCCGGCCCACGAAGTCAGCGCCTATTGACCCTGATAATTTCGGGCTTCACAATCGACACGGTGTCTATGGGATCGGCACTGCCATTGCATGTATCCGTCAATGCACCACTCAACTATTGATACGCAAAGGCTTCATGCCAAGCATCGAGGGCTGCGCTTGATACCGTAAAAGCTCGCGCTCGATCTGGTGGCGCTCACATTGTGTGGAACGACTTGCAGAAGCGCCGCGTGGAAGCAGGCTTCACGCACGACAGCTCTCAGCACACGCGGTCGTTGGTCGTCGTTTCGTGAAAAGTAGTGAGGTCGATCAATGCAGAGAGGCAATAACGAAGGTTGTGACTGTGATGGCGCGGCCGGATGCACGTGCTTAGGTCACAACGATAGTGTCTTGGCGCATCGCACCCCCTGCTGCCTTTGGACTTGGCTTGTGTAACTGAAGAATCCGTCTCAAACCAATTCATCACGGTAGGTTATCAAAGTTGTCAGTATTGAGCAATGAACTAGCCTGGCGTATCGTGCGGCCCTTTTATGCTAAGGGACACACGGGCTACCATTTGATGTTATCCTTTGAGATGCAACAACTAATGAACGCAGCACGTGCGGGTTCACAGGTTCGAGCAACAAATCCTAACGCGCTGAGCGGGACCCGACTACAGCAAGCCGTGTTTAGTATCCGACGACTGGCGGTGCATCATCAGTGGAGGTAGCGAACGGCTCGGCCGGTACCTGCAGCTAGACGCATAGGGCTCGAGCCATTCAGTAGTAAGGTTAACCTTATTATGTCAGGTGAGTCAAGGCTGCGACCTAAGATATAGCCAAAGATGATCCGTGAAAACCATCAGCGATATCACCCCAGCAGTTGTTCATCGTCCAAGAAAAAGAGTTATGCTTCGAAGTTGAGTTCGGTGGCGCGCATCGAAGCGCTTCGAGACAATGCACATGTATCCCGCCCCCCGCACGCCGAGAAACCTTAGAACCTTGGCGGCTCTAGAGTCTGATAGCATGATGGCGACAGTACATGTTGGGCCTGTTCCTTACCGCTCACTTATTCTCGACACAGAGGCGTGGTAGAGATGGCGAGTCCCGTCTCCGTGGAGATGGCTTACTCCAAGGGGGACGCACCGACAATCGAGGAGACCGAAGAGGTGTCAACGTCGACGGCGTGTCGGAGTGAAACGCGCCAAGACCACATCGCAAATCGTCTACCCCTTGGTCAAGCCATACGCAAGTATCCCAGGACTGTTGGGTATGTGTTGGGCCTGATTGTCGGCATCCTGCTCGTTGGTAAGTGGTGTCCGATGGCAGTATTTGCGCTCATAACTTATCGGACCCGCAGGATACGATACCGTCATCGTTGGCACGATAGCCGCTCTCCCAAAATTCCAGCAGGACTACGGCACCTTCCACAATGACTCGTGGATCATCCCCGCGACCTGGCTCTCGTTATGGTCTGCATCGGCGCCAGTTGGACAGGTCTGCGGCGGCCTGACGGGAGGATGGCTTGCAGATCGAGTCGGACGTCGGAAAGCCCTTGCAGTCGGCAGCACCATTTCAGCTACAGCAGTAGCCATCCTTTTCGTCTCGAACCAAAGCGGCAATTACGACATCAGGCGCGGTGTCTTCCTATGCGGCAAGCTGATACAAGGAATCTCCATCGGCATCATCAACCAGACCTCGCAGACCTACGTTTCCGAGACTGTCCCGGTCAGTCTGCGCGGCCCCGCCATGGCGCTGTTTCCCACTTGTATCCTGCTGGGCCAGTTGACTGGAGCGGTCGTGATCTTCTTTTGCTCCGATTACGAATCCACAAAGTCATATCTCATCCCGTTCGCATCACAGTGGCCTTTCTCTGCGGTCCCCATGGTCATGGCAATCGTGCTGCCCGAGAGTCCAGCATGGCTTACCACCAACGGACGACTCGACAGTGCACTCAATTCTATCCAGCGTCTCCACACGGCCCACCTCGACCATCACGTAGAGCTGGCTCGCTTCCAAAAATCGATTGAGCACGAGGAAGAGACCGGCGCCGCTAGCGCGACATACGTTGACTGTATGAAGGGTATCAATTTGAGAAGAACGGGCATTGTCGCCTTTGCTAATACGCTCCCGGTCTTGTTCGGCCTGCCGCTATTGTCACAAGCGAGCTACTTCGCGCAGACAGTCGGTATGGGTGCAGACAACAGCTTGATCTTCCTCATACTCGGTATCGGACTAGGCTTGGTCGCGAACGGCATTGGTATATGGGTCATGAGTCGAGTCGGTCGGCGCATCTCGAGTATCGTTACTCTGAGCGCCATCACATTCCTATGGACCTGCATGGGCATCGCAGGCTGCTTCGATAGCATCGTCACCATCTGGTAAGCTTGCCGCGATTCGACAAATTGGAGTCTGTGCTAACATGTGCAGGTACACTGCCGTCACGATGATGATTGTCGTAGTCTCCGCGGGCCTCGGTGTATGGCCGGCCTCCACCACGATCGGCGCCGAAGTGTCAGCACTCAATCTCCGCGCAAAATCGCTGGGCATTGGTGTCTTTGCACAAGATAGCATGAACCTGATCTTCAACATTGTGCTACCGTACATCTTCAACCCGGATGCTGGTGATCTAGGGGCTAAGACTGGATTTGTATATGGTGCCGTGTGTCTTATTGCGACAGTCACAACTTGGAGGATTGTACCGGAACTGAAGGATCGAAGCATGCTTGAGATCGACACGATGTTTGAGCTCAAGGTTCCCGCTAAAGACTTTAAGCGATGGGACGATGATTCGAGTCACCTGAGATAGATGCGAGGTTTTGTTCTAGTAATGCGACAAATACAGCGGAAGGAACTAGACGTGGGTATATATAGAATGCACGATATGGAGTTCTACATATGGCACCTAAAGACGTGGTCATGCCGCCCTAAGTAAGGCCAGCCTATGGAAATCTACCCACTTGTTTCATCGTTCATATACTCGATCCAGGCTAACCCTGTAAGGGATACGCGAGGACCCTGACAGTCAGCTACACCGACATTCGGGTCACTATTCGCAAACCGTAGCTTCATCGCTTTCTCGTGAGTTTGGTATGGTCTTGGCTTTGTAAGGAAGGCTGCGCTTGGTCCCAAAGTGAGCCTTGCACATCGCTGGTAGCGGGGACGTAGCGTGGTGGTTACTGCTGAACGTACCTGCGGAGGACTTGACGGTACTGACCTCACTGGGCAGGACATTGTTTGATGAATGTTGTACACATGTCGAACACTACAGACGAACAGATCCTGCGTCGAAAACGCGTGAGCAGAGATTCTCCAGTCTTGAGATAATTGCGTAACCCCTCGCAGGCCACCAAAGCTCGATGCTACATATTCACGGACATGATGCAGCCCATAGTGACTCGCGACCGGTCGTGTCCCTCGACTCTCAACATCAGGCACGATCCGTGCATCTAACTCTCACTCCTTTCGAGTCAAGTTTCGGACTTGGCAGGAAGAAATCATGAGCGAGTTCCACGTCGGACTGGTCGGTCTCAAAGAGCTCAAACCGAAACCTGCGGAACACAGATGCATATGTGAGATACAGCTCTGCCCACGCAAGACTAAAAGTGATGGTTAGCTCATTCCAGGAACGGACGAGGAAAGGGGGGAGTAGTACTTAACGCCAAGGCACGACCTGCTACCCTTTTGAAAGCACACCCAGTACCGATCAAGGCTGGACCCATCTTTGGTCTTCGGCGGATCTATCCAACGCTCCGGGTCAAATTCTTCGTGCTTTGGGAAGATATCTTCATCGTTGTTGACGTCAATGATTGTCATAGATACAGGCGTTCTGGCCGGGATGACCCAGTCCTTGTAGACTAGAGGCTTTGCAAGGAGACGAGGGTTTCGTGTTGAAACAGGGTATGAGAGTCGAATTGCTTCTTTGATGCAACCGGTAAGGTAGGGGAGCTTCTCGAGATCCGTCCAGTTGAGTTGCTGCTCAGAATCTGGGATCGCTTCTTCGAGCTCTTGCCGTAAGCGAGCGAAGACTTTCGGCTGATCAATAATGTGGAAGCCGCCCACGGAAAGGGCCCAGCCGACGGTTGTGATGCCTGCTCCGATTACGAGCTGAGCTTCATCCTGTAGGCGCCGTAGCTGCTTCTCGCTCGCTGGAAGATCGGGATCCTTGATAAGCTCTTGGAAGACATTCGGAATTGCCTTTTCTGTTTCTTGTTTTGTGTCAGTGCCTGCTCCTTTGAGCAGCGCCTCGATCTGTGCTTTCATGTCGCTCTGTAGCTGAAAAATCAAGCCAAACAAAGGTTCAGTCTTCTTCAGCCAAGACTCTGGTAAAGCGAAAAGGATTTTGGGCACAACCGGAAACTGTAACGACATGTGGCCGGAGATACTCACTGCCATGAACGGTTCATGGAACGTCGTTTTAAAGTCTTCGGAGTTCAGGTGGTCATAATTCAATGAGAAGCAATATTGCATGATGACATCCCCAGCAAGGGCCATGAACCCGCTGCTGAGGGAAAATGGTCGAGCGCTTTTTCGGTATTCATCGATGTGCTTCACGAGTATGTCGACCTTGCTCCGAATGACGGCTTCCAGGTCTAGTATTCTTTGCCGAGAGAAGAATGGGTTCAGAGCTTTTCGACGGATGGTGTGGACATCGGCAGATGGTGCTGCGAAGACTGACTGATCACTGTTAAATCGGTTGGCCATCCAGTCGTACTTATCGACGCGACCTGCTTTGGTGTACAGGGTGTCATAGAATTGCGAGTCTTGGATATGGATCTCGTCTGGCACGATACGGACGATCGGACCTGCAGTGAATTGTCGTCAGGCGCTGTCGGCTTGTACATCATGCCAGTACCCTCGAGAGCATCCTAACGTACCATATTTTCTGTGGTATTCCTGTATCGCAAACGTGAACTGTCCCTTCCTGACCACATCATGATAATACTCGTGCCACCTGCTTATGGCGGCATACTTGGGTCCGGGGAATTTAGCAAGTGGGTGGAAGTATAGGCGATATACCACTAATCCCAAAATATATACTGCCCATGTCAGGAGCCCGACACCTACCGCGTAGCTGATGTTTCCAAACAAGCCCATCGTCGCGATGAAGGATCAGGTTATCAAGCTTGACGTGAGCAGACCTGGAAAGAAAAGCAGAAGCGTTTCACGTGTCGATCGATGATAGCGCGGGGGTGCTTCGGGTTGGCCTCACGGATTGTGAAGCCATTACTGTAGACGATTGAGCGTAGCGTATTGGCAAACCCCAGAAGCTGCATGCAGAGGCGGTTTACAAATTGATGATCAGGAATGGAAACGTGCAGTACGGTAGGATCGCGTATGGGGAAATGGCTCGAATGATGCTTTGGAAGCGCCGCCAGCGTGCCCTAATGCATCGCATCGCATAGAGTTCCAACAAGTCTTGCCGGTAATTCGAAATCGCGAGTCGAAGACAAACTATCTTGTAGGACACACAGAGCTCCATGCCTAGTGAAGAACGATAAGCTAGTAATACTAGTTATGAAAATGACTGCCCAGGCGTTCTCGAAGATGGTTTTTAGTCTTGATTGTAAGGTCACAGTGATGCCATGATGCCTCTAGAACAGGTGTTAGTAGTAGCTAGCTAATAGGTACCTAGGTAGTACTACTGTCTACTTATGTCTTTGGAAAGACAACTGATGCCAGGCCTACTGTTTCATGGCATATTGTTCTTTGCTATCGAGCCCTACATGTAGAGTCAGGACTGATTAGTGCGGGCATTGGTGGCAGCGTTTGTAGCCTGCAAAAGCTTAGCTTCTAGTCTAGAGCAGCACTAATCCGGACCCGATTGCCCCTTTACCTTAGCGGCGCCGCGCCGTCCGCGGGCCTCGGGGATCCTTCACCAGTTCACGAATCGCCCGTGAACTAACGTATGTTTCGACTCGAACGGTCGTGCAAGCGTGGTGTATCGAAGAACATGCATCAAGTCCTTGTTTTGGTCTTGGGACGATGGTTGTAGGAGTGACAGACGGACCTCTACGCTGCTGGTCTTCTTCCCCTAACAAAATGCCATCTCAAGTAAAGATGTAGGCTTCTGTCCAAAAATTCGGATCTCACGCCTGCAACCATTGCTTGCGCCTGTTCGTGAGAGTACCCTAGCACACGTGTATAGTATGCGATTGAGAAAGTGGGGATCGCTTCAATCATTTGCACTCTTTGCACGCGACCGATCTCTTTGAGCCTCTTATCTTTGGGCCAGGGCCCGATCGGAATCTTGAGCACATCTTCGTCGACTTCCACAAAGCCCGCGTCTATCATCCACTGACGATGACGATGAGCAATGTTCAAGCGTTTGCCGGTCTTGCAACTGGCATCATCCACGTTCTGAATCCACTCTTTGCACCAAGGCGCTCTGTCTATGGTGTCATCATCCGAGTTGAGCCAACACTCGTGGTCCTGCATTTCCAGCCATCCGCCTGGCTTCAAGTTTCGGAAAGCCTGCTCGTAGAATGCAGGCCAATCAGCGATGCCACCGCATAGTGCTCGGCCATGAACGAAGTCGAATGGATCAGCAAAATTCCATTCGGTTTCCGCGTCGTCGATGTAGAACTGGCAATTTGGCGGAACCCATGATGGCTGTATTGGAGAAATGTCTGTACCTGTGACAAGGGCCGTAGGACACTCATCCGCCATCTCTATTGCCCAGATGCCCGTGCCTGTACCCACGTCCAGAACCCTCTGGAGCTTCGCATGGTCGAGTGGTGCGGTATACAGTGCGCCATTCAGAACCATCTTGAATATGTGGTGAAGCAGGTCAAGGCGCTCTTGCTCCGGTTCATCGTTAGGGAGAAGATATTCACTTTTTCCAAAAGCATGATACCTGCGACCGTTCTCGTAACGATAGTTGAAAACCGATGAACGAACAGATCCGGAAAGTGCTGACAAGTCGTCTCCCAATGCAGAATCTGTGTCCTCATCATCGGGCTGGATGTTGGCCTGAATCTGGTTTCAACCGTAAGCAGCTGCGAATGTTATATGCAGGCATCGTGCGCCGCAGACGAGTGGTGGATAGAGACAACTTACTGATGTGTCGTCGGTAACAGATGTTGTATCAGCGCTCATCGTAGACGTCTCCTTTCCTGGGAAATGGGTGTGTTTGACCAATGATTGACTATGTGCCCAATGTGAAGTGCGATGTAGTTGACGAACATGAAATGTCAGTTCGTGGAGGTGCAGACTGATGGGTCATAAGAGGCATTGCTTGCCCCCTCGTTGGGTACTCAAACCTGGCACAACCTACCACCTCTGGTAGGGTTGTCAGGTCACCTCAAATGTACTGCAACGGCCACGTCGATCGACATCGGCATTGATAGGATCGCAGACTGCCGAGAAGCTTTCGGGAGGAACCACGGTTGTATGTCACGCGCGAAGCTAAGTTAGCACTCCATGGTGTATCCCAGCAGGCTCCACCCAGGTAGATGAGGTGGCCGCCTCGCCTACCATGACCCATCTCAACAGCTACGCTAAGCATCAACGGCAATGGCTCAACAGTAAACTTACAGCCGAATAAGAGAGAATCGATGGTATCCAAAGTAACAGAGGGGTATGAAGTGCTGTAGATAATGTCGTGAATCGACGAGTGGACCGCCATTGCCCAGCAACGTAGGCACATAGTACCTATCAGTCTGACGCAGGAAACGAAGTACAGTTCGCATGGCTGGCATTCAAGTCTAGCAGTATCAGCTGAAGCAGGCATCTGGTACGTCGTGCAGGAGACACGACACCAAGTTCCACTTGTGTATACACACAGTCCTATAGTTAAAACCGTAAAGCTGTGCAATTGTGGACCTGAGATGGAGTGTCACTTGGAAGTTGCAGACACAAGTCTCCCCTACGGCCTCTCAAAGGAGATCTCGCTTGATGACGTGCAGTACTCGGGGCCTCTTGAGATCGGGTAGGAATATTACTGTGTGGAAGCACGGGTGGTGGGTGGGGGTGCAGTAAGAAAAGTACGATCGAACACGATCGAGGTGCGGTGGCGTGACAAGGTACTGTACAAGGTACGCGCTCCGATCAGAAGCACAGTAATAACGGTGCTGGATAGACCCACGCTGCACATGCTGGTCGCGTAATTGCTTCACACCACTCCAGGCCACAGATACTGTGCCGTAAGCAAAAGCCGGTATTGAAGGTACGATGCGACAGCTACAAGACTATCCAGCTAGCTGTTCCGTTGACCTAAGGCTACAGTCAACACATCTCTCACCGAAGCGTCTCTCGGTAAGGTCTACTTTATACCGGGAGTTGACCGCGGGTGACAACGAGACGAGGGCTGATGGAGAGTTTGATGTCTTTACTTGGCATGCAGTGGCTGTCTATCCCTGCAGTGCATATGCTCCTTAAAGGGTAACCCAAGCCTGGATGCAGGAAGTATGTGCCAGTGCATGGATGCACAAGGCTTTTGATAAACCTCGATTCCTACAGCCAGAGCGTCAAGTCAATTGTTGAACAGTAGAACATTTGCATTGCATTAGCCGTAGCTTGCAACTCTAGTATACCAACCAGAAGTACCCTATTCCACGCCAGCACAGGCCCTGCCTATACTGATAAGCTGCCTAGTGCATAGCGGTTCAAACCGTATCCCACGCACGGAGCCAAGCGTAGGCCGGGGACGTATTCGAGAGCCACGAAGTTGCCGCCGGCTGAATTATCGTGTGAGCTCTCGTCCCGGAAATCTCTCATGATCGTACATTTCTTAGACGTCAGACATTCTCCATCTCTTGAACCAGCGCATATAGCTGTACTTGTGGTTGCTCCCTGGCATACCATACACGATCGGGCTGAAGTATACGTATAATCCAATCGTCGCAACATAGAGTGTGGCAAATACACCCCATCTGAGCGCCTTGCTCAGCCTCAGTGTGAGCCAGTCAACACTGAACACCATGGCCAAGATAGCAAAGAACAGCGCCGGGTAGTAGTGATGCACATAAGTGACACGTCCCATCAGAATGAAAGGGAAGTAATGGAAGAACCAGCCGATCACAGGGTAAACACCGCTGTACATGATGTGTTCCATATCTTTCCACTGAAGCTCGGTGTAACCCCTTTGCCATCGCACACCATACCAGGCCACAATCAAGGCAACCACACCAAGGGATGCAGTCGAGCCCCAATAAACAAGAGGATTACCGAGGAGGAAATATTTCGTGACGTTGTCGTCCCAGCTGCACATTCGCAAGCCGACGTGGAGAATGGGCCATTGCCAGAAGGACGAGGCGAGGTCGTCTTGCTTGTCTGGGTCAGGGACCAAGGCGTTGTTAGAGGTCATCATTGCAACGTTGAGGTGTAGGAAGTCCCGGAAGAAGGGTGATCGGTACATTTTCGAGTCACCAGGCGGGACTGCGAAATATTAGCTCAGACTGGGCAGCTCAAGGAGTGGACACTTACGCTTCTCATTAGTGTGGGACTCAACGTTCCAGTGTGTGTAGACGTCGCGCGGATTGTTTGCCTTGACACAGGTAGTCTCGATCTGCTTGAATCCCCATTGTGGAAGGACAGCAGTGCCAGCTCTTAAGTAACAGCCAAGATCGACGTGTCTGAGTCGGAATGCCGTGGTCAAAGTTCGGATTCGTGATCGATCCGAGGATGCGGCATCGCTCACGACTTCGATCTTCCAATGATCCTTTGTGTCGCCAATTGTGACGTTACCGTAGCACGAGACCTCGTAATCTGCCTTGGTGACAGGTGCTGCAACGGAGTGGGAATGCAGGTTTCGGCCGGTCTGGGCGTGGAGGAAGCGGAGGACGCTGCCGTCTCGCACAAAGTGCAGTGGTGCCTCTGGGTCGAAGCTGGGCTCACTCCTGTTGGGGTAGAAGAACCAGTCGTTGTTGGCATCTTTGTGGTGGTAGCAGGTTATCTGTTGTTGTTGGCTGCCTTCCGGGTAGGTCTGGACGTGCGAGTGCAGGAGGCCACCGCCGTAGCCCATGTTCTTGATGGTAGCTCTTGAACCGTACGCAAGCTCGAGTGGAGAGTCCTTGCCGACGTGGGTGCCTCGCAGATTGGCCTGGAAAAGAGACGACATCTGTGCATCACCTGGACCCGAGTTCTCGAGGATGAGGAAGTGCAGATAGAAGCTGAACATGTAGACCATCATGGGAATGACGATCAAGCTAACGACTCTGACGGCGAGGTGTGCTCCCAGCTCGACCACCGGCATCTTCTGGTCGCCAAACTTGTTCCACAGATCATGTGCGGTGTACAGACCGACCAACGCTGTCACGAACAGACCAACCCATTTGACGGAGCAGACGCAGCCAATGCTGACACCTGTCAAGAACAGCCAGATGAACCACTCGGGGGTCCAGCTCTTGTTACGCAGTGTATGCAATCTTGCCCAGCATAGAGTAGTGGTGAAGGTGAAGCAGAGGAGCATGGAATCGAGGAGGATGAAACGCGAAATGGTGGCGTACGAGTTCTCACAGAGAACGGCAAGGGCGCACAGCCAAACAGCTGGTCGGCTGAGGCCCAGGTCGCGAGCAGTCCAGTAGGCGACGGGCACAATGACGGTGCCGAACAAGGCGTTGAAGACTCTCATGAAGGTGTAGTTGAGCTCGGGAGGGTAGGTCTCGCCAGATTTGAACTCGAAGGAGCCGTTGTACCCAGCAAGGTATCCTGACAAGCCGACCAGCATCTTCCCCAGAGGAGGGTGCACATCGAAGTAGAATTCTCGCTTGAGGTAGTGTGAGCCGAACTTGCCAAAGCTGCCGCAGTCAGTGAATGTGCCGACACGTCGAATGGTCATCTTACTGTGCTTCATCCCATGTCACGATGGGCGACAGGCCAATCTTCCACAGCCTCGTACCGACTGCGAGGATGAGGAACACGAGGGGTGCGATGATGTACTCGTACTCGTCCAGCGTCTCGAGAAAGGTCGGGTCCTACTGATGTCAGCCATGGCTCTTCTCGGCTCATCAACAAGCCTCCATACCCTCTTCTTCAGCTTCTTCTTGTCCTCTGCGTCGAGCTTGTAAACCTGACTGCCATTGGCGTTCTGGTAGGACTGGACGTTTCTCCTTCGTAGTTCAGCCTCATCTGGTCGTGCGCCGCTTGTCACGGCGTCGTGGACGTTATTAGGGCTAGCCATGTTGGTTGGGGGTTCCAATGTTAGCCGTCAAGCGATTGACCAGCAGCTGTTGACGGAGACGGATCGATCAATATTCGAGGTTGTGTGAGTTACACAAGCGATGGATCAGGCCACGGTAGGCCGAGTGGGCAGTGCGAATCCCTTCACACAAAATGTCTTGCAGATGAGCAAAAGGTCGAGAGAAGGATGAAGAATACTAGAATGATACAAGACACACGGTCATTAGGATTAGTGCTTCTGCATTGAAAGGGAGGAGCGTCAGCTGTGTTTGATACGGGCGAGGTGGTCACTTTCTACAAATGCATGTGTTCAGTCGCGTGGAGTGCGCAGCCAATAATTTGTGCGCCAGGCCAGCCCCTGTGCCTCTCCGAGCCCCTGGCGACAGGAATAGAAAGGTGCACGCTAGGTCCACCAACCTTATCTCAGCAGCTGCTTGACGAGCTCGAATTGTAACCTGGTGGTGTACGTGTCAACCACACGCTACGAGTATATTAACGTGGCGAGTCAGGTAGAGGAGCATCCTACGCAAAGAGTGGTATACATGCAAATTGCATGGCCGCCCGCATGTGTCGGTAACTCGCATGTAACCATAAACGGCGTGATACTCGATGTTGTCCACGTTATCGATTAGGGTCTTTTACTTCTCATGCTAACGACACTGGCCTTCCGTCTTCATCTTTACCGAACAGATATCCAGCTTCGCGACAATATCTCACCTCCCCATTCCCAGAACTACCAACTTCACTGCTCCAGCAAACTACCACTGCATCGACGATGCATGCGAGCACACCTTCCATAGCACCAAGTATGCCCCACCCAATCGCTCCTGCTATGAGTCCGACCACGTATGCGTACAATGAACCTCGAATGCCATCGGTGCCAGCCAGCTTCAATGTGCGAGCAGTACTCACCCACCCTCCGAAGCCGAGCGCCAGAGACATGACGAACCTTGTCGCGTGCAGCAGCAACTTAGCAAGCCGGTAAGGTAGCAAAGGTGTCGTGTCTGCAGACCATCCGTCTCGTCCCCGTCCTCGGTTAAATGTGTTGGGATTAAGTGTGGTCGTCGCATCGGCTGGTGCGAGGAAGTGAAGTTGAGACAGCCCTCTTGAACTGACGGCCAACGGCTGGGAGTGTATCGCAGCATAGGTCAATGAGAGAGGATTGATCAGAGTAGCGATCGGGCTGGGGATCAGCGAGTACACTACTGCACCCAGAATCATCGTGAGTCGCCGGGGCAGGATCAGCAGGGGCAGTCGTATTAGCAGACTCAAGCCGGTGAACAGTGACACTGTACCCAGCAGAATGGTGAGTGAATGCGTGACTGCCGCTTTGACTATCGTCTGCGATGTGGGAGCTGGCACTGCATGTCGGTGGAAGTACCACTGCGATACTGTCGCCGAGGTAATGGTTCGCTGCAAGCCGAACATCATGCTGATCGTCCAGAGGTAGACCAAGATGAAGTAAACCCCAATCCACCACGTCGACGCGTCGATGGCAAACCGGATGATTGCTGAGCTGATACGGTGACCACCCAAAAAGACTCGGGTAAACATGGAGAGCCAGATCCAGGTGAAACCAATGATGGCGCCAAGCGTCGCGAAACCGACAACCAAGAGCGCGGGATTGGCAGCTAGGATCTGAGTTGCAAACTCCACGATGGAGACTGCTTTCTGCATGGCAAGTCGTCCTCGAACCACCGCCACAATCCATAGACAGGCCATGGCAAATGGAAGCAGAGAGCCCCACCTCATGGCATTGTCTTGGGCACTGTGTCCTTTCCACCGACCGTGAAAGCTCGAGATAAATGGATATAAGGAGAAAGCATACAGAATGACGGGCACGACTATCAGGATGCCGAAGACGAGTTGGCGGACGTAGGATCGAAGTGCTGCGAGCCAAAAGAGGCCAACGAATATGGAGACCAGGGTATAGACCCCTAGCAGGTGGAAGGAGCCGTGCAAGGTGGTGTAGATGGTGTCGCCAAGCGGTCGTTTTGTGCTCGGCGCTTCGGTGTGTAGGAATATGACGAACCAAGTGGTGAACATGGAGGCCAGGGCGAGCAGGTAGACATGGCCAAAGAATACATCGTGTCGTACAGGGTCGGACGGTGCTCGTGGTGGACCGAGGGCAGGATCCCCTTCGATGACTTCCGACTGCCCACTGAATAGTCTTCTGCGTCCATCATAGCCCGACTCTTCTGACTCTGCGTAGGGCTGGCGCAGCTGCTGTATGGAAGGAGGGTCTTCCATCAGGTCCTCCGGCGGCTCGTCGTCCGCTTCAGATCGCATTGTGTCCTCGAGTCTGATCTCGCTCAAACCGGGATTCGTGCCCAGGCTCTGATCCAGCTCGGCCGACTCGGTCAAATCCTCCATCTGTGGCCCTCTGCTTCTTTCGCCGGCCTTGCCGCCTCTCCACGAGGACCTTATGCCACCGGCTCGGCCATAGCCACCGTGTTGATCTGTTGATTGCCCAGCGCCTGCATTGCTTGAAGCGCTACTAGCTCCCGACTCCTTGAGGTCGCTACCTCCTAATTGGCGCCTGGACTTCTGCAACGCGTAGAAGTCAGCTATCTCGCGCTCATGCTCCTCCTCGTCGTTCTCTTCCCGGAATTCATCGACAGCACTGTGGAACAATGGTGCTTGCTGTGGGTTCAGTCGTGATGCGAACGGGAAGTTGGAGATCTGCGAAGATGTCGGGTTATATGGATTACCTCCTCTGTTTGCCCCAAACCTAGACGCCGTACCTGACCTCCATGTGCCCGGGTTCTGGTTACGTCGATCAGGTCGGGGTTCGTCGTTGGCAAAGCCGATTCGTGATTGCGATTGTGCTAGGAAGCGAGATGCGTCTGGAGGCATTTTAGCTTGCGCCTGAACAGACAGACAGAAAACCTACATTCAGAAAACATGCTGCCCGTAGGCAGCTACTCGTTGTCGTACAGGCAGAGTTGGAATCAGAGGGAGTGGTGCCTGCGATAAGAATGATCGACGGCGGCGACAACAATGTGAGACACGCAATAGACGGGCTGAAGACGTGGTTCTAGGTGTTGGTATGTTCGTACAGGATATTGCGACTATGTAGACGAGAACGAGCAGCTGATATGGTGCTTGTTCGCAGGGTACTGTGATAGTGATCACTCGTCGCGGTGGAAGTCACTGGACACGTCCGCAGGCAGTGATGCATGACTGGGTGACTTGGAGCAGCCGCTAACTAAGCTAAGCTACGTAGCCTGCAAGCGGCCAGTCATAGCTCCAACTTACTCGGACTTGCCCCAACGTCAGCCTCAGTCCAGCCCGTTTGGGCCACTCAAAAGTGCTGATGCTCTTGCACATGTACAACCGGTCACCGTCGATACAAGCGCCACTCCGAGCAACCCACGAACCTTCAGACTCAACTCTTGGTCTTTTCTCGCCGCAGTCGCAATCAATCGATCTTGAACCAAGTCTAGGCTCCCCACGCTCATTTGATCGTCGACGTTTTTGATCAACCGAGTATTGTCCACAGCTTATGCCTCCGCATACCAAAGAACCAACAACACCATGGCACTATATTGCTAAGCTCGTATGCATCGGCGACAGTTCCACGGGGAAGTCGAGTCTCACCACTCGCTTGTGTGAAGGACGCTTCAGCACCAACCACGACGTCACCATCGGTGTGGAATTCGGATCGAGGGTTGTTCCTGTCGGTCCTCCTGCCAATGCCGAGCTAGGCATCAACGCCGGCAATGCCGAAGTGCAGGCGGCGAGCAAGACCACGAAGCCAGAAGATCAGAAGAAGATGAAGCTATCCCTGTGGGACACTGCAGGTCAAGAGACGTACAAGTCTGTCACCAGGAGCTACTTCCGAGGCGCATCCGGCGCTCTTCTAGTCTTCGACATCACCAGGAGGAGCACGTTTGACGCAGTGACAGGCTGGCTGAATGACCTGCGCCAGATCGCCGAAGAGGGCATAGTAATTGTGCTGGTCGGAAATAAACTGGATTTGGCCGACCACACGACGAACATTGACGGCGGCAACAAGCGCGCTGTGACGAGGCAAGAAGCCGAAGAATGGTGCAAGAGAGAAGGCATCGTCAAATACGTCGAGACTTCAGCTAAGAGTGGTGAGAACGTCGAGAGAGCCTTCTTGGAAGTGGCAGAGAGGATATATCAGAACATCGAGGCTGGCAGGTATGATCTCAACGATCGGAGGAGCGGCGTCAAAGGCTACGGCTCGGGTACAGGAAGAGACGTAACAAAACAGTCCCAGAGCGTGAACTTGAGCATGAATGACACCGTCAAGGGCAAGTCGGGCGGTGGGTGTTGCTGACCAAGATCAAGCGAGGCGCTTTCATGATCGCCAAAGTCATTTCCCGCGCCACTTCGCCATTGTCCTTATATAAGTATGCTTGCAGCCTGACATGAACTGTATCGATGGCCTCGCATGCTGGGTGTACGTGGGGACTACGATTTTAACGACTCTAAACAAAAGTACGTCATCGATGGCGCGGACGCCCGCCGAAATCGTGGGGTACGAGTACAGTCTCTTTGTATATTAGTTAGGCCTACAGTACGAAATCGGAGTACAAAACGGAACAACCGATTACGCTCACCTGGTACCTCGGAGGTTCTTCTGCCTCAACATCGTTCTGACCTCGAACAGCCTGATTTCAATCTGTCTCGAACGCTCTCGTCTTTAGCCAACCTCGGATATTTATTAGCAGCGGACGAAGACAAGTACATCTACCTAGCAATTGATGCTAAGAACTTGTCTCAGGCACAAATCTGTATTCCAACTGTCACGACAACTCCCAGTTCCGCCATCGTTGCTCTGCCAGTACCGGACTTTCGCACATTCGACGTCCTCCAAGATGGCCAATCTAGATCTCAGTATCCCCAACCTCAAGTTGCCGGATGGCAACGAGATACCAATGGTAGGCTTCACGACCACCTCCTGTTGCTGAAGCATGCTGACCTCCTAGCTCGGCTATGGCACTGGTACGGCCTGGTACAAGTCCAAACCAGGCGACTTGGACCAGAAACTGGTCGATGCCACCAAAACAGCCATTGGCATGGGCTACCATCATCTAGATGGCGCAGAAGTCTACAACACTGAAGCGGAGCTGGGCAAAGCAATCAAAGATGCCGGCGTCGACCGCTCGAGGCTTTTCGTTACCACCAAGTGCACAAGCGTCACTGAAAACCCGCGAGAGCACCTGGATGAATCACTCAAGAAGCTGGGATTGTCTTACGTCGACCTGTACCTTCTTCACTCGCCGTTCAACGCAAAGGGCGACAAGAAGGTTCTGCAGAATGCCTGGGCGGCCATGGAGGAGATCGCCGCCAGTGGTAAAGCGAAGAGCATCGGGGTCAGCAATTACCTCGCCGAGCACCTCGATGCGACGCTCGAGACTGCGAAGATTCGACCTGCAATCAACCAGATCGAGTACCACCCTTACCTTCAGCATGGGGACCTAGTCATGTATCACAAGGACAAGGACATCAAGCTCTCCGCCTACGCACCTCAGGTGCCCGTCACTAAGGCGAGCGACGGACCATTGACCCCAATGCTTGAACAACTCGCGAAGAAATATGCGGTTAACCCGGGGGAGATTTTGTTGCGGTGGGTGCTTGATCAGGGCATCGTGGCTATCACGACGAGTAGTAAAGAGCAGAGGATGAGCGATATGCTGAGGGCGGTCACGTTCACCTTGACGCCTAAGGAGATCGAGCAGATCAGTGAGACCGGCAAGTCGTATCACTACCGCGCCTTCTGGGGTCATATCTTCGACAAGGACGACAGATCTTAAGGACATATTGGATTGTCAGCAACGTCAGCCAGGGCTTTTCGAGACGTTCTCTGCGAACAGCAGATATTATTTCCCAATTTTGGAATAGCTGAGAAGCACTGCTGTGGCAGCAATGGCTGAATGTAGTTGTTACCACTGAATGTGACATTGAAGGTCAAGAGTTACAAGTAACTCTGTGTCAAAAGGGCGGCGGACTGCACCAGTCACGCCGAGATATCGAGTCTTTGCTCCACACTAGACCAGAAACAACCAAGTCTTCATGCTGTCTCACATCGGGTTCTTTCCAAGCAGATCTAGACTTCACATGGTTCTGTGCAAGCATGGCGGCTAGACAGCTGGTAAGCAATTTTTCCGAGCTATGACATGTGAGCGTAACATACTGTCTCCGCACCATTCGATCGGATGTACCTGGTTCTGGGGTAATCGCAGCTGCAGTAAAGTCGCCACCTGCCTGATCGCATGCTGTCACTGACACCCGATTCGTCGTGTTGCTCAGCCGGTTACCACATGAGGCAAAGCGAAAATCCTTCTCGCTATGACCACATGCTAGTGCCATTACGTGCATCATCGCAGTTGTTAGTATGCAGCATCCCGCTGCAGCTTGCATTATTGGAGCAGGAACGAAAGGCAAAGAGTCGGCTCGCAGCTTCAACAGAAATCCAGGTAACATTCGCACCTACCACGGCCAGGCCGCAACGTGACTTTCCGTGCAGAATAAGGAGCCCTGAGGTACCAGCTGTATTTCCTGCTCCCACCGTCATCACTTCTCAGTCGAATAATTCTCACAAGACTGCAGCACAACTCTTTTCTTCCTGCACATAATCAACCCACAAGCACAACCACAAACATCACCCAGAAGCACACCAACAATACCAACATACCAAGATTCAATAGCCCACCGCCATCATGCTTCTAGCAGTCATCGCCTCGCTCGGCCTGACCTTGCCCTCCCTCACCTTGGCCGTACCACTCAGCCCACGACAAGCCTCTCCTCCAGCCAAATTCCAGCTCCAAACCCAGGTAGTTGATGGCGACAATGACAGTGGTACCAACAAAAGTGGACTCTACGTCTTCTCATATCACACAGGGGCAGGATTGGGAATGGCAGCTGCAGAGCCACCCACGGGACCTGCTGATGAAGACAGCTGGTTCTATCTCAACAACACCGACACTGGTCTATACTGGACATACACGGACAACTTAATCGGACCGTGGCCCACAACACTGATGTATGGGGCATACCAAGGTTTGTTCAAGTTCTTGTCTTTGCGTCGTGCGTATTGCTAACATTGCATCCACAGCCTTCAACCCTATCTCAATCTCCATCGCAGACGGTCCTGCAACAGAAGGATTCTTCTTCAATCAGACAGGGCTTCAATCAAACATATCAGAGGCTGGCTGGCTCGCGTGTGACTGGTGGTATCAGGATCCTCAAATCTTTGCTTACAACGGTGACCAAGCCGGTACACTGCCAACGAGCTGTTCCAGAGTCAATCTGATACCCGTGGCTGTTGAATAAGCGTCCCAACCCAGAAGATGTGGGTCAACTACCAGCCGACGAAAGAGTTGCATCTTGGAGACTGCATGAACTGGCATCATTTCCCTGAGTAATAAGCTGCATCAAGAGTGTCGGGTTACTGTTGCATCGCACAGGTTCATCATGAGTACGAAACTGTATCGAGCAGATGTTCGTAAAAAGCATAACGAAGGAAATAATTCATAGCGTGCATATCTGCAGCGGTCGTTATCGAAGCTGCTGGCAGGAACGGTAATAATAATAATACTCATATTCTACGACAGCCTTGCTCGAAGTCCTTCTCGCAGAACATTAATCCTCTTTACGATCAGTACCGTGTGCCTGACCTCAGGGAGTGCCACTGTTCTTGGCATCTCGCTGGACAGTGCCAGCCACGGTCGAGTTTGATCGAGTAGGCACAATATGCCGGCTGTAAATTTACCCAGACGTTTCTCCCGACGAAGAGCCGTTGAATTCGTCCGCGACAAAACAGAGCTGCTATGCCAAACAGGTTTATTCAGCTCTCGCCCAAGCGTCAATGTGCCACATTTGGCCTGGTCGATGTCGTTCCGGACAAACCGATCACTAACACAGCTAGCTAACTGCTTACTCCGCGACTAAGCCGGTGTTGTGTTGCAAGTTGACGAGCAGATAAAAAGCATGCTTCAAACGCTACTAGCATACACGAGTCAACACCTGTAGTGTCAACAATCGGTATGTATAGAAAATGTAAGCAGCTCTCAGATTCTGATAGTTCTACAACGGCAGTTTTTGAGTTCTGCTCAAGAAACCACAGAGAGTCGCGACTCGTAATCTAGACCAAACAACGCCACGCTTCTCCGCAATACGCTAACGAGAAGCAGCATGGCCGTCCGCCAACCACTTCGGTGGCCTCTCGAATCCAAGATTTCTGCTGGCTGTTGCGGGCCCGGACAAAACCTACCGAAGCGTCATTTGGGCCCGAATAACCGTCTGACTCCAACCGAACACCCAAATTCTCATTCTCTATCAACCACCAACTATGCCAAATCTCGAATCTACCATCACGGATTTATCGTCGTTTTAGCCTTCTCACCTCTGGAATGTCCATCTCAGATACTTCGGCCGTCGGCATGCAAACATGACGGTCGACTCAGCACCGCAAAGGCGAAAGCTACCGAACTACCGCCCGAGACCTGACCTGACTAAGCTTGCTGATCTCGAACTTTCGACAACAAAAGCACAATCCATTCAGTTTCACCACCACATCTCAACTGCCTCAGGGGCAATCGCCCAGCACCATGCTCTCAGAGCTCTCTGCTGACACACTTGCGGCCCAGTACGTAACCAACGGCACCAGCAGCACCGGCAGCAATGCCTCCGCCCCCGGAAACGCCATCTCAGGCGGCTACAGTGGCGGCTCCCTCACCGTCAAAGGAACAATCATCTTCTTCTCCGGCCTGTCGATGTACAACGTCGTCGAGCTTATTATTCTGATCTTCTTCACGTTCCAGAAGTTCTCCGGCCTGTACTTCTACTCGCTCCTCGTCACCAGCATCTGCGTCCTGCCGTACTCACTCGGCTTCATGCTAAAGTTTCTGATGATCACCCCAGGCGGCTCGCGCTGGTTCGCGGTCACACTCATCACGATCGGCTGGTGGGGTATGGTCACAGGCCAGTCGATCGTGCTGTGGTCGCGGCTGCATTTGCTCGTCGACCCGGGCGAGAAGGGCCAATGGACGCTCCGCTGGACCATGTGGATGATCATCATCGACGCCATCTGTCTGCACATACCCACCACGGTCCTTACGTACGGCAGCAACGGCGACATCAACACCGGTACGTTCGTGACCGGGTACAATGTCATGGAGAAGATTCAGATGTGCGGCTTCTTTATCCAGGAACTGATCCTGTCGGTTCTCTACATCAAGCAGGCGTCCAAGCTGGTCCAACACAGCACGCGCGACGATTCGAGGCGCTTCTTCATGCAGTTGCTGGGCATCAACGTGCTCATCATCCTTATGGACGTGGGCCTTGTAGCGGCGGAAGCAGCAAGTCTGTACCTCTACGAGACGACGATCAAGGGCACCGTGTACTCGATCAAGCTGAAGCTGGAGTTTGCGGTGCTAGGTAAACTGGTTAACTTTGCCGGTGGTCGTGCGGGGACGAGCACGGCTAATGAGGAGCGGTATAGAAGGGCCAGCGTGGCGTTTGTCGGCGATCAGACCGATGATGGAAGTGGAAGCTCCGAGACGAGAGGCGTGAGCACAGGCTTCAACGATGTGACTGATTTTGTGGATTTGTCCAAGGTCAAGAGTAGTATCAGCCATGCGTCTGGCGCTTCGAATCGGAGTCTAAGCCGGACCACAACAAATGGGCTTGGCGACGAGTTTGGGAGGCAGAGGAGGAAAACGATCAAGACCGGCAGGGGCGTGACGAATGCTGATATCGATCTGGCGAGGTTTGAGTATCTAGACGATGCGGAGTTGCCTGAGGAGCTAGTCAGCGAAGATGTCGATGCAGCGGAGGTGGCGAAAGAGGACGCCGACACAGAGGAGCTGAGTACAGAGGACGAGGACGAGGACGAGTTGGATGACGAGAACGAAAAGATCGAGGATGCAGAGAGTCACGGCACACACGCCAGGATTATCGCTTCGGCTGGAGGGTTCCCGATCACGAGTGCGCTCAGCAGGACGGTGACGGAAGTGTGAAAGATGGTCCCTAATCAATTCGGTCGATATCGGCCACATCCATACATCATACCATGCTTGCCGAGAGCTACACGCCCCAGCCGAAACGGATGCAACGAAGTTCCTACAGCAAAATCGCCCAGGCGCTATCCTGGGACATTGAGCTCTGCGCAACGAAACTCAACAGCTTGCTTGCAGCACAAGCATTCTACAGCCTAAGGAGTCAATCCATTCGGGCCCTCCAGCGGCATCCATTAGAAAAGCCTGCGTATACACTACCTTGGCAGTAACGCAGCAAACACAGAGGTCTTGCAGTCCTTGCTACAACCACCGCAGAACTCTACTGTTTGATCAGCAGCGTCGTGCTCCAATACTGTCGAGGAGATCCGATACCTCTGTGATCGAACACAAACGCATGCGTCGATCTTTCGTCTAGCGGCGATTAACGTGTTAAGGACACCGATAGCGTGCATTGAGTTGTGATGCGTAATAAACTCGGTCCCTAGCTGTTGGGTCTAGCATACCAGAAATCACTGGGACTAACCCTCCCAGTCCAGCTGGAATTGGCGTCGACCACGAGATAAGCATCGAAACAGGGAACCGTGACAATGATCGAACTGAGCGCCTGCCTGAGCGTGGAAAGTGCGTACGCCTTGCGTACGGTCGCGACTTGCGAGTAACGATCCAGTCACATCGCCGACTGGTTCCGTTCGAAAGTGAGAGGAGAAGGCTGGGCGGTACAGCGTTTAAAGGAGCACTCGGGTCTCGTTCTTGCCGTGATTGACCGGTTGTATTACCGGTGATGTTTTTACCTTGTGCCGGTGTTTTTGGATTGCGGTCGTTCCCCGTGCGCGGGTAGGGGTTCACACGGAGTTTCAGAACAGGTCGACTTGGTCACTGTACTGTTGGAGCGTGGAGATGAAGGTTCAGCTAATGGATTGAGGAGGAGAGGGGAGAGGAGATGTTGAACCAGATAGGCCGTCTTGAGGGAAAGAGGGTTTCTAAACCTAAATAGTTGTTTGGCTTGACATCTGCTGATATCTGCTGGCCAAGACGAGAACTATTGATCCCCAACTCGGGGTCGAGACCGTTCCGACACTGAATCGATGACAACTGAACGAAAGTCTTTTTGAAGGAGCTCTCGTCGGTATCATGAGAACGACTTGCAGGTAGTTGCTGAGGATCACGTGCTGATGAGGCGGTATGGTGAAGGTGGAGCTCATTAGTAGTAGGGGGTTACTGTGCAGTGAGAATGGATGAGTAGGGATTAAGCACAAGTGTTCAAGACAGCTGGAGGAAGGGAGAAACTTCAGTCTTGATGGTCGTCAAATTTGTATTTACTAGCCTCTGGAATGATACAGTATATACCCCAGCGCCAGCAAATCCATGTCAAGTGTAATGCGTTGCATTTGAGGTCTAGATAGCGTGTCTGTTGAACAGTTTCAGAGCTGAACGCTCACCTGGTATCAGTAGTTTCCGAGAGCTATTCGATCCTGATTGTCATATCCCGCGTTGGCAGGTCTAGCGTTATCGACACGCCGTCTTCAATGGCGGGTTCTTGCATGAACATGCCAATGCGGCGTGCGCTCTGACCGTGAATATCGATCAACATCCAAGTGCGAAACTCATCATACGGCATGAGTTCGACTGCCTGCCACGGCTGATGGTCGATTCTGGATAAGACATCTGGGTCGTCGCCATCAATCCGCGCACCACCATGAACCTTTCTCAACGAGCTCTCCATCAGAAGGGCATGTGCATATACCTCGTAATAAAGCGCAGAATCTGTAGGTATAAGGTAGACCTCAGCAATACGGCCCTCCACAACTATACTCGGTCCGTGCTCGGGGATTGCCAAGCATGAGCTTTCCAAAGCCCTTTCAAGAAGTTCTCGAATAGGCGTCAGCTTCGAACCGTCCTGGACGTAGAATCTCGGAAACGTAGCATCAACAACGCGTTCCCTTCCTTGTGGGGGGGGGCACATCGTGATCTGATCGACTAGGCTCGTCCAAGACCATGTAGGGAACCCACCGCGGCGACGAAGTTTCTCCCCCTTGGGAGGGACATTTCTACCATTCCACATCAGGCCCCCTGCAAATAAAAAGCTTGCCCGATCAGCTATCGAGTGCTTCCACGGCTTTGGGGATGAGGTGAGAGGTATTCCCCAATAGGTATATATGTCACCAGAGGCAATGATGCCTCTAAAGGCATTGAGAACATCTGAATCGAAGCTTAACAAGCGGCTCGTGTATGCCATGATGTGCTCGTAGAAGGAGAAGGGGGAAACTTCCGGGATAAATTTGTGGTAAAGGTGTCTTTTATGATTCAGAAGTCTTGGACCTAGGGTCTCCAGACATCGACGTCTGCCGCTCTGCCGCACCGCCTCACACTCGGAATTCTGCTTACACGCGAAGTAAACCTGGTCTTTGGTGAAGAAGAGGCAGCTCCGAGACAATAATGCCTCTTGATATGTCCAGCCTCTCGTTGCCCAAGTGGAAAGCGATATCTGGTATGGGAGAGGCGAGAAAGTGGATACGACCATTCTTGCGTTGGTGTGGAGACGGAATTGCTCATTCCTCGTAGTCGAGACCCCTGGCAGACCTGTCGATGCATCCTTGGCACCCAGAGCCACTATGGTGGTCAGAGCGCCCTGATATAATATTTTGAAGTTGAGTATGTTTGTCTTCGGATGTCCATATGCAATACCGGTCGACCCAGAGGTACCGCTTCTTCAGTTTTAATACGACAGACATCGCATCTTCAATAGCCCGTGGTACGGATGTTGGCAAGCCGCAGTCTCCAATCTCTTGCTGTTCTGCAGACTCTTGGGTACCCTTTCCCCAGACGTAGCTGAGTGCCAAGTACTGCATGTCTTCTGTCAGAGGTACAATCTTTCGCTTCTCACAGTCAATCACACGGGTTGAGAAGTTGATCTTTGAGGATTTTCGCTTGCATTTAGCCTTATGTTTGACTAGACAGTCTCGTATCCACGAGGCCATAAGATCGAAGTCAGGGTGCTTTGCAGACACAGAGCGTCCTTCATAGGTGGATTTAGGCATATCTGAGCCTGACAAGCCACATGTTAGAGGTAAGATAACCAGCAGACTTTTGTCTGTAGCTATACGGACTTTATACGACGTTATATCTTTGATTGGACATGCAAAGACCGCGATAACAATGGATGGGCTTGCGGCTTTGTGGCCTTCAGATCTAATCACTTTCGAGACAGACAGACTGTCTAGAGCTCTGAGGTGGCATCCGGCCTCCTTAACGCAGGACTGTCCAGCGTGCAGCTTAGCATCCCGACCGAGCTCAGATGAAATCCATGAGCAGAGAGTGCAGCCCGATCTTAACTTCTTGATAGTCTTTGTGATTGGCTTGCCTAACACGCCGACTTCCGCCCTTGTCAGGGCAAAGACAGCCTGGAAGTCAATTCTCCGGCACGATCGGCACAGTTCCGAGTTTTGTGCAATGACAACATCCTCATGGTCGTCGCCCGACGGTGGCAATGTCTCAGTGACGGGGCATTCCATCTGCTCAGATTTCGCGGCAGTGCAGATAAGTAGGTAGAGGATAGACAGACAGCCGGTCAGTTACTTGGAGAAAAGAAAGTAGAAACATGATCCTGCTATAAGAATTGTCAGACATCTTTGTGAGAGTTAATGTCTGAGGCTTGAAACAGTGTTAAGAGATGGCATCTGTCGCACGGGCGGATCGTGAGGATAGCTATGCAACGACAAAAAGTCCCTGTAGAGCATAGCCTTTCGAAGCAGGGTCTTTTGGTCAGGGCACTTTCGCTAGCCTGCTTCCAAGCTGCGCGTTGGCACCAATACATGAGTTTAGCCTGTCAGACCGCATTTCACTGAGGTCATTCGAGAATTCTTCCCCGAGGCACATCGTAGCATGATTCGAGATGACTTGCCATCAGGTAATTGAGGCGGACTAGAAGCAACTCTAGCATCCATGAAACCATGTGACTACGCGTGTGACACTGCGGATCTCGTAGGCGCGCAGCCAGTTTGGGTCCCACGAGCGCCTTTTTGGGAAGGCGCATGGCTCGCTCTTCCTCTCGGCATCCCCAGCCAATAATTGCGAACATGTGTGCTTTGCAAGAAGTAACGACTCGTGTCCTTGTCAGCATAGAAGACGCTTTCCCGAGTCGACAGGCCCCGCATCAACGCTGCTGATAGGCTGGAAACAGCTTCGTACATCCTCGTGCACCGGATATATGGACTTAAGCAACAGAGTGGTTTATCACGTGATTGTCGGGTAGATGGTCTTCCCGAGCAATACGCCAGGCAAGCTGTGGTGAGCACAATATGGATACGGTTGTGATCGATGGCAAGCTATGGGAGAGGGCAACCATGCGCTAATGACGGAACGAGTCGTTCGTGTGGGGTTACAATTGCCTAACACGGCTACTGTTTATGCCAAAGGCGGATGGGACCTTCGAGTGACCAGAGAGTGACGGGGGATGTTTCGAGGAGAGCTCATGACTGGCTGCTCATATCGATCTTGCATGCCTATGTACGATGGTTCTAGGTACATATTGGTGGAACGATTGCTAAGCTGTTGGTACGGTGAAGTCGTCCGTCTGGGCACGAAAGCTATAAGAACGAAGTCATGTCCTGCGAGGTAAGAATCTCCATCTCGTCTAAGCAAGAGATCGCAAGATTCGTATAACAAACAATCGTCCCGAGCCTGTTCCTCGCAATCACACCGCACACAAAGTAGCACGCAGCAACACACCTTCCAACATGCCTAACAAATACACCAACAAGCTACACAACAAGCGCGTCCTCGTCCTAGGAGGCACAAGCGGCATAGGCTTCTGCGTCGCCGAGAACGCCCTCGAGAACGGTGCAATCGTGACCGTAGCATCCTCGCGCCAAGAATCAATCGACAAGACACTGTCCCGTCTCCGCGAGTCATACCCCCATCTCACCGACAACATCTCCGGCCACACCATCGACCTCCGCTCCGACGACGCCGAGCAATCCATCATCTCCCTCCTCGACTCCGCAACAAACAACGGCAAAGACCTTCTCGACCACATCGTCTCCACCGCCGGCGACAGCATCGCCATCCAACCGCTCTCCGCCTTCGACGGCGCCGCAGTCCTCGACAAGACCCAGCGCGTGCGCGTCGTCGCGCCAATGCTGATCGCAAAACACGCACCAGGGAAGTACCTCCGCAGCAGCAACGAGTCAACCATAACCCTCACCGGCGGCGTCAACACATACCGACCAGGCGTCAACTGGATGCTCCCCGTATACGCCGCCGCCGGGCTACAGGGTCTCGTCCGCGCTCTAGCCGTCGATCTGCGTCCCATCCGTGTCAATCTCGTCGAGCCGGGCGCGGTGGACACGGAGTTGTTCAGCAGGGTCTACTCGGGTGAGCAGCTGGAGGGCGTGCTGGCTGAGTTCAAGAAGCAGACGCTGACGGGCCAGATTGGGAGGCCCGAGGATGTGAGCGAGCTGTATGTGTACTTTATGAGGGACTCGTTCGTGACGGGCCAGGCTGTGTTGAGTGAGGGTGGCTTGCTTCTGGCGGCTGGGTTGACGAGGTAGGTAGGAGATTTATGTGTTACGTTCGCTCGTGCAGTGGCGCGTGTGGCGCTATGTACCTAAGTTGTTGTCGTTCTGAGGTATATCTAATTGAATATGGTGTCGACCAATTCATCGAGAAACAGAACCGGAAGCAGATCTTCATGAACTGAATGATCTTGCCTCTTTAAGCGTTTCGTGTCTGTGGTCTTAGGTCTCCCTCATCACATCCTGGCTTACTCAAACTAACACAGAACACCCCGCTCGTCCTGAGCTGATCAATGGCATCTCGGCACCGAGCTGGCCAAGCTCAAAGACGTCCAAAAAAAATTAACGATGCACAACGAGTGTAGATAGAGTCGAAAGCAGTGAGATGTAGACAAATTAAATATTGGCAACTAGTTCTACAGTCATACCCGCTTGAACGCTCACAATTTTGCAAGAACATATATATATGTATACACTTTTCCCCTGTACTGCGCGCTTACCAATGATGGTGCGAAGCATGGCTGTACACTCTCCCAAACTCCTCCCTTTTGGCACGCTCCTCAGCACGACTGGCCCTTGTGCCGGTCCTGCTGAGCGATGGCCGAGTAGCTCGACTCTTGGTCTTCGTAGTACTGAGACCGTCGTCACCTCGAGATGTATGTGTCTCAATCCTCGACATATCGACAGTATCGTCGTCTTCGGTCTTCTCTTTTTGCTGATCCACCTCTTCTTCGGATTCTTCTTGTTCCTCTTTCTCGACCTCTTTCTGCTGCGCTTTCATCTGCGCCATGATGTTGTGTGCTTGCGCGGCATATTTGCACTTCAGCCTGATCTTCTCACCAACTCTGTAGAAGATGAACAAGAATGGCATGCATGCCAGGGCTAGGAAAGCTGGAATCGAAGAGGCCCAGTGTATGCCCAGAGTGCTGTACATTTGAGTGGTGAAGAGTGGGAATGCAGCACCGAAAAGCGATCGAAGGACCGAGTTTGCCGCCAGGACAGACGCGGCGTAGATCGTATACGAGTCGATAAGGTAGTTCATGCAGCTGAGGAACACGAGCACCATGCCGAAGCCAAACGGCGCGCTGCCGATAATGCAGACGCTCCAGTGGATAGATGTGTAGTTCGTCCATGCGAACCAGAAAAGGCCAATGGGAAGAGCAACACACCCGACCATACCGGGTGGCAGACGTGCTTCAGGCGGTGCTTCGCCATCGTGCTCGTCCTCGACTCTCATGTACCGCTTGTTGTCCCAGATGGCGTAACCGACTCCTATGAGCATTCCCACTGCGATACCCATGAATGCAAGACCACCGATACCTGGGGACCAACCCCGGTACTGCTGAAAGACGATAGGGAAGGCCCCAAAAAGCATGTAAAGGACACCGTAAATGATAGCCATGTACAGACTGATCAGGAGGACGATCGGTTCGGTAAAGAGCAAGGCCCAAGGTCGGGTGAGAGCTTTTTGGAACGCGGCTCTTGGCGTAATCTTTCCCTGCTTCTTCTCAAGAATGCTTATGTAGTTCTTGCCAGTCATTTTGCCGAGTTTCGCGGCGCGACGCTTCAAAATGACGGGTGAGTACGTCTCTGGGATGGTGAATGTGCCAAAAAGCCAGAGTACTCCGGTGAAGATGGCCATGACACCTTCGATCCATCGCCAGTTGATGGTTTCCGCGATAAAGCCGCCGACGATGGGGCCAATGACAGGTCCCAAGAACGGGGCTGCTGCAAAGATACTCATTCCGATACCTCGTTGATTAGCTTGCATCATGTCCGCGATGACACCGCCAGCGTTGGTGAGCGGAGAGGAACCGAAAACACCGGCAAGGAACCGAAGGACAATGAGGGCGCCTGCATTGTTGGCACCTGCAGCTCCAGCGTTGAACGCAGTCAACATCATATATGTGCCTGTAAACAAGATCTGGCGACCGTAGAGCTCGGACAATGGCGCCCACAAGAGAGGACCGACAGCAAAGCCGAGAACGAAAAGTGAAAGACCCAATATTGCGACCTCCTGACTCACACCGAATTCTACAATAACGTCCCGGGTGGCTGCCGAATATGCTGATGACACGAAAGCGACGGCTAACGTGGCAATGGCGACGGTCATAACGATGAACCATTTCTTGACTTGGCCCCACTCCATCGGGTTTCGAGGGTCATTCGGAATAAATTCGACAAGATATGGGTCATCTTCTGTGCCTGATCCTTTGTATTGGTGGTTCAGGACAGCATCGGTGACAAGTGTTTGCGACCAGACCAGACGCCAGTGAGGCACCTTCTCCTGGGCATGATGGCGCTGCTGGGTATGTTCTTGCTTCTCGGGATCGGTATTCTGCTTTTGCGCTGCTCGCTCTGGCGAAGAAGTCTCGCGATCATTCTCGCCAACTGTGCTAGTTGAATTCGTGAAATCCGTTACTGAAGAACCTGACCGGTCAGGTGCCGCAGTTGGAGGCACTTGCTGAGGACGGGCTGCCATTCTGTAGGCTCGGAAATTGCGCCTACTTTGTCGAATGGTATGCGAAAAACTCGACTGCAAATGGTTGACGTCGGGAACGAGATATGTGACGGAGGGGCATAAGTGTTATATATCACCTTCGCCATCTGACGACACCTGGCGCATGAGTAAGGTTTGTTTGGGGCTTTCAGCGGATAAGTCCATCGTGCATCCCGAGGCCAGTAAACAAGTGGCGATGTCATGGTCGGTCGTTTGAGGGCCGATGAAAATCTGGCGCCATCATGGCACTAAGCCACGAAGAGACTTGCTGACGCTGAGATGCATCTCATTGATTGGCCAGCTAACGCCGAGAAACCGAAAGGTCGTCTCGATTGCATCATCAGCCTCTTCTCTCTCCCTATGTGCGTAGTATGATGTGAACCTTTCAGATGGGGTTCTCGAAGTCTTAAAAATTGCATAACGGACTTTAGCTGTTTGTCCATGTGCACAAGCGCACATACACCGAGCTGTGCATGTTCATAACAAAGTGCATAGGACCCGTACTACTGATCTGGCCTATTACGCTTCTTGCCGGAACTGGCCGCCCCTACGGTTCGCCAACACTTTCTGGCTCCCAAATCCCCTACAGAGGACTCTCCATGGACCTCCGAAAACTCAAGTAGCAAATAACTTTCGGACATCGCGTGGTGCTCGCTCGAAATTGCTTCAACGCTCTGCTAATCAAAAGTTTCGAGGTTTTCAGGTTGACTTTCTAACTACTGGCGTTCTAACGGCCGTATCCCCCCGTACAAAGCCTTCACCGGTTGACGCTACCTAGGCCTCAGATGATTTTCGTAGCCTGGGCCAGCGAATCAGGCAAGCTTTTTCCAACATCTGAAGCGGCTTCTCCTACGGTTCTTGCAGATGCACGTCTACAAGTAGTATACTCTATGTTGCCATTGCGCACATCCTCCTTAGTGGATGTCTCTGTTCCACAGTCGAGGAGTGGATGTTGAGTCACAAGTCGGTCCCCGGTCTTACGACTAGCATCAGGTGCGAGTGTCTCGGTGACCTGACCAAGCGGTTGTCCGCAACGTTAGATTGACAAAAGTACCAGCTACCATTGCCAGATACTGCTAGTGTGCTGGTCCCGAAGAGCGAGACAGGCTGCATGAGATGTATATGGCTGCGCGAGACGTAGATGGCTTCGTTTCCACAACGGTCATTGGTCATCGGAAGCGCCTCTTTCAATGCCAACATGCTGTTTCTTCAGCTCTCGATGAGGCTGTTCGACCATTGGTCAGAAGTCGGTATCCTCGCGTTACATTGCATGGATGGGCAGCTATCCGATTCAGCCTTACTGACCATATTAGCACTGACTGTCTGCCGGAGCGAGAGGTGGGTGTCTCTCATTTCTCACCTCATACGGGAACAAGACTCGGTCCTCTAGCACAACACTGCGACTACAGTACTCTCGAGCTTGGACCATATGTCGAACAGATTGCTACAGCTGACTCTAGAGAGACGCACATCGTTCCAGTTGACAAGCAGCCGTGATCTGTCACCCCATCGATGGATACCTTCAATTTCACATCAAATTGCTCGCATACCGCCGTTGTCTACAATGCTTGGCACTCAAATGCTTGGTACTCGGGAGTAGGCAACCTAACAGCTTTGCTTCGTCCCCTTCTGAGCCCAAAAACGAACGTGACGGATGAGTTCCTGGAGACTCAGTTCAATAGTCAGATTTTCGTCAAGACGCTGTTGAATGTGGCAGGACGCGAATGCCAGGACAGCATATGCTCATCTCTAAACTTCACAGGAAACGCAGATATAGCTGGGATAGGGGTTAGTATGATGCATGCTTTGTGATGCCCTGAGATCGCTGAGGCAATACTAGGCAGTTGTGGCTTATGGTTTGATAGTACTTACCACAAGTCTTCTGGTCGTCGAAGGACATTCCGCCAACAAAAGGGGTGTTGAAACAGTCTGGCTGGACAATGGCGAAGTACGCCTTTCTCACCTTGATAGCTTGCTATACTTCCAGGTCATGGCTCAGATTGCTTTTTGGGCCTATCTCCCGAAGATGAAGTCAGTTTACGAGCTCACAATAGGTACGATCGCCTGCCATTGCTGCTCGTACCATATATCTTGTACGACTGACACAGTTTAGCGCTCCTGGTCACGAGAATGACCGCGTGCGCTACCACCGCTACGATTTTCAGCTTTCACAATAAGCAACTTGACGCAACGCACACTACAACAGTGGTACTACTGTGGTACGGCTTGTCGGTACCACTACTAGCAACTGGTATAGCCAGTTTTACGACGGCCTCCATCGCGAGGGCCTTAGCATTCGTTGACGTACCTTGCCAAGACACGTACGCTCGTCCGCTACTCCTGCTTAAAGCCACCACTCCGCTGTACCTGTTTGTGATCATAACATTCTTGGTTGTCTACACACGGACAATGGTATTTAGCGATCTGAAAGTGAAATTGGGTCGACCTAAGATAGAAGGTCTTACTCTAGTCTTTGTGTACGGAGAGGCACTGGTGATGTGGCTAACGTTATTGTCAATCATTTCCATTCGGCAAGGGGCCAAGCACATCTTTGGCCCGTCATACCAGGTGCGTTCATCTACCTCGATGTCGTAAAGACTATGGGACTAACCAGCTACTTAGGATAATGCCATGGGCTATGGACAGATCTTGGCGGTTGGTTTCTGCTTGCAGACCATAGTATATGGCACGACTAGCGTTTTCAGTAAGTAATCTCTGCGTATTTGTGTGCTTTGCAGTATCTCGGGAGTATCGATGGTAGTCTACACCAACTCCAATACTGACCAGAGTTCACACCAGAGAAAATCAGATCTCGCAACAAGCCGAGTAACGATGGTCAGGCATCACCTGAACCTATACCATCTATCACGGGTCTTAATACATTACCGCCTACCACTTCACCAAGTCCTGCCGGCTCAACCACGAGGCTCGTCACACAAGCATCTGATCCTGACCTACACCTCCCCCCTCAGAGAAGCAGGACCTCGAAGATGGAAGATGGCCTCCCACCAAGTACAAGTCAAGCTTCTGACCCAATGCCAAAGCTCGAGCAACCCGCATCAACCGCTCGTGAGCTCGATCCAGCCGCTACGAACTTGCAGAGAAGATCAACGGTACCTTGTTTCTCCTGATCAAACTCACTTCGCCTGTTCAGCTTCCAAGACGCAAGTCCAAAACAACCTGTGAGGAAGGCGAATAAGAGTGGCGCGTGACGGATATTGGAGAGGTATGACAGTCGAGGCGGAATATTGATGGAGAAGACCCTTACTATATGGCAGCCCTACCAGTGGCGTCGACGCGATATACGGGCGTCGGTCTCCTATGTGCTTGTCTTATGTGATCATGCACTTAATGTCCTTATTGTCCTCAAATTAATCCTTTCCTCGCAAGCTCAATCTTCCTCAGCGTCTCTCCTTCCTTGAAACCACCCTTAGTAGCACAGACTCGAATACCGTCGCCCAGCTCAACTTTGTCTTCGACATCAGGAAAAGCACAGGGGCAATGATGTGGGAAGTGGACACATGCTAGAGTGTCAGGACATAGATAATTTGAGCAGGTGGCTAGAGACGTGCGTGTTAGTCGGCGTCATAGAGGTTGATGCAGTGCTCTGCCTTACCTTGCTGCCAATTCTGCTGAAACCAGGTGGAATCACTTGCAACGTTCTGCTTCTCTTGCTGGCCTCCCTGCTGCTGCTGTCCGCCGAAGAACTGGTCGAAGAACTGAAATTGTGCGGATGCAGCTGCGACAAACAGGGTCAGAAACCACAGGAAGAACATTTTGGGGACTGTCTGGAATACGCCCGTGCTCAGAAGAATGGCCTGTCTACACTGATAGCGTCAGCACCAGTATTCCTCAAATCCGTACAAGTGGCAGGTGCAACCCAGCGACAAATGCCCCGAGCCTCGTGGCTCAGCCTTGTCAACTCCGCAAAGGACGCTAGCGACGATCAGTTCGAGGTCGACAGCGAGATCAACCATCGGACCAGCAGTTGATCGCAGCTATCCACAGCTAGCTCATCAAGATGCTGCAACCCAGGATATCAGCTCGAGAGAGCACCCTCACCACCCTCGCCACAGCCCTCAACAACCTGTCCTTCTGCTCACGGCATGCCCCCAAACCGCGCCAACCACAACTCATCTTCACCAGACATGCCTCCCACGCTGCTCAAGGAAGAGCAAACGGCCCCAAGGACTCTGCCGGTCGCCGTCTCGGCGCAAAGAAAACAGCTAGCGAATACGTGATCCCTGGAAACATAATATTCAAGCAGAGAGGTAAGGACAGTCAAACAGCCAAACAGCCCAGCCACGCCCAACTATAATCTCCAACCTCTACCTCTAATGACCCCCAACTAACCTCCTACCTCAGGCACAAAGTGGTTCCCCGGCGAGAACGTCGGCATAGGCAAAGACCACACCATCTACTCGCTCATCCACGGCTACGTGCGCTACTACCGCAATCCCGCCCAGCACCCCAAACGCCGCTATATCGGCGTCGCCCTGGAACGCGAAGGCCAAGCCTCGCAGCTGCCGACCCCCTTCAACGCCCCCACCCGCCGCCGATTAGGCATGTACGCCACGCCCATGAAAGCCAACGAAGGCATCCTCAGCCCCGAAGCCCAAGCCATCAAAGACTCGGCCTTCCTCAAGGCACACATCGCCGGCTCCTCCCAGCCCGGCGGGAAGAGCGTGCCCGTCCCCCCGCAGGCCGCGATGCAGAAGCTGCCCAAGGACAAGCTGTTCACGCTGCAGACCAACCCGTTTGACCCCAAGTATGCGCCGCGAGCGGGCGGCTACGGCATGGCGAACTACGAGATCGGCCGCGCGGCGGAACGCAAGGGCGTGAGTGTCAAGGAGTTTGACCGCAAGGACCGCTGGACCGCGTGGAGAGTGCGCGCCAAGAAGGTCAAGGAGAAGATGATGGCCAGGGCCGCGAGGGCGAATCGCAAGACCAAGGGGCGCAAGAGTAGCAAGAAGGTCGCGTAGATGACGAGAGTGCTGTACGTTGTATGTACATATGTAAGAAAAACGGCTCTCTGGAAGGAAAGCGCGCGATGAACCAGACGTGAGTGAGTGAGGCGGACTGGAATGAGGAAAAGCAGCGCATTGAAGCACACCTCACCTGCTGGCCTGACCCGTCTACCAGTCTACGAGAAAGGACGCCCGAGCATCGCAAAACAAGCAAGGCGGCCCCGTTGCCCTAGATGAGTCGCAGAGAATGGCATTGCCGTGCCGCTACGTACTGACTGTGGATGTAAAGTGAGGACGAGAAGACACATGCAAGTCACCCGGGACGTACTGGCTGCAGACAGTTATAACGCGTCTGGGGGAATACAGGGTTCCAGACGACGTGATACCTCCAGCCAGCGACCGCCTGTCGTGCAATCCCCGACTACATCGACAGAGCCGGTGTTTCTGGCGACATTGTAGTCTTATCGTGTATACCTGTACGAATGATACCTATCCATCTAGCTAGCTACTTGATCACTTCTCAGGTCCAATGCCAACCCACATCACGAAGAATGTCCGTCTATCCACGTGCCTACATGTTATTCTCCGTCTTGAATTTGTCCCACGCCTCATTCAGCGTCGTGAACACAGCGCCAGCCACCATGCGCTGTTCCGTCGTCGCGTCAGTTGGGATCTAAATGTCACACAGATTAGCATTCGAAACACGCTTCTCAGCAAGAAACACTTCAAGACAAAAAAAGACTGCAAAAAACTCACCTTGTCAGGATGACACTTCCCAATCCCCTTCATGTAATTGATCTTCACCTTGCCCGGCAACACCAGATCCGCCATCCCGATCTTCTTCCACCCCGCTCCCTCCCATAACACCGTGTCGAGACTAGCCAGGAGCGCGCGCAGATTACCCTCCTTCCCGTTTCTCCAGCTGCTGATGCGTGCCGAGACGGTATCTGCCAGCGCGAATTTCTCGTCGTCGAGTTTCTCGGCCGCCTGGTTCTGGGCACGGAGCGCGGTCACGGCCGCGGCGGGTTTGGTCGATACTGGGGCTGTGCTTCTCGTCGCTGCTGGTCTTGGCAACGGGGCTTTCTTGGCGGCGATGGCAGGTGCGGGCTTGGGTGCAGCGGCGCGCTCGGCTCTGGCGCGGCCCTGGATCGCCGTCGAGCCGCCGTGGCCGTCTTCGACGCATTGACGCCAGGCTGCGGCTGCGTCGGTCCACTTTTCGAGGTTCTCGAGGGCTTCGGCTTTGCGCATCAGTGCTTTGCCGTAGTATTCTCGCATTGGTTTGGCCGGCGTCCCGTCTTGCATGTCGACTGTTTCGCCGTCGCCCTTGCTTGGGCCGATGAGGGCGATTGCAGCGTCGGCGTCTGTGATGGCGGCTTTGGGCTGGCCTGTTTTGAGGGATGTGAGGGCACGGTTGGTCAGGAGGACGAGGCTGAGAGGATGGGAGGATGGGATATGTCGGAGGGATGCTGAGTAGGACTCGTGGGCTGAAGAGTAGTCGCCGCGTTTAAAGTGGTCGTTGCCTTTGAGCCGGGCTTCGTGGGATGCTTTTAGTGCTAGGGGCGTTATGGATGGGATCGTGCGTGTAGGGGCTGGTGGTCGTGTCTGGATTGGCGTGGCAGGTTTGGATGGCCTTGATTGGGCCGGTGGAGGTGCTGATCGTGTGGCAGGTCTCGATGGGAGAGACTTTGTAGCGAAAGATCCTTCTAGCAAGTCATCTTCTTGCGGGGCCGCTGGTGCAGGTGTGGCTGGTTTGCGCCGTCTAGCTGAGGACACGTAGGCTTGCGATGCTTGCTCATCGGCGGCGTGCTTGTTAAGCATCTGCCTAGAGGACGTCGGCGGCTGTTGCGGTCTCGGCCGCATCATGTTCGCTAGCGGATCTTGTTGCTGTCTCATGTACGCGGATTGAGGAGAGTGCGACTCTCGCAACCGAGACGGCATAGCCGGAGAGTGGTCTCTGGATGTGGCGGCCCCTGCTTCAAACATCTGTTCTGCTCTTGATCGTGTGGCTTGGCGGGGAGGGGGAGTCGGTCGTTCAGCCTCGAGCATCATGGCTTCATCCGTGGCGCTTGCTTGCTGCTGCTGCTGCTGTTGCTGTTGCTGTTGCTGTTGCTGTTGCTGTTGCCTGGATGAGGCTGGCCTGGCTCTCCTGGGGTCCAGCTCATCATGCTTCGGCTTAGGCGGTGCAGCTGGTTGCATCCACTTGGGCTGGTTCGAGGCCGACTCGGAATCGGAATTGAACTCGGAGACGGCTTGCTGGACTTGCTTTTGTGCAGTCTTCCAGAATGATCCGGCAGTCTTTATGAAAGCAGACCCAAATTCCTGAGCAACCTTGGTGGGGTCATTGGAAGGTGTCGAGGATCGGTCTCTCTGACCACTTGGATCTCGTCCGTGGTTCAAGTCAGGTTGCCTCTGCCTCGGCCTCCTCGCACCAGTCTGCTCGTGAGAGGGGTCATGCGACTGGGCAGGTTCTCTGCTTCTCGACTTTTGCCTCGCCTCGTCATGAGCTTGGTTCAATAGTAGCCCTACCGCAGCTTGTACATCCATGCCTGTTTCTGTAGATTCCAGTGCTCTTTTGGCTTTGTCTGCAGGAAAGCCCATGTCGACCAACTCAGCTACGGCTTTGTCTTGTGGGTGTGTTGACGTCGAAGCCGGTGCTGGCTCTGGACTAAATTGACGCCTGGGAGGCTGCGCAGGTTTCTGCTTCTGTGTTACAGGTCTACTCAAGTCTCCCAAGATGTCATCGTCGTCAAGCGGTAGCGGTGTGCCGGACTGAACAGGTGGAGATCTTGCGTTGTTCCTGGCCTGCCATTCTGACAGTCCAAATGGGTCGTCATCGTCGTCGTCGGGTCTGGATTGACTTGGTGCTGTCTGCACTGGTGGAGATTTCAGCTGACTCGCTGCTGGCTTGTTGAATGCAGCAAACAGATCGTCCTCTTCGTCAGCTGGTTGATGAGGTGCTGCAGGCGTGCCCTGCCTATTCTGGCCCGCGGGGGTCGTCCTCCCACTGCCCAAGTTGTTCCACACATCGTCGCTACCAGCCCATTGGTCCTGTAGCTTCTGTTTTTGGCCGACCAGCTGCTGCAACCTCGACTCTGCCAATCGCTTCTGCTGCTCTTGTAAGGAGAGGTTCTTGTTCGCCCCGTTGCCCCCGAATGGCACCAGGTTCGAGAAGCTATCGTTCGACGGCGTCGGAGCCTTCAGCGGCGGGGACTGCGGTTTACTAACCAAGGGTGAAGCTCGTCCGCTCACAGGTGGTGTTGGCCTAAGGGCAGAGAAGGCTGTGTAGTTGCCTTGGGTGCCCTGGGTGCCCTGGTTCGGCTTCTGGCCTGTGGCTGGGGTGCTTGACCAGTCCAGGCCATTGAGGTCGTTCATGGCGGAATCATGAGGTTCATAGGAAAGCTACTGATCAGGCAGTGTGCTATATCTCCACATCGTCACACGTTGAATGGTCCCGCAAACAGCAGATGACATCAAACGTTGGCAACCTGCGTTGGTGTTTGACAGCGGTCAGTGCCACATGTGGCGGTGCAGTACAGGAAACTCTAGTAGCCAGAAAAGGGAACAAGGGACAGGGGTTACGGGCGGGGGCTACCGCACCTTTCCTGTTTATTATTTTCGGACTTTGCACATTCCGTGAAATCGTGAAATCGTGAAATCGTGAAATCGTGAAATCGTGAAATCGTGAAATCGTGAAATCGTGAAATCGTGAAATCGTGAAATCGTGAAATCGTGAAATCGTGAAATCGTGAAATCGTGAAA
>Ga0210040_10000184_pt1 | contig 113496 bp, 44 predicted proteins | sample CryGeyCG12114_NA_FD_185462 | JGI IMG/M metagenome (GOLD analysis project Ga0210040, IMG submission 185462) | Groundwater microbial communities from aquifer - Crystal Geyser CG19_WC_8/21/14_NA (SPAdes) (version 2) | ecosystem: Environmental > Aquatic > Deep subsurface > Groundwater | place...
ACAATTCTGCTCGGCCCCGGAGTAGAATTGTTTTCCTCTTTAGCCGCCAATGCGGAACGGTCTGCCTGGGTGATGGGCAGTAAGCCCGGGCCGCGGATACATCAACGGCTCTGAGCACCTACCTCGCTTTGTATTGTAAGTAAATTTGCTTTTCGGGACCGCTTCGGTTGTAGTTAGGATTATTTACGGCTTCGTGTAAGGTCCGCCTGGTATTACGATACATTTGTGACATTCAGGAAGCGAGGGTTTGATCGTCACAATGCTCTGATTTGAGTCTCCAATTCGACGTGCCATTCTTGTCGCGGTCACGTGCTCATCGGTTCGTGCAACACCTTGTACTACGTAGCTAACCCTCCATTTCCTCATCTTCCTCATCCTCATCCTCTTCACCTTCTGCGGCCGTGACCTCGAAAACGACACTCTGGTCAACACCCAGATAGCTATCACTAATAAGCAACAAGTTCAACTTGTGCTGTCCTGCCTTAGGCACAATATATTCCAACTTAACATCCAAGACCCTCTTCGCAATCGTAATGCGCTTGATCGCAAGCAGATTTCTCTCCTTCTCTTCACTGACTACCAGCCACCAATTCTCCGTCTTATTGCTAGGGTAGAATGGCGCATGAACAGCAAGATCGATTGCTTCGTCCTCATCATCCTCGTCCATATCTGCGCGAGTGAGCTTGACTTGAAGATACGACCCCTCTCCAGCTGTAACCTCATCTTTGTCAAGAACATCAAAGTCGAGCTCAATGTTCGGATATTTTTCGTTGGTGAAGCTTGCTGCTTCCTGCAGTTGCTTGTTGCTCAACCCCATTCTGGCGATGAGCTTCTGGTAATCCTTGTTCTCCGAGGGATCAAGTGCTTCCATGAGCCCTTCGATGTCGTTGATGTTCTCCTTCGCGAGCACACCAACGGTCTCATTTGTGAAATGTGGGATCTGCAGCAATGGAGAATCGCGATCCCACATTGCCTGCACGACCATCTGGGACATCTCCATGGCACTGGTTGCATTCAAGTGCCCCTCTGAGGATAGGACATCTACACACGAGGAGAGCAAGTTGAGCACTTTGCTCACGATCATCTCTTGATCCTTGGCGAGGTCGATAGGTAGCTGCATCCGGGAGAAGTGTGCTTGCAGCAGAACAAATGCTTTGAAGTGAGGGCTTCCGTAGGCGGGCTCTGACATCTTGACCGGACAGCGGTCGTAGACACGACGAAGGATGTGTTCTTCGTGACGGCGCATCTGGATTGTTTCGAACTCTGTAGCGGAAGTCACGATTTCGAGCAGACCTTTCAGTTTCGTGCGGGCTGTGAGGGAAAGGAGGAACGTTTGCATCGTTATGAAGGAGATATTGTAGTAGGCTGCGATCATTGCTGGGTTCAATGGCGAGATTGAGTCATCTTCCTCATCGAGGTCGATGATCTTTGCTTCAGATAATTCTTTGAGAGTGTTTTCAACAAGCTCCGATAGGTGTGTTGACAGACCTTCGTGAGACGTGTCGTTGAGACCGTAGAATGATGGATTAGCTAGCAGACGACGATAGAAATATGTGTATGTGGTCCAGTCCACAGCATCTTGAGTCGAAGAGATTGTCTTGGTGCTTATTTCAGTGACGAAGACGTCATGTAGGTACACTGGCAAGTGCGACTCAATTGGCAACGCTTCGTTGAGGAACTTCTTGTAGTACTCCCGCTTGACAGCCGGAACCATAAGAACACCGCGGCCAATCGCATCTTCGCCTGGTCTGGAAGCTCGACCATACATCTGAAGGACTTCGCTGATCTGATAATCGATGTAGCGATGTTCTCTGCCATCGAAGTACTGCGTACCCATGACAATCACTAGGTGAGCTGTGAGCGTCAACTCCCAGCATACTTCGCGAGACGCAAGCATGACCTGTATGGCTCCTGCGTTGTACAGTGCAGTTACGATTTGCTTGTCATTTGGCGAAAGAGCCTCGTGATAATAGCCGATACCGTGGGTAATGGACTCGGCCAGAGCTCTTTCATGTAATCGTTCGAGGATCGGCTGCAGGTCTTCGAGCTCTGCGTGCAAGAATCGCTCTTCACTGTCATCCGCGATACATGCAGCAAGGAGATCTTGAGCAGTCGACCGGACTTGCTTCCGTCCGGGCACAAACACGAGAGCTGGCTTCTCGGGCGACAGCTTGGTGATGTACTGATAAGCAGGTCTGGCCATCGCGATCATCAGAGACGGGAAGTGCGGTATCGAGAATGACTGTATGTGCAATTCAAGTCCGACTGGTCTGACAGCTGGACTGAAATTGTAGATCGTGTGCTTGTTTGCACCCAGCCATTCTCCGACGTCTCGAGCGTTCGATAGCGGCACACTCAGACCGATAATCCTCAGGTTGTTTTCCAGTTGCAGATGAATATAATGCATTCGGGAAACGACAACTTCGTAAACATACCCATCTTGTCCTCCAAGCATGTGTAAATTGTCTGCAATGAAGAGCTCAGTATTCTGCACATTCTTTCTCCGCTGCCATTGTCGGGAAAGCACATCCCATTGCGTAGGGGTGGCAAGCACCAGATCGGATCGGTCGAGGAGTCGCAGATCAGCCGTGGTCTCACCTGTGAGCTTTGATAGGACTTTGCCCGTACCTAGGTGTGACAGCTTTTTCTGCCAGTCGTTGTATCTGTTGTCTACAATCTCTTGAAAGGGCGCGACATACACCGCTTTGCCAGCTTCCGGATTTGACCAGTGTCTCAGCAGCGCGAATTCAGCGCAAACGGTCTTGCCACTTCCAGAAGGTGCTCCAACGAAAACGCTATCGTTGCTGTCGTACAACGACTTGAACGTCTGTGTCTGAATCTTGTTGAAACTCGGCCACTGCTTGTACAGCTCGACATAGTCCTTCCGCTTTAGTGCTTGGACAGGTACTGGCTGCATATCAAGCAATTGCGTGTGAGGTGGAAACCTCTCTGGCATAATCAATTTGTGGAATGACACAGGCAGTCGCGTCTCGGAGTGCATCCATCTATCGGAAACGAGTGTGATGAAGTAGTTGGGCGGTTTCGGCTCAGTGATCGGCACCGTGAACTCAACCAGATGCTCATTCATCTCAGATGTAGCGAACTCTTTGCGCAGGCTGAAGGAATCATGGAAGAGGATTTCTTCACCGTCACAATCTTCAACTATGATCCAAAAACCCTCGGCTGTACCGTGCAACTGATCGTCCCACGTGAAGTTTGACGTAATCGTTAGCTCAACTCGAAGCATGGATCTCGTTATTGGCTGGACTTGAGCTTGAACCTCAAGACGAGGAAATTTCGAGACGAGGTCGCATACAATTCTGCCAGCCTTTGCAATTCCTAACAACTCACCCATACGAGGCGGATCGAGGTCGAAGTAGCTTTGCCATGGCACATCAATGCGCTCGGCTTTTTGAACGTACTCTGGAGGACACATTGACCGTGGAAACTGTCGCAGCGGCGTCATAGTAGGCCACATCCGCTTCTCGGCCATCTTACATAAATCCAGGGCGGTCAAAGCAACGGCTGCCCAGCCCTTCTTCAAGCAGATCTCGAAGATTGCTCGCAGGATACGGCCAGCGGATTGCGTGACATAGACAAGATCGGCCATCAAAGCTAGACCTTCTAGCTTCAGGCGTGATATGAATGCTTGCAAAAGCACGTTGATCTTTGCTTGCGGCTCCTCGATGCCTTCTTTGACGGGAATGGGGACTCGACCGAGCAATTTAGCAAGTTCGAGCTTCTCATCTTGTCGCACGGGTATGTATTTGAATTCGTCGCTCAGCGCAAAGATCCTGAAGAGCTCGATAGTGCTGATATTAGGTTGCAGGTGGTGATTGTATGTCAGCATCGATCGATGTGTGATATAGTAATGCGATGCTATCCGTCCCAGATCTGTGGCCTGCAGTGCACCCAGGCGCTTGTCGTACTTGACAAGACCTGCTTTCTCGAGAATTACCGCAGCCGAATGTATCAAGTCAACCCGCTTTTGCTCTAGGGCCTCATCTTGATCGTAGTCAGCACCGACACTATAAAGACCTGGAGATCGTATCATGCGAACGAAAAGGTAAGTGTAGCCTAGCCAGTCCACTCCTTCATCTCGATTACGGATGTTGCCAAGCACAATCTCTGCGTTGAGGTTGTCGGCCAATTTGCTCATCAGCTGACTCTCGATTGGCAATTGCTGATTCATTAATGAGAGATAGTACTGAATTTCAGTCTGTGATGTGATAATGATGCCCTCGCCGTAGGAGTCATACTGAGGTCGCCCAGCACGGCCAAGCATTTGCAGCACATCTTGAGGACTCAGCTCGACCCAGCTGCCTTTTTCAGGCGAGTAGACTGCTGTTCCTTTGATGATCACAGTGTGAGCTGGGAGATTCACTCCCCAGGCCAGAGTAGCTGTGCAGACAAGTACACGAATTGAGCCCTCAGCAAACAAATCAGCCACTGATGTACGATCTGCAACGTTCATGCCGGCATGGTGTATGGCGAAACCGTAGGGCAGCAAATCTTTCAGGTTTGGGTCGATGACGGCGTCCGCTTCTTCCGATAGTATCTGCCGGCTTGCTGCGTCCGACCGCATGATCTGACCAATGGTCTCATTTTCGATGGCTTTGTCTCGAATGTACTTCGCCGTCTTCGCCGTCTCTTTACGAGAATGCACAAAGATCAACATTTGCTGCTGATTCGTACCTGCGTGCTCAAGGGCTTTAGTGTAGCAGACGTCGTTCATGGTCTTCAGCTGTTTGATAGCCTTTTTATCAGTAACACCAATAAACTCTTGCTTGAGTGGGCAAGGTCTGAAGGACCCATCAAAATGGAAGACACCCTTTTCAGGGTCCGCTCGCAAGAAAGTTGCAACATCGCGGTAGTTGGGCAAAGTCGCACTCAAGCCGACTATACGCACAGGGTCACCAGTCTGCTCGATCTTTCGGATAGTCCTGCTTACGATGCTTTCCAGCACCGGTCCACGATCGTCGTGCAGCAAATGGATTTCGTCGATAACAATCAAGCGGACTAGCCGAGTATAGCTGCTGTCTGTTGCTTTGCGCGTGATGACATCCCATTTTTCTGGCGTTGTGACGATGACTTGTGTTTCGGCGATTTGTGCCTTGGTCAATTGTCGGTCACCTGTGAGTTCAGAGACTTTGATGCCGTACGGTTCGAGTCGCTTTCCAAAATTGCCAACTTGTTCCTGTACTAGGGCTTTTAGAGGAGCAATGTAAATGATTTTGAAATCATCGAGCATAATCTCGCCAGTTTCCGGATTTCTATGCTTGCCAATCTCTCGAAGCATGGCAAGCATTGCCACGTTGGTCTTGCCAGAGCCAGTCGGTGCACATACGAGCATATTGCCATCATCGTGGAATGCCGTGGGATAGCATCTAGACTGGATTCTGTTGAGCTCTTTGGATGAACCAAACCCAGGTCGAGCCCAATCTGGAAGCTCTGAAGTAGGAATGTTCTTCTCATTTGGGTCCCGCCTGGGCTTGGGAGGTGGAACATGGATTTCTTCGTAGCCTTTGAACGTCCTCTTCGTAGAGCCTTGGGGCAAAACGACTTTCGGATTGGTCATCAGGTGATTTCCCTGCTCGAAGACGAGATTTTCTAAGTTGATTGTCCGCTGAGGCATCAGACCTCTCTGCAGACCTCCATCCCTCATCTCTGTATCGGCAGGACCTTGCTCGGCCTTTGGCACATCGATATCCATGAGATCCATTTTTAACTTCTTATTTGGTCTGGCCTCTTCAGCGTCCTCGCTCTTGCCAGCCAGCTGATCAAGAATGCGTCTGTGGCCAGCCTCGACCATTTCGTTCTCAACCAGAAGTCTGGCATCCTTGTCTTCAGCGGCGCGGCGCCAGCGCGTGGCCCACACGATACGGTCTTTGTTGGTGACCAGCTTGCTCACCATCTCTGGTTGGTCGTAATCAAAAAGATCCATGAGATCGTTCTCGATATCTCGTAGGCCAATATCTTTACCTTCTAGCGACATCCCTGACAGAAGCTGCAGTACTTCTTGTGTCTTGGTCTGTTGGATGTGCGCATCGTCGTAGACAGCACCAAGTTGCCGCTGTAGCCAGTATGCATCGATCTCGTGTAGGGGTATCAGGCCTGCGTCGCTCTGCTTCTTAGACGATCTTGAAAGGCCACTGTCTATCACCATGCCGTCTTCTTCATCGACGTCTGGAGCAGGACCGTTGGCAGCCGCCTCCTCTGTGTCTGACTTGTCTTGATCTGGCTCGGCATCGCTATCGTCCTCATCAGGGTCGAGCACTTCGTCCCGCTGGGCACCCTCCTCATCGTCGTCCGACTCGTCGAACACGACAGCCACACCTTGTCGGTCGTCAAGTTCGTCCTCGCCATCAGCGCCATCAACATGCTCGTCGTCATCTTGGGCATTGTAGTCGGTGATCTTCTTGCCTAGGTTCACGAGCTCGTTGAATTCTTTGGCGGATAAGGGCTCTCCAATCAGATCGTCAATCTCTTTTTTCTTGTCCAGGTCTTTCATGGAATCATCTTTGAGGAACTCGAGGACGGCATCGGCAGCACTTCGCACGAATTCCTGAGGCAGGTCGCCAAGCTTGTTTGCGGTGACAGTCAAGAGTAGATCGTAGGTTTGCCGGGTGGCGGGAGTCCTAGGGCGGTACTTGAGTCCTTCTATCAGCGCGTCGCCCGCAGACAAACCAGCTTGTGCTCTTTGTTGGGCAGGCTCACCCCTCTTGCGCTTCCGCTGCTCACGTTCTAGCACATCCTCACCCTCCCTAATGGAGCCTCGCTCAACACTCTGTAGACCCTGGGCTAGCTTCTTCTTCTTGGGCGCATCTTCTCGACCGACGCGAGAGCCCATTTCTCTGATGCTAATTCTGTTCGCCAGCGACTCGGGATCACCAGTAGGCTCATCTTTGGAACGGTTAATGAATCGACGGTCCGCCTGGAGGACCAGGTTGGACATGGCCGAGTACTTGTACTGCGACACATTGTTGGGGTCGGCCATGTTTGCGACTGAACAGATAAATAAGTGAGTGAGCTTGCTGTTGCCGAACTGCTAAAGTGCCTGGGGGGTGTTATGGAGATCGAGTTTGAGCTTGGTTCGTCGTCGTCGTCGTCGTGACAATGGTGATGGGGTTTTGGTTTGAGTCGTATATCATGTACTCGTTATCATGTCGACATGCAGCATCGAGTGCGACGTTTCCAGTGGTCACGCTCACACTGCACTCCGTAATGCGACAAGTTGCAAAATGGCCGTTCAACTAAATTTACGAGGCTACGAAATCGATCTTGAACTTTTTGCGGCGGGCGAATGCCTGATGCGCCTTACCCAGTCGGGAAATTTGCGAGTCCTGATGCCTTGCAGCTTCACAGCCTCTACTCTGTGCCATTCTCCCTACGCCATCTCAAAGACCTGCAATGGGACACTGAATCTCGCCAAAGGCTGGCATATACTGGGATTGTCGTGTGCAAGAACACTTTTCTACTGATCCACTTGAAGAGTAATACTGGGTCAACTGCTTAAAACCATCTGCAATACGAGCATGGACAAAGGAGCTCCCGAGCTGGTGGGATGGCTGTTTCACGGTGAACCCATGAATGCAGTTGCAGCTCAGTATATGCGGATTGGACACCTTGTCTAACCACATCTCGTGCATTGATCCTCCGTAACTGTAATATCCCTTCACAGAGCACCCAGAAGGAGCTCTCCGGCAAGTAGAGAGACGTGCAGACAAAGCTTAGCGCGAAAGGAACTTCCTCGATCTTGGCAGGGACTGTACGGAGTACATCTCGGCACTAATTACTCCGCAGCAGACGCGACTGCTGCTCACTTCCATCATTGCGACGCGTAGACTGCAGGTCTCTGGCATGTTCGCTGTCAAACACCATGTGAACATCATCAGATCCCGGAGACTGAGCGTCGGAAGGTCTCTGTGGCACCATGATCCTGCTAACCTTTCGTCATCACGACCGCCGCCATGGCGATGCTTCAGCGCAGCCGGCTGGTCCGCGGCCAAAAGAGTGTCCAAGAAACAGACCAAAGAGTTGAAGCAGGGAGCTATACAGGGCAAGCCTTTGCCGCCGGTCGATAAGGAAGAACTGCGGCAGGATTCCATGTCGCAGGTGGTGAAGAATTGCATGCGAAAGTTCCCAACATGTGTCGTGCTTACCAGAGTCGGCAACTTCTACGAGGTCAGACTCTCCGCTTGCTACTCACTACACTTACTGACCTGTCTAGCTCTACTACGAGCATGCTGATGAATATGCGCCGAAACTCGGCCTCAGAGTTGCTGCGAAGGGGAAGGATGGCATCTCCATGGCAGGCTTCCCCTACATGCACCTGGACAAATACCTAAAGATGTTAGTTCAGGATCTGGACAAGCACGTCGCAATATGCGAAGAGTTTCCCGAATATCACAATGGCAAGTTGCAAACACCCATCCCCCGCCGAGTCTCACGGATCGTGACCCCAGGCACTCTGATTGACGAGGAGTTTGTCGAACAAGATAAGAACAACTTCCTGCTATCCGTATTTCTGACCGCTGAACATGGTCAATCATCGCCCAAGGATGTTCGTTGCAAGCAGAAAGATGCAAGCCGTTGGAACCTCGGCCTGGCATGGATAGACATCTCAACTGGCGAGTTCTTCATGCAGGCCACACCTCGGTCGAACCTGTCATCAGCACTGTTGAGGATTGGCGCCACCGAGGTCGTGCTTTCACCCAATATCGGCTCTGACATCCGAGAAGAAATAGCATCCTGCCTTGGTCTGACAGTCGAGCGCCTTACCTCGCCGCCCACTACCCTCGACCCTGCTTACACAGATTCGTGGATTGAGCGTCTTGATCAGCCCCTCTCTGAAGAAGAAAGATCACATGTCTCCACACCGGAAATGTCAGCAAGCCAACAGCTTTTCGACTACGTCGATCGGCATCTACTTGAGCTGAAATTGAAGCCTATGCGGCCACAGCGGAGAGAGCAACGTGATACGATGGCCATAGACCGAAGCAGCATCAGAGGCCTAGAGCTACTGAAAACTGCCAGGGATGGCTTGGGCAAGGGAAGCTTGTTCAACACTGTACACAGAACAGTAACAAAAGGAGGCTCAAGGCTGTTGCGCGAGCGCCTACTCTACCCTTCCATCACTCCTGAGCAGATTGAGCATCGGCTCGACCTAGTCTCTGCCTTCATCGCAACGCAAGATCTTCATCAAGCCATCGTTGCACATCTTCGCAAGCTCTTTGACATGCATCGCATAGCACAGAAATTCGCCCTTGGTCGTGGAGATGCTGAAGACCTTTTGTGTCTTGCCCACACGTTCTCCAGGATGCAAGAGATGGTGCAGCTTCTCAAGCCCTACGGTCAGTGCAGTGATGCCAAGGGGCAAGCACTACACAAGCTGATGCTGAGGCTTGACCTTGAGGGTCCTGCACAGATGGCTGATCAGGTATTTCGCTCCATCGATGAACGTGGCGTTGTCAGCTGGCTTACTCAAGCCGAGGAGGAAGTTGCGGCAGACGGGGACGAGTTGTCGGATGTTGAAGCTATAGAGTCAAACCTCGACCTGATCCTCGGTGAAGACGTCCGCAGAAACAGTAGCACCAGGCTTACTGGCGCTAAAGCACAAAAGGGCGAACCATGGGTCATGCAGAGAAATGCCTCACCAGAGCTCGAGTCACTGCACGAACAATTCGAATCACTGTTTCAAGAGAAGGACGCATTACAAGAGAGCTTACGAGGACAGCTGTCTGCGCCGAAGCTCGTCTTGCGGTTTGATTCCAAATACGGCCACATCTGCCAGAGTCCCAGGAACAAGGGTTTCAACGACAATGCGTTCGAGGAGCTTGAAGCTAACATGGTTGGCAATCTTAAAACTGTCAGGACGTTCTATCTGTCACAGTGGACGACTCTTGGTCGGAAGATGGACAGCCTGGAGTTCGAGATCCGGCAAGAAGAGCAGAGCATATTTCACATGCTTCGCCAGCTCGTGGTGGCCAATCTCGTATCACTCCGCCAAAATGCTTCTGTCATGGACGAGCTTGATGTTGCTACTTCGTTTGCTACCCTTGCGCTTGAAGAAGGTTGGACTCGACCAATAATCACCATCCGCACAAGTCATCGAATAGTTGGAGGTCGACATCCCACGGTCAAGCTAGGCCTGCAAGAGAAAGGTCAATCCTTCATTAGCAACGATCTGTACCTGGACAAGAAGGAAAGAGCATGGCTCATTACAGGGCCAAATATGGCGGGCAAAAGTACATTCCTTCGACAGAACGCACTGATCACTATACTGGCTCAAATCGGCTGCTATGTGCCTGCGCAGTATGCAGAGATTGGCATCGTCGACAAGATCTTCAGCCGAATCGGGGCAGCCGACGACCTCTTTCGCAACGAATCGACGTTCATGGTCGAAATGCTCGAGACTGCTTCCATACTCAGGGATGCGACAGAACGCTCTTTCGTTATTATGGATGAAGTCGGCCGAGGCACAGCGCCAGAAGACGGCACAGCTGTTGCGTATGCCAGTCTTCACCACCTGTACAACACTAACCAATGCCGGACACTGTTCGCGACTCATTTCCACGACCTGGCAGACAGGACTCAAAACTGGCGGCAATTAGGTCAATACTGCACCGATCTGTACGAAGACGACTCAGGGTCCTTCACGTTCGTCCACAAGCTGAGACGTGGTGTGAACAGAAAGTCGCATGCGCTTCGGGTTGCAAAGATGGCAGGTCTACCGTCGTCTGCACTTGATGTTGCTCAACAGATGCTCGCTGAGGGCGAAGAGCATAAGGCTAAAGTCGACGATTGTTGATTGCTCCACCTTAATCCGGGAAGCGCGGCGGCTGCTTGATCTCTCCAGGCGCGGGCTTGCTGTCGTTGACAGTGCCACAATTCTTACACGTCCTCGCGTCCATGTCCTTCTCGAAAGCCTGCACCGCATTCTTGATCTGGCTACCCAAATCGTTGCAGTGAAATGCCGCCTCATGAACGACTTGTCTACAGTCGGGATTCTTGCAATACCACCTCATTTTATCGATCGACTCGGCTGGCCTAGCTTGCTCAAGCACCACGCCAACAGTATCCGCGAACCGCACCGGGTTATGCGGCGTATTCGCAGGGAGGAGGTAAAGACTATTCTCGTGGATAGGGATATCGACGAACGCGTGCGGCGTCTTGGAGGTGTCGACTGTCTTGAGCAGCATGCTACCTTTATGCTGGTAGAAGAACTCGGGAGTCTCGTTGATGTGGTAGTCTGTTCGAGCGTTGGGTCCGCCGACGACCATGACGGTCAGTCCCGACGTGTCTGGTGAGGAGGGATGATAGACGCAGTAGTTGTTTACTGGTGGCTGGAGTAAGTGGTTGTTCTTCTCTAGCCTGTACGATAGTATCAGAATATGGCAGATGTACAAAACGTGTATGCGTTTGTGTATGTATATCACTGTTCTTACCACCGCGGTAGATTCAATGCCATAGCTTGTCTCGTGGCTCTCGACGTCGAGAACAATCTGCGCGAGGAGCGTATGCAATGTTGCGTGACTACGTTTGGTAGCCGCGTCGATAGACATGTATCCCTCCAGCTCCGTGCCAGAAGTCGAGTAGCCATATGGCTGTGCCTACACGAAGTGATCGCGCTGCTCATCTTGCACTTATGTGTCTCTTCTCTTCTCTTCTCTTTTCCTCTTCACTTTTGCGCGTGCGGTCGGCCGTTCAGCAACGGGTCACAAGTGAATACTGTAGAGAGACGTCGAATAGTAACGATAGCGGTAGAGTAGACGACTGGGGGACGAATGAATGAATGAATCAATGAATGCTCAGCTCATATCCGCCTCACGCCTCTGATGGCCGGCATACAGTAAATCGATGAATAACATCGGAACCCGCACTGCACTGCAGTTAGCCCGCGCCGCGGTTCATGACGTGTGATATGGACTCGGAGTTACCGGCTTTGTCCTACCCGACTCGCTGGCACGGCACGGCACGCTGTTGGACAGTTACTGTACAGTAATTAACTTAAAGGCCGCAGTTACAGTACCATAACGTCAGGTACCACCTTTTGACCCAGGCTATGCTTTTGACCCAGTTACTTACATCGAAAGAGCCGCTATTCTTATAACGCAGCTACGAATCATTTTATATAATTCACATTCCAGGATTGCTTACGTTATTCTCTACGTCTATATGCTAATTTCATTATTCATTAACGTGGTTAAAGGCGTGCGCGTAACGGGTTCTAAATCATCTTTTTTCGCTATTTACGTCGCTAAAGTTGCCGTTAAAAATTGTTCGGGAAAGTTGCAATTTTGTATGGTCCTGGGTCAAAAGCATAGCCTGGGTCAAAAGGTGGTACCTGACGTTATGAGATCTACTGATCCACAAGTCTTACGGATCTTTACGTCTACAGTGCACTGGGGTACTGGTACTAGGTAAATGTATATCATCACACCTACAGTATGAGTATGCTACTGCATCGACAACGCCTTATATGGAGTATCGAGGGCGGGTGAGCAATTCGAAGTTTGGCCATCTCCACTGCACTACTAGCACACAGGGATGAACGTGGCAGGGACTCAGATGAGATATGAGCATCGTGAGTAATTTACCGCAGCACTGCACGGGTAGAGTAGGGTAGCACGCAACCTTGCACGTACCAGTAATGTGGTTGTGGTTGTGTGTGTCTTGAGCAAGAAATCCATTCCCATTGTAACGCATCCGCCGTGATCCATTATCAGATGCTGTTGTAGCTAACTTAGGCATTTTGTATTTTCAGACCAGATATGACCCAGCGCCCGTATTGCCGGATCCCTGCGTGTTCAGTGTGGTGCTGCCGCCTCATCGTCGCTTTGTACTATGTCTCATTATCTTCGTGCGCAAGTCTGTCTCGCCCATTGGTCACTCCTACGCCGCTTTGTTTTGTTTTCCTCCTTGGTAGTTTGCCCCGCAGAGTTTCGTCTAATGGCAGCATTCTCTTCACTCTCTTGCCGGTCGCTCTCGCACCTAGGTCCCATATCTGAATCCCGCGGTCAGTCAGGATCATGAGTTCGTCTTCCGTGATCCTCTTGATACGGGTCTTGCGCGTCTTTGTCTGTGCAGCTTTATCGGCTTCAATGACCGGTTCTGGCGGTGGCACATTACATGATGAGGTCTTACTATGACTGGTGTTCACCGCTGTCGTTTGGTCGTCGTATACTGCTTCTTTGGATTTAGCCGAGGCCCCTCCTTCAACGTGAGGACCATCTGTCTCTGGTTCTGGTTCCGGTTCCGGTTTCGGCTTCGGCTCCGCAAGAGGTACTTCCTGTGGTGCGTCGGCCTTGTTCGGTTCTGATTTCGCGGGCCCCAGCTCGTCCGGCTGCTGCACCAACCCCGTTTCTTGCGGACTCTGGAATGCAGAAGTCTGAGAAACCAATGGAATGTTTAGCTTTGACTTTTGCGTGCTCTTGCTCAATAGTGGTGAAGGGGGAGCTGACGGCTCTGCTAGCGTCTTGTGTTCTTGAGCTGGCTCTGTGTAGCAGAGGATCGTCGGCTCCTTCGCAGGACCTGGCGGTGCGTTCTCGAGGTTATTACACTCCACCAATTTGTCCTTCTTCCTTGCTGAGGGCTTAGGGTTCGTGGCTGAAACTAGATTTGCATTGAGAGCGCTTGGAGCGGCGGTGGTGTCCAGGAGACTCACGCTGTTAGAGTACACAGCTGAGAAAACGCCATTCGTTAAGAGTGCCAGTGATCCATCGCCTTTGGTGTTTGAAATTGAGGGCGAGCTGTGCACCACGGCAGCTGTCGAGTTAGTCTCCAGTTCCTTAGATACTTTCGTCGATTCTAGTGGCGCGAAGGAATGTGTGTTGCTCTCCTGGACTTGCAGTGTATGGAAGTTGATGGTCGGGTCGGCATCTGCTCCATGTTGCGTAGCTGCCGCACTGGGCAGCTTCTCGGCTTCGACTGGCTGCTGCAAAGTAGAGTTTAAAAGCTGACTCACATCTTGAGTTTCAGTACCTGTGGATGGGCTGAGTGGTAAATATCCTGTAGATTCTTCGTCTTGTATTGCGGTGACCAGTGATGACTCAGTCGTTGTCTCACTCAGCTGGTCAGACGCATCAATAATGTCCTTTTGGTCGCCGGCATCCACATCTTTGAGCGAGGCCTCGACTGCTTGTGGGACAGAAGGAATGGTATCTGTCACGATACCTCTAGCCTTCGACCAGTTCATCTTGTGCGCAACGGCCCCATTGAGATCCAGTACGATAGGCTTCAATTCCGCAACCTTCCAATTCAGCAAATTTTTGTCCTTTTTCCTCTTGTAATATCCACTAGGTGCAGGGTCCCAAAGCTTCCTAGACCTCTTCTTCTTTCTCTTTGCTTTTGAGCTTTCGTCATCGCTGTCATCAACTGGATTCTCTTCACACAGAACCCGTGGGTTCAGAGGATATACATAGACTCTGTCCCACATCGCAACCGCTATTCTCGTTCCTTCTGGACTGATCGATATGGTCTCCTTTCCAGTCAGATTGGTGTGCATCTCTTCGAAGCCCCAAAGGCGAGCGACTACCGTTGCGTTTCGTTCACTGACGTGACACATCCGCGAACAATCGACCTCATGCTTACAAGTCTCAGGATCCTGTTGAATCTGGCTGCGCAGAATGCAAAGCACCTTGACTTTATTTCTTTCGTCCTCGTTTCCCAGGTCTAGCGTGGTGATGCCCAGACACAGATGCGTGAGGAAGCACCAGTTTTGCTGATACAACTCGTCGTAATGCGCGGTGTGCGTGCCAAAGAAAGGCGTATCAACGTGGAACGAGAATCCGTCGTAGTTGATGACGTTGGTGGAAGCGTATAATGCATCGTGCTGCCCCGACGCGGTGGAAAGTATTTTATTAGGTACAACTCCTCCTGCACCATATATCTTGATTCGTCGGCCATCCTTGAAGAATGCAATTCGCTCAGGTAGGTATTCTGGATCATTGTCTTTCACAAGTTTACCCTTGAGATCCGTCTTTGGCCACACCACTCTCGCATTGTAGTCGGTAGCATAATGGAACTCCGCTTGGTTTGCACTGTAGTAGATAATGGTGGCATCTTCGGTAGGCCTGCTACCAGACATGTCTCGGTCCCACAAGATGGCGCACTGATCCGAACTACTGGTGACGAAATCGCGAGGAACAAAGTCGTTAAAGCTGTCGATCGTGAACGTCCGAGAATCCTCCATTGCGTAAATATTGAAATGCACCACCCTGTATACATACCTACCTTCGGTTAAACCGATGGGCCTTCCAAAGCCTATACTGATTTCCTTGTCCTTCTCGTGGGCCGTGCCGATTGCCTTGTCCTTCTGTGCATGGTAGACACTGGTTAGCCGTGCATTCGCCGTTAGCGGAAACGGGTCCTCAGGGCGCACTTCATCTTCTGACTCTGAGTCAGGCAACCCGTTTTCAACCACTTTTGGCCAGGCACACAGTGCTGACAGTGTCGTGTTTCGCTGGTGCGTCTTCAGCACCCTGACGCCAGGCTGTTGTATCAGCATCTCCTTGATGGTACATTCGGGGGTAAGGTGCCTGATGTCGCCACTGTCCTTGTATACCATCGCCATGCGGATGTAGTCGTCGGTCAGGCCAGCAATGCTCGAGGCTGTCGGATCGAGAAGGGCCTTCACCCTGTGCTCAGTCATGTTCGCCGTGTAATTGACTCCATAGAGGTTGTTCGTGGCTCTTTGCCGTAGAAGCAAAAGGAGCTCTTCATTACTAATACAAGCCTTCACGAGGAGTTCTTTGTCACCTGGTATTTGGTGTAGGTGATGTAGTAGCACTGTTCGGTATTGCCCAGCAACATTATGAAACTCTTTAGAGGTTTGGACTAATTGGACAAAGGTCGGTGTGGAAGCATGCAAGAGAATGCGACTGATGATCTCATTGGGCAAGCCTATGCTGTTTCCGTTCGAGGCAGGGCTGAAATTCTGTAGACTTGCAGCCATCACCCTGTATTGAGATCACTGGGTAGAGCTAGCTGGGCATGTGGTTTCGGGTGAATGACCGAACAAGCCGTTGATGGATTCGGTGGCCAACCTCAGCAGTTGTGGTACACGTACTGCTTGTGAATAGATGTCTCCAGGGGGGATTGGATGCAAAATACGTTACGTCCAGTGTGAGGAGTTGAATAAGAGGGTTATGGATCTTCTCGAAAGTGGACGTCCTCGACGCCGGGAGGTGCTGCGTAACAAATATGTCTCGAATCAACTGCTCTGCACCTTCCACGGCCTACGGTAGACCCAACGTGCACCTGATGATGTATTGACAAGCACCACCGTTGTTCTTGATGCTTGAACGGATCTAGAATGCCTGTTAAGCCGAGCTGGGAGAAAGCAGTTGCACAGCAGCTGGAGTGGATTCAATTGCAAGAACAATCAGTGGATGTTGCGGTCAAGTTCGGAATAACTGTCTTGTGAGACTAAATTGAGATTCGCATGACCTCAAAATGAGATGCAATGAGTTTACAAGTAATACGTACGATACTTTGCGAATGCAGTCCGTAAAGCACAGGCATCAGTGCGAAAACACCAAGTCCTCTTACAGCCTCACAGCAAGCCTGAGATTCGTGGCAGTGAACAAGTGACCGGTCAATCATCAGGGAAAGCCGCTAAGCGAGAACCTTTTGCGCCTAGCATTAGGCAGCAAAGAACCGATAAGCTGATTGGATGCTTTGCGCTTCACGGACGATGGGAGAAGGAGGAGACATGGAACGCACTGAAGGTGTCGTGGATGTCTTCAGGATTATCTTTCACCAATTACTCTTGTTTAGAGAGAGAGAGAAAGGCACTATGCAGATCAGCATATACCGATGCATAGTAATTCTCTATTTGTATCGCAAAAGAATAATCCCATGTAGACTGTGCCTTTCTAGCCTGATGTATCATGCACCCTCGGCACCGATGATATGCACACTCCATGCGCTGCGCAAATGATTGGATAATGCTTTGCCTTGGTGGATCATCTCCGCCACCCTCACATCGTCTCAATTTCGCTCGTGCAGCCACTGAATAATGCTTTCATAACATAATACGAATTGTCGCAGATTCTGCACCATGCTTAGTCTTTGATGTCGGAAGTCGTCCACTGCCTTAGCAACGAGGTCAATGTCATCGCGCTTGGCCCAGTCGTCTTCGCTATCGACGTCCATCGCATCGTGCGGCTGATTTTGTTCGAGGCGTTGCCGTTTCAGCATGTCGATGACGGAATCAATCGTGCAGAATGTCCCCGTCCGACCACATCCAGCACTGCAATGAACCATGATTGGTTTCTGTCCTTCATCGACAGGCTCGTTGGGCGTGTTGAGTGTAGCCGGGCTCGACACATTTCTTTGATAGTTGTTCACGAGATCAATTAGACTCAGAATCGCGGTTGGGCTTGCTGGTGCACCAAAATCTGGCCATTGAGTGTACTGGAGTTGAGTGATGTCCTTCATTGGTGAGAAAGGATGTGACGAGTGTGAGATGCCGAAATGCCGGACCACAACTGATGGTTCCTCATTTGGTTTCGACGAGCTTGACTCTATCTTAGTGGGCTCGAAATTGAACCTCTTTTCAACGGTCGGTGTGGCGTTGGAAGTTGTCAGTCGTCGACCCGTGTTACTTTTCCGTTGCACGATTTCCGGGCGTTGATCAGCCTTCGCTGACAACGAGACCCTCTTTTCACCCAACTGCTTCACTTTGACAGAGCCATACTCGCCAGATTTCCAGTACGAGTGAGATTTCACCTGTCCGCCTTCGGATTCCGCGGTCAGCATGACGATCACACGTATATCCTGTTCCCAGACCACTCTCCAGAAATCATCGAACGTCTGTGGGATTGGTGCCTGCGTGGCGATATACTTCCGATTGGAATAACTTGCCTTGACAAAGCTGGCATTGACATAGTCACAACCATGTGCAGGTACGTTTTGCAGCCTTACACGTGAGTGCTCAAACGGGAAGATATTGTTGTACCGGTTCTTTGAACCCTTCTCGATACCAGCGACCTGCACGCCGTGTGATTTTTCTTGGGTCGGTGTACCGTACGAGACTTTGGTTGAAAGTGCTTTCTGCATCCGCTGCTGTTCTGACTTTTCGATGCCAAGAAAGCTGTTAGAGACGTCTCTGCCTTCGTTGGAAACCGATGCAGCTCGTCTCAGCCATGTGGGTAAAGTTTTCACCTCAGACTCATTCATGTCCGCGGGCTTCTTGATGGGAAGTTGTCCTACGCCGTCGAGCAAATCCATATTCTGTCGAATATTGCCGAAGAAGGGATTTGCAGCGTTTTGTGTAGACGGCATCTGACACCCACCTGCAACAGGTATTTTCTGATGGTTCTGTGGCGATATCGACAGCGTAGACTCGCTGGAGCCTTGGGTAGAAGACCTGCTGCCTTGATCAATCAGGCGAGGAATTAGCTTCTTACAGGCCGCAAAGCCTCCTTTCACCACGAGGCCTTTCCCTTTCCAGTCTTCTGCGACAAACTTTTTCAGGACGTTGAACGAGGTGACGGCCTCTTTAGCCAGAGAAGATGTAGCGTCGTAAACAATGATGTATTCAGCAGTTCGCCATTTATTGAATGTGGCTTTATCCTGGTCGGAAGTGAAGGTATCTGCGAGCTTTTGTACCGTAAATGCCGGGCGTTTTAACAGAGTGGTCGGTATACATAAATTTAGCGCACCTTTCAATCTTGACGAAGCGTACTGAGGATAGACTCTCAGATCTAAGATTAGAGTCTTGTCGGAATGTTGATCAACGGTTTGCGCCACTTCCTGTGGAGCAAGCATGAGACTGTTCTCCTTATTGGGCTGTGGAGGAAAAGTATCGCAACGCGGCGCTCGCAGAGCCCCGAGTGAACCTTGGACCTCGCGGGCGGGTAAGGATAAACGCGAATGTCGGTCGGCTGTTACGCTCTGCTGTGGGGACATGGACAGTGGGGAGTCTTGACGTTGTACGCCCAGGAAGAAGGGGTTCTTCTCGGCGGGTTCGAGGTTTGATTCATTGCCCGGCCTGTCATCTCTGAAGGCTTCTTGTAGCTTATTCGAGCCTGTATTCGAGGGAGATACTGGGGAGCGATTTGACTGATTCTGCGAGGAATCGAACGAGTCGGTGCGTGTTTGTGGCAGGGTATTGAGAGCAAAAGATACATTCTTTTCTGACTGTCGTCGAAAGAGTTCGAATTCGGGGTTACGCTCATTATGCATGGGCCGTGAAGCGGGCCTTGAACCAGGCCTTGAAGACTCATTCCAGTTTTGGCGTGCATGCGGACCTGGTCCAGAATCTGGCGGGATTGAGTCGTCGCCGACCACGAAGCCGAAATAGCTCGGACTGGCGCCTTTGACATCCTTAATGTTATGAGGTGTTCTAGCGGTGGGGGATAATTGAGACTTCATCTGCGACGAGGGCGTTGTGATTGGGTGAGACGATCGAGGCGTGGTCAAGGGTCGAGAGGAGCGTGAACTGCTGTGGGAATGGGAAGATGCCTTCCATGAGGAAGGCGTGGCTGTTGTGGTCATGGTGGTGACGGTGATGGCTATTGCTGAAGTCGGAAATCCACTGGTCCGCTGGCACGTGTAAAAGTGTTATACTACCGGTAGTGCAAGCTGGAGTCCCTGTGGCGAGGACAAGTATCAGGCAATGGTCATGGTTGGGGGAGCAAGGATGAGTTCTGTGGGGAGCGATGTCATTTCATGCAGACTCCATGTTTCTAATACTTTCGTGCGAGGTTCGTAGGGGGGAGGGAGGTTTGGAGCCGCAAAGTGCTTGGTGCAAGCGTTGGTAATATTTTGCTCGTGTGTCGGGGCGCAGGCGAGGCGAGATGCAGGTGCCGGTGTGGGTGCAGCTGGTCCAGGATGCCACAGCGACTGGCCGATGACGTCGTTCGCGCTGGGACTTTTGAATTAATCAGAGGGCCAAACGGGCGGACACCAGCTGAGAAAGACAAAGGGCTCGACCTTTCTTATCACACATCCGTAATGCACTGCACTGTGCTTAGATGTCGCCTGAGTTGGAAGATGATTCTTGCTTGACGCCTCCTCGAAGATAGCGTCAGGTCCCAAATCAAGATGATGGAGGATCAGGGTTTGCAGGCAAGCCAAGTGCAGATCATGAGCACATAGTTTTAAAACACCTTCATCACATGTGTACCTCAATGGCGACTCATTGTTAACTGCACGCTTTTCATCGTTCAGGTACAGTGTCGAGGAAGTGGCAAAGCAGTGACTTAGTAGATGCGTTGGTAAGATCTCACGCTACACATTGGAAAGCAGGATGAAAAGTCGGCTTTTGTCCTCGGGCGTGTACCCTCAATCCAAGAATGGACTCGTAAACTACTAGTAAGCTTAATCGTGCATGCAGGGTCAATTTCACACCGTTTTCCCTGCCGAAGTACAGTAGCGCCTTTCCTTCGCGCTCTTGGAAGTCCACCTCTCGTGTGTTAACGCTGCAGTGCTTGGATGTGAATTGGTCTACGTGCTTCTATCTGTCCTCACGAGGGGCTGAATGAATCAGAAAGTGGCTCGCTAGAACCCGTGTACTTCCGGTGTGGGAGACATCCGCTTTTGTTCGTTTTAGGCGAGAATGACATAGGGGGCTGCGGTCAAACACTATAGCTCATTGTGTCTGAGACGCTTCGGACCTCTGAGAGCACGTGTTTTCAATGAAAGGGGGAGCAAAGCTGACATTCGGTCAAGCGGGACCACTCTGCCACGTTGCATGTAGTGCTACTACCTACACTACTTGAAGTCTCCATATAGAGCTCAAGCTCAAAGTGGACCCATGGGTGCCATACCGATAACGAGAGGTCCGAGCGTCGGCGGCATACTTTTCACGATAACAATGTACTAGCTGCGCTGTCCACCATCCCATCTTTGGCCGTAGAACCTGGTCCTACGCGTGTGGGATTCGGGCTTTGAAGCACGGACCGAGCCTCCGGTCTATCGAACGCGAATGTGCTCTCGAGACTTACAACCGGGGCTGAGAACGGTACGGGATCCTCGTAACACACTTCTCCTGGATAGTTCTCTGCTTCTGCGTCGCCAGTACCGGCCTTTGCACGTGGCTCACTGGGCCGGACCCAGACCTCGATTGCTGATGACAACGTCTAGCACGCCCTGCCGGATCGACATGGCCACTCCAAGCACTTCCGAGTCTTAGAGCGGCCAGTTTCTTCTATATCAGGGTTGTAGAAGGCCTTTCCAGGATGTTGCTGCTGCTGCGTAGACGTAGGCGACATCGATGGCTCAATCATGTGGCAGCTTGATCATTCATAACCTTCCGTCCGGTTCGCCCTTCCATCGCTCGACCCGCTTCTGCTCCCAGCTGTCCAGGTCTTTCGCCATAAGTCTGTAGTACTCGTCTCGCTGGGTAGTGCCGCCTTTCTCGATGACTCGTCTGCGCGGATTGTAGGTGAGAGGACCTTCGCCAGTTGCGCCACCTTTCAGACCCAGCTCCAGTGCCTCATGCTGGCTCACTTCTCGGTGCTTTCGGTCGTGTCTCTCGTACCTCAGGGCAGTCGCTGGGGTCAAAAGGAAGGAAGCAGCTACCATGATGGAAATGAAAGGCAGGCCGAACATAATGAAGGGCCGCTTGGTGACCTGTCTGCGGTAGAAGTTGGTGACGCGTTCTTCCCATCCTTCACCTGAGGCGTTCGAGCCCTTGAATGGCTTCGAGCCGAATGTCGGCATCTTGCGATGACCACGCGACTGAATGAGTGACGAGATATTATGAAAGCAATCATGGCACGAGGCATGAAAGTACTGCCTGCCAAGACATCTAAGGCTAGGCTAGCTAACTAGGGCAAGACGCGCAGCTGCGGAGGACACCCGGAGACGCGACTTTTGGGCCAATAGTTCTGTGTACTTCCTGAAGTGCAGCTCACTTTGAGGTCAGTGTTTTGCTCTTGCCTGTACGTTTTTAAATCTGCTATGTCGTTCTTTCCTCAAGGTGCTACAGGTGGAACTTCGGCGGCAGGCACAACCGGCGGCACTGGCAGCAGTAGCCTCTTTGGAAGTCTGAATCTTGACACCTCTGTGCCATCCGCGGCCGACCCGACTGCAAAGCGCAAGAGTGTCTTCGACCCCAGCTCAACCACTGAAGCGCGTTCCAAGTCTGCCATGTTTTCTAATCTTGGAGGCGCCTCGTCCACCCAGGCGACCTCAGCTGCCCCAGGCGGCTTGTTTGGCAGCACCACAACGACCCAACCAGCATCTACAGGAGGTGGTCTTTTTGGGAGTGCGACCGCAATGCCTGGCACAGGTACTGGAGGTGGTCTTTTCAACAAGCCGGCATCTGCTGCTCCCGCATCTGGAGGTCTTTTTGGCACGAGCACAAGTACGAACAACCAAAGTCAACCAACGGGAGGCCTCTTTGGCGGTGGCGCTTCTACCACAACGAAACCCTCTCTGTTCGGCGTAAATAATGCTCAAGCGAATGTGGCCCAGAGTGCTACCTCCACGAACCCTCTAGGACAACCACTTGGCGCGTCCATGCTAGGTGGTGCAGGCGCATCGCAGTCACAATCACAGAATCCAACACAGCATAATGGAGCCCAGCCGCAGAACAAGGAATCGGTCTATTTTAATGGTCTCCTCGAGAGACAGAAGAAGAAAATCAGATTCAGCTCCGAGCAGGATGGTCAACTAGGCCAGCTACCTAGCATGAACATGGATCTGGGAGACCTGGCGAGAAGAGCACAAGAACAGGGTCAGAAGAACCAGAAGCTGGGTCACTCTTCTGCAAAAGACAGCCGCGCACACTATCTATTGTCTGGCTCCGGTGTGACTCCTGGTCAAGCCTACAAAGACTTCCAAAAGCTCGACTCCGATGCTCCACTGCCTGCTGCTCAATCTCGTATCGATTTCGCCGAAGAAGGGAGTGCTTATTTGAGGGGCATGCAGGCAAAGGGTCGAGAGGCCATGCTGCGCGAGAGCATGGATCGTGTCTATCGGGACGTGGATGCATTTATCGAGGAGAGCCTGGGAATTGATTTCGACGAGCAAAAGAAGAGGATAATGCAGCATTTCGGCCTGATTGCAAAGGACGCTGCCGACGACACGCATCCATCTGGAGCCAGCTTCGGCCAGTCAAAGTCATATTCCAAGAGCAAGTCCAGCCGCAGAAGCATATTTGGAAGATCAGGCTTGGATAAATCTATGATCGGAAATGCAACTTCAGTTGCAGGCAGTCCTTCTTTCTTCAGCGGTCAAGCCTCGAACGCACCCACTGGTCTGAGTAAGAATCAGACCATCAGGGACCTACGTGACAAGGAAAGAATGTTCATGCAGAAGGTGGAAGCTCTCAACAAGAGCCGTGTTGAGGAAAGAAACTACAGAATTTTCCATGAGTTCAAGGGCGTGGAGAGTGGGCCAGGCGACGTGCCGAAGCAATTGATTGATGCATATTCTGCTCTGGAAGAGATCACAAAAGAGAACACCACCGAGAATGGTCTGAGGGAGCGGTTGTTTGCGAATGCTCATGCCCGAAGCAGTAGTCCAGCTGACTCTATCAAGCTGAAAAAGCAGATCTTGGAAGGCTCTCGTCGATTTCTAGAGAAGTCTTTCTACCGAGAACTTGAAGACGTGGTACAGAAGAATCCTCGATCGGCTCAACTGGGCGGTCAGCCTACCATTGTCAACAAAGTCCGGGCATATATCAGAGTCCGACAAGAAAAACATGACCTGGCTCCTGATGGAGTTGAGCTTACGCGAATTGGAGATAACGGCGACTATTGCTGGATCATCATTTTCTATCTACTCAGATCTGGTCATGTCCAGCAGGCGCTCGAATACGTGAACAGCGATTCGGCTTTCCAATCTGTGGATCGTCGCTTCGTCTCCTTCCTCGCATCTTACGCCAGCAACAACGGCCGACTTGGACAGAAGTTGCAAGACATGATCAATGGTGTCTATCAACAATTGACGAGAGTGGCCCCCAAGGATACCGTCGACCCATACAGGGTAGCATGTCTGAAGGTTCTCGGCAGATGTGATTTGGCTCAGCGGAATCTAGAGTCCATTGGCCAAGGTGTAGAAGACTGGATATGGCTGCAATTTGCTCTCGCAAGGGAATCCGAGTCGCCTGACGACGCTGTAAGAGGAGTTTTCGGCCTCGAGCAGATCAACGAGACTGTCAAAGAGATCGGCGACAAGCACTTCCAAAAGGGCCAGGTTGAGGCAGCTAATTCTTACGGGACGTACTTCTTAATGCAGATACTTGCAGGCATGTTCGAGCAGGCTGTAGACTATTTGCACAGCTTCAATCCTGTCAGTGCTGTTCATGCAGCTATTGCACTTGATTATTATGGACTGCTGCAGGTATCAGACTACCAGACAGCAGGAAACGAACTCCGTAAGTCCATCACCCGCCATGTCCTCGAACTTATGCTAATTTACTCAGTGACTTCCACAACTACCGGACACCCACAGATCAATTTTGTGCCGCTAATAGCATATTACACCACCACTTTCCGTGCTGCGTTGCCGGTACAATCAGTGGAGTATTTGGCACTGATCTGCCTGAACTCTGATCTCCCCAAGCCCCTTGGTGAGATAATGACGAATGCATGCCATGAGTGTCTTCGAGAGCTTTGCCTCGAGACCAGAGAATTTGCAGCCTTGCTGGGTGACATTCGGGGTGACGGCAGTAGACTTCCTGGCGCCATTGAGAAACGTGCAAGTGTCATTCGTCTCGAGAGCCATGAACAATTCTTGCGCTTTATCACAAGCCAGGCTGCGGCGGTGGCTGACTCACGAGGTCAAACAGCAGACGCGGTCCTCCTATACCACCTCTGTGATGACTACGACAACGTTACAACAGTGCTCAACCGCGCCCTAGCAGATGCAGTAGCAGTTGAGCTGGGCGACGAGCCTATATCATTGCAACCTCTCAAGCCACGTTCCAGCACAGGGAGCTCCGCTTCAGATACAGCTTCGCAAACGTCACAGCAACCTAATTCGTCACTATCATTAACTCAGAGTACTTCATCAGCGTTCGAGCTAGCAAAGAACATGACCTCGCTCTACGACTCCAACGCGATGTACTTCTCCCGCATCAGCCATCAGAACCGGGCAACCTGCAAAGTGCTCATGACAATGCTCTCAGCACGAGCCAAGATCGAACATCCCACGAACCCAGAGTATCTGCGTGCCCTAGAAGAGCTCAATACCATGAGCATACTACCACTCGGGAGTGAGGGTAACATTCCTACCATCCGGCAGATGGCAACTTCCTTCTCAGGTCTTCCACAGTTGGTAGCTCGATGTGCTGGGCTGGTCATCCTGTGGTGTGTACGGGCTATTGGTGCATTGAGGGAGCAGGGCGGGAGAGAAGGCACATGGGGATTGCCTGGTGCTAGCGACGACGATGTGAATCAGCTGAAGGGCCAGTTGAGCCAGATGGCAAAAGACCTTATGGTATTTGCTGGGCTTGTAAGATATAAGTTACCAGGACGAGTTTATGATTTGTTGACACGGGCTGGTGGGGACGTTGGTGGGTACTGAGCGTGAGTCTCTTGCATCTGCCTTTGCATGATGGGAGTGCGCATCAATATCGTCAAGGGTTGGCAAGATATGTCTACAAGCGTGTGAATGCTTGAGTTGTTTAGGACAAGTATAAAATGTGAGGACCAGCATCATTGAAACTGGCCAACAGAATAGATAATCCATCATGCAATACATGTTTTTGAGCCCCTCCCATTCGATGGCAGACCACTTCCGAGCGAAAAGGCCAGTGAAACATAACAGTGGCATGCACTCATTCTTTTCACTCTCGCCCAGAGTGAGTCGATCCAAGCGGATAACCAACACCAATCAACGCATATCATACTCGTGATCAACGCCAACCTCCTTTACTTACCTCACCCAAGCACCCACATACCCAGCAGCTTACACCAGCAAGATCACGATGCACCACGAGACGAGACGCTCCCGATAGTAAGCCCAGAGGATGCCATCGCCGAAGCAGCACAACGATTAGAGCGTCAATCAAGGAAGACTCGATACTCTCGACCCTCACAGTGATCCTCTCCTGACATTCTGTCATCCAGTCGCGAACACCACGCCACAGAGTCAGAGTCAAGCCGCCAGTCCTACAGTCCCTGCTCCTTCTGCTCGTGTTCATCCTTTGCACCGAGGCTTGGCTGGATGTTATCGTTGCGCTCGCGCACGTGCGTGTGCCGACGTACTCAGAGTTCGTAGTCACCGTTTGGGATCTCGTTGTTGGAGAGATATCGGTGCGAGCGGGCGAGGGGATCTGTGGGTTTGTGTTTTGAGAGCAGGATTGTGAAGAGATCAGTGCTTGTGGGGTGCTGTTGGGTAGGGGGGGACTGTCATGTTGACGGGTTGTGTGAGCGCTGTGCTGGGGAGGGGTGGCTGTTGCAGGGTTTGGTGAGGTGATGACTGGAGTCACGAATGCTGGTCTTGGCCGGCGGAAGTATGTTATGTGATGTGACATGCATGCGCTGCTTGGAGGCGAGAACTGTCACGATCGGATGCTATATACTCTGTGGTCCTGGCTGGCCGAGGGAGCTGTTCAGGGGCAAGCTTGGTGAGACAACGAATGGTATTGGTACATGTGGTTGCGTAAGTCACTGGCACAATTCCTTGTGCTGACTCCCTGTTTGGCCAAACGAGTACTCACTTCTTCCTTTTCGAGGATGTCACGTTCTGTGACCACAGCTGAGCTGACGCGGGCGGTGCTCGTGATGTCCAACAGGTTGCTTTGCCTGTGGTCACATATAAAAGGAGACGCAATGATCGAGCATCTTAGGCCTCATTGCTTGGTAGCATACTCGGCAGACTGAGGCAATCGAAGCATCTACACAATGTCAAATCAACCACAATCACAATCAACCACCAGACGTCATGACCCAAACTTCAGGGCACCCCTCCGAGACATCCTTGAGAGTATCGGGACCGGCAGACATGTAGAGGGAACACACGTATACGACGAAGACGGTAATAGGAGAAGAGTGAGGGTCGTCCAGCTGGTAAATGGACTTGGGCTTGTCGATGACATGGGTACCAGCAAGAAACAACCTGCTGCTAAGGATACTTCCAACGATGATACCGCCAGCAACTCTGGCACTGGAGTCCAAGCCGACGGTGACAATGCTCGCCATGATTCCGAAACAAACTGATTGCAAGTTCTAGCCAGCAATCAGCTGAGCGAGCCAGCGAGCAAACCTGATGGCATCGAACAAGGTGGTTTGGCTTACACGCCTATATAGATGTGGAATCGTGCTAGGAGAGGTAGAACTCCCTTGGTGGCAGAGGACATAGCTTACAAAATGTCATACCAACGTCCCCAAGGCACAGGTTTCAGGGCTCCTCTTCGTGATATCGTCGACAGTATTGGGACAGGCCGACACGTGGAGGGAGTTCACCTGTACGATGACGACGGCGTCAGGAGCAGAAGGACTGTGGTCCAGCTGCCGGATGCACTCGGGGTTGTTGAGGAAGACACCGCCAGCGAAGCTAGTAGCGGCGCGCACACGGACTCTTTGTTGTCGGAGAAGGACGACGATGAAGACCATGATGATGATGATGATGATGATGATGATGATGATGATGATGATGATGATAATGATGAGGATGGTGAGGATGGGCCAAGCAAGAGCGAGACAGGATCTGAAGAGCAAGACGATTATGGCGTTCGGCGCTGCGACGTTTGTGGGCAACGACTTGATGATGAGGGACGTGGCATCGATGATGATACCGAGGCAGATGGGGCAAAGGCGGGTGGTAAGCGGCGGCGGAACTCGATACCGTGTCCGGAATGTGAGCGGCCAAAGAGACGGAAGACAGAGTAGCATTCCGCAGCGTGAATAGTTTGACTTCTAGCTTGTCAAGTATGTCGAACAACACAACTGACTGTCAGCGTACAGGGGTGCTCACACGGAGAAGGCTGACCAGCTATAGTCTCGCCCTTCCTGGTGATTCCGCCCTCTTCACACAGAACGTGTTGGGCGTGAATAGTCCGTCAGGATCCATCCTCTTTCTGGCCTCCTTCAGCCGGTCGTACTTCTCCTCTGTTTCGTAGTACTTGCCCCACACATTGTCCAGGTTGAAGTCGCCATAGCTACCCCAGAGCACCCTTCGATCTTCTTGGCTGAATTTTCCCTGGGGTCCGATGCCCTCTTGATCGTTACCTCTTTCCCAATTAATGGCAGTGGTCTCAGCGTCTTTGTTATGGAAGCAGTCCAGCACCGCGACCATCGTGGTATCTCTCCAGCTGTAGCTCGTACCATTGTCCTTGTTGATATGGAAACGAGATTGCTTTCCACCGTACGCTTGCAATTGGGCACTAAGCCAGCATCTATTTGCTTCCGGCTTTACAATGGCATCAATCCTCTTTGTCACCCACTCCGACCAACCCTGACCTTGCAGATTGGTCGAATTGGTAGTGTAGGCACGTTTGACATATGGGTAGTCGAATTCCCGGACGTTGCGGAAGATCCAATCGCCAGTAAGCTTTGACATGGCCTTGTGTTCGACCCAGCCAAAGAGCTTATTTCGATCGAACTGGGTGAAGAATGAGTTGTCACAGATGTCGCCATCTTTCAGCGGCGCCCATTGTGCATAAACGATAATAGTCCTGGGCCATCCAAGTGGCATGCCATTTTCTCCATAGACTTCAGGGTGGTCCTCACGCATCTGTATGTACATCAGTATCTTGTTTGCTCAAAGGACAGAGTGTCTTACTTGCCCATCAAGCTCCGGCCATAAATCAAAGAGCTTGAATGAACTGCTCAGCACGCTCACGCAGAGATCCTAGTTTGGTGGGAAGTCTGGATCGTCGGACATCTTCACAAGGATATCCACCAACCGCTTCAAGACTTTTGGGTTATACCAATAGAGTGCTTTGAGACCTCGAGAGCCGACGTGGTCCCGATCCCTATGGACCTTGAGGGTGAGGTGAGTAATGTTACCGAAATTGCCTGGGCTGCCTCCGAGTACGGCAAAGAAGAGGCCTGGATCGGTGTCTTTGGTCACTGAGATCTCGTTACCATTGTGGTCGATCATCTCGACGATCGTCACGTGATCGCCGAAGAGGCCAAAAGATCGTGCCAACTGGCCGTAGCCACCTGTTTGGACGTGGCCGCCGAGGTGAACTTCGGTGCACTGGCCGTGTGGAAGGAATAGACCTATCGGTCTGCGTGAGCAGATGTCAGACTTGGTCAGGATGGCTAAGTACCTCTTTTCGTCAGCCAAGCATTGAATGCACCGAGTGGCCAGCTAACACTAATGCGAACCAGTGTTTCTCCGTCTTTGGAGAAGACCATTCGATCGTCAGGACCTTGGAAGGTACGTTCTAGATCAAGCTGAATGTTTCTGCCACCGGTGGATGAAGCACCGCTGTATTGGTGGCCTCCAGTCCTGATAGCGACAGCAATATTGTTCTCCTTAGCGTATTTTAGAGCCAACTTTATATCGTTCTTGTCCTTTGGCTGAATAACGAGAGCTGGATTCATGTCATGATCGATTTTGTGAGTAGATGTAGCATACTGCCAGCTGGCGGTGGTGTATGCTGCAGTCCCACGGACGTATTGCTTGCCAGAAACGCCTTGAACGGTCGCCATGTTGACTGGAGGTCTGGCTTTGAGGAGATTGTGCAATATGCGAGTCGACAAGATCAAATTGCCCAGTCGTCTGACTCTTATTAAACCAAGAGAAGTAGCATAGCAGAAGGGCTGAAAGCTGAAGTGGTCACAAGCCTGACGTTTGCACTTCCTGTTCTGGACTGTGATGAAGCGCCTGGCTGCAACGCCATCACAGCTGATCGTGACCGAAACATCCAGCCATGTATCGACTTCGCCTGCATGTATGGGTGCTGAGGGTGTCGCACAAGGGTTGCCTGGCACATAAGTGGCCGTCCAACAGAAGGTGTTTGAATCTCCTCAAGGTCTCATGCTTGATCTTCAATGCGTCTTCTTGTGGCATCGGTTCCAGATTCGGTTGGTTCAAGGGGAGTAATGAACATGACCATGCGAAGCCGGTTTCGCACTGGCGCGCGGGCCAGCCGTATTCGTATGTCAAGGTTCGGTCAAGTCCATCAGATACTGGTTCGTTGTAGATGCTGTGAGCCATGATCACGTTGATAGCTTTTTCGTAGATACTGCTTCACTTCCTGCAAAATTTGGCCCTGTTCTGTCCTGAGTGTCAGCCTCGGTGATTTAAGCGAAGGTCAAAGCTTCTTCATGCGACGCCGCTTCGCTTCAGCTCCGGATCCTCGTCCATTGTATGGGAGAAGCAGAGCACACACAAGCGAGCGTGCATCGAGATCGTATTGCTGACACACATTGGTGTTGCTCTGGGGACATGATTAGCCGGCAAATAGCTCAGAATGCACAGGTGTGTGGACAGAATTGAGCTGTCACGAACTGGCTTTTATCAATTGTTAATACAGCTGGCATGTTGTAAACTTAGCATAGAGGCTTGTGAGCAGTGCTATACACGAGCCATCGATGTTCATCGTAATGCCGACAGCTTGGCACAAAATGCCGCTCCCTCAACCACGATTTTGATTAGCAGATGCATTCAGATTACACAAGGTTTTAATGTCCTGCACTGTAGTATACCCATGAAGACTCAGCGGGTACGGTGATACAACTTATGCAGGATCTGCTTCATTGGGAAGTGGATTACTGCCTGAACAAAAGAAATGTAGCCCTTCGTTGTTCTCAAAGTGCGAATGCGCTCCCTTCTATTCTGTGCATAGAGTGGCATTCTGTATTGGGCCATGCAAAGAGCTGATCAGTCCACGTTCGAGTAGAGCAAGCGATCTGTACTCATATTCATTGAGAAGGCATGTTTATGCTGCGCACAATGATGGATAGTGAGCGAGGTGTTGATCAAAGTGTTACATTCTAGACGTAGTATGAGCAACTTGGAATGATGAGTCAATTGACATTCTACTTGCTCTCATCGAACGTACATAGTTAAGATAGCTAATGAACGTAATAGTAAGTTGTCAATCATAGAGTCTGTTTTCCTAATCCTTGCTTGCCCCTGCGCCTTTCTCTGAAAATCACAATGTACTTGTGATGGCACGAATGCAATATGGCCCACATCAGCTTCGGGACGTACATCTACAATCTGTATCTTCAGACTCCGGAGCTTTCTTGCTCTTTGTTCGCCGTCTAGTAGGCTGCCACCTGGAGAAAGGCATTCGAAGTACCGGCTATCTCGTGTAAGAGATGACACGAAGCCAAGGATGTCAGGTGCAATCGCGAAGATGCGTAGTGCCAGGCTGGCAAGCGCGCATAGAAGCAAAATAACCGAAACGATTAGGAGGACTGTGATCCATACGTAATTGGCATTATAGACGGAAATCTTCTGGATGACGGTCACTGTAGCCTGCTGGTAATCAGATTTCAGTTCACCTGTAGTGTCGTCGAAGAATCGCGAGATATTGGTGTGGCTATGGTCGGCAATGACTGAGTTCCATTGAGCAGCAAGCCAGAATGTGTTGAACAGCAACGATAGTCGAGCAGAAAAGTCCGCCTCGGTCACATTCTCGTAAGAGAGGTAGCCGAATGTAGCTTGTGAGAAAGGACGGTCATAGCCAATCAGGAAGACATCAAATGGAGAAGCATAGCCACTGTAAGTTGTGGTGCCAGTCGTTTGAGGTAGCCAATTGAGAATGACGCCATAATAGCCCATTTTTGTCGACGCTTCATCATAGTGGACAGTTTCGTCGTTCCACTATGGACCACAATGTTAGCTGGAGTCCTTGCGTGCGAACGGTAGTACCGGAGAGAGAGTGTCACAGGCGGAATAAACCTCACCCGCAGGAAATCGAACTGAACTTACTGGATTGATAAAGTCTGGTCTAGGGTCACTGGCTTTGCGGATCCTTGAAACCCGGCACACAGTATCTATGCATGATACCTCTGCTTCTGTCCGCAATGTCCGCAAGATACAACTCAATTTCGACCCCATATACGAGACGTTATTGACTGTATGAGGGTCATGCATGCTGAACTGTATATCCAGGTACCGAGGTGTACTGGTGCTGTTGAGCTGTGTCTCGTTCCAGGGCGTGTATCTCAGAGAATTGGAGATCATGACAGGAACACTGTCATAGAGGGGCCCGAACACTCTGCCAGTCGTCTCATTCAAGTAGCATTCTTCCGCTTGATAGGGACAAGAGGCAAGTTTTGGATCTGTGTGATTGAGAGAGAAAGCGCACCACGCAAGCTCATCATAGCCTGGCTGTTCTCAATGGCAGTCAGTGTAAAATATTGGCCAAGTGAGGGAGAAGGTGGAAGTGCCTTGGTTAGGCACACCCCAAGTGGGTACACCAATTAGGCTTGAGTAGTTCGTAGATTCAGAATTCGCATCAACTTCGTACCATGCACTTGAGTCCAGATCCGATAGATAGCGTGAAGCTGGGATCTTCACGTTACCCCAAGTATCGATCGGACCGTTCCTGGTGGCATCAGGCGCGAGTAGCGATGCCGAGAACAGAGCATTGATGACGTTCTAAGTGGTTACCTGGTGTGACAAACCACCGAAATATTCCATCTTTTCCGCAGTTACCCCGTAGACGGGGGCTTTGAGTCTAAATATTAGCATCAGAAATCGCAAGTACTCGAAGTGAGCTCTGGCCACCGATTGGCGAGAGGGCCCATAGGAGAGTTATCGCAGCGCTAGCGATACTTAAGTTCTTCAAGCTATATGCAGCCTCGACGGATGCAGCGAAGCTTTGGCTCTGAATCAACTGCTTGAGTATCTACATGAATTAGTAGGAAACAGTTTTAGGATTATTTGAGAGCAGCGTACCCCAAGACATTGGCCTCGTTCAACTTGCCACCTGGCTAGATGTCTATTGAATCTCGCCACAATCGCGGCGAAGGCGATTGGGAATATGGTGGGTCCCAACCTTGCAGCTTCTTGGACCTTTCGGCCATAGGACGAAGTCTCCTGCCCGTCTAAGTATGCTGCGACAATGCCGAGGGATATGAAGAGGCAAGGTAGGACTGTATGGCACACATCGACAAGGCTTCGCACGATAATCTGGTGTGTTCGATTCTGAAGAAGCTTCGCGCCTTCTGCTGCGGCCGCTTCGATCAAGAGGGGCTGAGGAACTCTATCAGATCCATCGTCCTGGTCTCTTCTAGGACCCTCGGTACGGTTGTGATTCACCGAAGAGTTCGCCAGCGGCTTACGTGGTGGACACAGCTGATTGCGAGGCGCGGAGAGGCGTGGAGGATTATCCGTATTGGAAGTCTCAGCTTCAATAGCATGGTAACGGTGAGTCGCCATGCCGCCTTCACAGCCGCATGAATGTCGAAGGAATCAACGACATCGATGAATCCTGACGAATAGATATCGCCAAGCACTGAGACTCTCGACAATGCCAAAACCCCGCAAGGCTCATGTTGCTCACTAGCAGTTGCTGGTCGATTTATATATGCCTGCGGGAAATGGCAGCACTGCTGCTAGACAGAATGCTGGACATCGAGTCCTTGGCGACTAATGTCGGTCGCTTGATCGCGCGGGCTGTCGAAGTCTGGGCATAGAAAAGGCATGCAGCATTCGATTCGCTACTGTTGGGATTGAGAGATGAACTGGGTTTGATCTACGCTAGTATGTGAGGCGGATCAAGCGGCCCAACTTAAGTTTAACCACTCCAAATTGGCGTGTCTCTTCGTCTCTGGCCATGCTCGTGGCTTTGCGTTGTGCACCTTTGAGATTTGTACAACATCTTGCTGAATATAGATCGCGAGGGAGGTTGCGAGAAGGAAACGCTGGTGCTCAACTCAAGCCGCACTTGGCCAATAAACAACGTGTAGGTCAAGGAAGGATCTCCGGATTCAGACGTACAGGGGTCAGACTGTAAGTAATGTGCCTAGTAACCGGTTAGATTGCCCGCGTACTTAAGATCTCCATCGCGACGAGCTTCCCCAATAACCGGGGGTTTCAGGTTTTACGATAGGCTGTGCCTTGCGCTACGAACCTATAGTGTGACCTACTAAGCACTAAGTACGCGAGGGGTCTAATCGCGTACCCCTATACGCGCGCACTCTCCTAAATATAGGTATTAATATTGCTATATCGCTAAGGATAGCGGATTATTATTAGTAAGGTTATTACTATACTAAATGAGTCTAAGGGCCTCGAGGCGGCTATTTAAGCTATTAGACGACCCTTCGAGTTTACTTAAATCGCTATCGCCGGTCTCGTAGGTATAAGAGGCTCGTAAGACCCTATCTCTATATTATCTAATATAATAAATAACTTATTCGAATTAATAGCTTATTTTCGTGCGTACTTCTTACTAATATTACTTACCTTACGCCTTAGTAGTTTTAACTCGCGCTATATATTAGCTAGTATAGGTCAACTACGTTTTAATATCTTACTTATTTTAGTAAATATAATTCGAATAGTTTAATTAAGTTTTATAAAGGTTAATAAGTAGTTAAGAACCGGAGTAATATAAAAGCTAGTAGCTAGGGTTATTATTAGATCCTAAAGCCTCGCGATTTGATTACTATTAGCTATAACTAATATAGTTAGCCGCTATTTATTATAATTAATAATAATTTAAGAGAATAGCGCTTTAAAGAAGTTATATAACTCGATATTAATTACCTTAAAGCTCGCTACGTAATTATACTTACTAATAGCTATTACTCTTACTTATTAGTAGCGTTATATAAATCTTATTTTCTTTACGAGCTTATAGTTGTTAATTTAGCTATTATAAGCTACTAAATCTTAAAATTATCGCTTAAGAGATAAGAAAATTATAAGATTAAGAGATTAAAAAATATAAGATATATAAGGTATCAAAAAATAATGCTAAAGTTAGTAAGTACCTTATATTCTCTCGATATATAGTATTATATTTTAATTAGTATACTAAGTATACTACTAATACGTAACTTTCTTATAAGTCTATTATTAATATTATTAATTTTATTATTATTATCTATATTATTATTAAACTATATTTAATTTCTTTATACGTTATATTTTTAGATTTAGCTTATCGAGACGCGTTAATTAGTATCGGTTTTATTATACTTCGACTACTAGAACTTTTTTTAAACGCGATAAAGTCGCGACTAAAATACAATATTCGACCTTTAACTAAACGGTAATACTAGTAACCTAAACCTTTACTAATAAGAATATAACGTTATTAGTACTAGATTTAGCGCCTAAAGTTACCTTAAAGACGACCTTACTATCTTCGTTATAAAAGTAGCCTTTATATAAGTTACTAGGTAATATAGTATAATATACTATAACGTAGTTTATAACTTTAATAATCGCGTATACTTCTCTTCTTTAATCTCTTAACTCTTTTAACTTTACCTCTTCTTCTTTAATCTTAATCGAATAAACTACGTTAGAACTAGTAGAACTTTCTCTTACGAACGATAAAGAGTAGGAAAAGATTTAGCTAGTAGTTATCTCTTACTAGGATAAAGTATATAAAAGAGAGTAAATCTTTATATATATCTCTAACCCTCGTTAATAGTATTTAAAACGTCTTATAAAGAGTAATATTAATATATCTTTTACCTAAAAGCGAATAGAATAGCTTTATCGCTAAAAATATAAAAAGAATAATATTAATATTAATACTTCTTTAATTTAGTAAAAAATTAACTTAATAATTATATAACGCCTTTTATTAAGAATAACGCTACTACCGACCCTTACTTTAATACTAGACTTATCCTCTTTATTAAAAGGCTATAAAACTTTAAAGAAAAGAAGGTTATAAAGTATTTAATCTCTTTATTAAATTATATACTTATTAAGATTAATCTACACCTTAAATAACTATAGCTTCGTTCTCTCTTTACTTAAGTTAAATAAACGCTTACTAACCTCTTTCTTTATTTATTTAATTAAAATATTCTTTTAATAATTTATTTTAATACTAATTCCTATACTAATTACGAATATAAAAGTAAATAATACGCTATTAACTCTTTAAAGCTACTATACTTCTTTAACTACCTTTTACGCTTAGTACTAGCTAATTATCTAGTCTATAATACTAGTTATAAGCCAAAAGAGGCTTTATTTATAATACTAATTTTAAAGTATTATTTTAGTAATATTATTACTAATATTTACTTTATTAATAAATAGATTAGTAGCTAACTAGTTAAGGACTTTTAATAAAAGAAAATTAAGCCTATTTAAAAAAAAAAATATAGGCTAACTATTAAAAATACTAGAAACTAGGCTTTAAAATTACTATAAACGAATTAATACTTAGTTTTTAAAGTTAAAGTAAGTATATATTTAATATACTTTTAAAACTAAACTTTATTAGTTTTAAAATCTTTATCTTAGCGGATAAAGGCTATCTCTAGGCTTAGGAGTACTATAGGTATAATATAAACTTAAAAAGTACTTAAAAAAGACTAATAAAGGCTAATATAGGCCTCTCGGTAGGATAAAAGTAGGATAGGCTTAAGGTTAAGGAACCCTCCCTACCTAGGTAAGGAAGGTTAGGCTTAGATACCTCTAACTTATCCCTCTAACCTACTAGGTAGAAGCCTATAGGCTCTTATATAGCGCCTATCTAAATACTAAGCTCGATATACTAACTCTATATAGCTACTCTACGCGAAATATACGAGTATATATTATTAAGTATATAACGAAAATTATACTCCTTTATAATTAGCCGATCTTAATTAGTATAATAATACTTATAATAATAGTATCGCCGAATAATAAGCTACTAAATTACTTTATCAATACTATATACGCCTTTTAAAGGTAGGTATAAGCGCGAACGTTACTAGATAAGAGTAGTAAGCCTAGGAATTAAATAAAGACATAGTATCTCTTTATATAATAAGATAACGTAGTTAGTATTTAATTCTAAAGACCTATTAGTAGATATATAAAGTTAGGAAATTTATTTAATACTAAACTTCGTTAAATAAATTTCTACGTTCTATAAAATAGTTTAAGAGTTTATTATTATATATATAAGTAGAAATCGTAGTAGAATAGTATATATTATATAGTTCTAAAGTGCTTTATACCTTAAATTATATACCTATAATATAATTTTTAATATATTACTTCCTACTACCGGTATAACTACTTAATATAACGCCTAGTATCTACCTAACTAAGCCCTCTCTCTACGAAGTTAACGCGTAAGTTATATATCTTTAGCTTTAATTATAACTCGCTTAGTATAAAGTGCGTATAGATTAAAGTCTAATTATTATAATAATTAGTATAATTCTTTTATTTATAAAGAACTTAATATACCTTTAAATATACTAATAAGATAAGCCTCTAACGCTTTCTATAAGGTAAGAATAGTATTACGCTAGAACCGAGTACTACTACTAAAATATATTAACGCGCCTATAATTCGCTTTATTTCTTCTCTTACTACGCGTATAAAAGGCGTAAACGGAATTAATAAGTCGGTATTATACTAGTACTTTCGTATCTTACGAAGAGCTATAGCTATATAACTATTAGTTTCTATACTATAACGATAAATCTAATAACTTACTCTCTAGTTTATATTAACGTTTTAAACGTACCGCTATACCTAGTATTATCTTCTTTTCCGTAGCTTTACTATATAAATTCTTTCTCGCTCTTTACCGTACTTTTTACTAGTTCGCTCTTATCTTCGCTAGCGAATATTAGTATATTAAACTTAACTTAAAGATACTACTTACTAATTATCTATAAAGTCTTCTTTATAGTACTCTTTTACGTAGTAGTCTTCTTTATAATACTCTTCTTTATAAGTATTTTTACTATTATATTAGGCCTAAATACGTTATCTTACTTAATACCTTAGTCTTATACGAATTCGTTATTTAAGAACGAAAATCGATATTATAGTATTATATATAGTATTATATTATATTAATATAATATAAATCTACGGCTAAGTAAATCTAATAAAGAACCTAGTATTTAAGATTAAAGCTAATTAAGCTCTTAAGACTTAAGTATAAATAAAAGCTTATTAATATTAAATATAAGCTCGTTATTACTTAATAGATTATCGTTACTAATAAGTTTAAGCTATACTAGCTAGTTAGCTTTAAAAGGTATACTATCGAATACTACTTAGTATAAGTAATAGAGAAATTAAGAATAAAACTTACTAGTAGGAAGAGATAATAAGATAAAGATATTAATAACGCGTTATTAATTATTAATTACTTTTATTTATTAATATTAGCGACGATAATATTCTTACTCTTACCTTACTAAGTTTTTTATATACTATTATTAATAGTATAGTTATTGTATTCTTATAATAATAGCGTTAATAAATAATAAATTAATTTTTTACTTACGTCGTTACCTACCCTCGTCTTTACTCTTAATACCGTTCTCTTCTTCTACTTATACTACTACTACTCCTTCTTCTTCTTAACCGTTAATATTATTAAAAAGGTATATAAATACTTATTCTATCCGCTAATTATATTAGCGTATATACTAACGATATACTACTAGTAGTATTATAAGTAAGCGCGTTACCTTAAGGGCTACGTCGCCTTCGGCGTTACTAGAGAAGAAGTAACGCCTTATAAATATTTAAGATAGTATATTAAAGCTTAACTTAAGGTATATATAATTCGCTTTATACCTTAACTAGAAATAACCGTTTTAGTACTTTACTAAGTATAGCGCCTTAAATTAAGATAAAGCTAGAAATAAACTTTAAAGATGATTTAAAACTAGTATATTCGAAAGTTTTATAAGTTATTTATACTCTTTATCTTCTTATATTAAGCTTTATACTAATTATTATAATTATTTTAAATAAGTAATTATACTAGAGAAATATAACTATAAAGTTAATAATAGTACTAATAAAACTTAAAGAAGGTTAAAGAGTATTTAACTAACTTATATACTTAGAAGTTATATATATATAAGGCGAAGATTATAACTAACTCTTTTATAGCTACTCTTAAGCGAAAAAGTCTCGATTAAGTATTTATATAACTCGTAAGATATTAATATAAAAGAAGAGTCTTACTTATTAAAGCGAAATTACTAGTACTTCTTAAGAGACGATTAAGAAACTTAAAATAAAGAAGAGAATAAAGATTAAAAAGAAGCTATATATTTAATATCTCGTTAATAAAGATTATAGCTTAAGCTAATCGCGTTTTTAGCGCTATTAATTATTTTTTAATAAATAATTAAGTTTATATTTTAACTTTACTTAACTAGTAATAGTTAGAGTTTATAGTAACGGCTACTAAAGCGTAGTTATAGTAGATTTAATCGCTTTAGAATTAACTTTATAAGCTTAATAATAATAATAAGAAGGCGTATTAAAAATAATAATAAAGCGATAATACTAATAAGAACTTAAATAAAGTTAAGATTAAAGTAAAAAACGGTATTTTATCTTTATAAAATAAGATTAAAGATATAATCGCGAATATATAAGATTAAAGCTTTAGCGATATTCTTAATATATCTTATAAAAAGCTACTTAAAGAAGTAATAAAACGATATATAAAAATTTAAAAATAAATACTTTTAGTTATAATATATTATAATTAAGATTTAGAGTACGAGATTATAACGCTTAAAAGATACTTCTTATACTAGAGTTATAAATCGATATTAAAGTTACTTAATATACGTTAAGTACTTTATAAGTATAGTTATACTTACTTAACTTAGTAGGTTTTATATTTTATTATAAAGATAAAAATATATCTTTTAGTATAATACGAATTATAAGAAATCTAAAATAAGATAATATTAAAAATAGTAAGCTATCTTCGCTTATTATATTAATAATTATAATCTAGCTAATATATATTTATAGTAGAAAGACTTATATAATAAAAGTATCTAGCTCTATAAGTAAAATAATAGTATAGTAAGAAGGTAGTAAGTAGATTCTTTATTAAAAACGAGTAACGAGTAATATAAGTAAAGTAAAGTATAGCTTAAGATAAGTAAGTAGTATTACTTAAATCTATAAAGTAGTAGCTAAATATTAAAGAATTAAATCGTTAGATAAAGGAGAATTTAAAATAGTATAAAAGAATAGCTTTAAGCTATTAAAGCTTAAATTAAAAGTATATTAAGTTACTTAAAGAGTAGTATTAGTATTAAATAAGCGAGAGCTTCGACCTTTAAATTAAGTAGAGTATATATAGGTTACGAGTAAGAAGCTTATTTAGGACTTTAAAGATCTTAAGCTTAAGGAGAAGGCTTAAGTAGCTTAGTAATATAGAAATTATTTATCGCTAGCCGTAAAATAATGTTTTTAAAAGATATAAGTATAGTATTTTATCTTATAGTTAATAGCTTTAGCTATTTATAAAGACTTTCTATAGTAGAGCTACTATCTATTAGCTTTAACTCGAGTTTATATTAAGATTAAAGGACTTTATAGATAGGTATTTTAATAAGTTAAGATTATAGTTCTCGTTAAGCGATCTTATTTATAAGTAGAATACTATTATCGCCTAGTAAGTAGGTAATATATATATAGAATCGAGTTATAAAGACGATAATACCTTCTTAAAAATATAAGTAAAATCGAAAAACCTTCTTAATTATAATAGCGATTATTATATTAATTATTATAATTCCTTAACCTTATAATTATACTACTTTTCGTTCCTCTACCTTCTAATACGCTATTATACTACCTATAAGTAGATTATTTATTTTTATCCGCCTAAATTAATAAGGTATATCCTTACTTTCGAGTTATATATCTTAAAATATCTTTACTTAAACCTCTTACTATTCCCTTAAAACTATATTTATAGCGCTTCTACTCTACTATTACTAGCGTATACGCTAGTACCTTATACTAAGAATCTCCGTTAACTTTAAAAATATTAGAAATATCCTAAGTTATTATATTAAGAATTAACTCGAATAACTTAATATTTAACGTATTAGATATAGATATAGAGCTTAACGTATAATAAGTATATATTCTAAGGTATTTCTAATACGTTTAAGTTAAGGATTAGCTCTACGAAGAAGTAATACTAAAGGAAATTACTATAGATAAGTTTAAAGTATAGTAAAATACTACTTTTATTATATAGCGATTAGAACGGCGATTATATACGAGGAATAATAGAATAGTAGGCGATACTAGAAGTACTAATTCTAAAGATCGAGCGATTAGCTAGAATATAGCTAAACGTATAGTACTTTACTAGTCTTAATACTGTTATCTTACTTAAGCGAATAACAATTAACCTTTTATCTAATATAAGATCTATAACGAAGTTTTTAAGTATTTAGCTCTTAAGAACGAAGGTACGAGCTACTTTAGCCGATACCCTAGTAGCTAAAGATATAAATAAGTAAGGAAACGAACTAGTTGTAGTAGAGAGTAGCTTAAGTTCGATCTATCGTATTACTTCTTACTCGTAGATTAAGCTTATACTATAGTAAGTACTTAATTATTATAAAGATAATTATATTAATATAGCCGTAGCCCTTAACCCTTAATATAAGTACGTTTTCGGCCTTTTTCTTTTAAAAATAGGCTATCCGTATAGTTACTACTCTTAACCTTCTATTTCGATACCTTAACTACCCTTAGTTAGTTTAATTAATCGAGCTCGTATTTAAGGCTAAGAATATATTAGATATCGCTTTAATTCGCTCTTAACGCGTAGTTGAGTATCTCGCTAACTACGCGAAGCAAGACCTATAACGTACGTTAGAATATCTCTTAAAGGATACGAAAATATATATTATACTTAACTACTAGATAAGTCTAAGCTATAAATCGTTTTTAGCGATTATAGGATACTTTATTAACTTTTAATAAAACTATTATAAGATTCTACTTAGTTTCTAGTATATTAAGGGTACGTATAGTAGTTATTACCTTATAATTATAGTAATATTAATCTTAAAAATATATAATCTTAACCTTAATCGTATAATAATAATAATCGTAAATAGTATTTTAAATAATAAAACCCTACTTTAAGAGTTAAATAGTACGCTTAAGATACTTACTATAACTACTTTTAGTATACTTATTATAAGATTATCTTATCTTATTTATATTATTTAACTCGCTTATAAGAAGCTACTAAAGAAGCTAAGAATCGATTTAAAAGATAACGAATATATAAGAATTATAAATAATAGTAAGGATATAATTATTAACTAGCGAGCTTTATCTAGCGAAGTAGAAGCGCTATAAATATTAAAGAAAATAGATATTATACTAATTCTATATTAGAGATTCGTAAGATCTAATTATAAATAGCTTTAATAAACGGTAATTAAGATTAATTCTAGTATATAATATCGTAATAAGTTTCGTAATATTTAAACTCGTAAGCGCTCTTTTATACTTATTTAGGATATTAAGATACGCTAAAATTTAACGTATCGTATAATACTACGCGCTTAAAAACTTTAAAAGGATCTATATAACTACGCTAATACGTACTTTAGTAATAAAATTTATAAGTTCTTAAGTAAAGAGTAGAAGTATATTAATTTCTTAATTAAAATTCTTTATCTATTTTACTAGTTAGCTAATACTATTAGTAGAACTTAAGGTTCTTTAATAATTTATAGAGTATTTACTATTTATAATAAGCTATTTATATATCTTAAAGATATTAAAACGAAACTCGTAGGTACTAAAGTATTTTAAAAGAGATAAATACGTACGTCTTATTATATAATACTAAGGAAGTTAAGAAAGTACTATCTCGATATATAAAAAAATAAGATTATATTTACGATACCGCGATAATCCTATTACTATAAATAAAGCTAAAGCTATTTAACTTCGAGTTATAGGTTAGCGAGATAGATAAAAATAGAGATTTATAAGTATATACTAAATAGTTATAATAATTATTATAAATACTAACGTAGATTAAAAAGATATCTACTAACGAGCGATAAAAGATACGTATATAGAGGTAAATTTATCCGTTAACAGTATTACTATAGGCTCTTAATTATCTTTACCTAGTCGAGAATTATTACTAGCGATAGAAGGGTCTTTTATAGAAGAGCCCTTTATATTCTTACTCTTCGCTTTAATCTACTACTTAATCGCTCGGTAACGACCTTAACTAGCTAGCTAGTTACGAAAAAGAAGAGCTAACGACCTTAATAATATTTTATTTAAGCTAGCGAAGCGGATAAGAGTAAAGGGTTCTACTTAGTTAAAGCTTAAGAAGTACCTATATTATATTAATAGTATATATTTACTCTTCGAGTATAAGTTCTTACTAATAGTAATTAGCCTTTAATATTAAGTTCGATAATATTACGAATAATAAGAGCCGATTACGTTTAATTCTTAAGTATTAGAAGCGAGTAGAACGAGTATAGCTTACCCTAGTATAAGTAGCGCGGAATTACCTTATAATTCTAGCTATCGATATAAGTATTAAACGATTATTTAATAGTATAAGAGATATTATTATATATTAATAATATTCTCTAAAGCCTTAAACGATCTTAAACTTAATAATATCCTTATATTTAACTCGATTTAATACTAGTATTATATAAAGATAAAAAGTATAGCGAGAGAAAGAGCTTAGAGACGCTATAAAGGTTTATAATAATAACGCCGATAACGATAAAAAGAAGAAGAAGGACGAAGGTAAAAGAGTAAGGGGTTAGATATTAAACGATACCGAAGAGGGGGTTAAAGATAAGGTAGAGTAGGGTAAAGAGGGTAAAGAGGGTAAAGAGGGTAAAGAGGGTAAAGAGGGTAAAGAGGGTAAAGAGGGTAAAGAGGGTAAAGAGAATAAAGAGCTAGAGGAGCTAAATAAACTAAGTAATACGGCTATACTAGTTAATACGGGTATTACGAGTAATACTAGTAATGCTAGTAAGGAGGGTAAGAAGGGTAAGAAGAGTAAAAAAGAAGGCGTTAAGCGAAGCTAAAAGTAGGCTAATAGTAGGGTTAAGAATCGATCGTAGCTACCCCCTTCTACTTTAATAGAAAGACTAATTCTATTATCGCCGCTTACGAAACGGTAAACGTAATAACGAGATTAAAGGAACCGTCGTACTATTATACTACCTTTCTTACCTTTAGGTATAAGGCTAAGGTCTAGTAAGCTATTATCTTTAACTAGTACGCGCCTAAAGAAAGAAAAGAAGGTAATAAATAAGTTCCGTAAGAAGAAATAATAGTAATTATTCGCGAATCGCGTTAATAAAATTTAATTTAGTACTATACGTCTTTAATAATCTATTTTATCGTAGAGATTATTATATTAATTATTATATTAATTAGAAGAAGAGAGCTTTCTTAAATTATAGTCGTATAGTTTTAAATTACTAGTATCTCTATATTATAATCTTAGCGATAATATTATAGAGAGTTTAAGAGTTAAGTAAGTAACTTACCTAATATAAGTAACCTATAGGCTCCTACTAGGTAGGCTTAAGGTTCGGGAACCCTCTCTACCTAGGTAGAGAGAGATAGGCTTAGCTACCTTCGGCCTATCCTACTTTAGTAAGTAGGATAGGTTATAGAAGTAGGTTTATAAGCTTCTACCGAGAGGCCTATTAAAGGGTATAACTTTATACTCGTAATAGCTATATTAAGTATAAAATATAGTCTTAGATCCTTCTTCTAGAGCTATTTAAACTTAATAGTACGCGTTCGAAATATTAATTATAGTAAACTATTCTACGCCTTAAAGGCGATCTTATAGTTTATTCGTTCGCGGTAAAAGATATCGATTCTTAATTATCTTATTATTAAGTTTACGAAAATCGATATATAGCCGTTTCTTTTTAGTATTTTTCTTTAGTACGAATAAGATAGGTAAACCCTAGAGTAACGATAAAGGTCGTATATAGCCCTTTTTAAGGTTCTCGTTAAGGTAATTCTTAAGCTTAACCTCTTCTTCTCGAGTAGAGGAGTAGAGAGGTTTAAATATTAAGGTAGTTCCTAGTTATAGTAGGATAATATAGTCCTATAGTTTATACTCTAGTAACGTACTGTTATTAAGTTTATCTTTAAATAGATTCTTAAAGTCCTTATATTCTCTAGAATAAGTCTTAGGAGTTTTAACTAATATAATATTTCTCTCTTAAGGCCCTACTTAAATAGCTTTAGTAAAGTTAGTTTCTCTATTATTTTATAGTAACTCGAAATACCGATAGTTAGAAAACGTTAGGATCCTTTTATTCTAGTTTATTTAGGGGTTATACTTTCTAAGCTATACTATATCGAGAATTAGATTATATTTTAAGTATATAATATCTAGGGTAATCTATTTAATATACTTATCGATATTAAGCCGTATATCGTAAAGCTTATAGAATACTTTCTCTTAGTTAGTACCGTTAAACTCGTTAATATTATAGGATTCGGCTTTAGTTCTCTAGTAGCTAATTAGCTTATAGGCTATACGGGAGTAAATATAGTTCCTATTAGCGCCTAAGTTAACTAATATTTTAATATCTCTTTTAGCTAGTATTACTAGTAAGACGAGATATTAGCTATACGTTATCGTTATCGCGAGGTCTCTAGACTTTAGTTTTCGAGCTCGTTAGTATCGTCGTCTCGCGATATACCGAGCTACTCGTTTTTTATTTAGTAGAGATACCTACCGTAATTAATAGTATTCGAGTAATCGAGTTCTTAAGTATAGATTCTTTTTAATTCTCGTAGTTACTATACTTCTTAAATCGTTATTCGTTAGTTAGGTTCACGCAGATCGTAGTAGCTAGTATACGTATAATTATATTCTCTAAACGTATAGTTACGATCTTAATATCCGCGCGTTCTATAGGCTAAGCTTATATCTAATATTTCGTTTACTTTAAGCTATAGTTTAAGACTTAGTAGAGGAATTAGTTCGAGTTTAAAGCTATAGTTACTAAAGTAATCTCCTTTATTAAAGAGGTTATAGGTTAAAAAATAACTTCGCTTATCTAGATTACTAGTTTAACGAGTTCTATATATTCCTTAGTATTATTAACCCTAAGGACCCTAGATTATAAATCGTTAGTTTAATATATATAGTAATATTCTTCGTTATAGTTTAAGTATTAGGGTCTAAAGTAGTAAGCTAGTTTCGTAAAGGCTAGTAGCCTCTTTCGTACTACTTTAAGTTTATAATAAACGTACTAATAGTAAGCGTTCTACTTATATCTAGTAGTAGTAGACTATTATACTTTATAGTAGTATATCTTAACGTATATATTAATATCGATTCGACTTATTACTTTAAGCTTTCTACCGTTTATAGTAATAGTTTCTACCTTTAGTTCGTTAGTATAGTAAAGTACTCGATTAGTTAGCGCTAGTATAGGGTCTCGTCGCTTCTTATTTATCTTCTTATCCTATTGTTCTTAGGTATAGTTAATTTCCTACTAGGAGATAGTTCGTTTAGCGAGGAGTTCTAGGTATATAGAGTTATAGCTAGAGAAGACGCTATTAATTTCCTTAGTATCCTTATAAGTAGTATATATATTATCCGCGTATTAATACTATATAAGGTCGTTATAGTAATCTTTCTTAGTTTTATCTTTTTATCGTTAAGGCTTTACTATATTAATTTATCTTCTTTATAGGGTAAGACCCTTCTTAGCCCTATAGTCTCTAGCTATATATCTAGGTTTTCTATAGTATAAATACAACTTCTTTTAGATTTAACGTTCCTTTTCTTTAGTATTAAGAGGGCCTTTCTTAAAGGTATTCCGCTTCTTATTAATATTATCGATATCTATTAGTATAGGTCCTCTATAAAACCGAGTTTTAGCCGTATTAGCCTAAGTCTTAGCTCTATATCTATATACTTATTATTTAGTAGGCGTAGTCGAGGTACGAAATTCTCGGAGTATATTTTCTACTTTAATAGCTCTATCGATAAGTTTATAAATAGTATCGTATTCTCCGCTTTAAATCTTATATCGAATAGCTATCTTAAGTTCTATCTTAAATATTAGTATTATCGTAATATCGAGCTAGTTAAGGATAACTATTAATACTCGAAATTTAGTAGTATATTCGTAAATACTTCCTATTTATCGTAGGTTTATAATTTTATCTTTAGCTACCTTCTTTCGGTCTCGTTCTCTAAAATTATTACGAAGGTGGTCTTTAAACCTAGTCTAATCTCTTATAATATCTCGAGTCGCTTTAGAGGTACTAGTCCTATTAGTAAGATAGTCTTCTATATAAGGTTAAGCCTATTCGTTAGTATTCCTCTTTATATAGTATATTATAAAGAGAACCTTCTTAATATAAGAAGTATATACTTTTAGCTTAAGAGTAAAAGTGGTTTCTAACTTAATAATAAAAGTCGTAACTTCGTTCTCTTTTCTATAAAAGGGGTTAATTTTAACGAAGCTATTATTATTAGAAGATATATTATTAGTAGAGTTAGTACGTTAGGTATTAACGCTTAATATACTAGAATTTTTAAGATAAAAGGATATAAGCCCTCGAGTAATACTTAGTATTAGGGATATTACTCCTTCTCGTTAAGCTATAAATATTATTCGTCTTAGGTAACCTACTAGAGGCGGTAGTTAAAATAGTATAATACTCCTAAGTCGTATAATAATAGAACTAAGTACGATTACGAGACCTTCGCTAGGGTTTGCTATTAGTAGGTATATAGAGATAATAACGGAACTAGCTTTAGAATTACTAGCGTAAGTAAAGTAACTTAGGTTAACTATAAAGGTTAAAATAAGATCTAACTATACTATAGAGTATAATAACTATATACTTATAATCGGTTTCCGAATATAGTAATATAACTTAGTAAGATAGTATAATAGTAAGGTACCGTACTATAGTACTATAGTACTATAGATTTCCCGTTTAGGTAGTTACGTAGTACGTAATACCTAGGTCTAATAAGTATATTTCGCATAAGTTACCTAGTTAGCACGTAGTAGCCTATATACGACTAGGTTCGTAACACTATTAAGCAATAGAAGAGATATAGGACCGTATTCGGTAGGTCGTATAAGACCTAACCCTTAACTACTACGTACGGCTAAAAGAAGCGGGCGAGGCCTACGGGCGCCTAGCTATAGTTAGCGGACGAGCTAGACATTATGCTATCGGACTTTGCTCACGTGATCGAGCTAGCGGCGTAAGACTAGATGGGGTTAGAATAACAGCAACAAGTACGCTACCGATAGAGCTAGATCTAAGGTCGCTGTGTGCGTCTAATAAGAACCAGAAGTGACCGTTAGAAGTGCCTACTAGAAATGAAGGATCTTAGATATATCTACAGAAGTGTGGTTAGTCTATCGTACCGTTGCTCTTGGCCTAACAAATACAGAAGAATTTTTTGTTATACCCTAACTAGCCTAGTCCTCGGTTTTCCCGTGGTTTAGGATCGTATTTAGATACGGTGAAATGCTCGTTTATTGTCCTAGTATATATCTCTCTATCGATCCTGCTCATGGCTGACCGTCGGTCAAACTTTCCTAGCGGGCCATTCTGCCGCAGCTCGAACCACGATCGAGCTCGGTGGCGAGATGTATGTCGGAAGGACTTGATACGGCATATCAGTGAGTCCTCCTCAGCCAGGACGTCGAGGTCTAAGGCTCTCCGCTCTAGGATAGAACAACAGCTCGACTTCGATGTCAATCCAGCCGAAGTTCGCCTCGTCCCTAGTCCTACGGACCCTTACGTGTGGCAGTACGGCCTGAGCAGGAGCACTTGTTTCGAAAGCAGCTCAGCAGGCACATCGTCAGCACGCATCGCCAGATCTGTCAGCATTTGGGTCACACGATCCAAGCCGTGCTTCGTGATGGACAGTCTTCGCGGTCCTCAACCACGCGAGATGGATACCCTGGAGGCAGGACTGTGTCATGCAGAAATGGCACTGAACAAGAGGCCAATGGCTGCCTATATACACACGTTCTCCTCGCTCAGTTAGCAGGAGTCTTGATCACTCGGCCAATTCTTCATCATGACGGTTTCATGTCCTCCATCAGTCACCTTTGGTGTAACAGCAAGAATGACTATGGCTTTCTATGTACTGCGGATGAGGCCGACCTCTGCTCTGCCGGACACTACACGGACGATTCTGGATTCGAGTGCCGACACCGACGCTCGGCCTCCCTCCAGTTTTCTTCGGCCAGATTCAGATGGTGAAAAAGCCGTGCGTCTCAAAGCGACAAACTCTCCAGCTTTGTGAATTGAATTGAGTCACGGTGGAGAACGGAGGATTCGGTCTATTATCTGTCGGTCCTTTACTCTCACAGCCATCTGGCCTCATCACACGTGCTGGCAGCAACAAGAGTGTGTTAGCTTCGGCGAAAGCAGGGGCATGAGAGTTCCAGTATAACACAATCGTCCTTGTCTACGGGCTTTAGGTTATCTCTCCCCATCACACCGCACACCGGACACCGCAGACACGGAACAAAGCAGTATACCAATCACCTTCGCACAATCCCGTACCCACAGCTCTTTGCGACTCGGTCTAGACCACAGCAATAACAGGCTTGTATCCCTCGTCGATTAGTCCCAGTCTAGACTAGGTAGCCTGTGCCAAGATGCGTGTACTCTGTCTTCATGGTATGGGTACCAATGCTGGGATTCTCGAGGCCCAAACAGGTAAGCCATGCAAACGCTTGCTACATCCTGACGATCAGTCAGCTAATCAGCCAATAGAGATGTTTCGGTCACTGCTACCCAAGCACTTCGAGTACGAGTTCTTCGACGCCGACAATGAGTATCCAGCGGCAGAGGGTTGTGCCGATATCTTCCCGGGCCCATACTACTGCTTTTATCCAGTACCAACGGCAAACAATGTTGAGCTTGCACACCAGTACGTGCAGGAGATCATCGAAGAAGAGGGTCCCTTCGATGCAGTGATGGGGTTCAGTCAGGTAGGTCACGTGCTCTTGACACGTTACTTTTCTAACTTTTTCAGGGGGCAGCATTGGCTGCCTCTATTCTCCTTCGACATCAAGACGAAAAACCATTTGAACCAGCGCCTTTCCGGTTTGCAGTATTCATCTGTGGTAGTCTGCCCTACTGGGTTGACACCAATAAAGGCACAGATGTTGCTGGTCTTTTTCTTCGCCCCTCGGATACTGGGTTCGGCGCGCCTGTGCCCCTCGCATATCAACCTGCACTCGATGATGGAAGTGCCGATTCGAGACCCATGGCCCAGCGCGGACTCAAGGTACTAAGAAAGCCCCAATCCATCATTGATGAGCTCGAACAGAGGTTCAGCCTAGCAGACATGAACGATGAGCGGTGGGACCAAGTGCCTATCGCACCGGGAGTTTCTGACGACGACAGCGGTAGTGACGCTGACTCGGACGGGCTTCCGACAATTTTCTCTCCTGGGGATAGCGCCTCGAGTGGTGGAAGTACCTTCAGCTCTGCCACTGACTCTGAGGGCGAGGAGGGCGAGGAGGGCTTTGATTGGGAGACGAAGCCTTGCGACCTTGGGCCTGTTGGGGCAGGGGATCATGTCGTACGCCGCTTGCACCCATCTGTAGACAGATTTCGCATCGACATCCCGACTGCCCATATATATGGCAGCAAGGACCCCTACTACCATCAGAGTCTGGGACTGACTAAGCTGTGTAACCCACAGTGGGCATCAACTTACGAGCATGGAGAAGGACACATCGTTCCGAGAAGCAAGAGTGTCAATGCCAAGATTGCAACGACGATTGGGAGGACACTGGCAATGGTGGACGCGTTCTCCCGGTGAGCGAGAATTCCTTTCTTGGCGACCTTGCTCAGCTGCTTTGGATCGATGTGATGATAACACAAACCTCTGGTCTCGAACGACTCCTGTATGGTTTATGTAGGGATATTTGCACCGCGACCGGGCCATGTCTCAATTGCACCGTTGTTCACCATGCTCGAATGCAGCGGACCGCACTCGGGCCGACGACACATGCCTGGACATTTCATACAGATACCACTGGGTGAAAGCGAAACGGAGTTCTGGAATACAACGAAGCGGCGCAAGATGGTTGTTTACCCTCTCAGGGCCGATTGATTCCGAGCGAGTCGCGTGGACCGGTGGTTATAGTGCAGAATTTGCGGCTCGGAATGATGGCGGAAGGTTTCAGGTCTCTTGATGTAGTGTTCGGGCTTTCGGTATGGCTCAAAGCCTCTTAGGCACTATTCACAAAACATCAATTATACAGTTGCATCCTTTTCCTGTTGACGTCGGGATCTTCTTTTACCGCATGACACCGGGATACCGGCTTTCGTGCCAGCACCGCTAGATCAGTCCGTGGCCCACACAAAGCTTATTTTCGAGAGTGTCTGTAGGATGACAATCGAAAATCATGTTTCAACGCCGTCCTAGCGGCGGTTTGGGGGCCACGGTTCGTGGTGTGCCGTGAGTAATCATCATTGGCTGACGCTTAGAAGCTCATGCCATTGTTGTGAGCCTCGCTAGACCAAAGAAAGCACAATGGGGCCGACGAGGCTGTCCAAGGCTGAGTAGCCACTATGCCACTTTTCGTAAAGCTCAAGGGACAAAGTGACATGCCTTTCCTCTTTCATCAAAAAATGGACCGAACATTCTTCGGATGGTTTTTGGCCGTACCTGTTCAACTTCGTCAGCTCGGAGTGACAGCTTGTATACAACGCCCACGACGAATTTCACGATGAAGAGCTATACCATATCCAACCTAGGGGCTTTATTGCCGCGACACCTACAGGAGACACATATATAGCTTCCGCGGGTGTCCAAGGTGAGTCTTCTTGTTGTGAATGTGACCAACCTGTCTTCCTCCTGCACAGCGCTCATGATGCATGCATCGTACGTCTCAAGCATGAGCGTCTTCCTTCTCTTCAGCTTCGTCGCATTTGCTGTTTCACAAGGCCTGCCAGTTCGATCAATCTATCAGTTTCCTCAGTATACCTTTCTCGAAAACCTCCGGATGCGACAGAATGGCACCATTCTCTTAACACGACTTGACGTTCCTCACCTGTTGTCGATCGACCCGACCTCGGGTCAGGGCCCGCAGCTGGTCCACGATTTTTCTCCCTATGGTGCCGTTGGTGGTATCACTGAAACGGAGCCAGAGCTCTTTATCGCCGTCACTGGAAACTTTTCCATTTTCAAGCTCGACCCCGCACCAGGGACATATTCCGTTTACACTGTGGACTATCGCGTAGGAAGCTGCAATAAGAAGACTGGCGCTCCTAGAATCTCCAAGCTGACGGATGTTCCTGAGGCTGCTTTCCTTGATGGTATCACCTACCAACCCTCAGCGCAGGCTGTCTGGCTGGCAGACGCAGAGCAGGGTTTGATCTATAAGATGAACCTCCACAGTGGGAAATACACTGTCGCCATCAACAACACTTTGACGCAGAAATGCCATCCCAACGACTTCGAAGCCGTTAACGGACTTAAGTACTTTAACTCTCACCTTTACTGGACAAACTCCGGATGTGGTTGGTATGCCAAGATTGCTGTCGACGCTCGGGGAAACATCGTTGGGGAAGCCAGTATTGTGTCCAATCCGACATTGAGCCTTGATGACTTTGACATAAGGTTCGATGGCACATCGTACCATACAGCTAGTTACATCAATCAGATTGCCAAGATTTCGGCTGGTGGAATATATGAGGGATCTGTGGCCGGAAGCTTGAACTCGAGTGCTGTTGCTCAGCCAACCGCACTAATGTTTGGAAGGATGCCACGAGATCTTGAGCACGGGACGATGTATGTCGTAACTGGTGGGGCTCTCGGCGCTCCGATCAATGGTACCACGATTGTTGGGGCGCAGTTACTTTCTATCGATACGATGTAGACAGTGGTTTGACTGCGTACATAGATAAAGGCTCTGTAATGAAATAGTTGGTGAAAATATCGCTTAGCGCCATGAACCCTGATTGAAACCAGAAGCCTTGCTATGTCTCTGAATCAAATTGAACCGTCGCCTCGTGCTAGGGCTCCTACGTACGACACATCTTGCACTAGACACCGTTCAGGGCCTGGATTGCACGTAGTCATTCTGGAACTGAATTTGATACATTTGGTGGAGCTGATAAGAAGGGTGCGTACTAAGTAAGAAAGCTGACAATACTTCACATACCGATAACAAATTTTAAAGCAAGAAACAGACTTCCTGGGTTTTGTTCGCGACATGCCTTGTCTACAATAGATTCAAGCTTAATATAGGATTCGATTCTAGTATTCTCGATGAATTAAGCAATGTCTTCTCTCCAATACGAACAGCCATTCCTCCCAACCCCCATTTCATGGGTTTGACGCGCTGATTCAAACAATCTGGCTCTGTTCAACGTTGCTATATGTGATTGACTCCCTGTCAAAGGGTCTGAAACCGTTCAAACTAGTCTACTCTTTCTTTTTGCTTCAGCTTTGGCAACATTTTGTCCTTCTCTCCAACTCAAAATTGCTGAAGTCGTTGCTCCAGGACCAAAAAGAAGCATACCGCCAACAAGCCTCGTCACTAGCGCCATCGTATTCATTTCCGAGGACTCAGACAGCAGGTGATAGCACCATAACCCTGTGCTGGCAGCAATGCCGAGTAAATCCCATTGGAGGAAGTATCTGGCACCCTGTAGAAGCTTGTTCACGTCCGCAGCTGTGGGAGTCGCCGCAGCATCTGGAGCGAAAATGCTCGACAGTGATGCCGACCCATAGATAGAGTTGCCGAGAATGATCAGGTGCGCCAACCCCGAGAAGACAGCGCAGAATGCCAGTACTCGTTGGAGTGATGGAAGAGCAGCAGTTCTTCGACGTCGAATGTCAAGATTGCGGATGGGGTACAGGCTTGAACCAACGCTCTGTATGATTGCTACGATAAGAGGCGAGGCTTGCACGACAGCAATAATCTGCTGATGGGTGACGGCCGACCGTGGTAGTATCGTTCTGGTAACTAGCGCGAGTCCTGGAAGCACACCGCCAACGATGTAAGCAAAAGGGAGTGGTGCAGCATCCCAGAGCTGAATATATGCTTCCTTAGGTCGGTGTTGAAGTTGCAACCAAAAGTAGATTGGTAGGACGACGGCTGCACCAATTGCGTTGATGGCAAAGCACCACAGAGTTGGGCTGTATTTGCAGTCAGTGCGAGCTTCATTTTGTCGAATATCCCGTCGCACTTACTACGCAAGCCATGCAGATGATCTGCCCTTTCTCATTGAGTCCATGGATATCCACACAATCGAACTCTGCAGTGTAGACATGATATCGAGCATGAGCAACCAGGATGGTTTGTCTTGTCCTGTTGTCACGGGATACTCGAAAGCCACTATCACTTGGATCAATTGGTCAAGTGGTCGGATCCCTGTATAAGTAGCCAATAGCGGTGTGCCATCTGCATGTCTTCCACTGCCAATCGTAGCCTGCAGAGCCTGGGCTGCGCCATTGTGGCCCATAACGATCCATAGATAGTATGTGAAGACAGCGCTCAAGATCGGGAACGCAACGTATTTGGGCACGATTGAACCATTCTGCTTCAACGTCTTTGCTAGATTGTTGAAGATTGAGACGAAGCCGATGGCCAGCTTCGGATGTTGGTGGCTTTGAGGGGTGATGTTCATTTTAGCGATTGGGGATTTTAGAGCTTCAGGTCACCGTGATGAGGTGACACGATGCAATGTACAATTGGGAATACTTGATTATTAACAAAGTATTTGTCGAAACCATTCCCATACATGCTTTTGGGCTCGTAGGGAGTTGTCTCCACCGCAGAATTAAACATACACGGCTCAGTATGCTGCTTCGCTCTGTTCTCCTTCCGCACCATAGAAAAGCATCGGCCAGATAACGGTGTACATTGACAAAAGAGAGTAAAGCAGAGCAGACTGGTTCGGTGTATTATTTGCCTGAGGCACACACGGATTGACCCGAAAGGTCGAGAAGCCGCCTTAGTTCTCTTCCCTTCGGTCACTTCCAGCTTCGGGTTAGTTCTAAGACACAAGCTCGAAGCAGTCCGTTTCAAGGTCCGACCTCTATTATGTTGTGGGTATGGTTAGAACCAGTGCATGCTAATACGCTCCAGGACATGAATATCTTTGAGCCGCGAGGCGGACGAAAAATGGCGGGTGAAGAATACGCCGATCGCTGTGTAGGCCATACTTTTGACTTCGGGCCCCAGATCGTCATATCTTCTGCTCCTAGAATCCTACCTGGCAGAAATGGGTCGAACGCTTAAGATATCCAATCACACTGAGGTGCACCAAATGGCAAAACTGTCAGGATACTGTTCCCTAGAGCCAGCGTACATCATGAAGGTACGTAAGGGGTCAACATGCTTCGCTTTGTGGTGAACTAGACTGATGGAAGGTTCAGGTGTACGTCTGCGCTACCAGTCCTGTTGGGAAGATCCCCCAAGGATCTACCTTGGTGCACTACGAGTTATCGGCTGGCTCGATGACTACAGTTGAAGGCTACAAAGGCCCCCACGTCGAAGGCCAAGTAGTCTATGCGGCTGACTCTCTCTACATTGATCCATCACAAGATCATGCCTTCGTGAACGTCAAGGGTGTTATTTCGGTCGTCAGTGGGGCTACAATTGGCTTCAACTGGACCGGCCATGCGTCTCTGAATGACAACACTCATAGAATCTTCGAGAAATCTCCCGACGCAAGGACAGCCGACTTCGGCAACTTGACGGTACTTGTCAGATTTGAAGTCGGTGATCCTCTACTTAAGACATTAGGCACGACGAACTTCGTGGGAAGCGGTAGATATCTGCTAAGGAATGGACAGATGGGCATTGAGGTTCGCATCTCAAGAGTGGATGCTCCTGTCTGTGAGGACTAGTTGCATTAATGTTCGACTTCTGCATCCTTGATGAGACGCATACCACAACCGACAGATGTCGGACTTCATTACTGCTCGCGCCATTTCGTGGAACTGTATTAGTGGCACGGGCCATCAAAAGAGCTATTATTGTCTAGTATAGAACACGGCTGATCAAAGGAGGATGTGTGGAAAATTTCAGCATGGTGTTGGTGCATTGTTTTGCGGGTGGAAATTGTGTTTGAGGCGCATCCGGCGGCCATGGCTCGATCTGTAGGCAGTCGAAATCTGTATGCTCCGTGCGATCTAAATTCACTACTCTTCCCGGTTTTACACCAGTTCTCGCTGCTGTTGCGTTCGAAAAGACCAACGTTTCGCGGACCAAGAGGTCAGGAGGATCTGGTAGACAAGGTCGTGTGACGATCATAAATGAGGAGTCTGGTCTGCAACAAGCCGAAGGAGCAACGTGAACTGAGAGTGCTAAGGAGACTAAGAAAGTGCAAGTAGTCACGAGCAGACGTCATAGCAGGTCATGAATGAATCTAGATTTCATGTTTGAGTTGTTTGTTCAAGCCTTCAGCATTCATCTCCTGAGCCATTTCTGTTGCTGATCAATACACCAAACTTCCTAGAAATGAATTCGATCATCTAGAGTGTTTACTGGTCTACAATCCACGCCCACTGATCGTATACGTACGAGCATTGTGGCGTACAGCTGGAAAGCACAAACCACTTGATCAGTTAATGCAGAAATAGGCCGAATGCAAGCCCGGCTTCGGTGAGTATTCTGACCATCGTGATGAATACGGCCCATTTTCCAAGTGGTCAACTATGGACGGCCTGTTCCAATCACTGATATTGCCGTACACTGGATTGCCGACGAAAGAGACACAGATATGTGTAATCTTATATATCGATGGCCTGGGCAAAATGACCAAGTCCCTCGCTCTACATTATCAGTCAACGACCGCTATCCCTCCAAAGTCCACGTTCTCGAATCGAGTAACCATAGAATACGTTTCCGCTCTATATCCGGTTTACGCTGTTCCTTGCCATGGCTATTGCTAAAGAGCCAGTGGCGACGAAGCCAAACATGAATGAGCTTCCAAACGTCGAAGGGCTTACAACCGTTACCGAGCGAGAGAAGGGAAGCACGGATTCTTCGGATTCTGATTCGGCGAGCAAGGATGGCGAATCAGAACAGGCCAGCAAACAGGCAATTGAGAACTCACGCCGGCAGATAGGTACAATAAGGTGGATCTTGGTGGTCATCGCTACGCTATCGTCCCTCTTCTTTTTCAGCCTGGACAATACCATTGTGGCCGTTGTGCAACCCCAGATTGTTGAACGCTTCGGTACGCTTGAAAAACTGCCATGGCTCGTCGTCGCTTATTGTCTTGGTTCTGTCTGCATGGCTTCGATCTGGGGACGCCTCTTCAGCTTATTCGACGGCAAAATACTGTACATTGTTGGCGTCTTCCTCTTTGAGGCTGGATCTGCTCTTTGTGGAGCAGCGCCTGCCATGAATGTTCTCATTGTTGGGAGAACTTTGTGCGGTGTAGGCGGCTCAGGCATGTATGTTGGTGTTCTGTCGCTGCTCACGGCCTTCACCACAGAGAGGGAACGACCGATGTATATTGGGATGACCGGCATTGTGTGGGGGCTTGGAACTGCGCTAGGACCCATCGTTGGCGGTGCGTTTACGAGCTCGTCAGCAGGTTGGAGATGGGCGTTTTACATCAACTTGGTAATTGGAGGTCTCTGTGCTCCAGTCTATCTGTTCCTGCTCCCCACATCGAAGCCTCGACCCAACGAATCAAGCAAAAGCCTTTGGAAGACTCTCGACTGGGCTGGTATCGTCCTCTCTATTGGTGCTTTCTTGACTGGTACCATGGCAATCAATTTCGGCGGAGTGATCTATCCATGGCACAGCGGCCAGGTCATTGTCCTCTTCGTCCTATCCGGCCTCCTCTTCATCGCTTTTGCTATCCAACAAACCCAGACCTGGTTCACCTCCAGAGAGTTCCGTCTTTTCCCTGTCCAATTTGTGACAAACAAAGACCTTTCAATCCTATTCGCATCCATCGGTGCAGGGACTGCTTTGATCTTCCTTCCGATATACTTCCTACCGCTGTACTACCAATACGTTCACGGCCTGAGCGCTCTTGAAGCAGGCGTCAAGTTGTTGCCCTTCATCATCACCATGGTCGTTACTGTCTTTGTTAATGGCGGTGTCATGAGCAAGACTGGCGTCTACTGGCCTTGGTATGTTGTTGGTCCTACGCTGGCCTTGATTGGTAACGCGTTGATGTACACTATCGACGTCGGCACCAGCGATGCTAAGATCTATGGCTACACTATCCTTGCAGGCATTGGTACGGGATGCTTTGTGCAGGCGTCTTTCCCAGTCGCTCAAGCTCTGGTCAAACCTAGCGAGGTTGCGTGGGCTACTGGTTTCATCACGATCGGTCAGCTTGCGGCTGGCACAATTGCTATGAGTATCGCTAATACTCTCTTCATTAACAAGGCTACTCACGACATTATGGCCCTGCTGCCTGGCTCGACTACAGACGAGGTGATGGCTGGCATTTCCGGCTACGGCCCCTTCTTCCAGTCGATCCCGACTTCAAAAATTGGCGCAGTTAATGAGGCACTTGTGAAGTCCATCAACCAGGCATGGATTCTAGCCATGGCTGCGGCTGCTTTGGTACTTGTGCTCTCTATGTTTTTGAAGAGACAGAAGCTGTTCTTGGATGTTGCTGCTGGCGGCGCTTGAATGCTCCCCAAGCAACACAAGTGCTTCTATGGTTAGCATACCGGTCTTAGGTGAAAAGACATGACAGTCCCGGCGGAGAAGTATCAATCTTTCGTCCTATAGCTTAAATGGATATACTGAGGTAGGGTTTGAATTTTGTGGAGTTGAGGACCTTATCACACCCGGGCCCGGGGTTGGGAGCGGTTAAATAACTGCATCTGAGAGGGATTAGTCTTATCGGCCACATTATGAGCAAAGGTAGCAAGCAATGATAAATATTGAGAGTTCCTCAAGTCTCTACATGAAAGATCTGATAGTTGCTAGCATGAACTATGTTCTCGTAAAGCTTTCCCTGAAGTGTCTATGTGAACCCAATATACCCTGGCAGTTGAAGAGCTTAATGGTGTAGTATTGACTTCAAGTCTAATTATCATTGGCCGCGATATATCCTGACGCTATATGCTGGATCGGCTGTAGCGGACGGGCACCATAACCAAGCTACCTGAATTTTCTTCACAATTTCAACATGTTCTTATTACGTATCACTGCATATCTTCTGGCTTGGACATCGTGCAGAATTCCATACTGTCCTAGCTGGGGACTTGAGTGTAGGTTCAAGTCAAGGGTTTAGTTATGAATGATGAGCAGTGCACAGTCATCTGGAGGGCAGTAACAGAGTGCTAATGAGCACTACTAATCTTGATTCTTATTTCCTAGTGCTAAGTCCTTCAATAGACTTAAGATGCGATGTTTGAAATAGCACAGTCTGTCTAAGCTGCTTACTTTTCACTATTGCTAAGATGTGTGTTGTTTTGGATCGGATCTTCCTCTAGGCATGATTTCGGCACGCCATGCCTAGATTTTGGTGAGGTTAGGTTGATTTTAAGCCCACTCACGGGTATAAATTCCAGCCTCCTGATTAGCTCCAACACCCTAGAAATGCACCACCCTGGGTGTAGGGGTTAGTCCTCGAAGAGCTGCTGTGGACAAGGTGACCTGAGCTCCTAAATTGACTATATTTGCCGCAGTAACAAGCCTTGAACCCACTTTTGGCAGCGGTTCGAAAGCGAGAAGCAGCCATGTCCGGCGCGAGCGGTGCGTGCGCCGTCAAAACCCTCCGTGGTCGGCAAAACCCTCCGAATCTTCCTTGACCTGTGTTGGATAGTCGTTTTTCATTGATGAAGGTCAACCCGTTGTAGCTTCGAACGACAACATCGGCTTCTCCATTGATCGTAACAAGCTGCGTAAAGTTTATGCAGAGTATCTGTTTCCGTTGTCCACGTCGTAAAGCCGACACCTTTACCTTCCTGTTCGTCAAGATGAAACCTCCGCCCATCACTCTCATGCATGCTGTTCGTTCCGAACCTCATCCTGACTTCAAGTTCCCACCACTAGACACTCAGTTCTGCTCCGTGGGGTTACCTTGTGGGACTACTCGTTCTCGCACAGCAGCAGTCATGTCCTAAATCAGCCGTGGCAGAGTCACGCTATCGTGCCTAGGTCGAGTATTGCCCGAACCACTACAATAGATCTATCAACAATGTCTACGATCCTGATGAAGGGTATAATTTCGCATCATGAATCGAGGTTTACTTTGCTAATTGACCACCACCTTTCCCGTGAGCTGTACCCTTGTTCAGATCTTGATCTCAACATCGTGAACTACTCGAAGAAGCTTTAATCTGTGTGTTCTACACGACGACTACTTACCACAGCTTGCACATAGACACATGCATTGCGGCATGTCCTCTACCGTAGTGTCAAGCCCTTCGTCGACCAAAAGGAAGTCACCAAAGTCGAAGCAAATGCTCAAATTGAGCTGTGATGCATGCGCTCGTCTCAAAGTCGCATGCCCTAAAGAACAGCCTGAATGCGGCCGCTGCGTCAGCAAAGGACTTCATTGTGTATACAGCTTGGCTTGCCGAACTGGGAAAAGGAAGAGAAGCAAGACGCCTGACCTCACGAACCACGCCCAATCACCATCCGCAAGCCCTCAATGCTGGGTCTGGCAAACGCCTAGTCCTTTTACACTTCCAGAAAGTGAAGATGCCTTGGCTCAAAGAGCCGCAGCCATAAATATCGACAGCATGAGCGCAGAATTACCAGAGCTTCCGCCAAACAACAGTTCTGTCCTAGGAAGTCCAATTGGTCTTGCAACTGGTATTGCTCCCACCATGAACAGTCTCCAGGACGCTCTCTGGCAAGCAGCCGATCAGCCTATGCCAAGCGTCGAGCCATATAGTCCCCACTCTGCTCACCATGCATACCAAGAGGCTTCAATGTGCCAATTCCCATACAGCTACTTTCCTCTATATGTTCCGCAGACGAACTGCAGATGGTCACAGCAGCCAAACTCACCACTGTTTGGATCAATATCAAGAGACTACTGCAAAGCAGCAGCATCAGAACCGACACCCTCACTAAGCTCGGCGTGCTCCTCGTACTCTTCTACAGCAGACTTAGAAGCCACTTTACTCAACGGCATGGGGCTGCAGCAGCTGTCCCCACAACCACAAGATAACTGCTTCACGCGTACATACATGCTGTTGCATACACTGCAGCAACCTTCTACAAGCATCTGTGCCTTCCAGTCGACAAATGTGCCTTCTCCTTCGCGGGAAACAAACCATGTTCATGAGGGCATCGACAGGATCCTACTCAAGACCGATAAAGCGGTACAGGAGGTCAAGTCTGTCATGCAATGCTCGTGCCACACCACGTCAAGCGTTCGCTGTGCGCTTACTTTGGTCCTGTTCGAAGTGATGACATGGTACGAGACAATCGCTCACGAAATCAATGAGCTACAGACCGAGGCATCCACCCAAGCCTCCAGTCCTTCGTACAACTCGAACAATGATGAAGGCTATAGCACTGGCCAGAATTCGTATTGTTCGGGATCCAAGTCGAGTGCTTCCTCTGCTCCCCCAATAATAACGGAAAGGTTCTCGAACACTCCTAGCATCGCGATTGGAGAGATGCAACTTCCTCACAAGGACGTCAAGAGTGTGCTGAATTACTTTGTGCTTTCACGAATTCGAGCAGTGCGAGGAATCGTTGAGAGTCTCAGCACGGATTGCGACAACTCGATAGAGCGCGTTGCAAGGCTGGATAGCATGATTGACCAATTTGTGAAACTGCAGAGGCCGCAGTCTGTTTCATACTGATAAACTATATACTACGAAATGACATCCACTTCACAGCACGCCTTTTGTCCGGACATTCCCGGTTTCGTGGGCGTTTCTTGGCCGCGATTGCTCGTCGAGCGTTGTTTTTGATAGGTTGTGTATCGGAAACGAAGACCATCAAACAGGCTCTTGTGTCCAACGGCATTTTCAAAGATTTCCATGTTTGATATGACTTAATATTGATTCATTACCGTGACAACCCAATCTGCGAATCTTGATTCTTCGTTGCCCTAGCAACTCCGTGATCAGACGTATGGCTCAACTAGCTTTACGAATATGACTTAACAAGTGGAAAGGGGGTTGACTTTTTAGTCGCAATACCGGAAAGTCCTGTGGTTTTATGGAAACAGCGTGCTCCTAAAAACCAACTAAACAAGCTGGAGGGCCGCGCCAAAGGCCGATCGGAATAGTCTGGAGCTTGAGATAAAAGGGTTCAACTTCCGAGCATAGACTCATGCGCTCAAGGCCGACAGGTCAAGGGAAAAGCCCCAACCGACAATGTATGTGCCTCCTTACTACCAGGGTTTCTAATTCTCTTCCAGTCCCAGCATTGTATCAAAGCCTCCACAGTATGGCCAAACAAGAGGATTTTTCGACACGTATCCAGAGACGTTACCATCTTCCATCAAACTTTGCCACCAGCGATAAAGCACCTTTTGCTTTTCGCAATTCCAAGATCTTCATCCACAAAACGTTGGAGCAAAGATATGGTTCTTCCGAACACAGGCCCAGTCCCACTTCTCCTCCTGCTTTCACAGCTTCCCGATTGCTAGTTCAGCGCGCAGTCGCTTCTCTCTGATAGCCAAAGCAAGTGATCCCGCGCCAGCGGGGCCCAGGACAGCGCTACCGACAGCCAGGTACAAGAACTCCTTGTTGGCCTTTTCTGGACCCACCCAGTTGGATTTGCCATTTTTCTTGGGGATGTTCTGAAGCATCCAATGAACCCATACTAGGCACGAAGCTCCTGCAATAAGAAGGTCGTACTGTGTGAACAAGTGAACTCCTTCATGAAGAGCCTCGTACGAGCCAGGAAGCGCTGAAAAGACTCTACGTGGCGAAGGCCTGAAGACACGAGCAATGGTGACATCGGAGCCTACCATGCAGGAAAGGGCGGCACTAACAGTGCAAAGATGCGCAAGGCTAGCGGCTATTCCAGTCATGTAGTATGCAGCCACTACCCATGGTGCGTCTATGTTGGGATTCTTCTCATCTTTGGGCGTTTCGTGGACTGTTGAGGATGTGCCGGGGCGGCTGAATAGAACGACAGCGATACATGTCATCACTGGGTTTAGTTGGTAGAGAGCGATATAGCTTTGACGGTCGTAAGTTGACCAGTCGAGCCACGTCGGTGCGAACAGGAGTAGTATAAGGAGGGTGTTTACAAGTATCGTCGGACAAAATGCGCGTGCCTCATTGAGAGGAATTGTGCGGTCCCGGGAGGTGTGTCTGCTTCGAGCAATGAGGTAAAGGTAGAGCGGAATGACTAAACCTGCGCCAGCGATGTTCTGCAAGAACCAGAACCCGACTGCACTATTAGGAAGTCAGCATATGTGTAGAGTTAGACTTCGTTGCGGACCAATCTTACTGTCTTAACCATGGCGATCTCACGCCTCTCCGACGACTCTCGATAAGAACCCAGCCGGAAACTGTGCGTGTGAGAACGGAAAGTTCGAACAATAACCAGCTTGACGGGCTCGCATATTTGTTGGTCAAGACTTCGATAAAGGCGACGAGGCCTCGAATATTGAAGTCGAGGGACTGCCATCCAGTGTAGACCATTCTTAGGGAGCGACCATCAGGCAGTGTAGCTGTCTGTTGAGCAAGGCTCAATGCCTCGAATGTGCCATTAAAAACCAGAACCCCCCAGAGTAGAAATGCGCCAGCCACAGTTAGTGCGAGGAGCTGGTTCGGCGTGGTCGGGGAACTCGAGATGGAGAGTTTCGCCATTTCTTCTAGTAGCTTTTGACAGCAGGAGACTTAGATAAGTAAACGAGCTACCAGCACTCGAAAAAGAATGAAGTCGTTCGCCTGGAGGGTGTGGCATGCCCGTTCCTCATATCCGCAAATGGGACATGGACCTCTTAAGTTCCTTCTTCTTCACTGAAGGCTCGGTATTCACTGCTTGCATCGGAGTCCGGTCTTTCGATGGCATTCGCGGTGACGAATGATTCTTAGAAAAAAGCTTGTGATCTATTTGCCGAAGACACGGGAGATGCCAGCGGAACTAGGAAAAGGCTCTAGTGTCAAAGGTTCTCGATCATGCATAGTGGCAAGTGGGACGATGGTCCAGCTTGTTCTCGAACATTACAAGGAGATGCTCGGATGAATTTGAATGCAGTTCGGTCTATTCGTGCATTCTTGCTTTCGGTAACGTTTTCCAAGGGGTGCCTATGACGGATTGTAGTCCATTTCCCCACAGCTTTCATGCAGCCTATCACACGTCGATGTGTGTACCAATATCCGAGTGGTCTCGTTGTCGCTTCGAACTTTGAGCTGTCGAGATGGACGTCGAAACGGACGTTCTCATAAAAGTGTGTGGCTGTGGTGTCACAACTTTTGGGGCCACCGTGAATTGGCCGATGGAACTAGTCAGAGAGTGGTTTAGCTTGCAGGAAGCCGAGACGGACATTAAATCTCACTCGCAGCCCTGTATATCTGGTCTTTACCACCGACTGCCATCGAAAATATTGACCGCACATGATGCTTTCGCGCAATAAGTCTGCTCAAGGTATGCGTGAGGCCGGAGCAAGGTCCTGCCACTGGCTGCAAAACCTGTCCTAGTAGCGAACCCCTGTAACCTCATACGCCAAGCATGGTAACAATTGCGATTTTCGGCTGGAAGTCATACGGAGTTGCCGCACAATGAGCCCAAATCTGGTATACAACTATCCGAGTATATCTGAAGTAAGTGTCGGTACATGAAAGTTATTAAGGCCAAGGGCCATGGCCTCAAATCAATGGAGGCGATCTGCTTTTTGGCGTTCTCCGTAGTACCAAGGACAGACAAGATTTAGTGGTCCATCATGCCTGGAATCACTAATGAGCACTATGAGGTGGTGGTAGTAGGTGCCGGTACGTGCGATCCATTTGCAAGGATGAGACACTTGACTGACGACCTGATCAGGATGGACGGGTCTCATCTGTGCTCAGACTTACCTCAAGCTTGCGCCGAAAACTTCACTACGAATACTGGACGGCAGTCGGACGATAGGAGGAGTTTGGAGCAAAGAGAAGGTGTACCCAGATCTCTATGCTCAGATAGCCCATCCGCTGTTTGAGTACAGCTCTTATCGTATGCCAGCAGAGGGTCTAAGTCCGGATGGGTTCATCTCAGGTGAGTTTTCAATCCTATCCGAAACCTCCCTTGAGTCACGACTAACGAGATGAAAGGTCATACGATACACAAGTACCTGAATAACTTCGCCCATGACCATGATCTGGTCAGGCACATGCGATTAGAGACGAATGTTACCAAGGTTGCCCGCACTCCTTCTGGAGGATGGGTATTGGATGTAGACAACGGTCCATCTGTGACCTGTGACAAATTAGTTTGGGCTGTTGGTGGTACCTCCAGCCCGATCAACCCGAGATGGCCCAGCAAGGCTTTCACCAGTCCCATCATACACTCGTCGCAAGTTGGCGATAATCTTGAGCAGATCAATCAAATTGAGACTGCCATAGTCGTCGGATCAGCGAAGTCTGCGCTCGATACTGTTTACATGTTACTGAAAGCAGGCAAGAAGGTCACTTGGGTAAGTGATGGGTCAGCGTCTACCCGAGATGCCAAGCATGGGCACAAGCATAAACCAATGAGTCACATTTTAAAGAAGAATTGACACTGACAGTTTTGAACTCTAGGTCATCCGAGAAAATGGTGCTGGACCATTGGCTATGGCCTCTCCAACATTTTTTGGACTCTGGAATATTATCGATGTGATCTCTACTCGGTCTGTGGCGAGCTTCAGCCCAAGCATCATGAATACGACAGGTATGTGGTATAATGCATTGAATCAAACACGGCTAGGTCGATTCGCAACAAAGGCTACCTGGTGGGCGATTGACCGATACTCCTCGTGGTGTGCCGGCTACTCAGCCAATGAGACCTTTGAGAAACTGAGGCCGGAACCTCATGGCTTCGGGTAGGTCAAAGCTGTTCATCTCACATAACCGCATGACTGACAGCACTGCTAGATTGTTTTGGGCCAAGGCTGGCTTAGGTGCAGCATCAGCTCCGGACTTTTGGAAGACGATGCATGAGGGAGACCTTACTGTTCATAGAACTGAAATCACGTCTTTAACCGATAAGGACAGTGTACATCTCAAGAATGGCATGTCCGTTCAGTCAGACATGATATTCTCCTGTACTGGTTACGAGAAGCCATATCGATCGTTCAGTGAGGCTGATCGACTCGACCTTGGTCTGACTTACGACAAATTTGAGAACGTCAAATGGGCTAAGCTCGAGGCTCAGGCGGAAGGGGAAGTCGACCGCCTTCTACCTATTCTCAAGGAATTCAGCCCCGAACCATCAGGTATACCGCCAACGCCAAAGGACGAAACCCATCTTCACGGACCAAGTCGACATTATCGACGACTAGTGCCACTATCTGAAGCAGGACAGGATGACCGCACAATCTTCTTCCCCGGCATGGTTCACAGTATCTTTACACCCTTGATAGCGGAGACGCAGGCTCTTTGGGGTAGTGCGTACCTGCTAGGCTACCTCGACCTCCCTAGCGAGGATGAAATGAATAGGGAGGTTGCGACATTCAATGTGTGGACCCGCAAGCGATATCTAGCTCAAGGCCAGAAACACGCTTATGCCATCTTCGACTTTCTCTCCGTATGTGGCAGATTGTGAACCATGATTGTGGTATAGGGCTAACAGAATTCATAGTACATTGACACACTCTGTGGTGATCTTGGGATCAAGACCGCAAGAAAAGGGAATTGGTTTTCGGAAATGTTCGTACGATACAAGCCTGCTGATTACAGTGGCATGCTGGAAGAATTTATAGAAGCTCAGCGTGCCAAGGGGAGGCATATCACACTCGAGGAGAGGACAGTGTAGCGGCAAACGACGGAAAAATGGTCGCACACTGGGCTTCATATCGTTGCTGAGATTTCAGTGTAGAAAGGCGTTTGTGCGCTCACTATTCCTAAGGATAGAAGGCAGACAATGGTGTGACTGTGAGGCCCATTTCTCAAACGAGGGGCAGTAAGACACATACGCACACTGACATTCGAAAATTGCTGGTTCAGTTCTTACATGCTCGAGAATCTCATGCGCAAGTCGAAAGACACTAGTCTACACAATTCTGATATTTGAATCTGCCAGTTTGACGGCGGCTTTCACCCATTCGATTGCTTGACTACGCTGATGCCGTGGACAGTCGACAGACCTGGGGCGCTTCTGAACTAGCCATGAGTATCAGTAATTTCGAGCCGTCGTCTGTTCGAGAACATACATTAGTTTCATCCGCAGCGTTGACGTGCCTGTCGCCAGTTCTGAAGCAGGGCCAAATTCTGTTAGGTGAGCCGGCTTCCGTGACAAGGGTTGGAACAGTGAGAGGCCGTGGATCAATCCGAACATATTTATGTCAAGCAGCTTGCGGAAATACTCGGTACCTTCGTATGACTATTTCGTAGAAGCTCTCAGGCCTCTGTGCCAGTTCACCCAGCTTTGCGTGATGCTATTTCCAGCCCCATCGGTGGTGTTCGGCTGAGATCTGGTAAGGAAATGCTCATATTGGAGTCCAACTTCAGGCAGAACGAGCAGCCGAACTTGAAGAAGCTGCAAAGTCAGAAAAGAAGTCGAATGAGTCTCACGCTGCGCCCAGCACGATTCTGTCAACGTCAGGTTCTCCAGATTTAAGTCTTGATACATACCAGTTCGTTGATGCCTCGCGGTCAACCGATTTTCAAGAGCATAAAGGTGAGCATATCTCTCGAAGTTCCATACAATCTCGAGTCGAAGGGTCGGTAGTCAGTCGATTGGTCCACCTCCTTCTGTGCGGCTACCCCCACACATCGAGACTTCTCACGGAATTATGAAGCAGCCAATCCTACTTCAACGGCTCTAGATTTCGCTTCTCACTCTTTGTCCCTGTATCTCCCCCTACTAACCAAAGACCTGCTGTATCTTCCTCATAGCGGAGACTACCCAAAAAGGTACCTAGTATTATCTTTCTTCTCCTATCACCGCAGACTTGATGACCGCACTATTTCCAGGGTCCTCTGTTACGGATGTTGACTCTTCCATGATGGTTTTGTGCTACGCATAGCGACCCTCTGTTCACGAAGAACACTGCCAGATTTCTCTTTTTACCTTAGTATAGCGCGGGCGCTGATGGAGATGGACAAGAGACCTGTGGCCTGTGATGTCTTGCTCGTAGGGATCATTGTGATAGTTATAGAGCAGTGGTTTGGACAGTCATTAGATCAAGTCTGAGGAGCAGGGACATGCTAACTCTCTCTTTCAAGTGCGCACGTTGTGTCAATTTGGAAAGAGGCTTATTTAGAGTGTCATCACTGAAAATGATCTATAAAATGCTCATAAGGCCAACAGGAAGCATCTATCTATCATGAACGACATACAAAAACCCAGATCCTCAATTTTCCGAACCTGACGCCAGACACTCATTTTTTCAACGCAGTATCTTTGGGCACCTTATTCCTGCAACTCCTCAACAGCTTGCTTGGTAATTTCAGGACTCAAGTACTTGCTCTTTGCAGCAATCTTCATTGAAAGGACGTTCAACGGCATTGGACTGAGGATCTCGAACACAGAGATGTCGACCTTGGCTTCTCGGAATAGCCAATTGCGTACTTCGACGGCTTTGAGCGAGTCGACTAGCATCTAGTTAGCAAAAACCCTTGATAAAGAGTGAAAGGGGAAAACTTACTTCCGAAAGAGTGCAATGGTTTCTCAACATCCACCTCATCAGGCGATGAGCCCATCGAATTGGCAACATTGGACTTTAGAGCCGACTCAACTGCTTCTGCTGCTTCGCTGACGGACTTGGCATTGGTGAGAGTGACTTTGAGTGGAACCTTCCCGTCGCCACCGTCTGCGCTTCTCTCCTTAGCCCGGTGATCGAATTTGCGGTCTTTAGGCCATAAACTGGTGACACTGCCTTCACGATCGAGGTCACCTCGGATACCGACAACAACCTGTGTAGGAACCTTGACGCCATCGCTTGTGACGCCCCTCATAGCAGCAGCCAAAGCAATGTTGACTTCCTTGTCCTCAACAGACACAGGGACCAGATGACCGTAAAGCTGCAGGAAATTCTCGACAGTAAAGTCCTCGGTGAAGTGCGTTGCATCAGTCACGAGACCAATATTCAAACTTGTGGCAGCAAGGCCTTTGCTGTGTCTATAATGGGCGAGAGCATCGAGGTAGGAGTTACCGGCAGAGTAGTTGGCTTGACCGGTGTTTCCGATAACACTGACAACTGAAGACAAGACGATGAAGAAGTCCATATCAACTGGTAGGAAGGCGTGAAGATTCCAAGTACCAGGAATCTTGCAGGTGGTGGCGCCGACCCATTTGTCGTAGGTCATGTTCTCGAGCACTGAATCACGGAGAACCATAGCACATTGAATAACACCCTTGATCTTCCAGCCACCCTTGACGGCCAAATCCATGGCCTTCCTCATGTCGTTGACGTCACTGACATCGCAAGCAAGAGCGTCAGCCTTGCAGCCGCCAGCCTCAAGCTTTTTCAATATGGCTTTCTGCTCTGGAGTTCGCGCGCCAGATCTTGAGAGGAAGACCAAATGGCGGGCACCTGCCTCGTACATGGTGCTAGCGATGTTGGGTCCAAGACCACCAAGGCCACCTGACAGCACGTATGTAGCTTCAGGATCGAGCCTCAAAGCTGGTGGTGTAAGAGGTGTGGTGGGCACAATGGCATCCTGCTCGAGACAAATAACGCTAGCGTCATGAGATAGCTCGACAGTCGGGATAACCTCTTGCAGCTGTGAGACCGAGTACGAGTTGGCCGGAAGTGGGCCAATAGCCTCGCTCTCAAGCAGTTCAAAGACCTTCTCCATCAGGCTACTCATCTTAGAGCTGTTGTAAAGGTGCCCGAGATGAACATTCGTGACACTGACATTGCGAGCGAAGAGACTCGAAGAGAGTTGCTCGGCCGCAGCATCTGTGCTGACGTTGACAAAACGGCCGAAGTCGTTGACGAGGGCGCATAAGTCACGTAAGCCTATACCGGATGCGCAGCTGAACATGACATCCACGCCACCAGCAAGATGCTGGAGCTGAACCTTGTAATCGCTCTGCTCATCGAAAATGTGGTCGGACGGAACATCCCACTCGGTCAGGATGTGCGCAGATTCCGGATTGCAGGTGACGTAGATCTCAGCACCCTTCCATTTAGCAATTTGAACAGCGGCACGGCCTAGGCTACTACTGCCTCCTTGAACCAAGACCTTGTCAGTTGAAGAGATTCGAGCGACCTCGACCAAGGCGTGGTATGCTGCCGAGTAGGTCGTAGGTAAGGCTGCAGCGTTGACTGCAGACAAATTCGCCGACAGTGGCTGAACGAAAGACTGATGTTGTCTGAGGTGCGTCCTGTAGCTATGGGCCTTGAGTACTGCAACTTCTTGTCCAGGCTTCAATTGGGTCACGGCAGAACCGACACGTGTGACAACACCTGTGCCTTGGCGACCGACGGCAGCCCCTGACCCTTCAGAGATGGCTCGAACATCTAGATTGTCGAGAGATACAGCACACATCTTGATCTCAACATCCTCTGATGCAAGCGTGGCCACCGCTTCTTCGTCCTCGACCCAGCGAGACCCCGAGGAAGCAATATCGAGCTTGAGCGGTCGACCGTTTTGGTGTAGGCGAGCCATAGTAGGCCTTACGTTCTCAGAGTGCAACTCGATTTCGCGATCGAAGCTGGCATTCTCGATGACTCTTGGAATCATGATTTTGCCGCGAGTCTCGACAAATTCCATTTCTGGCGTTTGTGCTGTCTCCCTTGCAGTGGCATTGAAGACCTTCATGATCAGATCCGCTGTGGCGTCAGTACTCAGATCGATGCTAGGGGCCAAGTCGATGTGTGGCAGTGTAATCTGCGGGACCTCAGTGCGAATCGTGCGCAGCAGGCCAGTAGCTGGGGCGAACTCAAGAGCCTCGGAATCGATCATCTGACCACCACGAGTGATCCAGATAAGGTACGGGGTGGACAATGCGAGCCGTTTAAATTGCTCAAGCTCACCACTGCTCCATCTGATAACCAGAGGCGTCTCAGCTTCCAAGAACGAGATCACTGCCTTCTCCTCAACATGCTCAATAGCACTTAGAGTAGTGATCTCAGTCTGAAGACCTATAGCCTTGAGCTGAATCGCCAGCTTGGCCATTGTGGTTTCGAGTTCTTGAGAAATGGTGTCCTGTTTGAGGAAGACGACCTGGCTATATTGGACGGCTGATTCTTCCTTCGCATCCGCAGAGCCAACAGCGAAGATATTACCATTCTGCTCAAGGCAGAGAGAAAGCGTGTCGAATCCAGCCTCTGCATAAACGGCTTGCCAGGCTGCGTGGTTGCTTACTTCTTCGGGGATTCTAGTGGCAAAAACCAATTTGCCAGTCTGTGCCAGTAGAGGCTTGAGGGATGATGCCACGTTTTTGACTCCAGCCTCAGGGGCTGTGTTGATGATCACAAGGTCAAAAGCACCCTCTGCCAAGTTTTGCTCGTTGGCTGGCATTGCCAAGTCAAGGCCCTGGTACTTCACAGATAGATTGCTAAGCTCTTCCACAGTGCTGGTCGCAATTTCTTCTTTGCTAGCAATGGTCAATTGTCGGAAGCGTAGGATTTGGCCTTCTTCTGGTCCGAATTTGCGAACAATAACCCGCATATCTTGGGATAGAGTGTCCGCAACAAGAAGAACTCGAAGGTTTGCGTCCTTGTGACATGCACGGTCGAGCCACAGAGCAAGCTGTGCGTTGCTTTCCATCTCCATAGCGGGAAACACAGCCTTAGCATTTTCTCGGATAAAGCTTTCCACAACACTTGTCTCCATAAAAGAGAAGTCTTCTTTCCACTCAGGGGTAGCAGTACGCTTCGCCTCAATGAAAGAGGCACCTTGGCTGTCAGAACTGCTGGACGTGACCTTTCTCGCTGAGATGGAGATGACGACCTTCGGCTCAGACCATTGATCATCGGATAAGACAATGTCACCGGCTAGATCGCGGCCCTCAGCTTTTGTGCCCTGTGTGTAACCAAGGTACTTAGTACCGGCTCCTTGAGGACACTCAGCAGCAATGAACATTCTTTCCATGTTGACCGGGACAGCTGACTCTTTCATTCCCTCATCTTGAGCAAAACCTGCAAAAAGGAGATGAAATATAGCGTCCAGTGTGGCTGGATGGATGAGATGTGGGTACTCATATTGGTGGGGCATAAGAGCCTTGGTATCGGGAATAGTCACGACACCGTGAGCGCAGAAGGTACCTGGAGCAGCCTTGCTCTCGGTCAGGTTTCGGAAGGAAGGCCCATAGCCCATTCCGATGGCAGCCAAGTCCTTATAGAACTTTTCCATGTTGATATTAACGGTCGAGATTTTCTTGATGGTCTCGTATGTGGAGGTTTGGAACTGCCATTCGGTCTCGATGTCATTGACCGAGTCAGTCTGGTTACCATAGATCAAAGCCACAAGACCTGAGGAATTTTCGATCCATGACGAACCTCCTGCTGGGAGAGAGTACAAAACCCAGTTCCAGCAATTCGGGAATGTCTTATGCCGACGCAAGCTGAGGGATGTCTCTACTGCTTCTTCGGCTGACGGAATCACTAAACCACGACCGAAGGTAACATCTCGCAGCTCAATACCTTTGAGGGTTCGTGCAGGATCAGCCAGTTGGCGCGCAGCTTCTATCGCCATGATCAACATACCGGCCCCCGGGTAGAGGATGGTTCCAGTGATTTCATGATGCTCCATCCAGGGGTTCTCGGGGATGCGGAGGATCTGCCGCCAATGTGGCTCTAGGTCGTTCTGATTGTCGATGGGTGCACCGAGTAGATCAGTTCGTGGCTCTTTCTTGAAGCGCTTTGCAGTGGTCATCCGAGGTTCGAACCAGAAGCCCTTTGAATGATTCCATGGATAAGTGGGTAGGTCTGAGAGAACTTTTTTGGTAGCAAGTTGATGATCAAGATTGTTGACCTTGACCAGGTCAACGGAGTGTCCTGAGCACCAAAGCTGACCAGCGGCCTCCAATGCAGTGACCTCTGCGTGCTTGTTTCTGAGGATCAGGCAAGTGTATATAGTGTTCGTCGAGAGCTTGCTGTCAACGGATGCCATAATCTGATTGATAGGACCTTTCAGAGCCTCGTGTGGGCCAATTTCGATAGCGGCACTCCACTTCACTGGTGTCTTCCGGCGGACGGACTTGCTTGTCGAATGAACAAGCAGAGCACTGACGGCGTCGGAGAAACGTACAGCTCCTACCATGTTTTTGACCCAGTAAGTAGCATCGAATTCAGCCGCTGAAGCCAACTTTCCGGAGACAGAAGAATACATCACCGTGCCTGGATTCCCTTTCTTTGGCTTTATGGTGCCCATGGCTTTGAGGTAATCATCAGCAATGACTTGCATATGCGGCGAATGGTAAGCTGTCTTGACACGAAGCTTGCGCGCAAATTTCCCATCCTTGGTCAGCATGTTTTCAAGCTGAGTGACAGCAGACACATCACCTGAAATGGTAACACTGGATGGACTGTTGATGCAAGCAACAACGGCAACACCATCGGTCACCTTTTGAAGGTACTCTTGGGCATCAGGCTCGGAGACACCTGCAGCCATCATAATACCTTTCTTGTTGCCCAGCCGGCGAGCAACATCCTCAGAGTACAGCCCTCTGAAGTATGCAATTTTGATGGCGTCTTCGTGAGAGATGTATCCCGCAGCATACGCAGCGCCTATCTCACCACTCGAGTGGCCCACAGTGGCTTTTGGTGTGATGCCCCAGTGGCGGAGAACGGAAAGCAGCGAGATCTGTAGGACAGTGCAAAGCGGCTGACTGAACTCTGGCGAATCAATTCGGGAATCTTCACTCCTGAGTAGCTCTGTGAAGACATTCCATGTAGCACCAAATTTCTCGAGATAGGCTTGTGACTGTGCAGTAGCTTCGCGGAAGACTGGGTTCTCCAATAGCTCTCTGCCCATCTGTGGCCATTGAGCACCTTGGCCTGTAAAGATAAACATGATGTTATCTTCCTTGGAAGCTCTCTTGAGCTTCGGAAGTCCTTTTGACAACTTAGTTGTCATAGCGCCAATCGAATCGGCCACAGCAAAACTGCGGTAATCAAACTTTGTCCGGCGGACTCCCAATGTATACGCAAGGTCGTCCAGGTATGTCTGTTGGTCGATGTATTCTTGAGTATTCAGCTTCCGTTCATGATCCGTCTTTGAGAAGGCTTGTCGATAGGTTGAGGCTTGTCGTTGGAGACCGGCCTGATCTAGACTGGAGAAGACCATCAACTTGTTCTTGCCCGTGACGGCAACATCGTTGCTCTCGTCTTCTGACGGGGGCGTAATGGTGCCACCCACACTGACACCCGAGTCTGATATACTGTCGTCCTCAACAAGTGTGGAATGATTGCCTAGTAAGTTGCGGTTCTTCAAGTAGTGAAAGGCATCGTCAATGATCACATGGGCATTGGAGCCTCCGTAACCGAATGAATTAACGCTGACTCGGCGCAGGCCAGATGTAGGCCAAGCCATGGTTGTCAGAGGCAATGCTAAATTCCAGTCCTGTAGTCGAAGCTTAGGATTGAGGTTCTCAAAACCGGCATTAGGTACTAGAATGCCTTTCTCGAGGCAGAGAACAGACTTGATAACACCGGCCAAACCAGAGCATCCTTCGGTGTGACCAATGTTAGACTTTATACTTCCAACATAGAGAGGTGTCTGGCCAGGCTCTCGAGCGGCTCCCAGGGTAGCGCCGATAGCTGAAAGCTCCATTGGATCACCTAATGCTGTACCAGTGCCGTGGGCCTCGAAAAACCCAGTCTCCGACATGTTTAGCCCAGCTTGGTCATAAACGAATCGAATGAGATCGGCCTGCGCTTCGGGACTGGGCATGGTAATACCTGGAGTTTTGCCATCCTGATTGGTGCCACTGCCACGAATGACTGCACGGATTGTGTCTCCATCAGCAAGTGCGGCCGAGAGTGGTTTCAGAAGAAGACCACCAATAGCTTCGCCCCGAGCATAGCCGTTGGCGCGATCGTCAAAAGAGTGGCAAATGCCATCAGGGCTGAGAAAGTGCATGTTGGTGAGTGAATGGAACATGCTTGGGTAGAGAGCGAGGTTGGATCCAGTGACCAAGGCTTGCTTAGATTCGCCCAATCGAAGAGATTGGCAAGCGCTGTGGAGGGCGTATAGACTGGATGAGCAAGCAGTATCAAGAGTGAAGCTGGAGCCTCGGAGGTCGAAAAACCAGGAAACACGGTTGGAAAGCATGGCTCTTCCAGTGCCTGTAGCAGCATTTGGTGCATGGTTGAAGATGTCGTGGTTAGACAGAAGGTCGTAATCTCCGGTAAAGCAACCACAGAAGACAGATGTTTTGCTGCCTATAAGTTTGTCCATGGGCACTCCAGCTAGGTCTAGTCAGCATCTAAAGCGCGTCTTCGGTAGGAAAAATGGAGTTGCGATGAAGACTTACCATTTTCGAACGTCTCGAAAGATACTTCGAGTAAGAGACGTTGCATTGGGTCCATACCTGATGCTTCACTTGCTGTGATAGAGAAAAACGGGGCATCAAACAGGGATACATCCTCTTCCAGAAAGAAGCCATGCTTAGTATGGACCTAGCAGCCTGAGGTCAGTTTCCACTTACTAGCTTATAGATCGAATATGACTGGGAACACTCACAGCTCCTCGCCGGTCGTGAGATGGATGGTACCAGGTATCAGCGTTGAATCGGTCGGCTGGTATCTTCGAGTTACCCTTCTTGGCTTTTGTCATCATTTCCCAAAGGCCATCGACGGACTTGGCTTCACTGGGGAAGCGGCATGACATGCCAACGATGGCAATCGGTTCGATCTTGTCGGCCATGGTGATGGCTATTGTTGCTGATTGAGTGAGACTTCAGAACATTCAAGTGAGTGAAAATTGCCTGCTCGAAACTCGACGTCGTGCAAGCTAGCCGATTACAGCTCACAGCATAGGTGCACAAGCTGTTGGGACGTAAGCAGCTTCGGAAAAGAGCTGTTTAGGAATGAATGAGTGTATGATCTGAGGAGTCGAGCGAACATCGTGGCGAGCGCGCATATACATATCTTCCTGCTACATCGTACGTGAATTGCTTAGGCCATAGGCCATTAGCTCTACACGGGTTCAAGCCGGTCGAGTCAATGCATCTGAGCCATAGCTGCGCCGCTGTATCAGGCCAGCAGCAGCTATGTTCGGAGAGAATACTGTGTGGATGGTCCGCAGTGGCCTCAACGCGCCGATGCGGTAGTCGGCTGAAGTCATGGCTCGATTGACGGAAGCGTGACATGAATGAGAACGCTGGTTGCCGGGAGTAGTGCTAGGATCAACTAACTAAGCTGTAGAACAATTGTCGGAAGGAGAGAAGGCAACGGCTGCTATCTAAAGGTCCGACTCAAGCGTGTCGGTCATTTGTCCCATTTTCGAAGAAGAAAACCAAAGCTGGTTAGAGAAAATGAAGCTGCCTTAAGTGAGGGCCAAAAGCGTGGCAAGTGGGGCACGGCCTATTTTCTCTAGCGTGAATCGCTCCGGAGCTTTTCAAGTTGTCCTTGAGCTGATGCTCCCAGTTGCTCCGATTGATACTGGTGGAGAGTTTCTCGGCCACCCGACTACTGGCCAAAAGACCAACGTGGCCGCTAGACCTGTTCAAATTGGGCTTAGAGCATTAGTCTTAGCATTTCAAATCGTGTCGTTTTGTATCATAGTCGCGTTGGATGGCCAACTCCTGAATCTTATTCTGTGGTCTCTGGGCGATTATTCCATTTACAATGATACTCTGTAGCCCTCGTGGCTGCGTTTCCCACCACGCTAGGTCCGACTAGAATTCGGGCGCTTTCTAGCACTCCCTTCCGGGGCGGCGAAGCTGGAAAGAAGTCGACCGTATGGCAAGCCAGCTATCGAAGACTCTTGCAATGTCGATGTGAGCTTAGAATCTTCTTCACTCTGTCTATCAAGCTCACACAAATAATGTGAAATTGGTGTAGCTGCTGGACATGACCATCAGCACCCTCACTAATCGATTCTTTGAGCTTGGAAATTTGCGTAGAAATGTTCGAACACTGGACCCTGCAGTCATTCGCACCTCGTCGAAGAATTATGGTCGGGCAACATTAATGATCAGTCCTCTTTACAAGCATGACGGCTACCATGAAGTACACAATGTGGATCGAAAGCACTGAAATAGCGACATGGATCTGCGTACGCGATAAACTGAGGATATACCAAATGCTAGGAACGTGTAGATGCTCGCGAAAGTTACCAATTTTTCTTTTTGTTTGAAAGATCCTATCATGTTCTCAGCCATTCTTAGCAGAATAGTCCGCAGGAGTATATATTCTGCATCAACTTGGGCCTAACGTCCATTTCCACCAAGGTCTTGGTCCTAGGATAGCGACGTCTCTTGTCCCACCCAGACAACTATCCTTTCCATGCCTCATGCTCGTCAGCACATCCGTAAACGACCAACAGAAAGATTTGTTGTTCCCGCAGAACGCCACACAGGTGACCCAGATGTCCCATAATAATATCCGTACTCTTCACTGAGCCCTGGAAGACGGGCATTTCGATATCATGGTTTAGTCGTAGTCTAACGACAAGATCAGCCCTTCTTAGCTGGTATGCTGGCTAGTGCAACCCTCCGATTAGCATAGCCAAGCTAATCATTCCACCAATTGCCGCAAGGCCAGCTCGGACGTTGTTCATCCACCTCCACCGCTTCAGCAAAGAAACAACCTCTCTGCCCTCGACCTTTTGTCTCAATCGCTCGTCATGTGCTATCTTGATCAAGTACTGAATAGTGCTCCGCATGAACAATCCCGTCCATGGCAGTGAAGCAAATGATGCAATCGCTGCAATCGTATAGCCGGTGCTACGATTTGAGTCGTAGTAAGCACCAACGCCGGTGCAAGATGTTGAAAAGATTGTGAGAGGTACAATGACCCAACCTCCGCGATAGAAGAGCTCTTCGAAGACATCGGTACTGGTTGCTGCGGGTAATCGGTACAGTATTGGAAGCGTCAATTGTGAGGCTGAAAAGTTGATGCCAGACAGTAACAATGAGGACATGCCGCCGATGAAGGCGGCAGTATTAGTGAATGTGAATTGTTCCATGCTGTGGTGAAAGGCTTAGTTCAAGCTGGATGTGTGGTGAGACTCTCTTGTGGGGGAGATTCTGCTCTTGATTAAATCATACTCACGAGCACGCACGGTGCCTTAAAAAAGCGTATAGATCACACGGAGGAGAAACCGGTGACGATGGGGATCCGGTGGTTTGGCTGGCCTGACATAAAAATCGTCCGAAGGCATACGCACCGATGGCAAGGGTAATAAGCCGAACCCCTCGAGTGATATGCCCGTAGTTTGTAGAGAACTCAAGCAGATGCCTTGTGTTGGCTATGAAGGTGTTCTTGTCGCTATGTGGGGAGGAAGAGCACCGAAAGTATGTTTGTCATCATCGCTCTTTTAAGATAGCATGCCTCAAAGTGTACTGCATCCAGGCACAATATCAGTGTACTCTGAATTGACGTTATTGCCACTTTTACCTATGGTCTAGTACGCAAAGTTTACAATACCTCGACATCTCTGTATTGGTGTTATGAGGGTCTGACCCTGAAGGAATTTGTGAGACTGTGGTCGCGACACAAGACTGACAAGAACCTGGAGCTGGAAACACTGTTGCAGTTGGCGTTCATCAGAGTAGAGCGCTCTTCACCCGTCACGGGTGAGCGTTGATTTACATGAGGGAACGAAATCTCCAATTTGTCGAAGTTCTTGTTTGTCCCGGCGCAACGCCTAACCAGCACCTGATTTCTAGGCGCACTGAGATGCTCTTAAAACTTGTCCTCAGGCATGCGACAGCCTGCAAGGCTTGTGGCCACAGCAGGAAAGATTAGCAGCTTAAGTTGTGCTTCTATGGGCTAATTCCTATAACTTGAGAGCGCATTATCGAGCTTCTTTAGGTGTCTAAGGTCTAGATATAAGCGTCTAACATAGCTACAAGGCTTGGAGCTGTCACTGATTGTGTCCATTGTAAAGTTGTGCCTTTTTACGCAACTGTAACTACATAGGGGTGGGTCTTTAGACTACTACTCCAGTACGATTAGGGTTTTAGGGACCGAACTCAATGATTCGGAACGCTCTAAGCTAGGCTTAGGCCCTATAATCGATTTCCAAAGCATGCATAATCTCAAGGTGTTAACCTTTCTTTGCGGTTGCCACCAAAAAAACTGTATCCCTGCCACGCCCGAGGCGCACATCAAGAGCGAGTTGGCTGCCGTACGCTGCCCTTCTACAGCAGCAAACGCTCGTCTTGATCTCCTAGAGATTGCCCGCCACTGCATAATCTATTCATCAAATCGCTTGCTACATGGTCACTGAAATGCAAACGCACAGTAGCATGAAAGTCTTGAGATCATCTGAGACCACTACGGAGACAGGCTATAAGAACAGTATTGTCCTGCTCAATTGTATGGATCCTTTGTATCGCCTTTTCAGTAGTCCGTGTTGCTCTTGGTACAGAATCTCCTGAAATTCGCTTAGAAGCGATACGAATCATGCAAAAATTTATACTTGCACGCTAGATCAAAGCTTGACGTGTGGCTTCGAGACATCCATCAATCAAAACCACAGACAGACAGGATATCGGCAATCATGTTGCTTCGATCAAATCGTCCTAACGGCACAATTCCAATATGCAGATGGATCCGGCAGCCAATCTCCGTTTGAGTCCGGTTGTCGAACGCACTCAATGCTTGCCACTACAACCGAGCCCAGACTTGCTGCTGACCTTCCGCGATAGCCCACTCCATAGCTTTGACAGCAGCTTTTGCATCCTGTACCTGGCGTGGAATATCATGACCGCCTGAGTGCTCCAACCATTTTGACAGTGTGGGTTCGCAAACCTTGTACATCAGCTCCGACTGCCGAATCATGAGTGGGTTGTCCTTCTTGCCCACCACATGTATCGTGGGTATTCTGATACGCTGCTTCATCAGATCGGGATGAATGACACGCGGAATCATGGCAGTCTCGCCTCGCCTGAACACATCCTCGTCAGGATGAGCGGGCAGGAAACCACCTTCCTGGCCAGCGCCGAGTGCCTCTGCCATTGTCTGGAACAGTGTCCTAGCGTCTGGTGGGAGGACAGAGTAATCTGCCTCTGGGAACTCTGCAAGTGCCTTGAGGTCTGCATCATTCAGGCTCTGAATCACCCCTTCGCAATATGTCTCATCCGGTGTGAAGGAAATGATGCTGGAAAAAATCGCCGCAAATTTGAACGGCGCCGGCTCGTTGGGATGATCAATCTCGTGTTGGACCAGGTATGCAATGGCCAGCGAACCACCTTGACTGAAACCCAAGACGCCATCAAACGGACCTTCTTCCTCAATGACTTCCGTCAACAGTTCGTGCGCCTTTTTCACATTCGCCGGGTCGAAAGCATCGTAGTAACAATAGAAATAACCTTTGGTGAAAGCACCCAAGCCTGGTCTCGATGTCAGTCATGCAAGTCACATGGCAAATGGGTTGTTCGTCTTTACTTGCGGCCTTGGGAGCTTCTATCTCTCCCTCCAGGTAAAATGTCTCAATATCTTTGTCGGCAATCGACAAGAAGGTCTGAAGCTGATTCTCCAAAACCGCTGCATTCGTGCCATAGCCGTGAAGGCACAGGATCTTCATGTTTTAGTACTGCTGTCTTGATGTAACTTGCAATTCTGCAGTGCCAAAGCTTCCAAGGGTCGGTCCAGAGTCCTCGTTTGGTCTTCTGCGGGCGCCGATAAATATTTCGTTACTTCTAGCTCTAAATGATGTCTTTCAAAGGATGGGAGTCGAAAGCCTGTGGGCTGTGCCATAACTGACACTATGGTGGAAATCAGCAAAAATCACCGAAGAATGCTCCGGAGCATGGCTCCATGTAGAAGTGCGGTCGTACATACTAAGTACTGTTCGGTCCCCGTGTCGCAGGAAACAAGCCTGTTGACACTTCGAAGCTAACGTCGCAGAAATACGCCGCTGGATTTGACCAGTCCTCTTTCGTGTGCAGCGAGGGTTGAGCAAGCTGGCGTCAAGCCAAGCACATGGGTCCTATTGACTGTGGCCCGAGTTGATGGAACGCCGCACTCAACATGGGCTACTAACACCTGACTCATGTCAGAGGAAGTAAAAGATTTAGGTCTTAGAGTGCGTGGATACACTGCATCCACAGCACCTAGAAACAATTCGCAGAGAGCAGGAATGTTTACATGATATGTGAGTAGGTATTCCCGATGTAACCAAAAAGCTTTCTGCTACAAAAATACAGAATCAGGTTTTCTCATCTGTCTAACGCCCACCACTATTGCCGGATTGGTGGCCCCGAACCAGAACGCAGCAGTCGTAAACCTTAAGCTGACGATTTCCGACTTTCGGACTTGCTCGGCCATTCCGTTCTCTTCATTGCTCTTGCGTAAATATTCAAGGGACGAATGACCTGGAATTCTGGGTCATATTCTACCGTGTTAGGACTCGTGCTCTCCCAGTGATATCTATAGACCATGTTACACAGAACGAATTTCGTCTGCATCAGAGCATAGTTGTACCCGATACAACCGCGTGGACCCATAGCGAAAGGGATATAACTTGCTTTGTGGCGGTTCTTCACTTCCTCTGTGTCCCATCGGTCGGGATCAAAGCGTTGTGGGTCACGCCAGTAGGCAGGATTCGTGTGGATGGCCGGAAATGTTGGTATCAGCACCGCGCCTTTGGGAAGTCTGTACCCGCCTGGGAGAATCATGTCTTTCTTGGCGTTGCGGCCGGCTTGGAATGCCGGACTGTGAATGCGTAGGGCCTCTTTGACGAATTTATCGAGGAAATTCATTCCTTCGACGAGCTCAGGAGTGTAAGTAGTTTCCTTAGTGATGCCATGGTCGATCAGTTCTTGTAGAAGGCGGTCTTGCTGACCTTCATACGTCATGAGGCAATATAGCTGCCAGGAGAGTAGCGCAGAAATAGTTGTGAAGCCAGCGCCAAGGACTGAAAGAGTATTTGTTAGGACGAGGTCGTAAGGAAGCTTGTTGCCTTTGCTGTCAGTGGCACGAGTCAAGTAGTCGACGAGACAAGTTGCATTGAGAGCTGCCTCTTCCATCGGCATGTCCTCGGTCCCGTTCCGCGGACAGACTTCGATCAGGTCGTCGACCACTGAAGCAATTTCGAGTCGACAGTGTTGGAGAGCTCGTGGTGCACCTGTCACACTAGTCAGTCGCAGAAGCGAGATATTTAAAGCTGAGTAAGACATGGGAAAGTAAGATCTTGCTTCACTTACCGAATGGCATCTTGCCATACCAATCCCCCCGTGTCTGCACCGCCTTGTTCAATTCGAGAAGGTGTCCGAGAATGACCATGATAGGATGCAGAGGGGAACTTGGCGCGTCGAAGTGGTGGGGGTCGTGGCCAAGGACAAATCTACATAGTAGCTGACCAGATAATTTGACCATGAATTGGTAAACATTGATGGCTAAGCCAGCTTGATCGAGTTTATCAAAAACCGGAAACGAGGATTGCACAGCCTCTTGCATCAACGGAGCGTAATGGCGTATAGCGTGGGGTGACATACTGGGGGGAACGAATTTGTGCGTCAGTGCAAAGGAGGGCGTTTCTGTGTCGCAAGTGAAAAGAGCAGAATTATCTCTGATGCCGTACAAAGGTGCCCCGCTGTCAGAAGTCTTCTTTGTGAAAAGGCCGTGGCTTTCAAGATAGGCGATGTGACTTATCTCTGGATCGTTCGTGAAATAGTTTACCCGTCCGAGGTTTTTGGTCTTGATGATCGGTCCATATTTCTTGAACAATCTCTGGTGGTTACCCATGTGGTCAGGGAAGACTTCGTAAAAGTTACCAATCACTGGCAGACCAGCAGGACCTCCTGGCTCTCTGACGGCATTTCCATCAATCGTGACAGCTATGGCAGTCTCACATGCCAAGATGTCCTCGATCGTATCTAGATGGCGGCCAGCAGACTGAAATGCTACACCTGTTCACACCATCTGGTCAGCAGGCAACTCACGACTGGTTCAAAGTGGCACAGTACCTTTGGGTTTTACGATCGTGTACTCTGTGGCTATGCCATATTGAAGGTCCTCTATATCCCTTGGGACCCCAATGTCGACTTCTCGCTTGCTGGCATTTTCATCGCCCAGCAGATAGAACTGCTTGATACCGTGGTATTTAAGACCCATCGTAGCGATAATTTAAGACGCGAATATTGAGAGCGAAATGCTATAGATGAAGCCAGCAATGAGTACACAGGAGAAAAGGTTGGAGATGAGCAAGGAGGATGTCGTAGCAGTCAAAGACAGAGAGTACAGCAATTTTCTGTCGAAAATTCTTGATCTCATTACAGACGAAGGAGAATTCATGGCGAGAGATAATGCTATGTGGCTTTCCGTCTGAAGTGGTGAGTCTGCTTGACTCTATGCTAGAGGTAGCTATTCACCACCATAATCGGTGTATTCGTTTGAAGTTCAGGAGGTGACAGGAGTGAACGGAGGCTGGCTCGGATAGTTTGTGAAAACAGACCGATGCCAAGGCGAGAAGGTTCCCTACGTGCAATCGTCCTGGATTACAGTACAAGACGGCTGTTGGGAACCGGGTTCTGGGCGGCTTAAGCGGCGCGTACAACCAAAGAGGAATAATTCGGACGGAACCCTGCGTCTTTCAATAGCCCAATTACGCACAAAAATGCTCCTTATAAGCACGAGAGAATAGCAGCCTAAGATACATTTGTACAATTAACGCAATGGATAAAGCTCTCACGACACCTGAGAGCAAAGCGAGCAGAGCACATGTAAGTGATTTGTCATCGACATAATTATGTTCTGTGTAGGCGTTGAAGTCGACCTACCAACATGCTACGCACTTCTCTTCGGGGAGCCCTATTCTCATACGGCACACTTGCTGAAAACCTTCCGAAACTGGTATTTCAAACGGCCGAGAGACCATTTTCCCATCAATTAAGTGCCTTCGGACCGGACTGATACATTTGCACCTGATGTCAGCACCAATGGCGACCATGTGCGGTGAGGAAGCGGCTTGAGATAAGTGTACGTGATTACAACACCGTTGCAGGATCGAAACAGTGCATCACGCTTGTGCTAGGCCTTGGCAGCAGCTTCATCTGATCTACCCAGTCGAAAGCTTTTGCTACCTATAAGTCATCGCTTCCACTCTACCTGTGGTGCCTTGTATCCTTTTTATCTCACAGCACTCCGTCATCTTAAGATGGTCGACCTAGCCAAGGACAAAATGTTCAAGGTGGAGGAGCTGGCGTCTCATAACAGACAAGGAGACTTGTGGATTGCGGTCGATGGCAAAGGTGAGAACACCATCTTCATTCGGTGAAAGCCGCGCTGTCGCTGACAGAGTGTGTCGCGATAGTCTACGACATCTCGAAGTACACCGATGTTCATCCCGGAGGCGTTCAGGTCCTGCGCGAGGTGGCAGGTACCAATGCAACTACCGCATTTCACGACGTTGGTCACTCAGAAGACGCTCTGGAGACCCTGCAGAAGTTCTTGATTGGTACCCTAGATCAGCAAGAGGAAGTACGCGTCCGGCCAGTGTTTACATTCACTGTTGTTGATGCTGCGTCTCCCAAGAGACGATGGGGTTTCGAGGCTTTCGTTACCATCAGCAAGTCAGGCCTTCAGCAAACACTGGCTCTAGTCTGTATAGTTTTCGCCGCCAGACTGCTGTGGCCAGATTTCCTCAGCTTCTCTGCAGCCTCGGAAGCAATCAGCGCGGTGCCATCGTTCTGGAAAGGTGCAGGATTGTCCTTGGCAGCAAGTGCGGCGTTAGTCTCCGTCACGGGAAGAGAGATTGGCAAGTCTCTTGACATGACTGATGGCCTAAGACGATATCCTCCCATCATGAAACCGGTCAAGGCACTGTCTGGTCCTACCAGGGCAGCGCTTCCGGCTTCAAAATCGGGGCATTTCCAATCATGCTCGCTTCTTGATCGAGTCCAGCTCAACTCCAATACCTACAAATTCACTTTGAGCAATAGAGATGGTCGCTCCAAGAAGGCTCTCAATATTCCTGTTGGTCAACACGTACAGATTCGTGCGGACATTCAGGGAGTGTCGACCACAAGAAGCTACACCCCAACTCATATCGATACAAATTCTGGCAGCATGGAGCTAACCATCAAAGTCTATCCGAACAGCAAGATGGGTAGTCATCTCCTGAGCCTGCCAGTGGGTACACTCATTGACGTTCGAGGTCCCCTTGGCAATTTCAAGAACTATCATCGGTTCCTCTGCAATGACTTGTTCATGATTGTGGGTGGTACTGGAATTACGCCAATATGGCAGGTTACTAAAGCGATCTGTGCAGATCCGGCTGACAACACTCGCATGACTTTGTTGTACTCTAATCGGACACAAGGAGACATTTTGTTGCGGCAAGAGATCGACGCTTTAGCCGCCGAGTTTCCCGACAAGCTTAGAGTCTATTACTTTGTCAGCGAAGGCGAAGAAACCGCATGGACCGGCGAACAAGGGAGGATTACCGCCGCGACATTGGCCGAAAAGCTTCCTGCTACCAGCAAGTTTTCGAAGTACTTGTTGTGTGGCCCAGATTCGATGGTCAGTGAGATCAGTACGTATCTGGTCCAATTAGGTTGCAACCCGCCGAAGAGGTTCAACCACACCACTGACCAGGTATTCATCTTCTGAGACAACGTCCACAACTCTGTCAAATTGGTGATCATCAAAGATGCCAAAAGCCACCCGCAATAGGCTCGACATCCGCTTGGTACAGAATTGGCCGCTTCGCCCCGAACTAGGTCACATGGAGGCTATCTGGATGCATCTCGCCTCGCACTGGTCAAGGAAGTCAGAGAGAAAACCGACGGATAAACTGAATTGCCAAGTCTTTTATCTAAGCCATTGCATCAGAACTTTGTACCAGCTTTCGGATACTGGATAAATCAACACACGGGCTTCAGAGCTTAAGTACATGAAATTACATATGAGTACAGTGAAGGGCTCTTAGACTATAGCTCTCACTTGCGCCAATAAAGACCTTCTACCTGGATCAGAACGTCGATAACTCTTAACAGTGCAAGAATTCTTCTTATACACACTCGGACGACCAGTCCATGATGAGATAGTCAGGCTATGATCTTAGTCCAGCTAAGGAGCTCAGATAGGGTGGCACGTTCGATATCCGGGAACGCTTGTTGAAAACGTGCAAGCCTTGGGATACTATAACCATATGCACCCTAAACATTGTACACGATTCCCTTTGTCACATAGTGAGCAGCATCATTAAAACTAATTCCTTCAGCTATACAGTTAAACCCTCGAATTATGGGGACAGTCACAGATGAGGCTCAATCTTCCACAGGAGTCTTAATCAATACGATCCTCTGTTGGTATCACGTACTGATCATTCAGGGTCACAGGTTTTGTACCAGTCTATTAGTCATTCTTGCCTCGTAGCTCTCCTAGGTATTGTTACCCAAGGTCCGATTCAGCGACCATAACTACCAGCTTTTGTATAGATAGCCTCGTTCTTTCTGTGAGGTAACGGAGGTCAGATGGAGGTAACTCCCGACTTTCCGGCCAAGATCGACCGTAGCTGAACAAGTCAACCCGGCTTGCCTGGTACGGCATTTCCTGTCATCCTGATCAAATGTGTCCAAAGCAGTTTGACCGAGGCCGCAGCCGATGCATATCCGATTTCATCCGCGAGGCATGAGTTCGCGGCCACTTTTCAAAAATGGACAAGCCAGGCATTGGAAAGACAGGTAGTGGCGAAGCATGTCGTTGAGGCAAATCTATGCATGGATTGTTACCCTGAAAGAAAGATGGAGACAAGCAAGGTAATGGCAGGTAGCGGTACTCGGTCAATGTACGCTAGTCGAGCCATGAAGACCTGCAAGGCAAAGGTAACAACATAGTCTGTGCTCTGTAGTATCGTCTCATGGATCACAGGGGCCTAGACGATTTCGTCAAACTCTGATGCGTTGTCCCTACTCTCATCGCTCAACAAAGCCACGCTAATTGTTGAGCATGCACCTCTATACAATCAAGACCTGGCATTTTACTTAGACCACATAAGGTGTGCATAAGCGCCGTGGCCTTGCAGATTTAACGAGGCTCTCATACAAATCTTCCCTGCTAGACGTGCCCACACAATACAGAGGTCCTCTCTTTTTATCGACTGGACAAAGGTTCATTGGCTAAAAACCCTGTCATCTTATGCAGTCTAAGCAAAATGCCAGGTCTTGATGGTAGTGGCCTGATCGACAACGAGCGCTCCCTGGCATCAACATCTGGTGGACGGCAGAGATATCTATCTTCATACACTACAGTAACGCAAAACCATGTCTCTACGTAGGACAAGCAGAAGGATGAGATGATCATGGTTGCGCTAATGCGAGTACAGAGTGGGTACGCTCCACTGAATGGCGTTAGGCTTCTGGCGCCGCTCCAGCCCGCGTTGCTGGGGGCGCCGACTGCAGGGTACATGGATCTAAGGTCCGGGCCGATCTTCCGCGCAATTCACAACTAGTCGGCTATCTCTCCGCTGCATCTTGTCCATATATCTCCGCAACACCATCAACAGCAGTCTAGGCGAATCTGAAATGACGCCTTAGGGATTTTCGCCATTGAAAGTTACCCGATCGTCTTCCCAATGCGTCAGTCTATCATTCATACTTTCTTCCAGAAACTGCAGTAGTGCGTGCCATCGTTCGGAAGTTACTCAGGAGCGGCTCAATTATAGTGAAACCTTGAACCTTCAGACATTCAAGGATTAGACACAGTACATGACGAGGATGTTTACCTACACGAGCTTTGTACGGTGGTCGGCATTGGCCACGTTTCATTACCCAGATAACTTACCGACTTGTTACTGGTCTTTGAGTTTATGTAAATTTTTGTTCTGAGCAATCCCAGTAAAAGCTTCACTGTCTGAACAGCCCTCGACCTACCTTGAAAGTAGTGGACCCCACTGGGTTTGATCCTGACTATCTACCCATCCTGCTAGAGTTTTAGTCTAGCCGCATATAAAGACAGGGTTCTAGCAGGATTTGCAGCCAACACATCCTATCCAATCGCAACGCACAGGGAGAAGAGACTGGGTACACAGAGTCTTCCGATTAGCAAGACAAGGGACCTTCTCACGCTGTTTCTCGCAGTTTGTATGTACAGACCTCCTTGGTAAACATCAATAAGCTGTGGAAAAGTAGGCCTGGTTACAATCGTCATTTGAAATCCAAAGACGGTAACACGCTTATCGATTTAGGTGAAAAGGTAGCCTAGGAACTACCATATCTAGAGCGTCCGAGGGCGTAACGCGTGCCTAGAGCTATCACTAAGTTTACCACTTAGAACAGTCATTCAAGGGACCCGCTTTTCCACAGCTTATTGTTGTTTACTAAGGAGGTCTGTAGAGCCTCGTTCGATCTGCAGGGCCACGACGCTTATGCACAACATATGCGGCTAGACTAAAATTCTAGCAAGCGAAAGTAGAAAGTTCCAGGATCTGGCTGTACACAACTGTTCCTCGCAGAGTAATGTGGACCTGATTTCGCTGCATGTTCCGTGTATATCCGCTGCGTGACCGTCGAATGTGTGTCTTGCTGCTAGAATTACTAGATCCCTGCGAGTAACATGCAAGAGTAGGAACACGTGCATCGTCATCGAGCCAAAGAGATGTTTGCATTTACCTATACAGATCAAATCTCGCTCGCGAGCGTGGACCATGTCCACTTACAGAGCCTCTGCTACTCAACGCTTGTCTAGGTAGCCAAATGTTCGGGGTTTGAGAGCAATGCTAGTAACGTCTGAAAGATTTGGACCGTTCGCTATCAGCTCGGACTGTATGACTATATTTCATGTGGATCGTAGTGTTCTCAACCGTTACGCCTTACTCATGTAAACAGGTCAAAGCACTCGATCATTCTATGGTTGAAAGCCCCATCATGCTCCTAGCCGTTGATCTTTGGATTTTCAAAATCCGTCTGCACGACGCCAATCTCCTTTTTAGCGTCCTCGATGAGATATGCTAGCCCAGGATCCAGTCTCTCGATGTTGTCCAGTGCAATGCGCGTTTGCAAGATGTTGCATCCTAGTCTCTTGTACAATAGCATGTTGTCCAAGCTTGATTGTACGTCGGGTAACTCGCCGTGCACAAGTGCTTGGCACAACCGCGCTATGGTTAAAATGGTCGTTATTGCAAGTGCGATAAGAGAATGGTCCGGTCGTGCAAAATCCACGTTAGTGTTTGTACTGCTACTTCTGGTGCTATGTTTGCTGTCACTGCTCGCGCTGATCCTGTTTATGCCGATTTCCTTGGCCTTGGCACGTTGACCCAGAACGAGCTCGAATTGATCTTTCAGTGTGCTGCAAGTGGCGATACAGCCTGCGTCGATGGTGGAGACTACCATTTTGAGTTGATTGTCGCGAGTATGTGCGTAGGAGAAAAGTACGCCAGAGCGGACCTTTTCGTGGCATCGTTGCAGGCGAGAGATGTGGCCGAGGAGGAACGAGAAGCAGCCTTCTGGCCTGCTCTGTTTAAATTGTTGTTGTTCTGTTGGTGAAGGAGGTGGTAGTTGTTGCTGATGAAGATGTTGTTGTTGTTGGAATTGGTGCATATATTGGTGATCATTGGAGGGCATGTTAGTTGGAGATACTGGCCTACTTGTGAATGTACTGGGGAAGAATGAGGTTGGCCCACTTTGGTGACTGAAGTTCAAGTTTATGCTAGTGGCATTACTTGGCATGCTTCCCAGATCACTCATGCTTCCTGAGCTGTTAACACTACTCAGGCTTTTCGAGGTGCCCATTGGGTTCAAGCTTGACTGAGTTGTGCTGTGGAAATCCTGATTGTGTGGATTGGTCATATTGGTGTCCATTCCATAGAAGTCAAAATAATTGTCGGCCGGAGGCACATCGTGGAACTGGAATGACGACTCCAAATCCACATCTATTGGATCAGACTGTGGCATCATGAACGGCTGAGTGTGCCAATCCGCGCTGCCGACGAGGATTGGGAATGCCATGTTTAGATCAGTGTCGCTCATTGATCGACCCAGAGTAGCAGGCCTGATCATGCTGGTGGTTACTGATTGCTGACTTATGGACCTTGATGAGCCTGTTGGTGATCGCGTTGAGCCGGCAGTCAGTCTTGGTCGGGACTGCTGGGAATCCGGTGGAACCGACTGCGAACCGGAAGCATGGCTATCTGGCATAGCGCCATATTCGGCAATGGCAGCCACAGCAGCCACTGCTGTTGCCCCAATACTTGGGTTGGCTTGTTTAGACCCTTTCTGTCTATCTTGACCAACTTTTGGTCGACCACTCTTGTTTCTGGGAAGGAAGAAACATAGTCGGCCACTATTCTGACAGGCTCGACAGCCTCCGTCACTTGTAGAATGGCACCTGATCTTCCTGCTGTGACATTCCTCGCAAGCGTTGCGGACCTGGGGCCCAGTAGATACTTCCCCTCTCACCTCTGACGGCATCGTTGGATTTGAGCGTACGGTGACAGATACATTTGAAGAAGGGAGTGTTCGAAGACCATGTGGGAGAAGGTAACATGATAAACAGCCGAAACGCGTATCTCCAAATACTGTCCGAGCATTGCATGGTGCAGTAGGAGGCCAAACATGGTTCTCCTGCGCATATTGTACCTATGAAAAGCAACAGGCTGAAGTGTGGAAACTCAGGTAGATAGACAGTAGGCTGATATGCATACCTAGCGCTTGTAATTGCCCCGTGTTCACAGTGGTTACGGAAGCGGCGCGGTCAGATGCAATATTGTAGTGCTTGTGGCACATCCCGGACCTTGTGATGTGGTGGGAAAAGTGGATCTTATCACTTTGAATGAACCAAAGCTCCGTAATTACTTGAAGCTCGAGAGTTTGGGGCCACTGAGCACAAGCGAAGGTCTAGACCGTAGACTCCCACGCACACGTGTTGTCGTGGCAGATAAGGCCGTAGCTTGAGATGAGCCAATGGAAGTGCATGCATCGGGTTATCTTTGTACAGTACAACGTCCTCTCGGGCTAACAGCTACGTAGTATGTACAATTCTGTTCATTTATTCACGGTAAATATAGTATGCAACAAAAATCCATTATTAGGATTTGCATAGTTCTCAGCTTCGGACCTCACTGATAGCCATCTTTGTCGTGTTGGCATTGGTACACGTCAACGCTAGTGGCAATATTTGGAGGACACTGCCGAATTATCCATTGTAGAGAATTTTCTGCGGGCTGGAAGTAGACGCTACCAACAGGCGACCGCAAGGTCCCGGTCCAATAGTATGCACAGACGTGTGTACGTTCCCTTGCTGACCACGGTATTCGTCGACAGGCGCAGGGTGTTAACGGTCCGATTCAAGGTTCTTACTAACACGAGGTGAATCCACTAGACAAAGCTTAGGTTGACACTCTCAGGGCTTTGGGATATCAGATCAACAGCGACACCATATCAGGTAAGTCTCTTGGTAGGTATCCCCTTCGCGTACAAAAATGGGCGTTTGCCAATTCGTGCTTGCTAAATATCTTATTACGAGGAAAGAGACATCGAGATATGCACTGTTGAGTAGAGCTTGATAAGTTAAATAGATCTATATGCTTGAAATTAATTGTAACGTTAGATACAGATTGCATTAATGGTCCGAAGAGCCAAAATTGTGCAATGTCCATTTTTATACGCGAAGGGGATCAGATCGTGTCTAGCATTGATCCCGAGAAGCGTGAGCGGAGCCACGCCGGCAACGCATATTTGGGCCGTGAAGCAAGTCGATCCAATCTTGAGATTGTGACGGATGTCGTCGTGGATAGAGTCACCATGGAGAATGATCTATCCCAAAGGGTTTCAGGTGTACAATTCTGGCAAAATAGCTACCTTCATACTGTACTAGCCTCGAAGGAGGTAACCTTGTGCGCTGGCGCTTTCGGCACCCCTTGTATATTGCAGCGTTCTGGAATTGGTGAGCGCAAGCTTCTTGAGGGGCTAGGCATTCATGTTGGCGTTGAGAACGAATCTGTAGGTAGAAATCTCCAGGACCACGTCATGGCCGTAGTATCGTTCGAGCTCAAGGACGGTATTAACACCACAGACAATTCCAGAGATTCTGCGTATACGGGTGCAGCAATGAAGCAGTACCAAGAGAATCGCACTAGTCCTCTAACGGGAGCTTGTGTCAGCTTTGCCTACATGCCTTTACTGGAACATACAAGTAATGACGAAAATGACGGTCCAGTGTGGGACACGTTCGCACGACTATGCGGCCAGTCTTATGGCCACTACTGTATGTTTCAGATTGCTTGCACCAGCGTGCAGCCATTGTTCAAGGCCAGCATCGACATGTCCCAACGAGCGTTGCACATGGATGCAGCCGACCTCGTGGCCGCTTTGCTGATATTATAGCTTCTTCCCTCCCAATGTCGAGGACAGTCTCGAGATCAAATGCTTGCCCCCGTCGACACCAATTTTCTACCTCGCCTCTGCTGACCAAAAAAGCAGATGCTTCCATCCGTCGCCCCAAGCCGCGCCTCTGTAGTTGTCTCGGACCTGTAAGGGTCAAGGCCATTTACCCTCTCTTTGGTATGTTGTGTACCGCCAATGTGTCTCTTCGCTTGGTTGTTCGCGGCCGTGGTCGCGATTTGGCGTGTCTATGCTCGTGACAAGGATGGAATCGAAAACTGATAGTGACTGGAGTGTCTCGCCGTCTAACTGGATTCAACCGTGCATTGCATCAAGGAATACCAAGGCTAGCCCATCCAAAGCCGCAGCATAACAAGGCTGAAGATCATAAGGCTAAGACTCTGCCTCTGCCAGTGTACATTTTCACCACCGGCCGATCAGCTATATAGCCTACTGACCCCAAGCACCGAAGCTTACGAGTGATATAATGCTTCATGATCAAGAAAGTACGATAATGTGGTGATAACAAGCCAAGAAATCAACGACCGCGAGTATTTTGGCAAACGAGGATAATCCCAAGCCAATTCCACTTACGACGCTTGCATGATCCAACTGATGTCCAACAACTGTTCCGAGCTTCTTCATCGCTCTACGTCCTTGCGAGCTCGCCTACGTAGTTAGTCCACACCTTAGCACTCTTACGTCAACTGCGTCAAGGCATTAAAAGGTCAATGTTCAGTACGCCTGACGCCCTAAACATGGCAACAGCAGCATATTCGGTTCTGCTCATCCACCACAGCCCGATCGACACGCTCCTGTCTTGAAAGCGCTTGACAGCTTTTGGAGCGACATCCTCTGCGTCTGCATGACCCTCGGGTCATGCGCAACACGTCCTGGCGGCTTTGCTCCCGACCGTCTGCTGCCTTGCTCGACACTGTCTACGCAGCCATCAACACAACTCAGCACGAAGGCTTGATGACGGAGATCGATTTGAGCGATGCCGGAGGAAGAGATGGAAACTGTATCTGCGAATACTCCAATACACCAATCAAATGCTGGTCAAACGTGTTTTCTGTTCTCCAGCACACTATGTGCAGCCGGGCCCCAACTCTAGCTCAAGTACCTCATTGGACGTGCTTCTCGCGACGATTGTGAGATATTGGGCAGAAGCTTGAGGTCAGGACTTTTCGCACGGCGTGTCAACACCCTCACAACTCCGGGCTTGACTCTATCTCATCCACCGCGTCGTCATCACGGCGGACCAGCGACCGCAAAGCGCTGCGCGATTTGCCCAGGCTGCTCATGAATCCTGCGTGAGCCCCCTGTATCTCATTGATCTCCGAAGTGGTGTCGGGAGGACCCTCTGAACTCGTCTCGGGAATGGCCAGATCGTCTTGCAGCTGACGGCGCTGGCATCCCGGGGCGACGACCTGGACGGCGCCCTGCGATGGAGTATCAGCGGCCGGTTTGGTGTCGTGGACGAGGTTGTCTTACCACATCCTGGGGCACACTGATCCACCGGTCCTCCGAGGTGAAATAATGGGCGTTCTGCTCATCCTTCATGAGCAAGTACACTTCGGCCCCGAAGAGGCTGCTGTACTCGCGAGCCTTTTTGACCAATCCCCACCGACGACGTCGGCAGCGTTCTTACCTCGCTTTTTCGTCCTTGGCCTCCCGACTCGGGGATGGTTTGGACGCTTTGCGTTTGGGCACTTTCCCGATATTTCGGGGCATGTCGGCGGCTCGCACGCCTCCGTGATGGACTGTGCGGGCGGCTTGCAAACAAATGGTGTTGGAAACAGAAGTCCGGGCCACGGTGCTCCACAGGAAGTTATGTACCCTCCATCGTCGCACGGGATAGTGGGGAAGTGGTGCAGCTCTAGGGACCTGGAATGTGCCATGGCCAAACCATGATATCAAGGTGGCGGTCGATACTTCTTGGGGGCATGCTGTCGATCATGGATGTATGACCCAGGCAAACCGAGGTCCTCCAGCGTTGCACTAACCGTTATCATGGCGTGGGCCCATTGCGGCCATTGCGGGTGGATCAGTTGCTTGCTCATGCATGACATCTGACACCGTCCGTGTTTCACATCTGCGGCATTGCGAACGCAATACAGCAGCACCACATCTGGCGGAGGAATGAAGTGAGGGGCCCGCGGTTTAAGATGCATCTTTCTGGGCCTGACCATCCACCCGGCCTTGCTTGGACATCTCAGTTCAACATGGAATTTGGAGGTCATAACACCTTCGATGACGTCGACATCGACGACGCCGGGCTGTTTGCAGCCACGGCCGAGCACGACTTTACCCTTCCGCCTGCCCAAACGAATGTCAGCCCCCAGCGCACACGACCGTCGGGCATCATCGATCCGGCGGCCTTCACCAAGGGGACCGGCCGCGGTCAGGAGCCCCCATCGCGTCCCAGAAATCCACCCTGTCGACTGATCAGCCCTACCAATCGACGCAGCTTGGGAGCAGGCATCTCCAAGGCCCCGCTCGCCCGGCCGGCCGCTCCGGAGTCCGCCTCCCGCACCCGGGCTTTGCAAGAGACCTTGAATCGTGTCTGTTTCATTCAGACCCTGAAGAGTGAAATGGCCACGTTGAGGGCCACATTTGAAGCCAAGTGAGAGTTGCGTTAGTGGCTGTCTCGTCGACATTTGATGTAACCACGGCGCTAGGCTGCCTGCGCTCGAGAAACGAATGCATCAGATCGAGACGGAGTGCCGGCGGATGCAGGAGAATGTGGCAGCGTGTATGAACGAAGTCAACAGCGTCCTCGAGGTTGGCGAGTCGTTGAACCAGATGATGGAACGGTCGGAGGCGGTGGCGGACAGTCTGGCCCACCGACGCTGGAGCAACCTGGTGAGCCATGGGGTATGAGGGAAGCACCTGCCAGAAGCAGAGGTTCAGGTTCAAGACACACGTCCACCACATGCTACACGAATATGCTACGCGGATATGCTCCACGACCTCAGATAATGGCAGCTTCCTGACCACGTGTACAGAGCGATAAGTAGCGTCGTGCATACACTTTCCTTTGATTCCTCCCAGTGATATCGGTGCGATGGCCGTCCCAAACGCAGACCCCTGACGACTGTGTAAGAGCACGTGCTCGCGGAGAGGACCGCCCTGCCAGACTAGCCTCCCCCTTCCCAACCCTTTGACATGCACATGAGCCGGATGGATGCATCGGCGTTTGCGCTCGATCTCCGGCCTGGCGTGGTCTCGTGGCAGAAAAGACTGCCGCGGCCGACGTGTGAGCAACGACTCGTCGAGATCATCCGGCAGAAAGCGTCGTTGAGCAGAGAGTTGTGATTCCTTCGTACGGTGGACCATGCGATGGACGAGATATAGGACGGCGTCCGTGCGGTCGTGTAAGATCTGACTCTACACTACTACGTGCCACCGAACGAGGTGAGAGATGCGGATAGGGCCTGGCTCGAGTTGGTAGACGCTTCGGGCTTCCTGTTGCAAAAGTTTGCCGACGTGGTGGAGCTGGCGGCGAAGGACTGGACTAAGCTTGAACAGCTGCAGCAAGACCGTAACCGGCGGAGCCAAGCCTAGACGACGATGTGGTGGTGGCAAGCATGATAGGTGTCAGAGCTTGTGCTCCTAGGAAAGTAGTCCTTAGTCTTCCGTGGTAGAAATGCTGCCCTCCACAATGTAGGGTTCGTTGGAGAGCTGTGGCTATAGCAGATGCACTGGCCGAGTTGCTTTAAATAGCGAGTGCGTGCACTCGGCTAGCCGTCTTACTAGTATTTTTGGCGTACTCGGCTATACTAGCCGACTAGTAACTCGGCGCGTTAAGAAGCACTCGGCTTATTGGTGATTTTAACGAGGGTGTTACGAACCTAGCCGTATACAGGCTACTACGTGCCAACTAGGTAACTTATACGAAATATATATTACGATTTAAGAGATGTAACCGGACGGCTAGCGAGTTACCCGTATATTACAGTGTAGCTAATATACATATAGGTAAGTTAAACGAGGAAAGCCTGGTACGTAGAGATAAGATAATAGAGTTACGTAGCTAGTAGTAGTAATTAGTATAATTAGGGGTGATTAGTACGATTAGTACTAATTATACTAATTATAGGTAATTAAGCTGATTAAGGAACTAGGACTTACGGGTATATAGATATAGGACTCCTATATATAGTTCTATAGTTTCGTAGTTAACCTAAGTTATACTAGAACCCTATCTATATATAATAGACCTTACCTTAACTTATCTATATACTATCTCGCCTAGCTTACTTAAGTAGAATAAGAGGTTCTACTCGTACCCTTACTAGTTACGTAGAGGACGACGCCTTATAATAATATACTTATTAGATCTAGATATTATATACTACGTAACTACCTAAACGGGAAATCTATAGTACTATAGTACTATAGTACGGTACCTTACTATTATACTATCTTACTAAGTTATATTACTATATCCGAAAACTAGTTATACGTATATAGTTATTATATTCTATAGTATAGTTAGATCTTATTTTAATCTTCGTAGTTAACCTAAGTTACTTTACTTACGCTAGTAATTCTAAAAGCTAGTTCCGTTATTATCCCTATATACCTACTAATAGTAAACCCCTAGCGAAGGTCTTATAACCGTACTTAGTTCTATTCTTATACGACTTAAAAGTATTATAATAGAGGGTAAGCTACTAGAGCTACGAATCTTACTACCTAGGTGTTATACGCTAGCCTAATTATAGCCGGGTAAACTAGATAAATATAGCCGCCGAGCGACTAGTACGACTAACGAACTAATTAAAAGGAATATTCCCTAAACCGAGCTTAATAAGGTAGGAGGCCTCTATCTTTATAACCTTTATCCTAGCTAAAATAGAGATACCTAGTATAGAGTACGTATAGGATATATACTACTTCGAGTAAAGCTACTTATTTAGATAGACTCTCTATAGTTAACTTATATTATATATATACTCTTACTAGTTATAGCTAGTTTCTAGACTTATACTTATACCTTTATACTGTATACTACCCTATACCTTATAATAGCTAATACCTACCTAAAGTACCTCTAAGGCTCTAACTATTCTTATATAGTTAGTCTTAAGGAGTACCTTTAATAAATAGCTACGACGCTATAATACTAGTCTTAGCTATAAGAATAAAGCGTTAAAGATAAAAGAGATCTATAGTAATTATAAATCGAATAAAAAACGATATAAATATCGTTTCTTATATAAATAGCGCAACTAGCGATAGTCGAGTCGATACTCGTACTAATAAGGTTAGCGGCCTAGTAAAGAATAAGAAAGAATAATAAAAAGAACTAGAGTAAAGATTACTCGAAGAAGATTTAAATAATAAACTTATAAAACGAGTCGTTACTACTAGAAACGTATATAATATTTATAAAAAGTAACTCTTAAATAAGTAATATCTTTACGCCGATCTCGTTAGCTATTATAACGATAATATATTCGATAATACTTATCTTAAAAACGATATATACCTTATACTTTAACGAGATAAACGTAATAGACTTCCTTAAATATATTAAGGATTTATTTAATAATAATAAGATCGGTAACGCTTAAAAGCTAAGAAGAATACTATAATACTATAAGTATACTATTTAGATTTAGCTTTAAAACGTCTTCGCGTATAAGAATATAGACTAAAAGGTACTAAAAAAGATAATAATTAATAGGTTTTAAGAGTAAAACGACGCTTAGAAGCGTAAGACTATCGCTTTTCTTAAAGCGTTAGCTAATTAGAAGCGTAGAAAGTTAAAGAACGTCGCGGACTATATATATATTATAGTAATATTTAAGGTTGCTTTAAAGAGATAATATAGTCGGCTACTAAACGTAAATAGTATTATATAGTTAGAGTATCTTAGTTATATAGTTATTAAAGTAGTTAACGACTACTTCTATTCTATAAGTATATACTAAGGTTATCTTCGACTAACCTTTCGTTTCTAATTACTTAATCTTATACTATACCCTTTAATACTACGATAATATCTTTAAGGATATAGCGAAAGCGCTAAAGGTAAAATAAGAGCTTATTCTTTAAAAAAGTATAATCTCTTTCTAATAAGGCTCTCTATATATATATAATAAAAGGTAGTAGAAAAAAGAGAATTATTTAGCGAAAGAGAAGAGGAACTACCTACTACTTTAAAGTTTAAGGCTATAGCGGATTATATATTAGGTAAAGTAGAAGGATTATATAAGATAATAGTACTTAAGGCGCTTAATAACTTAAGTATACTAGTAAAAAAGACTTTAAATAAGTTAATTATTAGATCGCGTAAGAAGGTTAAATAAAGAGCTATTATAAAGCTAACTATAATAATAGCTATAATAGTACTTATCGTTAGTATTAACGCTTAGAGAGTAAACGAGTTTATTAAATAGCTAAAAAGACTAAAGATCGAAGTATTTACTTTAGTATAAGAGAAAAGAGTTTCGCTAAATCGTTTTAATTCTATAAGTATAGTAGACTCTATTTACCTTAATCTCTTACTAAATAAGAACTAAATAGTAGGTAGAGTACTCCTCTTATTAGCGAAATACTCGGATAAACTATTAATATAAAATATAGTTTAGTACTTACTTAAGTATCGCTTATATACGTTTTATAAGAAAGAAGATTATATTTATAATAACTACTTTTCTCTTATAGTAATAGAATAGTAAGAGTTATATTATTAAGAAGAGACTAAGATTATCTTAAGATAGCTAAGATTTAAAAATTAGCTCTTTTACTTCTAGAATACGCTTAAGTTATAAGAAGAGTAGATAAGAGCCGAAACTATTAGATTTTAAATAAAAAGTAGTATTAGGAGTAGTAAGCTACGAGATTAAAGGATTCGCTTACTTAAGCTTATTCTAGGGTCTAATATAGATAAGAAAGCGAAGGATAATTAGGATAAAGCCGCTATTTATAGGGTAATTATAAGTCGACTAAAGAAGACGCTACGCGGTAAGCTTAAGAAAAAACTTATAGTAGAGGTACTTTAGTTATAAATAAATAAAAAGCGTACTTTACTAAGTATAAAAGAGTTATACTAAGAGGCGTACGTCCCTATTAATATAATAGCCGAGGTAGTAAATAAAAGAAACTCGTAAGCTATCGTATAAGCGATAAAGGATATCTAGATAAAGAAAAGCTAGTAACGATCTTCTCTCTCTTAAAATATTTTAAGAGAGCGCTCTTATAAAATACCGCTAGACTTAGGTCGCTAAAAGCTTATAAATATAATCTTAAGATAATAAAGCGCTAATAAACTAGTTAATATACTATTATAAGTAAAAATAATCGATAATTTTAATATAATAAACTATATAAAGATTAACGAGATTCGGTATATTATATTTTAAAAAAAGGTCTAGAAAGCGTTAAAGAAGAATAGAAGATAATATTTATTCTTTAATAAGTAAAGTAGAGGGTCTTACGCTTATATATAACTATAGTTAAACTATTTTACTTAAAGATTAAAGCGTATAAAGTTAAAAAAAGAAACGCTTTAATCCTTAATATTAATCTTTATAAGATTAATTATCTTAAGATATATAATATAAAGGCTACTATTAGTATTATTAATAAGGCTAAGGCTATTAAGATTAACCTTTATATTTAAGGTCTTTTCAAGAAGATAAATATAATTAGATTTAATAAAAGTTAATAATTCTTATATAGTATTATTTCTCGCTATTCTCTTTAATTTAATAGTATAATTATCTATAGTAGTATTTATATAATCGATAAAGTTAACGAAGACTATAATCTTATTTTAAAAGAGCTATTTATAGCGTAAGCGTAAAGCTAAATATAATTTAATAAAAAGAAAGCGTTCGTAATATAGTTATTTAATAGAAAAACTAGTATAAATATTAAGCTTAACGATATTTATAACGATAAGAAGTAGTCTTTAAACGCCTAAGCGAGTTTAAAATACTCGAGCTTATATTATATAAGAAGAGGTATAGGAGTAAATAAAACAAGGTTATAGTTATTAAAGCGAAGTTTATTTTTAACTAAAAGTTAAAAATAAGATAATCTTAATCTACTAATTAGAATCGAAAATAAATAACGCTAAGCTACTTTAAGATAAGCGAGGTTCGCGTTAACGTAATTAGGCTCTTAATAAGAGATAACTTAATTATATAGATATATACTAAGAGTAATATCGCTATCGCTAAGCGATAACGAGCCTAGTTTTACCGAGTAGCGATACTATTATTACGGTTACTACTTAGTTACTAAGGCACCTACGTATATTAACCTCTAACTATTCGGTTATAACCTTCTATCGTAACCTCCGCACGACTTTTTATTAATATAATTACGTTATCGCCTCGCTAGCCTTATTACCTACCTCGCTTCGTAATATTAAGTCGTACCACTTTAAGATACTCGGTAGAAAGGCCTATAGCACGATTTATAATAAGACCTAACTCGATTCGAGCGATTACGATCGCAAATATAAGATTCACGATAAGACTTACAATAAGACTTACGATAAGATAAAACTCTCGATAAGATACGATTTACGATAAGACGAAAGACCCGCGATAGCCGTTACGACTTAAGTAGCTTAAGGCTATACGATAAGAAGTATAAGATAAGTATAAGACTTTAATACTACTAAAAACGTTATAGTATTTTACTAAAATAAATTATCTCTAAAACTATATAATCTACCGATTTCTTCGAATACCTTATATCCCCCTTCCTAGTAGAAATAGTATAAGGTTGCTAGTAAATATAGTATAAAGATAGTAGACCTCCCTCCGCTACTAAAGCCCCTATTCGACTCCTAAGCGACTATCCGCTAATCTTAGGCTAAGGTCGCCTACTTATAACCCGAAGATAATAGCGATCTCGACCTTAATAGCGAGGTTAATAAGAATCTACTTAGTTATTTTAGCGATATATTACTAGACGAGAACGAAGAAGTAGCTCCGCTACAACTACGTACTAGTACCCTCTTAAAAAGTAGTCGTATATTACTACTTTACGTCCTAGTCTTACTAGTTAGTAAGGATAGGCTAGACCTAAGATTTCTCTTAAAGACCGCTAACGAAAATAACGATATACTCGAGATCGAGAATCTAAATACTTACTACTACGCTAGTTATAACGACTTTAAGTATAAAACTACTACCCCTAGCTAGAAATTTATTAATAAGGATATAAAGAATTTCTAAATAATAAACCGACGTCTCTTAACTACCTATAGCGGGCTAGTCTAGAACTATAACTTATTATCTCGTAAGTATAAGGAAGTTAAGTAAGCCTACTAGAAGTTAGGTAAATAGGTTACTATACTAGAGAGCTAGGAATAACCGTAGGTCCTCTTAGACGAGTCCGTTATCGTAGCTTAGAAGGTAGAGTTAGAAAAGAATAAGCAATACGCCTACGATTAGAAGAAGAGATATAAGGATTAGGTAAAGTAAATAAAAGAGGAGTTAGAGCGCGTAAACCTTCGCCTTTAGGCCGCTAAAGACTAAGTTAAAGTTCTTACTAAATAAGATCGTACTAGACGAACTCCCTACTTTAAGCCGCGATCGCGACGCAGTAGTCTCTCTCTTATACCCTCGCTTAATCGATACCGCCTCTCTCGAGGTATACTTCTAGCTCTTCGAAGTTTCTATAGCCTAGATCTAGCCTTAGATAGTAATAACGAGCGACCTCGCTACTATTAAGTAGGAAGCTATTATACTAATATATTACGACCTTCTTAAATAACTATCGGAAGTAGTCGATTTATACGAATCCTTAATTCTTCTATATTCGATAGTAACCGAGCTAAGTTCCTCTAATAGAAATTATAAATAAATACTAAACTTATATATATCTAAGACGATTTAGACGATTAAGGAGAGCTCGCCGTAATCGACTATATAGCGAGTTAACTAGATGGTAAAGCCTTTATAGTAGTTAAACCTCGACTTAAGTTTATTTATAGAAGCTTACTAACGTATTATAAATCCTCTACTAATATTTTTAACGCCCTAAATACTTATTTTAACGAGCTAAACCGAAGGTAAAAGGTATTAGCCGACTACGACGCGCTAAAGTAGGGTTAAAGTAAGAGTTTCGCCGATTTTTATAGCTGATATAAGGCCTATATACTCGTTCTAAATAAAGATAAGGAATCTACTACCTATAAGCTTATTAATAAACTGAATACTCGCTTTTATAACCGCTTAAAGATTAATATTTCTACTAAGTACACCTTAGTTACTTAAGTAAGAAGTGCCTGCCGACGCTTAGAGATTAGCTTAAAGAATATTAATACGCGTAATCCGCGAGCTAACCTTAGTAGTATAGGACTAAAGCTCTCTTAGTCTTCTCTCGGCGTCGCGTCTAGGACTCTACGGAGGAACCTAACTAACCGAACTCCTCTCTCTACTACGCTACCGTCACTCGGTACTAGCGGTAAGATCCCTCTTTCTACTAAACTTAATAGTCTCTTAAGACTTACCGATTAACTTCGAACGTAGCTTAACCGCGAGGGACGCTACTTCGAATATTAAAAGGTAGGCTATCGTTTAAATAATTTATAATATATTACTAAATAATAGCGTAACGCTAACTAATTAGCTAACGCTTAAGTCTAAGTAGCTAAAGCTAACTTAGACGAAGAAGATAATAGAAGCGAGATATAAGATATAATAATAGAGGAGGACTTCAAATAAGAATTCGAGTCGAACGACTCCTTTTAGGAAAACTAGATATCCTAGTTTATAGTCTCGACCTAGGACCTATACTAGAGTACGAAATCTAACTAATAGCTATCTTCGAACTCGATAAGAAGGCCTAGATAACTCTTTCGTATACGATTAGCTTAAAGTTAGCCCCTTTTATTAAATACCGAGTAATAGTAAACTTCGAAGCTACTTTTAGCTTTATCTTTACTATACTAGTAAAACGACTCTAGCTATCGTTAATTCGACTTAAGACTAGTCGCTAGATAGTCCTCGTAGATCCTAACCTAACTAAGCGACTAGCGATTACTTATTATATATAGTTCGAAATAGCTATCGGCTAGTACTATAAGAAGATTAAATACTTCGTTGCTCCTAAGCTTAGCTACTTATTAATCCTAGGAAAGGGTTAGCTACGACGATATAAAGTCTATATAGACTAGAGGAAAGATACCGTAACCTTCTCGCTCGAATACTACTAAAACTACCTACTCTATTAAACTACTTATATAGTCGACTTGTAAGAGGTATCTTTACGCGAAGGGATAATTATAGACGAAGTAGAGATCTCGATTTACTCTATCTCTTAGTTCTATAATATTATCTAATAACGCGTAATCGGCGAAGTAGTTATATTTTAGTCGAACGTACGACTCTTTAGCGAGTATAAGAATAAGAGTAACTATCTTAACGCCTTATCCCTTTAAATAGTAGCCCTTAACTTAGAGGATTTCGATAAGTTTATAAAAGACGCGTTACTATTCGATATCTATAGCCGCTTACTAGAATACTACTATAAACTCGCTAACTTATTCTATCGCCTAAACGCCGACTAACTACCTTCTTACTAACTAGGAATAGACTACGAAATAAGGTTTATAATCGATAATAAGAATAAGTTACTCTTTAAGCGGCCGTATACTATAACTAAGGAGGAGCTAGTAGCGGTAAAGAAATACCTAAACGAGATACTAGCTAAAGGATTTATTCGCTAATCTTCCTCGCTCGTCTTATTTCTCGTTATATTAGTAAAGAAACTAGGGGAAGGATTACGATTCTACGTTAATTATTAAGCTATTAACGCTATTATTATTAAGAATTAGTACTTAATACCTCGGATCTAAGAGACGCTAAATCGTTTATATAAGGCTAAATTCTTCTTAAAGTTTAATATTATCGTAGTATTTAATCGTCTTCGTATAGCGTAAGAGTACGAGTAGAAGACTACGTTTATAATATAGTTTAGCTAATTTAAATACCTAGTACTACTCTTTAAGCTATATAACGCGCTCTTATTATTCTAGAAATATATTAATAAAGCACTATAAGATATTCTAAACGATTTTTATACGGTATACCTTAATAACGTAGTAGTATATAGTAATACGCTAGAGGAATATAAGAAGTACGTTCTCGAAGTACTAACTCGACTAAAAGCCGCTAGATTATACGTTAATATTAAAAAATTAGAATTTTACGTTTAATCGATAAAGTACCTAGGATTAATTATTATTATAGATAAGCTAAAGATAGACTTAGAGAAAGTTAAGACTATTAAGAACTAGCCGGCCCCTCGTAATACTAAGAACGTTCTCGCCTTTATAGAATTCGTTAACTTCTACCGTATATTTATACCTAAACTTAGTAGAACGGCTCGACCTATTACGAAACTAACTAAGATAAAGGAATCGCCTATCTTTTACTAGATCGAAGTATACTAGAAAGCCTTTAACGCCGTAAAAGCTAACGTTACTAGTAAGCTCTTACTATAATACTACGATTATAAGAAATAGACCTTTATAGAAGTTAACGCCTTTAACTACGTAGTAGCTAGCGTACTATTATAAAAGGATACTAGTAGGAACCTTAAACTCGTTGTATACTACTCTAAGAAGATATTACTATAGGAGTATAACTATAAGATATATAATAAAGAGCTATTAGCTATTATACGCGCCTTTAAAGAATAAAGACTAGAGTTAGCTAGTACGAACCTAGAGCAACTAGTATAAGTACTCTCGGACTACCGTAGTCTAGAATACTTTATAATAACTAAATAGCTTAATTAATAATAAGTATAATAGAGCGAATATCTCTTTAAATTTCCCTTTAAAGTAATATACCGACTAGGTAAATAAAACGTTAAGGCTAATAGCCTTATAGAACGTATAGCCGACCTACTTAACGACTAAGACGAACGATCTTAATACTAATATTAAGTACTACTTAAACCTCTTAACTTAGGTAAAGGAATCTACTCGCTAGAAGAAATAGTATAAGCGAATATAGTTACCTTAGAGCTAATAGATATTAGTATATAAGATATTATATTCGCCCTATAGTAGGCCTATATAGAGGACCTTATAACTTTAAGCCTTATATAAGTAAAGAAAGAACTTAATTTCTAACTATCTATAGAGGTAAAGGTAATACTAGCTAATTATCGTATCTTAATATTAGACTATATTGTATAGTCGAGATAACTATATTATTAATAGTAAGTCTAGGTACCTACGAACGAACTAAGATTATTAATTTTATAAGATACTTATAACTCCCTCGCGGTCGAGTATCTAGGTAAAACGAAGACCTATAAGATACTTAGTAAGTATTACTATTAGCTTAGTATATTAGACTACGTAAAGAAATACTATAAGAGTTATTATATTTATCGAAGGACTAAGGCTTTCCGTAATACCTACGCTAGTAGGCTATAGTAACTTACTATACCTTAGTAAGCCTAGCGATATATTATAGTAGATTTTATAGTCGAATTACTAGTTTTAATAGTAGGATACGAGACCTTTTATAATATAATAGTAGTTATAGATCGACTAATTAAGTTACGATACTATACTACCTACGTTAAAATAGATACTATTTCTACTACGAAATACTTTTATCGCTACGTATAAAAGTATTATAGTATACCGAATAGTATTATCTCGAATAGAAAAACGTAGTTTATCGTAGTATTCTAGAAACGCTTATACGATAAACTATAAATCTAGCGTACTCTATCTTCGTTCTTTTACCTAGAAACTAATAGCTAGTTCGAGAATTTAAACTAGATTATAGAGTAATATCTAAGAGTATACGTTAACTATTTCTAGAACGATTAAGTAGAATAGCTACTCGTAGTCGAATTCGTAGCTAATAATTATGTCTTAGAGACTATAAAGGTTACTTTATTCTTTACGATCTACGGCTATTACCTACGTCTTTCTATAACCTTATACGATTAATCAGTAAAGCTAAGATCGTAAGAAAAGATCGATACTCTAGAGGCTAATAAATTCGCTAATACTATAGTTACCTTATATACTTATTTACGAGAGTAAATAACGTTCGCTTAAGCTTACTACGAGAAATACACTACTCGACGATAACCTACAGCTAACTATTAAGTAGGTGATTAAGTCTAGCTTAATACGAGGAATATTAAAACCGAACGCCCGGCTAAGAAACTCGATAATAAGAACTCGAGTCCGTATTCTATTACTAAACGAGTAAACGCACGAGCCTATTAACTTATACTTTCCTCTACTATAAAAATTTATAATATATTCTATACCTTACTTCTACGACCTTATTAGGATAACGAAGCGGTACTAGATTAAGTTTAATCGCCTTCGCCTTTAGTCGTTATTTAACGAGATAAAGAGAAAGGTAAGGAATAGGAAGTAAAGAAAGTACTAAACTTACGGCTATTTAGGTTAAAGAAGAGGTTATAGTATTAAGTAAAGTAGAAAGAATACTCGCCTTCCTAGAACGATTAGGAATAGGTACTACCTAGTTACAATGAACTTATCCTAGAATTCTATTAATAATACTCTTGGAAACTAGGTTCTTTTACCGACTATAACTACGATTAAATAAAACGATAGATCGCCGAGAATAAGAGATTAAATAAGGAGGAAGAGGTACGAGTAAGGATAAGAGAAGATATTATAAGAGATACTATACTTATAAAAAGAGCTCTAGAAAGTTAATTATACTTATTTACGCTATTATAGTAGTATATAAAGGTGTTATAAGTATAATTCTAGTACTTAGCTTCTAGGACTACCTTGCTATTATAGCCTAGTAGGGTAGATCCTTCGAAAGGTTTACTATCGTAGCTTAATAATAAGCGTAATCTTACTTACGCCTTACCTTAAGAGTAAACTAGCTTTATAGGCGACTAGAAGGTATTATAGGTAGCCTTAGACTACTAGTATAAAAGATCCTAGTACTACGTAAGTAAAAAGACCTACTAACTATATTTATAAAAGTAATAATATACTAGCTAAATAGTCGTAACTCCTATCGAAAGCAACTAGTCTTCTTATACGAAAAGACGGGTTAGTATAGCTAATAATAACCTAAGCTTTTTCTTTAAGCGATATCCGATTCTACCTCGGGAGATATTAGGTACGGAAATAGGCGTAGAAATAGTAATTTAGACTTATAGCTATAAGATTAAAAATTTTAGGAAAGTAAAGCTCGAGGACGACCCTTCTTAAAGGGGGGGGTAATATTACGATTACTACCTAGTTACTAAGGTACCTACGTATATTAACCTCTAACTATTTAATTACAACCTTCTATCGCAACCTCCGTACGACTTTTTATTAATATAATTACGTTATCGCCTCGCTAGCCTTATTACCTACCTCGCCCCGTAATAACTATATAAGAGAAAAGCGAATAAGATTCGGCTTATTAATAGTAATAAATCGAATAATAGTACGCTTAATAACCTACTAAACTAAAAAGAACGCGCTTAAAAACGAGTTAAGTATATTACTAAAGCGAATATTAATTTAAGTAATAAGTAAGCCTCTTAATAGAATAAAGATAGGATAAGCTTAAGATTAAGAAACTCTTTTTACTTAAGTAAAGAGAAATAAGCTTAAATACCTTTAATCTATCTCTTTAACCTATTAAGTAGGAGCTTATAAGCTCTTTTATAGCGCTTATTTAAATACTAAGCTCGATATACTAATACTATATAACTACTTTACGCGAATATATAAGTACGTATTATTAAGTATATAGTAAAAATTATACTTATTTATAATTAGCTAATCTTAATTAGTATAATAGTACTTATAATAATAGTATTATTAAATAATAAGCTACTAAATTACTTTATTAATACTATATACGCCTTCTAAAGGTAGGTACGAGCGCGAAGGTTACTAGATAAGAGTAATAAGCCTAGAAATTAAGTAAAGAGATAGTATCTCTTTATATAATAAAATAATAAAGTTAGTATTTAATTTTAAAGATTTATTAAGAAATATATAAAGTTAAAAACTTTATTTAATACTAAACTTCGTTAAATAAACTTCTACGTTATATAAAATAGTTTAAGCGTTTATTACTATATATATAAGTAAAAATCGTAGTAGAATAATATATATTATATAGTTTTAAAGTACTTTATACCTTAAATAATATACTTATAATATAATTTTTAATATATTACTTTTTATTATCGATATAACTACTTAATATAACGCTTAGTATCTACTTAACTAAGCTCTTTTCTTATATATTACTAGATTTAATTATAATTCGCTTAATATAAAATATATATAAATTAGAGTCTAATTATTATAATAACTAGTATAATTCTTTTATTTATAAGAAACTTAATATACCTTAAATATACTAGTAAGATAAGCCTTTAACGCCTTTTATAAGGTATAAATAGTATTATACTAAAATCGAGTACTATCGCTAAAATATAACGACTCGCTTATAATTAACTCTATTTCTTCTTTTACTACGCGTATAAAAGATATAAACGAAATTAATAAGTTAATATTAGCCTAGTACCTTTATATTTTATAAAGAGCTATAGCTATATAACTACTAGTTCTTATATTATAACGATAAATCTAATAACTTACTCTTTAGTTTATATTAATATTTTAAATACGCTATTATACTTAGTATTATCTTCTTTCTTATAACTTTATTATATAAATTCTTTCTCGCTCTTTATTACGCTTTTTACTAGTTCGCCTTCGTCTTTACTAGCGAATATTAGTATATTAAACTTAACTTAAAGATATTACTTACTAATTATTTATAAAGTCTTCTTCGTAATACTCTTTTATATAATAGTCTTTTTTATAATACTTTTCTTTATAGATATCTTTACTATTATATTAAGCTTAAATACGTTATTTTACTTAATATCTTAATCTTATATAAGTTCGTTATTTAAGAATAAAGATCGTTATTATAATATTATATATAGTATTATATTATATTAATATAAATAATATAATATAAATCTACGGTTAAATAAATCTAATAAAGGATTTAATATTTAAAATTAAGGTTAATTAGGCTCTTAAGGCTTAAATATAAATAGAAGCTTATTAATATTACGTATAAGCTCTTTATTACTTAATAGATTATCGTTACTAATAAATAAAAGCTATACTAGCTAATTAGCTTTAAAAGATATACTATTAAATACTACTTAGTATAAGTAATAAAGAAATTAAGAATAAGACTTACTAGTAAAAAGAGATAATAAGATAAAGATATTAATAACGCGTTATTAATTATTAATTTCTTTTATTTATTAATATTAATAACGATAATATTCTTACTTTTATCTTACTAAGTTTTTTATATACTATTATTAATATTATAGTTATTATATTCTTATAATAATAGCGTTAATAAATAATAAATTAATTTTTTACTTATATTATTACTTACTCTTATCTTTACTTTTAATATCGTTCTTTTCTTTTACTTATACTACTACTACTTCTCCTTCTTCTTAATCGTTAATATTATTAAAAAGGTATATAAATACTTATCTTATCCGCTAACTAAATTAATATATATACTAATAATATACTACTAATAGTATTATAAGTAAGTATATTACCTTACGAGCTATACTATTTTTAGCGTTACTAGAGAAGAAATAACGCCTTATAAATATTTAAAATAGTATATTAAAGCTTAACTTAAAGTATATATAATTCGCTTTTTATTTTAATTAAAAATAATCGTTTTAGTACTTTACTAAGTACAGCGCCTTAGATTAAGATAAAACTAGAAATAAACTTTAAAGATAATTTAAAGCTAGTATTTTTAAAAGTTTTTTAAGTTATTTATATTCTTTATCTTCTTATATTAAGCTTTATACTAATTATTATAATTACCTTAAATAAGCGATTATACTAAAAAAACGCGATTATAAAGTTAGTAATAGTACTAGTAAGACTTAAAAGAAGTTTAAAGATTACTTAATTAACTTATATACTTAGAAGTTACGTATATATAAGGCGAAAATTATAATTAACTCTTTTATAATTACTTTTAAGCGAAGAAAGTCTCGGTTAAGTATTTATATAACTCGTAAGATATTAATATTAAAGAAGAGTCTTACTTATTAAATCGAAATTACTAATACTTCTTAAAAAACGATTAAAAAGCTTAAAATAAAGAAGAGAATAAAGATTAAAAAGAAGTTATATATTTAGTACCTTATTAATAAAGATTATTGCTTAAGCTAATCGCGTTTTTAGCGCTATTAATTATTTTTTAATAAATAATTAAGTTTATATTTTAACTTTACTTAACTAGTATTAATTAGAGTTATAATAACGACTACTAAAGCGTAATTATAATAGATTTAATCGCTTTAAAATTAACTTTATAAGCTTAATAATAATAATAAGGCGTATTAGAAATAAGAATAAGGCAATAATACTAATAAGAACTTAAGCGAAGTTAAAATTAAGATAAAGAACGATATATTATTTTTATAAAATAAGATAAAAGATATAATTACGAATATATAAGATTAGAGCTTTATATTATACGCCAGCCTAATTATAGCTACGCAAACTAGATAAATACGACCGCTAAGCGAATAGCGCGACTTATAAACTAATTAAAAGGGGTAACGAGGGATAATAGCTAAATCGAGATAGGCTAATCCCTATACTCCCTCTTACTCCTAAGGAGTAGACCGAGTAATACGAAGTACGTAAAGAATATATACTAGTTCGAGTATAGCTACTTATTTAGATAGACTCTCCGTAGTTAACTTATATTATATACTTACCCTTACTAGTCCTAGCTAGTTTCTAGATCTATATTATAACCCTCTACTATATACTACTTTATACCTTATAATAGCTAATACCTACCTAAAGTACCTCTAAGGCTCTAACTATCCTTATATAATTAGTCTTAAGAAGTGCCTCTAATAAGTTCGTTAATAAGCTTAAGAAGCCTATTAAGTTCTATAAAGAGAGGTACTTTACTATTAGAATCTAGTCGAAGTAAGGCTAATATAAAGGATAAAGATATAGAGGTTTAAGCGTTAGTATTTCGTCTTATAGAACGAGTTAAGCTATTAGAGAGTCTAAGGTCGGTACTACTAACGTTAGACCGCGGATTACGAGTATTAATATTCTTAAGACTAATCTCTAGTTATCGATACGTATTTCGCACCTAGGCTACGGTAGTATAGTTAGTAGAGATATTAATCTTTAAGCGATTATAGAAACGGGTATTTAACTTATTAATAAGTTCGTAAGTAGTAGATTCTTTATCTTTATTAAGTATAAGTACGTAAGCCTTATAGCGGCTATAAAAATCTACGAAACTCTTATTTTAACCTTACTTTAATATATCGTAGTCTACTAAGGCCTTTTATCGTCGATCGAGTTTATTAAAGTAAGCGTTAAGGGCGTTAAAGATATTAGTAGAAGATTTATAATATATAAGAAGATTTCGGTAAATAAATTTAAGACGAGGTTCTACTACTACGAATACCTTCTCTTTAAGGCGACTAGCTATATAATTAACGACCGCGAGCTCGCTTTACTTATCGAGATTATTCTAAATATAGATTAGTTTAGTATTTATTTATAGCTTTTATTAAAAGAACTTAGCTCGATTATCTTCGAATATCGGTAGATTAGGGATTCGTATAGAGCGACTACTACTAGAGGTATAAGTTCGTAAGAGGCGTAAGGCGTTAGTATAAAAACTTCCTACTTAATCGCGTCTCTAATCGTTATTACCGTCGAGGGCTAGGTTAAGACCGTAAGAAGCTAGAAGTATACTACGTAGAAGAGATCGTCGTTTAAGAGAGTAGGAGAGACTATTACGTCAAGAAGGTATCTCGAAATAAGAAGTACGACCTTAACTTACGGCTTAGGTTATCTAGAGTCGTATATTTACTCTCTTTAACTCTTTAATTAACTATTATACTTAGTCGTAATATCTCTTCTTCTAGTTATAGGTATACTACTTATTCCTATCGAACTCTTTCTTTTAGGCTATAACGGCTATATTATTAACTTAGGCTTCTAGCTATTTTTAACTTTCGAGTATATTAATTTATCCCTAGAGGTCTTCGAGAGCTAATTATTTCTCTTCGTACTTTCGTTCTAATAAGTTATACTCTTAAGTAGTATCTCGATATATTAAGATAAGCCGTTAAGTTATAAGAAAGAAGTTATTTAGGTCTTTATCGATAATTTTACTATTTTAAGTAATAACTTTAAACTTAAGGTCGTCGAAGCCTATAAAGAAGTAGAAGTTAGGGTTCTTTATCTCGAATTAACCTTCGTTATCTAGTTTAAGTGCGAAACGTAGATCTAGGGAATCCTTTCCTACGAGAGGAATAGCGACGTAGAGAGCGAGTATACGGCTACCGCGAGATAAGGTAGTAGTTCTACGTTTCTAGGTATCTTCCTCCTCGACTAGTAGTATATCGCTATAATAACTAAGTAGATTCTTATTAAGTACTTCTTAACTAGTAGTACTATTTAGGTCGAGATTAAAGTTATTCTCGTAGGCGTTATCCTCGTAGGTAGGTATTACTACGGTCTACAACGTAGCCTAAGACGCTCTAACTATTCTCTAAGAATTAAGGGGTAGTCTTAAGGGCGAAGAAAGGTCTAATATCGCTAGAGAAGAGAGTTATAAGTATTTCGAGAAGGTTAGAATTATATCGACTAGCCCGCGAAAATTTCTCGACTAGCCTACTAACTAATCTTATATAACCTTATCCTTACGATTCTACGCATAAGTTAATTATATTATTTTCGCACTATAAATTAACCTTTACTACTTACGTTCGAAATCTTAAGAATACTATTACGTTTTCTTATATTATTACTACTTTCTTACCCTAATAGTACTACCTTTTACTGTTACTATTAATAGATTATAAGTTAGCTACTAATAGCTACCTCTTACCTCTACCTTTACCTCTACCTCTAATTCTACTAGTAGTCTTACTTATAGCCCTCCTCTTTACTAGTAGTTATACCTCTATTAGTAATAGTACGAGCTCGTTAAGGTCTTACGCACCTGCTAAGTAGGCTAGTAAGGTTATATTAGTCGAGGAATTAATCTTATAGTAGTATAAGCCACTTAATAATCTAAAGAAAGGCGTATAGTTATAAGGTTTATAGTATTATTAGGTGTTATTAATTTAGCCGCTAGTCCGTAAAGTTCGACTACTAATACC